>Ga0101944_10004067_pt1 | contig 18881 bp, 8 predicted proteins | sample DewCreD2012metaG_FD_75245 | JGI IMG/M metagenome (GOLD analysis project Ga0101944, IMG submission 75245) | Hot spring sediment bacterial and archeal communities from British Columbia, Canada, to study Microbial Dark Matter (Phase II) - Dewar... ... | reverse complement strand
CGCGAGCGCTAATGATGAGTGAGGCAGGGGATGAGGTAGTGGTGAGGGAGGGGAGATACTGGCGGATAGAGGTAGGGGGAAGAGTAAGAGGGAAAGAGGGCAAGCGGCTTGTGATACGGAGAGAGGGGAAGGGGAAGGTAGTGGTGGAGGGAGGGATAGAGATCAAGGGGGAGGCAGGGTATGTGAGTGTGGAAGGGTTTGAGGTGGTGGGAGATGGGGTGAGAGTAGAAGGGAAGGCGAATGAGGTGAGGGACTGCTACATCCACGACCTACCGGGGAAGACAGGGATAGAGGTGAGGGGAGAGGGGCACAGGGTGGTAGGCAACAGGGTGGAGAGGGTGAGTTTCGGGATGGTGGTGTGGGGGAAGGGGCATCTGATAGAGGGCAATGAGATAAGTCGGCTGGTGTGGGGTTCTGGGGTGAATGACTGCGACTACTTTCGGTTCTTCGGGGAGGGGCATATCTTCAGGAGGAACTACCTGCACGGGACGAAGGAAGAGGAGATAGGACCTGCGCATGTGGATGGCTGGCAGACGTATGCGGTGAATCCGGGAGACTACGCGAGAAACATCCTCATTGACTCGAATATTCTTGCGGGCTACTGCATGCACGGTGTTGCCATAGGTGGCATACGGGAGAAAAGGACAGGCAAGTACAGTCATTCCAGGATCACGGTCTGCAACAACGTGTTTACCGATGGCGATATGACTTTCTTCGCTTGCGGCGTGGAGAATCTGGCAATCTTTCACAACACATGCATTAGGTTCTTTCACTCAATGCGGCTCGAGATTTGTGAAGAGAGGCGAGCCCTCTTCACGGTAAAGAATAACATCTTCGACGCGTTTAGGTATCTGGAGGTTGTGTTCAGTAGTATGGAACTGTTTCGTGAAGTTGTCGGAAATGCCGTTGATGAGGCGGTGGCAAAGGTGGAGGATGTGGTCATAGAAAAGGGGATGGTCAAAGAGGAGGGGAATCTGTGGGTGACCGACTCTTTTCCGCTTATGGTTTTCGGCAAGCCAGGGTATCTGAGGTTTGTAAATGAAAGAAACATTGTTGGCGCCGACGGGAAACCATTTACTTCCGACGATGGCTATCTCCTCAGACCAGATAGCCCGTGTGTGGATGCTGGAGTTCCAGTTCAGGATGACGCGGTTGCGCACGATATCTTCGGGACTCCCCGGCCGAAGGGAGGCGCCTCGGACATAGGTGCATATGAGTATGTCCACTCAGGAAAATAGAAAACTGCGTGCCGACACCGCAAGGACACTCCAAAAGGAAGGGAGGGTATATGGTAAAGAGGACTGCAACGAAGGGCCGTGAGCGAATGTTGCTTTCTCTTTGCTGAATGGTACTGCTCTGGGCAGGATGTCTGCCTGCCTACTCGGACGACTCTGTTTCCATTCAGAAGCCAGTGGATGGAGAGGGAGTACGCGTAGGCGATATAACTGTGGCGCTTTCATATACAGCAGGCGGAAGTAACCGAGGGCTTCATCTCATTCTCAAGAAGGGCGCCGTCGAACGCACAATCTGGACACAGTTTCCTGTGCAGGCAGGTAGTCATTCATTGGCGGTTGACACTAATACTGGAGATGTTCCCGTTGGTGAATGGTTTCTCATTGCAGAGATATTTGAGCGGACCGGCTGGCAATGTGTAGTACGGGCGTTTCATTTCCGTGAGATAAAAGTGTGGACATACTATGCCTTCGACGTTGTCCAGCGTTCTGGTCCGCAATCCGGACCATACATGGAGAAACCGGCAGATCTGGGCAGACTCAAACTGAGAAGGCTCACCGCGTCGGGCAGGATGCAGGGCATTACGACTTTCCAATGCGTTACCACAGGCGATCCTGAGAATATCCACACGCCTAACACCTATTGTACTGGCGGGAATACGCCGCCGATACCCCTTGCGAATAACAGTTCGGACTGGACCTATTGGGACACGATACTCTCACATAGTTCGTTCAACCCGTATCATCGAGTAGAGGACTCGATACTCGGGGCTCACATGTTCTACCTCAGAAACCCTCTCCCTGCTCCGTGTGGCTGTTCGCGCTCAGGAATAGAGGTACATGGTGGTGGTCCGCTTCCCAATATAATGAGGGACTATGGCTGCTCGGAATCTGACGCGATGAGTGTTGCGATGAGGGACTATCAGCCGATGTATATCACGCACGGATGCATCCGGTTGTTCAATGCGGACGCTCGCCTGCTCGCTCAGTCATACTGGGCACCGTTTCACGATGATGTAGGGTGTTTTTTCCTCATCCACGTTCCGTATTGAGGAAGGAAGACGAAAAATGAGAACAACCGTTAGATCGGCGCTGTGTCTTGCGACACTCTTTCTGCCCCAGATGTTGAAGGCTCAGGTTCAGCCCTTGCACGCAATTCAGGCAGAAGATGTTTTCCTGCCGTGTTTCCTCCCGGGGGCCCTTGAGGACGCCACCTTTCGCAGGAAGCTTCTTCCCCTTCCTGCTGAGTACGTTGAGAAGTACAAAGGCACTCCGTACGATGAGCGATTATGGGACTCTTACCACGCCCGGATTCGGTGTCTTCTTCGAGAGAAGTATGCTGGAGAGATAACGAAGGAGAATACCGTATTCATCCGACGGGATACTGAGTTCAAAGATGGCACCAGGAGACCAATTCTTCGCGAATGTTTCTTTTATCGCACATTTGAGAAAGACGGGTATGTGTGGGATATCAAGGGGTATCTCGATGAAGTCGTGGTCATAATGAAGGATATGCGGTTGCGCTATCTCGACAAGGGTGCGCAAGACATATTCTCTCGGGTGGAACGGTACGCCGAGGCGCACAGGGATCTTCTGGATGAGTGCACACTGACGGACACAGAGGTGGAGAAAATCAAGCGGTATGTAACCGGCATATGCAAGGAGATATTCAATCCGAGGATACTGCCGGAGACAGAACGGGAGTGGGAGGAGATACTGAAGGACATCCCCGGAATCCGCGGCGCTCTTCGTGTGAAGTTGCCCCTATGTCTGAAGGTGGAAGGGGACCCTCTCTGTCCGAAAAAGGGGGGAAAGACAATTACTCTGTGGTTGCACAGGCGTGTGGTAATCGCCTATATGCACGACACAGGCGTTTCAGAGATAGAAGAACGGTATCCTGCCATCTGGCAAAAGGTACACAGCGTGTCCGGAGAAACACAAGCCGAAGCGCCTCCCTTGAACCCTGAAGAGGTAACATATGTTGACTGCGGGACCTACCTTACTCAAGGCGGGTCAGAGAGTGTGCCGGAAAGCGCCACAGGGTACCTTGTAAAGGTCGTTCTGAAGCATCCTCCTCCGGAAATCTCAAGGGATTACCTTGCCTGCTTTGAGACGAACAATGTGCGCCTGCCTGTGACGGAAGAAAAGAGGCATATTCTTGAATATGCGCTTCTCACATTGAAGTTCAGAGAACTGGCGCGCAAAGCCCAAAGTGATGTGGGCGTGGAAGGACTCATCAGGTCGTGCGTCCAGATAAGGGACTCGCTGGACGTCTATATGAAGGCGAAGCAAAAACTCCTGCCAGTTCTCCCCAAGATGGAAGAAACCCTCTTGTGGCTGAAGGGACTGCGCGTACCTTCAGAGGCAGAGGCACTTCACCAACGACTTGTCAGGCTGTACCAGCAGCGGATAGAGTGCATCAGGTTTGTGACTGGCGAGGAGGTTGAAGGAGCGTGGAAAGAGGCTCTTGCAAATCTGGGGCGAGTGCCACCGTCCGGGGCTGGGCATCTCTTGCGGAAATCTCAGGAGCTAATGTGGAAGGTAGAGGAAAAGTATGTCTCGTGGAAGAGCATAGAGGAGGTAGTAGAGGAGATTCACAAGTTGCGGCACGGGGTTCTTAACTGGGTTCTTAGCATGTAGCAGGTAATCAGATCAGGGCTCCTCTCTCAGGGTTGTGGGTCGAGGAAGGCAGCATAAACGAGCCGGATGGGTCAAGGAGAATGACAGAGATTGCGTATGAGAAGGGGTAACCGGGGGAAGGATAAGAATCCCAAAATCGTCTCATGGCGTACCTAAAGTTGCCGAGGATGTTTTTCTGGCTGTCCGATGTCTTACAGTTTCCCCTACTCAGCCTCCTGAACCGGCAGGCGAGTTGAAGTTGGGAGCGGGAGAAGGGCGAGGAGATGAGTGCGCAGTAGAGGAGTCAGTACCGGGAGTATCCGACAAGAAGCATCCTGACGGTGGGGAGGCGGTGTTTCGGGGATATCTGGAGAAAGGCGAGTTGCAGTGTCTCTGCAAGAGCCCCCACTCCCTCACTATTTTGCCTTCCTCGCCCGGTCCGCCTCCCGGAAAGAGTGAGCAATGTGCCCGACTCGCGAAACTCTTGCCCCCGGGGCAGACGCGGGGCATATGAGAGGGACCGGGAGGACGAGAGATGAAGACGCGTGTCTGCCCGGAGCTCTGTCTCTCAGGGAGAAAACGGTGAGAGCAAGAGCGTGGCTGTATACCTTTGCGATTGTTCTTATCCTGTCTTGACCCACATCGTTGTTCTTGCCCGTCCAGAAATGGGTGCCACTGGCATCTTTTTCGGGCTGTTTTTGCGGCTGTTCTCGCACCGGTCTTGATGTGCTACGGGGTCGGGGCGCTCCTCGGGAGACGCCCGGAGAAGTCCGACGGTACCGGAGGGAAACATGCTCCGGCTCTGAGAACCGTGAGCCGGGAGATTGCGGGGATGGTCGCGATTGTCCTTGCGGCCGAACTTACCATCCTCTGGATAGGGTTCCCCTGCGTCTGCATCGTCCTTCAAGTCAGGACTGACGGGAACTCTGGCAGTGTGGATGGCGTCAGCGGCCGTGTTCCTCGCCGGTGTTGTTCTGGTGCTCGCGAGGGTCAGGAACACTCAGGTAAAGCCGCGTCACTGAGTCGTCCTTCCACAGCGTCGCCAGGTTGCTCTTCTGACCCGGTGTGATGCGGCAAGCCGTTTTTCTTCCCGGGTCCCTGCCGATCTGCGCCCCCGCTTGTGCTGGCTTGCTTCAGGCACGGGCGTGGTGTATACTTCGGCTTCACGGCGCGGGAAAGACATCTTCGACAGGGTTGCCCGTCGCAACCTCAGTGCGGAGTAAACCGCGGTGGCGCATGACGGGTCAAACTGTGGAAGGCACAGAAAGGAGACCCAATGAACAGATTGAGAAACCGGTTCCTTCTCCTCGCGACGGCTGGGCTGTGTCTGGCATGCGGCAGTGCGTCGGCGTTCATCAATCCGAACTTCACCCCCATAGACCTTGTCAAGCAGTCGGACGAGGTGCTTCTCCTTGACCTGAAGTCCGTTGACAAAGACGGCATCGTCACCGCCGCGGTGGCGAAGGTGTTCAAGGGGAACACGAAGACAAAGGAGTTGAAGTTGGATGTGATGGCGGGGACATTTGAGCATCAGGGCAAGGAGTTCATCAGCCGGATGAACGCCGGCGTGCGGGACGCGATGTTCTTCGTCGGAAAGATGCGCGTGGAAGGTCTTGAAATGGACGATGCGGGCGACGAGCCGGTCGGTTTCCTCCACTACGGAGACCAGTACGCCGACTGGCGGTGGGTCATCTTCCGCAAGTCGGAGAAGACCTGGAACCTTGAGAAGGTTGACAACTACCTGCTCGGCACCTGGGCGGGAAGCACCGATATGCTTGCCCGCGCAGTGGACTATATCCTCACCGAGCCGTCTGCGTACATCCCTGTTGCGGTCGGCGCCGAGTGGAAGGACAACATCCACATTGGATCGTTCAAGGGCAGCCACCTCATCCGCGGCGTTGACCTTTCAGGAACGGGAAAGCCAGACCTTTTCATCGCAAGTTCCGAAGGAGACCGGCTGATGCGGTTCAACGGCAAGTCGTTTGAGGACGCGGGCAAGAAGCTCGGTCTTGCGTCCGCCTCAAAGGCGTTCGCATGGGGCGACATAGACGCCGACGGCAAACTTGACCTTGTCAGTTGGAACGGCAGCGGTCTTTTTGTATTCCGGCAGACCGCGTCCGGGTCGTTTGAGAAGAAGGAGGTGTCTACCGGCGAGAGCGTGTCCGGATGCGTCTCCCTTGCGGTGCGCGGCAGGGGGAAGGCTGACAAGCCGGTCATCGTGGTTGGACGCAAGGGGATGCCGCTTCTGGTCGTCCCTCAGGCGGGAGGTTCGTGGAAGGCGCAGGCGGTCTGTGACGGGAAACTGCCCGAGCAGAATCTTGGAGAGGGCGGGATGTGCCTCGTCGCCGATTTTGACGGAGACAACTCCCCTGACATCATACAGTTGTACGAGCGCGGAGGATACTTCTTCCAGGGAAAGACGGACGGGAGTTTTGTCGCTCCGGTTCCGACGCAGGCGGGGCTCGGCGCGGGCAGAAGCGCCGCCGCCATCGGAGATTTTGACGGGGACGGGCTGCTTGACATCGTGACCGTCGCGGAGGACAGGTGCCGCATCTGGCACAATCTCGGCGGAGCGAAGTTCGCCGACCTCTTGAACCTTTCCGGCGAGATTGCCTACATCTCGAAGGCAAACGGTGTGGATGTATCGGTGGGAGATGTCAACGGCGACGGACTTCAGGATATCTTCATCGCGTACGAAATGCTGCCGACGCAGATCTTCTTCAACCGCGGCTTCCGGAGTTTTGGCCACGGCAGGGAGATGGATGTACACAACTCGCTGGTTCCCGACTGTGAGTCCGGTCAGGTCTCAGGCACCCTTGTGGACATCAACGGCGACGGAGTCCTTGACCTCGCGGTGGTGGTCTCCAGCGGGGAGGCGTATGTGGTGACCGGAAAAGTTCCTTCAAGACCGCTCGGCGTAGTTGTGTCCCTCCCTCCTTCGGCGGCAACAGGCGCGCCTGCGAAGGTGGCCGCGTGGAAGGACAAGCGGCGGCTTGGCACCTGGACGCTGAATGCGGGCGACCCTGCGGCGGTCATCGGCGCGAGGGAGGCGGGACCTCTCACGGTCCAGTGGACTCTGGCGGACGGCAAGACCCAGAAGAAGGACGTCATCATCAGGACCATTCCGATACCGCTTTCCATCACGCCGTAGGGCAGGAAAGGGCGAGGGAATCTCTATGTTCGCTGTCGTCCCCCTTCTTATCGGTCCTCTTCAGGCGCTCATTGCGGCGCTTCCGGCGATTGTGATGGGTCTTGGATGGCTGATCGTCTCCCTCTTCAAGCCGTCCACGATGAAGAAGTTTCTCAAACTCCTCTGGCGGCAGAAGATACAGGTTGCCGTCCTCCTCCTCGCGGTGTGGGGTTTTGTCCGGCTCCACGGCTTTCTGGTCAGGAGACAGACATCCGCTTCCACGGAGGCAGTCGCGGCAACGGCTGACTGGCCTGTCTTCCGGGGAGACGCCGCCCGCAGGGGGTATGTGCCGGGTTCGGAAGAGCCGGTGTCCGGCGGCATCCGCTGGACATTCTCCCACAACGGCGTCAAGACCTTCTTTGCCTCTCCCGCGATCGTCGGAAACCGTCTCTACATCACCTCCGCGAGGTACGAACTCTTCAAGAATGTCGGTGCCATCTGCTGCGTTGACGCCGATACCGGAAAACTTGTCTGGGACTATACCGGCGGCTACCGCGCCACCTTCTCATCTCCGTCTGTGTCGGGGAACTATCTGGTGGTCGGAGAGGGGCTTCACTTCGTGAGCGACGCGCGGGTCTTCTGCCTTGATGTGAAGGCGAGTGAGAAGAAACGGCAGGGGGTCGTCCTCTGGTCGTACCGGACAAAGAGCCATGTGGAGTCGTCTCCTGCCATTGCCGACGGCAGGGCGTTCATCGGCGCGGGAGACGACGGACTGTACTGCTTTGCGCTTGACCCCGCGCCTGACGGCAGCGCAAAGGTTCTCTGGCACCTCGACGGCAAGAAGTACCCTGACTGCGAGGCATCTCCGGTCGTCTCCGACGGCAAGGTCTACTTCGGACTGGGCATCGGCGGTCAGGCGATCTGCTGCGTGGAGGCGGAGACGGGAAAGGAACTGTGGAGGGTGAAGACGCCGTACCCGGTCTTCTCCGCGCCCGCGGTGTCGGGAAACAAACTGTTCGCGGGCATGGGAATCGGCGACTATATCAACGATGCGGGCATGCTTGCCGCAAACCTGCGCGCGAAGATGGAGAAGGAAGGCAGGCCGAAGGAGGAGATAGACGCGGCGGTCAGCAGAATCAAGCCGGCGGGCGAGGTGTGGTGCGTCAATCTTGACACGCACGAGGTCGAGTGGAGGTTTGCCGTCGGCGACACTGTCCTTGGAACCGTGGCGGTGGATGGGGAGAGGGTCTACTTCGGTTCCCGTGACCGCACCGTCTACTGCGTGTCAACCGACGGGAAACTGGTAGGAAAGCGAGCGGTGCACGCGCCAATCATCACAGCGGCGGCGGTCGGCAGCCGATACGTGTATGTGGTGACAGACGCGGGCAGGGTGCTGGGGTTGTCCAGAGACGAACTTTCTCCTGTCTGGGAACTTCCGCTGAACTCTCCCGTGATGAGTTCGCCCGCGGTTGCCCGCGGCCGCCTGTATGTGGGCACGACGAAAAACGGGCTTGTCTGCGCCGGCACGCCGGCGGGAACCCGGGAGAAGCAGGTCTGGGCAGGGTACCTCGGAGGACCGGGCAGGTCAGGATGGATGGACGGCTCGCTCCTTCCCCCACGCGGCGACTACGCGTGGAGTTATCCGCCGGCGGACGAGACCGGCGCGGAACGCACCGACGTGCCGTTCATCACCGCTCCTGCCGCCTTCCTCAACGGAAGCGTCTTTGTGCCGTTCAATATGGGCTCCCGGAGGGGGCTTGTCCGACTTGACTGGGACCCCACTTCCGAGCAACCTGCGCGGCAGGCGTGGTTCGCGGGGTGCCAGAACAGGGTCTTCCAGTCGCCGGCGGTGACCGAGGAGGTGGCGTTGTGTGTGGACGGCAAACCGGGTGACCGTGGAAGATTCCTCAGGGCGGTGGATGTCAAGACGGGCGCCGAGGTGTGGAGATACCCCGTGGAGGATGCGGCGGGCGGCCAGTTCGTCATAGAGAAGGAACGGCTCTTCGTCGCGTCGCTCGCTGACGGGTTTGCCTGCCTTGACATCAGCAGTCCGAAACTCCTCAAGGAAGTGTGGAAATCAAGGACAGGTCCCCTCACAGGCGCGCCGGTGGTGGTTGGAGATATGGTGGTCGCCTCTGCCGGCAGCCCTGCCCGGATTGTGTGCCTTGATGCCCAGACAGGGATTCTCCTGTGGGAGCGCACCCCGCCGGTTGCGGTGACGACCGGACCGCTGTTCCTTTCGGGTCTCATCTGGGCGGGAGACAGAACCGGCGTGACCGGATACCGCATCGTTGACGGCAGTCCTGCCGTTTCAATCTCCTGCGGCGCGGTGACGGCTCCGCTGGTGGCGCAGGGAAGCACGATTGCCTGCGTGACCGCGGGCAGGGAGATAGTCCTGATAGACACGGAGTCGGGCAAGGAGACGCTGAGGGTGCGGGGAAGACCTGTCCGCACCGAGTTCCCGCCGGTGTTCCTTGAAAACGGGCTTCTGTACGCGGCTGACGAGGCGATAGAATCGTACGACCTCGGCACCGGAGAGATATCGGAGTGGACGAAGCTGAGGGAGACCTGGCCGGGCAGGATGACCAGCCCGATGATTGTGGCAGGCGGCCATGTCTTCTGCGCAACGCAGAACGAAGGCTTCATCTGTCTGAGACCGAAAATGGAGTGACCGCGTGAACACGGGAAAGCGCATCTTCTTCTTCGGAGACGGCGTCTGCGAGGCAGACCCGGACCGCAAGGACATCCTCGGCGGAAAGGGGTCCTCCCTTGTGGCGATGTGCGCTGCCGGACTGCCGATTCCTCCGGGATTTGTCATCTCAGTTCCCTGCTGCCGGTACTACCACGAGCACAGCGGGCAGTGGCCTGAAGGGCTTGCGGATGAGGTGTCGGTCAACCTGAAACGCCTTGAGAAGGTCTCAGGAAGAACCTTTGGCAGAGGGCCGTTGCCGCTTCTTGTCTCGGTCAGGTCAGGCGCGGCGGTCTCCATGCCGGGGATGATGGATACCATCCTCAACTGCGGCCTGTGTCCCGAGATGGCGCAGACCGTTGCGGACAGGGAACTGTTCTGGTCTGTCTATGCAGCGTTCATCCAGCAATTTGGCGAGATTGTCGGCAGGATTCCCCGCGAGGCGTTCGAAGAAGCCGCTGCGCAGGACGCGCAGTCGCGCGCCCTGCGGTGGATGGCTGTCTATGAGGAAAAGACAGGCAGGAAGTTCCCGACAGAGCCGTGGGACGCTCTGTGCCAGTGCATCAACGCGGTTTTTGAGTCGTGGAACAACGAGCGGGCGCAGGTGTACCGCAATGCGCACCGCCTCACCGACCTTGAAGGCACGGCGGTCACCGTCCAGCAGATGTTCGATTCTGAGGTGTCCGGCATCACCTTCACGGCAAACCCGACAAACCCCAACGCGGACGAAATCGTGATAGAGAGCGCGCTTGGCCTCGGCGAATCGGTGGTCTCCGGAGATGTGGAGCCGGACAGGTTTGTCGTGGACAGGAAGACCCTTGCCATCAAGGAGCGCGCCATCGGCAAGAAACTGCGGGTGATGTCAGGGCTGAGCGGAACCAGCCGGTCAACCGACCCGCTTGCTCCCTCTCTCTCCGACGAAGAGGTCAGGCAGGTTGCCGAGATGGCGCTGAAGGTGGAGGCGTACTTCGGCATGCCGATGGACATAGAATGGGGTTTTTCCCGCGGGACCCTTGCGCTTCTCCAGTCCCGTCCAATCCGTGGTCTTGAAACGGTCCGTCTCAGGGAAGAGGTGAGGCAGGAGGAGATTCGCAGAATCAGGCAACTTGCGTCCAGAAGGCCGAAGGTGTGGATTATCCACAACCTTGCGGAGACACTCCCGTTTCCGACGCCGATGACGTGGGACATTATGTCGGAGTTTATGAGCGGCAGGGGCGGGTTCGGCCAGATGTACCGGGACTTCGGCTACCGCCCGAGCAAGGTGGTGTGCGAGGAAGGATTCCTTGACCTTCTGTTCGGCAGAATCTTTGCCGACCCTGACAGGGTTGCGGAACTGTTCTGGCCGGGGTTCCCGATGGGATACGACCACGCGGAGGTCCTCGCCAATCCTGCGGTTCTTCAGGCGCCGCCCACGAAGTTCGATGCGACGAAAGCGGACGAGGCGTTCCTCCTCCGGCTGCCTGCCACATTTGTTGCGATGCTCCGGTCAGGCAGGATGATGAAGCGCCTGAGGGGAGAGGTTCTCGCGCGGTTCACCGGGCAGATTCTCCCGCCGTACCTTGAGTATGTCAGGGAGAAGAGGCAGCAGGACCTTGCGCGGATGACGACGGAGGGGTTGATTGCGGAACTGGAGGAGAGAAACCGGAAGGTGCTCACGGAGTTCGGCAACGAATCCCTGAAGCCCGGCTTCTTCGGGGGAACCGCGCTCGCGCAACTGGAAAACCTCCTGACGCAGATTCTGGGCCCTTCGGAAGGCAGGAAACTGTCTCAGGCGCTCACCTCAGGTCTTGAGAACGACTCGACCGTCGAGCAGAACATCCTTCTGTACCGGGTGAGCCAGAAGCAGGCGACGATGGAAGAGTTCCTTGAGAGGTACGGACACCGGGCCGTCGGCGAGATGGAACTGGAGCGTCCGCGGTTCAGAGAGGACCAGGCGTACCTTCACCAGATGATTGCCGGCGTGAAGGCGGGGACAGGCCAGTCCCCTGAGGAGATGCACCGGCAGAGGAAGGCGGTCCGCCTTGAGGCGATGAGGAATCTCAGGCAGACGCTTGCCTCCTGCGGAGCGTCGTCTCTGCACGAGGATGTCGAGCGGCTCGCGGTTGAGGCGCAAACCCTTCTGCCATATCGGGAGATTGGCAAGCACTACCTGATGATGGGGTACGAACTGCTCCGCAGCGTACTTCTGGAACTGGGCAGGCGGTGGGGCATCGGCGACGGGGTCTTCTTCCTGCGAAGGCAGGAACTGCCCGGGTTTGAGGCGAAGGCGGACGTTTTTTGCCAGGAGATTTGCAGGCGCAGGCAGCGTCTGGAGGTCCTGAAGCAACTGGATGTGCCGGACATCATCAACTCCGAGGAGGCGGAGAGTCTCGGGCTGAAACGGCAGATTGCGGGCGCGAAGGAGTTTGCGGGCAGTTCCCTGTCAACCGGAGTGGCAGCGGGAACCGCGCGGATTGTGTTCAGCCCTGAACAGGCGGGCGAACTTGGAGACGACGCCATCCTCGTCTGCCCCTCCACAGACCCGAGTTGGACCGCGCTGTTCACCACCATCAAGGGACTGGTAGTTGAGCGAGGAGGCATCCTTTCCCACGGAGCGATTACGGCGCGGGACTTCGGCATCCCTGCCGTCGCGTATCCTGATGCTACGCAACTGATCCCTGCCGGCGCCGAGATACAGGTGGACGGAGACGCCGGCGTCGTCAGGATTCTCAAGGAGCCCCATGCTTGAGAAAGTCAACGCAGCGATTGTGTCTGTGATGGACGCGGTCTTCGGCTGGTTGCTCCACCTGCCCCGCGACCTTGCGGTGCTGGTGGTTGCCATCGTCACCGCAGGCATCATCATCGGCGTGCGGGTCTTCTCCGTGAACCAGGAGATGATGCGGCGGGTCAGAGACGACAAGATACGGCTGAAGGCCCTGATGCGGGAGGCAAAAAAGCGCGGGGACAGGGAGGCGGTTGCCCGCTACAAGATGACGACGAGCATCATCGGTGGCAAGGCGCTGGCGGCGGAGTGGAAGCCGCTGCTGGTTTCGCTGATTCCCATCGTGCTTGTCGCCGTGTGGTGCTTCAGCCGCATCGCCTATTTGCCGGTCAGGCCGGACACCCCTGTTGTGGTGAGGGTGTATTTCCCTGCGACAAGGGTCGGCGAGATTGCCCACATTGTGCCGCAGGAAGGCGTGCGCGCTGAGACCGGCTGGGTCCAGTCCATCGGCGAACAGAAGGCGGAAGGGAAAGACGAGGTCATCGGCGGCATCGCTGAGTGGAGGCTGGCGTTTACGCAGAGGAAGGAGCCGTACCGCCTGCAGGTGAGGTTCCGCGGCCAGACCTACGAGAAGGAGGTCGTGGTGGACGGACTGCGTTCCGGCGACCCACTGGTGTACTTCCCCGGGAAAGATGTGGAGGGAATCGAGGTGGCGCTGGTTCCCTACCGGCTTTTCGGCATCGTGCCCGGCGTATGGGTGCTTCAGCCGTGGATTGTTGCGTACCTCGTGATGGTGGTGCCGTTTTCCTTCCTCATCAAAGCGGTGTTCCGCATCCTGTGACGGATGCACAGGCAAGTGGGGGGTATGACTGCCAGAAAGCGCGTGGCGTTGCTCTGTCTGCTTTTCGCATGCTCCGTTCTTCAGGTTCCCTGCTGGTGTCAGTACGACAGCACATCCATCGATTCCTCCCTCAACGCGACTGCCAGTCCCGACCATATCGTCCTGACATGGACAGAGAGCCCCGCCACAACTCTGACTGTCACCTGGCGGAGCAGTCAGGAGATAGAAGATGGATGGGTGGACTATCGGCAGGCAGGCGCGGGACGCAGCGCGGCTGTGAAGGTCCGCGCGCAGGCGCGGGAGTTTTCGGCGGTGGCAACCGACCGGCAGGGCAGGTTCACTCTGTATTCCGCCACGCTCAGGAACCTGCGTCCGGACACAGGGTACGCCTACCGCGTCTTCTCAGGAGACCGCGGCAGTCCTGAGTACCAGTTCTCCACACTGCCTGCCAGTCCGCGCCGGTTTTCCTTTCTCATCTTCGGAGACAGCCAGCCGGGAGAGAAAGACCCGCCGTCGTATGCCGCGTGGCATCAGACCCTCTCTGCCGCGGTTGCCCGGCATCCGCAGGCGCGGTTTGCGATACACTCCGGCGACCTGACCGACGAGGGGATGAACTTTCTCCACTGGCACAACTGGTTTGAGGCAGCGGGAGACATCCTTGCCCGCCTCGTCTTCCTCCCTGTCATCGGAAACCACGACTGCGTCGGAGAACTGAAAGACCCTGCCGGCAGGCGTCCTTCCTACTGGATTCCCTCGTATCTCCTGATGCAGTTCCCTGTCTTCCCAAACGGTCCGGATGGCCTTGTCGGACAGGCGTGGTCTTTTGACAGCGGAGACGCCCATCTCACCGTCATCAACAGCGAGCGCGCGTACGGCGACGCCGCAGTGGCGGCCCGGCAGATTGAGTGGCTGGACAGAGACCTCTCGGCCACGAAGAAGAGATGGAAACTTGTCTTCTTCCACAGGCCTCCCTACTACAGCAGGGCGTGCCGGACCAACGAAGAGGTCAGAAAGACGTTGTGTCCTGTCATTGAGAAGCACCGCGCAGATGTTGTCTTTTCCGGACACGACCACGTCTTCTGCCGGACCTATCCGATGAAAGACGGCAACATCTTTTCCTCGCCGGCAGACGGCACAGTGTACTACATCACCGGAAGAAGCGGCGGGTACGCCTACACCGATGTGTCGCGCAAGATCTGGCACGCCGCTTTCTATCAGGTGCAGGACCAGCCCTGCTACCTCCTGTGCGAGATTGACAGTGGAAGATTGACCGTCAGGGCGTACAAGACCGACGGCACCGTGATTGACGTGTACACGATAGATAAAGACCGCCCCGAGAGGTCAACCCTGACTCCTGCGCCTGCGCGGTTCTCCCGGCCAAGATTCTCTCTCAACGGAGACCTGCCGCCGATGCACGCGTCAGACAACGGCGCGACCGCCCTCTCCATCGACGGCAAGTGGTTTGTCAACGCGAGGGTATTCCTGGGCTGTCTCGGCGGAACCGCGGTGGCGAGAGAAAACGGTGTTGAACTCATCCTTGACACAAGGGAAATGACGGTTCCTGAGGGGCAGGCGCGGGTGTTCAGGAAAGAGGACATACCGCCGAAGCCCGGCATCCCGCCGGTCAGGCACTCCATCTTCGTCTCTGCGGATGTCATCAGGGAGTTCACCGGCTATGACTTTACCTATGACGAAGCGCTCAATGTGTTGCACTTTTCAAGGTAACGCCGGCAGGTGTCTTGCCCTGCTTGCCGTGACCGCGTTTTTCTCCGGCTGCGGCATCAGCGCCGCAGACCCCACTGCGGCAGAGGTTTCCCGTCTGCCCGACTCTTCCGCCTCTGCCGCGCAGGTGCAGGCATTCCTCCAGACGGGAGTTGTTGTCCTTGAGTCCCGCAGCGCGTGGAGAAGTTTTACGGTTCTCGGTCCGCCTGTCATCAAGGAGGGCTCTGTCAGGAAAACCGCCTCTTTCGGCGTCGCGTGGCTTGACGCGCCTTCCTCCCCGCCGCCGGTGCGCTGGCAGGACCCTGACTTTGACGACTCGTCGTGGCTGAGGGCTCCTGTGAGCCGTCTGCCGAACACGCCGATGGTCAGGCGGCTGTGCGTGCGCGGTTCCTTCACCGTCACAGACCCTTCGGTGGTACAGGGGCTCACTGTGCTCGCGAGGTACCACGGCGGGGTGATGGTCTCTGTCAACGGCACTGCGGCAGGGTACGCGCACCTGAAGCCCCTGCCTGACGGAACCGTTGAGGGAGAGCCCTACCCGCAGGACGCGTTCATAGACGAGGCAGGCAAGCCCGTGGTGCCGTTTACTCCGCAGGGAGAGACCGCTCCTCCGGAACTCCAGCGCCGGAGGAACCTCTGGACAAGGTACGCGCTCGTGCGGGTGCCGTCTGAACTGCTTCGCAAAGGACGCAATGTGGTTGCCGTTGAGGTCATCGCCGCTCCTCAGGACAGTATTCTCTCCACCATCCCTGACAGGGCGTTTGCGGTGGACTTCTTCGGTCCCACCTGCTATCTTGGAGCGTTAGGCGTGCGGGCGCAGTCAGGCGCGGGGCTGTCCCTTTGTCCGGGCAGGCCGCAGGGGATGTTCGTCTGGAACGCGGACATCCTTGAAAGCAGTGCGGATGCGGACATCCCCAATGTGGCAGAGCCGCTTCGTCCTGTGAGGATAGTCGGTCCGGCAAACGGGCTCTTCTCAGGCAAGGTTCATGTGGGCTCCACGGAGCCGATTTCCGCACTTGCCGCGTCTATCTCCGACCTGTCCGGTCCTGCCGGTTTCATTCCCGCGTCTGCCTGTTCCATCAGGTACGGCATCGTGTGGGGAAACGACAACGCATACTACGGCTGGGACACCACCTGGTCTCCGCGACCCTTCTACGGAGGAGCGGCGCGCAAGCCATTGCCCGTCTATCCGGTAAGCAAGAACATAGAGTTCCCCGGGGTGGTAGTTCCCATCTGGGTGAGTGTGAAGATACCGAAGGGGGCGAAGGCGGGGGAGTATGGTGGGGTATTGAAGGTAAGCACCAGCGGCAGGAGCGTGGAGGTGCCGGTGGAGGTGAAGGTGGTGGGGTGGGAGTTGCCGGACGCGGACGAGTACCGGACATGGGTAGAGTTAGTGCAGTCGCCGGACACGCTGGCAGTGGAGTACGGGGTGCCGCTGTGGAGCGAGAGGCACTGGGAGATGATCGGGCGGTCGTTCGAGTTGATACGGCCGACGGGCAGCAGGGTGGTGTACATTCCGGCGATCTCGCACACGAATTTAGGGAACGAGGAGTCGATGATACGGTGGGTGAAGGATGAGGCAGGTGGGTACAGGTGGGATTTTTCTGTGATGGAGCGGTATCTGGATGTTGCGGAGGAGAGGTTGGGGAAGCCGAAGGTGGTGGTGTTGCAGGTATGGGAAGTGTACATGCGAGAGGGTGGGCAGAAGCGGTTTGAGGACTTCAAGTTCATGGGGCAGCCGCAGGTGACGGAGTACGACCCGAGGAGCGGGGAGACGAGGAATGTGGCATTGCCGTCGTTGAGGGACGGTGCGAGCAGACAGATGTGGGGAGGGCTGATTGAGGAGGTGAGGCAGCGGCTGCGGAGGCGGGGGCTGGAGAAGGCGCTGATGCTTGGGATGTTCTGCGACATGGTGCCGACGAGGGAGGATGTTGAGTTTTTCCGGTCGATAGCGCCTGATCTTGGATGGGTGCAGCAGGGGCACGGGTTTATGACGAAGTTGCACGGGATAGCGGACGTGGGATACAACGCGAGCGTGTGGGGAGGGCTTGGGTTTGCGGACGGGTGCCGTCAGACGAACCAGAGCAGCAAGCCGTTCACGAGTTCCGCGTACGGGTGGGCTCGGCCGACGCTGAACGCGGTGTACGAGCGCAACACGGGGCTGGACAGTTATCCTCCGACGAGGTGGTATTTTTTCCCTCTGACAGGGGTGACGGGGGAGTTTCGTGGGATAGGCAGGATAGGGGCGGATATGTGGAAGGCGGTGAGGAACAGGGAGGGGAAGCGGGCGGCGACGGTGCCGGAGAGGTTTCCTGAGGGGTACTGGGGGGGCACATCGATTTCCCTGACGATCTGCAATCCGGTGTTATGTCCGGGGCAGGATGGTCCTGAGGCGACGGCGCGGCTGATGGCGTTGATAGAGGGGGTAGAGTTGAGCGAGGCGCGGATAGTGGTGGAGGAGGCGGTGAAGGAGGGGAAGGTGAGTGGAGAGGCAAAGGCGAGGTGCGAGGAGTTTCTCCAGACCCAACTCTTCAATATGTGGCGCGCACTGAGCAACCATCAGGTCAGAAAGATGTGGGGCGGCGCAACCGGCTGGAGATGGGTTCCCGGCATCGCAGGGACCCACTGGTTCCTCGGTTCCAACTGGCAGGAACAGGCGGAAACCCTCTACACACTTGCCGGCGAGGTTACGCGGATGTCACGAAGATGAACCGGAAAACAGTCCTGCTGGCGTCAGTCGTCTCCTTCTCGTTCTGGCTCTCCCGTGCGTTGTTCTGTCAAGAGACGGTGGTGCTGGACACCGCAAGCCCGTGGAGAATCTCCGGAGTCCTGAAACCGCCCGTGGTCGAAGAGGCAGGCGTTGTGCGTCCGGTCAGCATCGGCATCGCGTGGCTGGACACTCCCTCTTGTGCTGTTCCTGCCGGATGGCAGTCGCCCTCGTATGACGACTCCGGGTGGCTGAGAGGGTCTCTCGGTTCTGCTCCCTACACGCCGATGCTGGCGCATCTGTGCCTGCGCGGCAGGTTCTCGGTGGAAGACCCTGCGAGCGCAGGCACGCTTGTGCTCCAGATCCGCTACCACGGCGGGGTAATCGTCTTCCTCAACGGGGCGGAGATAGGCAGGTTCCACATCAGGCAGGATGCGTCAGGCGAGACGCTGGCGGTGTCATATCCGAAAGATGTGTTCGTTGACAGCGCCGGGTTGTATGTATCTCCTGCGGGTCTGTATATGGACGGCAGGCCGTTTGCGCCGTCAGAGGACAACAAACGCCGCCTGGGACTCTGGGTGCGCAGTTGCGCAGTTGAGTTGCCTCCCGCAAAGGTGCGCAGGGGAGAGAATGTCATCGGGATTGAGGTGGTCCGCGCGCCCTACGACGAGATTGTCAACACTGTGCAGGTGAAAAAGGCGTTTGGCTGCGGGGACTTCTTCGTGCCGTCGTGCCACATCGCAGGAGCGCGGCTGGTATCGCAGGGAGGCAGGGGTCTTTCTGCAGCGGGGACCCTGCGGGCCGGACTATCTGTCGGGAACTCAGATGTTCTTGACGACTCAGGCGGGTTTGAACTCCCGAATCCTGCGGAGCCGCTTCGTCCTGTGAGGATAGTCGGTCCGGCAAACGGACTTTTCTCAGGCAAAATTCTGGTCGGTTCGGACGAGGCGCTAAAGGGGCTTTCCGCCGAGATGAGCGATGTGAAAGGGCCCGCAGGAACCATCCCCGCAGGCGCGGCAACCATCAGGTACGGGTTCCGGCTCGGCAACGACAGGACTGCGGAAGGGATGAGCAAGAAGCCCCTGCCCGACTACCCTGTTCCTGCAGGAAGGGGTGCGGCCGGGGTGGTAGTTCCCATCTGGGTGAGTGTGAAGATACCGAAGGGGGCGAAGGCGGGGGAGTATGGTGGGGTATTGAAGGTAAGCACCAGCGGCAGGAGCGTGGAGGTGCCGGTGGAGGT
>Ga0101944_10004066_pt1 | contig 18885 bp, 20 predicted proteins | sample DewCreD2012metaG_FD_75245 | JGI IMG/M metagenome (GOLD analysis project Ga0101944, IMG submission 75245) | Hot spring sediment bacterial and archeal communities from British Columbia, Canada, to study Microbial Dark Matter (Phase II) - Dewar... ... | reverse complement strand
CCAGCCAGGGTAAATCCATCAAAGTATTGGTGAACGAAATATCGGTCATGGGTAGGTCTGCTCAGGGTGTACGAATCGTTAATATTGAAAGGCCGGACTTTGTTATAGGGGTGGACCGTATAGCCCAGGAAAAGGATGAACGGGATCTGCCAGAGGAAACCGATGAGGTCCTTACTGAAGAAGATCCAGAGGCTGGAGTTGATAAACAGATTGAGGAGTAGTATATACTTTTATATGGAGGCAGGTTATGAAGAATGACTTGTATAACTATTTATCGCAGGATTATACAATAAATAGAAATGTTGTTAATCTAAGTCGGGCTTTCTGAAAAACAAACAACTCTTTACAAAAGAAGCAAATACAGAGATAATCCCAATACAAAGTGCATGAAAAAGGAGGGTAAGGCCTTAAAAAGCGTGCACTTTACTATGGGGTAACGATGTATAAGGAAAAGGAACATGTTCCTGAGTTTGAAGACTTTTATGTACCCTTCGGAGGCCATTTACGAGAAGATAATCGATGGGTACGATTAGCCGCAATTATTCCATGTTAAAAAAATCCTCCATGTGGTGTAATGAGTTAGCAAACGACACAAAAACACCCAGGAGAATTTCTAGACTACTCATGAACGGTTTTCATCCCTCGTAGGTCTAGCTATAGTTAGCTGGTTGGATCATCTGAAACAGGACGTAGGCTATGCGGGAGTTAGCCGGACTCGCTTCGCTCGCAAAAAGTTGTTGACTTTTAGTTATACCATGGTTATACTAAAATTATGAAAACAGCAATATCATTGCCTGATACGTTATATAATGACGCAGAAAAGATAGCAAAAGACATGGGCATTCCCCGTAGTCAATTATTTGCTAAGGCTTTAGAGGAATTTATTAATCATCATAAGAAAGATAGAATAACAGATAAGCTTAATTCTATATATAAAAAAGAATTACTAGGCAATGATAGAATTGTTGATGTTAATCTTGAATCTCTAAGGGAATTAACAAAAAATGACTCGTGGTGAAATATGGTGGGCTGATTTTGGAATACCATTTGGCAGTGAACCTGGATTTCATAGACCTGTATTAATAATTCAAGATGATTCATTTAATCGAAGCAATATAAATACTGTTATCGTCATTCCATTTACTACAAATACAATATTGGCGGATTCCCCTGGAAATGTTTATGTAGAAAAAATAGAATCAGGACTATCAAAAGATTCTGTATTAGTAGTTTCACAAATATCTGTTCTTGATAAAACTAGGTTAGTATCATTAGAAAATAAGCTACATTATTCCTTTATGGAAGAAGTAGAAGAAGGAATAAAGTTAATTCTTGGCTTAATATAATACAATAAGAATAATTGAGTTATACGATAATACGGCTAACAGAGGCTTAAAGCGGATAACGCTATGTCACGGTTTTTGCTATCGCTAAGCTCGCAAAAACGCGCGCCATATACGCGTTACCGCTTAAACCAATGTTATTTATACAGCTCTTTGTATGGAGGCAGTCCATAGAACAAACGAAGATTATCAAAGTAAGAATAGACACTTTGGTGCTGAATAACAACGATGCCGATGTTCCCATTATATTCGTAGCCGATACCGTTTATTTGATCAAGCGGTTCTTGAGCACTGTGAACGGCTGAAGGTTGGCCTTATTGTGGGAGGTAAACTGTATCAGGACATCAAAGAAACTGTTGATCAGCTGCCCGATGTGGTTTTCTGCACCAATTTTGGTATACTCAATGAGATTACCTCTGTATTGTTTGAATCCTTCAAATACGATGTTGACTCACCGGTAATTGAAATAACCTGGTATAACGAAACCTTCAGAAAAAGTGTGCTTGATATCGCGGGACAGATTATTCATCATGGACGCCGCATGATTTTAAAAATACCTGAGGTTACCAGTACTGCTTTGGGTATTAAAAATCCCGATTAACTGTGCTTTTGAGAAGCTTCACTTCTTGAGCAGTTAGCAAGATAAAAATCATAGATTCCTGAGATTTTTATTATTAGAAACGGACAAGTCCGAAAAACTGCTAGAATATGGTTGAACTCACACCATTTGGGATGGAATCGCAAAATTTAGGTAGTAAGCAGAAATTTCTGAGATGGACTTAGTTCTTTTTCTGTTCTGTGGATACATCCCATCCAACAACAGGGCCGATGTTTACCCTCTTTTAGTTCAGAAATCATCCGTTTAATATGTTGTTCTCGTGTTTTTGCTTTTTTAGGAGAAATTACCCAGCAAATCCATTCATTTCTTGCTATGGGGGTTAATCTAACCCAAGCATCCAACAGGGTTGCATCTAAAGATAAAGCGGACTCTATATCTTTTGGCAACTCATGGGCTATACCACCAGGAATTTTATCTATCATTAGAACAAGATACTATTCATCAGTAAAAAAGGAAACGATAACAATTCTTTTATAATGATAAGAATCCTAAAAACTTTAAATTTTAAAAGATCATCATAGCTTAAAAGCAAACTTTGTAAGGATTTCCTCAAAGATAATATAAAAAGCTAGCAGTTTGTCGGACTTGTATGTTAAATCATTAAAAAATCGCGGGCATCCGCGATTTTTTACCTCGCAAACTGCCAAAGGTGCCCAGTTAATCGGGATTTTTAATCCCCAAAATATACTTTGGGGATTAAAAAACTACAAATCCGACAGGCTCATAGCCCTGTTTAGATATGTTAATTGTGTTTCACGTGAAACATTTCATGACAAGAAGAATTGCAAGATTTAAGGAGTTTTTTAATTTATTTTTTGCTTCTAAGAACTCTTCCGAAACCAACAATCCATTGACCACGAACTAACTCATTATAATCCCATTCGTCAATTATCACTTTTTCATAATAAGAAGAAGCATTGATAAATTTTACACTATTTTCTTTAGCTTCAATTACTAGACCTCCATGAGTAATAAAATCATTCATGTTTGATATGAAAATTATATCTCCTGGTTTTACATTATCCTTTGTTCTGTTGTTGGCATTGAAATTATATAGTTCATTTATTGTTACATCATTTACAAGTTCAATTCCATTAGTAAAAATATAATTGTCTTTAAAAACATTTTGATATGACCAAACAATTAAACCTGAACAATCAAAGCTATCAGTACCATTTCCGCCCCATAGATACACACTATTAATTTTTGATAATGCTAGATCTAAAGCTTGCTTTGCTTCTATATCTGTAACTTCAATTTGCTTTAAAAAATTATCTGAATTAATAGCACAGTTAGAAATGAGAAAAGATAGAATTGTAATAATAAGCAAAACAACTTTATGATTATTACTCATAGTATGTAGAGTATCTTTCAAAATGCAGACGAATTTTGAAAGATTAACCTTGATAGATAACATTATTGTCATTATGCGCGATGGGTCAACCCGTCATACTGTTTCACGTGAAACATTGAACAGTACTTTAACAAGATCACCATAATATGGGATCGCATAAAGAGCTGACACAATGTATAGATGCCGGTGAGTTTTTTAAGTTACATTCGCAGATTGTGATGGCTTGCCACCCAAAAGGATATTGCAGGGGGTAGGGAGTTTTATAGTTTTGGGCAAGATCGGTTTTAAAACCGAATCTTCCATAATAATTCGGGTCACCGTAGACAAAAACGATATGTACACCCGTATCGGATAACTGTTGTATGCCATAGTTAATAAGTGATGAACCAATCCGTTGTTTCTGGTAATCAGGTTTTACCGCCAGGGGTGCTAAAATATAGGCCTGACACTGCTCAAAAGTATCTATCCTGACAGGACTGAAAGCTATGTGACCCACTATTGATCCATCAATTTCTGCAGCCAGAGCTATTATTGGGGGATTTGAATGCTCAAAAAGCAGGTCTGTGGCAAGTTTTGCAACAATTTCGTTTTCACTTTCAGGGAACGCAGACAAATACAGCCTTCTGATATCATCGATATCTTGGGCTTTTGCTATTCGAATATTCATAAACCTTCTGCAAGTTCATTGGTTATAAATAAGATGGGGTCCCTCTTGGCTTAGCCAAGAGGGACAAGATGTTAGGATACTAACTACTTTATCAAATTTTCCGGATTAAGACCTTCCAGCTCAGGAATGACAAAACGGCCATCCTTGCGGATCAAGCGGTCATCGAACCAGATTTCACCGCCGCCCCATTCGGGCCGCTGGATGAGGACCAGGTCCCAATGAAGGGCAGATTTATTGCCGTTATCACAGTCATCGTAGGAATTTCCCGGGGTAAAGTGGATTGAGCCGGCAATCTTTTCATCAAAAAGGGTTTCCTTCATCGGTTGGGTAATATAGGGGTTTACGCCAATTGCAAATTCCCCTACATACCGGGCCCCTTCATCAATATCGAGGATACGATTAATCCGTTCCGTATCATTGGATGTAGCGGAAACTATTTTTCCGTTTTTAAATTCAAAGGTAATGTGTTCGTAAACAAAACCTTGATAATCATTAGGGGTGTTATAGGAAATGGTTCCATTCACTGAATCTTTAATGGGAGCACTATAAACCTCGCCATCGGGAATATTCATGGTCCCATCACATTTAATTGCGGGCATTCCCTTAATTGAGAATGAAAGGTCCGTACCGGGACTGATAATGCGAACCCGGTCTGTTTTTTCCATAAGTTCTACCAGCGGATCCATGGCCTTTGACATATTCTGATAGTCCAGGGTGCACACATTAAAATAGAACTCTTCAAAGGCCTCTTCACTCATTGAGGCCATCTGAGCAAAGGCTGGAGAGGGATAGCGCAAAACGACCCAGCGAGTATTGGGAACCCGTTCTTCCATATGAACCAGTTTTGTGATGTATCGGTTGTATAGATCCTGTTTTTCAGCGGGCATATCGGACCAGGCATACACATTGCGGGGAGAGGTGAAACCAATATAGGCGTCCATCTCTTTCATTCGATCCCGTTCAAATTTAGCCTGCCATTTAAATTGTTCTTCCGTTGCCCGGCTAAAGAGGGTCCGCTCTAGGTTTTTATCGCTGAGCTGAACAAAGGGAATTGCCCCTACATCATGAACTGCGTTAAGCAATTCCTTCACAAAATCGATTTCAAGATTAGTGTTCTGGATGAGCACCTTTTCTCCGGCTTTGAGCTTGAGTGAATAGTTCACTAAGATCTGAGCCAATTTTTGTACACGAGGATCCTTCATAGTTGTAATCCTTATTCTTCAGGTTGATGAAATCTTCGACGAGATTTTTTAGCACTAGCCAGTTTCTTATGTAAAAGCCGCTGTTCCCGGGATGCCTTTGTAGGGGACGTGGCTTTTCGCTGTTTAGGAAGTTTTGCGGCATTTTTTATAAGCTGTTCCAGCCGTTGATATGCAAGGACCTTGTTATCCAGTTGGGACCGTTCATCATCTACGAAGATAACCAGTTCACCCTGGGTGGTGATTCTATTGGAAAGAACAGACGTGAGCCGCTGCCGTTCCGCTTCGGATAGGCCCTGAAGTTCATCAATATGGATGCGGATTTCGACGCGGCTATTTACCTTGTTTACATTTTGACCGCCCGGTCCGCCTGAGCGGGAAAAACGCAACTGTGCATGTTCCTCTATTGATGATCTCAGGCGAATCGAATCCATGTTATTGAGAAACAGCCCGTTTTAGAGCTTCTACCTTATCAGTTTTTTCCCAGCTGAAACCATCTCGGCCAAAGTGACCGTATGTAGATGTTTTTCTATATATTGGTTTTCTTAATTCCAAGGTTTTAATGATACCAGCGGGTGAAAGGTCAAACACTTCCTGAATAGCCTTTTCAATGGCTGTTTCACTCACCGTATTGGTTCCGAAGGTGTCGACCATGACGGAGACCGGGAACGGCACGCCGATGGCATAGGCGAGCTGAACTTCACAGCGCTCTGCCAGGCCGGCGGCAACAACGTTTTTTGCCACATAGCGGGCCATATAGGCCGCAGAACGGTCTACTTTTGTGGGATCCTTGCCAGAGAAGGCCCCGCCGCCATGGCGTCCCATGCCGCCATAGGTATCGACGATAATTTTCCGCCCCGTTAGGCCCGTGTCCCCGTAGGGACCGCCAATGACAAAGCGGCCTGTAGGATTGATGAAATATCGGGTTTTTGCATCCAAAAGACCGGTAGGTGCTAGAACGGGTTTCACAATTTCTTCGATAATTGCTTCTTTAATGTTTTCATAGGAGATACCGTCATCGTGCTGATGAGATACGACGACCGTATCAATCCGTACTGGTTTGTGCCCCTCATACTGGACAGTCACCTGGCTCTTTGCATCGGGGCGGAGCCAGGGAATAATCCTTGCTTTCCGCATGAGGGTTGCCTTATCCAGTATTTGGTGGGCTAAGGTAATGGGTGCGGGCATGAAGTTGGGTGTTTCTGTACAGGCAAAGCCAAACATCATTCCCTGATCCCCTGCGCCCTGCTGTCCCTTAAATTCTTCTAGGCCTGTTCCGGAAACACCCTGACTGATGTCCGGTGACTGACTGTGAATCATATCGAGGACCGCCATGGACTCGAAATCGAGCCCGTAGGCTGGGTTTGTGTAGCCCACTTCTTTAACTACATCCCGTACTACCTGCTGAATATCGACAAAGGTGTTGGTGGTAATTTCACCGCCCACAAGGACCATGGCGGTGGATGCAAAGGTTTCGCAGGCTACGCGGCTCATGGGATCCTCGGCAAGGCATGCATCGAGGATGGCGTCGGATATTTGATCGCAGAGCTTATCGGGGTGGCCTTCTCCGACAGACTCGGAGGTGAACAGATAGGTTCTATTTTCCATGTAACTACTCCTTACAGATATTTTGAGAGGGCTTCCAGGTTTCGGTTGTTTTTATAGCTTGAACCCTCGGTGTAAATATACTCAATAAGATCATGATATTTCTCTACCACCTTATACCGAACCAGTTTCATGGTAGAATTGATGAGCCCATCCTTTTCGCTAAAGGCTTCGGGAACAATCTGGAATGTGGCAGGGGTCCAATTAAGGGGGACCATGTTTCGGTATGATGGATCAGAACGGAAGCTATAAAAGGACTCTTTAATCAGTTCCAGCAAAGCTTCCTGTGATTTGGGATGGTGTTCCTTAATTATCTTTTTAACCTGGTCATCATCCAGCGTAATAAGGGCGCAGGTGAATTTTTTATGATCGTTCCAGACCATCACCTGGTTTACCACCTTGGCCGAATTAGAAATGGCATCTTCAATACCCTCGGGGCTGTATTTTTCGCCATCTGCAGAAATAAGCAGTGCCTTTGCCCGGCCAGCGACGGTTAAATACCCATCCCTATCGAGCCAGCCCAGATCACCGGTATGGAGCCAGCCGTCTACGATGGCTTCTTTTGTCGCTTCGGGGTTTTTAAAATAGCCCTTCATCACATTGGGTCCCCGGACACAAATTTCGCCCTTTTCGCCGGGCTCTGCAACGGTGCCGTCATCCCGCATGATACGGATTTCCACATGATCCAGGGCAATGCCGGAGGTTCCCAATTTAGTGTGTCCATCGATATTGGTGGAAATAACCGGGGATGCTTCGGTCATGCCGTAGCCCTGGTACAGGGGCATGCCCAGGGCTCGGTAAAAGCGCTGTTGTCCGATATCAAAACTGGCACCGCCGCCGGTAAAGAATTGGGCCCGCTGGCCGAATACTTCGGTTTTTACCTTATCAAGCACCAGTTTTTTTAGGGGAAAATAAATAAGACCGTTGATAAAGGTGGCGAAGCTGGGTTTTGGAAAGGATTCATCACCCCAATACTTAATACCCGCTTTAATGCCCGTATCAAATAAGAATTTTACCATGCCGCCCCGTTTATCAATTTCGGCCTGCATTTTTTTCATAAAATTTCCGGAAAGGGCGGGTACGGTCATGAGAAATATCGGTTCTGCTTCTTTCATATTGATGGGAATATTTCTGAGGATGGCCATGCCGCCACCCCGGGAATCGACGAACCATAGTTCAATACCCCGCTGAATGGATGAATGGATACCAACGGTTTGGGCAAAAGAATGGTCTACCGGCAGGATGACAAAATTGCGGTACCCTGTTTCGGGAACCTTAAAGATGTTGACCGAATCGAGGCTATTAATATAGTAGTTTTTATGGGTGAGCATAATACCCTTAGGATTTCCTGTGGTTCCGGAAGTATAGGAAATGGTAACCACCGTATCTTCAGCGCATTCTGCTTCGATAGCATCAAGCCGGGGCCGATGTTTTTCGAACACCGCCGCACCTTGCGCGAGCACTTCATCAATTCTGAAAAGTTGGTTCCGAGGGTAATTGCAGGCTGACAGATCCTGATCTTCATCCAGGGATACTACGTCGATGCCCCTGCCGGTTCGCGTTTGAATATCCTGGGCTACACGGCAGATTTTCTCGAGATGGTTGGTGTTAGTGAGGACCATCCGTGCTTCTGAATGATCCAGGCGGTAATAAATTTCTTCTGGCAGAAGTTTAAAGGAGAGGGGGACTGCAATAAGACCGGCCATGATAATGCCGTATTCACCGACAATCCAGTTTGGACTTCCTTCTGCATAAATCGCAACCCGGTCCTGGGCTGAATAGCCCCGTTCCAGCAGGAATGCTGCTAAGAGACGGCTTTCATCGAAACTCTGATTGAATGTTTTAGATACCCAGCCTGAGTCGGTTTTTTTAAATGTAAAGGGTTTATCGCCGAACCGAGTTCTGGCCTGATGTACCATATCAAATAAAGTTTGCCGCATAGGGTCTCCTTTTCAATTATGACACTGCAACAATAGGATGCTGTTCTTGGTTTGAGGTGTATTGTAACTACTATAACAATTTATATTACATTTGTACACGTCTGATGAGCTTTCGATGTATTGGGGGCTTTATGTATACTAAATAGGTCATCCTTGACAAGTTGTGATAATTCGACTATAATTTATAGATAAGAATTGTATTATATATTAACAATTCTATGGAGGTCATTATGAAACGATTGGGAGTATTGGTATTGCTTACGGTTTTCGCAGTCTCTTTGAGTGCTCAGACGCTTAAGGACGGAAAATATTTTGCCCAGCAGGATGGGTTTGGTTCCTCTGGTTGGAAGAGCCAGGTGGTTCTGGAAGTAAAGGGCGGAAAAATTACCGCGGCAAACTGGAACGGTGTCAGCAACATTGCTGGTGCGGCGGACAAAAAATCTTATGATAAGGCCGGTAAGTATAATATGGTAAAATTCGGCAAAGCCCAGGCCGAGTGGTACCAACAGGCAGAAAAGGTTGAACAGTATCTGGTTAAGACCCAGGATTATAAATTTAATAAATATAGTGATGCGGAAGGCCATACCGATGCTATTTCCGGCGCTTCCATTCATGTAAAGGAATTCTTTGATCTGGCCCAGAAGGCTATTGCCGCAGGTCCTGTTGCCAAGGGTATGTATGCTAAGGATGGCTGGTACTATGCTGAACAGGCGGATTTTGACAAACAATCGGGCTGGAAAGATACGGTTCTCGTGACGGTAGTGAATGGCCGGATTGTTGATGTGGTCTGGAACGGTATTTCCAATGACAGTGCCAAAAAGTCAAAGATTGTGGAATCCGTAAGCGGTAACTATAACATGGTAAAATTCGGTAAAGCCCAGGCTGAATGGCACGAACAGGCTGCAAAGGCACAGGCGGCTCTGATTGCCGCTCAGGATCCTGCTAAGATTACCGTAAATGCAGAAGGCAAGACCGATGCCATTACCGGTGTTTCTATTCATGTAGGTCCTTTCCTGCAGTTGGTGACTACCGCACTTAAAGCCGCGAAATAAGTATACTTAATTCCATCATTACACTATAATCCTGCAGAGACCAACTTCGTTTCTGCAGGATTTTTTTTGAAGGGAGGGTGGAGATATAATGAAGTGCTACCTATGCTGGTACGGAATGTATCGTATGCTTAATTTGCTTTCTTTTTATAATAAATGTATAAAAAGACCGGCATAATTATGATACCAATTATTAAACCATATATAATATAGGCAGAAACAAATAAAGGTCTTATAGGCTCTATGAAATAAACACTCAAATTATTAAAAAACACATAAACGAGTAACATAATCACCAAACATAAGGGCTGATAAAAAACTTTATAGTATGCATGAATAACTTGAATATCTAATAGCAAGGTTTCGCTATTTTTAGAAAATAGAGATTTTACTACTCTATATGCAGAATTATTTTCTATTGCCTTATAGGGTATCGCTTGAAGTTCAAAAAATTTCATTCCTTGTAAACTGCCCAGTGGTGCGCTAAATCCCCGTTCAATACAAATAATAACAATACTAGAAACGCCAATTTTAAATATCATTATTGCTATGATGAACCATACATCATATACAGGGTTTATTTTTTGCCAAATGATGAAGCCATCACTATTAGAACCATATGTACCTTTTAAAATCATATAATTTAAAATTCCATCAAGTACATTTATAAACCAAGAGAAAAATATATTTAAAATACGGTACATCTTTTTTTGTATTTCAATGAATAAAAGTATAGATAATCCAAGACTATAAATTGATAATAAAAGCAGCATTACCCCGTTGATAAATCGGATAGGATTATAATTGGATAAAATAAACCAAGTAAAATAAAGTGATCCTGTTACCCACAAAAGTTCGCCTGGAAAAAGCTGATAATTCTTGTATTTTATTGTTTCCATGGTAAACCAACTTATTTGGCCGCTCAAACCATTAACTCATTTGAGCGGCATGTGTTTTTAGAAATTACTACATTGCTGAACAGCTCTTCCTAAACCATATGCACCACATGCATATTGCACTGCTTTAGGAACAGAAGGATTTTTAATTGCATACAAACCAACACCTGCTGCAACAACATCTGCGACAACCACTGCTGTTTTTTTAATTTCATTTATTGAACTTTTTACTTGAGATTTTGTTGGAATATAATCTGAATTCATAACCTTCGGCTTTGAGGTAGAACCATACATTACAGAGCCATCCATATCTGGTAGTGATCCGCCTTTAATTGTTTTCATTTCTTGGTCTGTCAACAACTGTCCAGAAATTTCATTACGCCCCTCAAATTCCTGTTCGTTGAGTTTAACTCCATCTACAACTGTAAGGACTGGAGACACTGAAATATGTTCAGGAACCTCTGCCATCACCATGGTAGCACCAAACACTAGGACTAGTAAAGACGCGATAAGCTTTTTCATTTCATATACCTCCATATACATTTTTGTTCTTCTGCGCAGAAGCATCTTGATTATACCCCCCCCCGTGTTATTGTCAAGACAAAATTTTATTTTTTGTTGATATACGGATGCACTATGGCAGCAATTTTGTCTTTGGTACTCCTTTTACAGAACATACAAAGTTTAGAGACCTTACGATTCTCCCATGTAGCTGAGCAGGGCTACGATACGTCCTGTGGACTTTCGGTCCTGAGTGAACTTGTCAGTCGTTACTGGAACTACCCCATCTCCGAAGAAACCTTTCTGAGAGAGTGGATTTCCACGGTCAAAGAATATACAACCAAGGAACAGTACTCCATCTCCTTTAAAGACATGCGGGATCTCATCGCGCATCATGGTTTTGCATCTAAAGCCTTTCGTTTCACCTATAACCAGCTCATCAAAGCAGCTGCTACCTATGCCCCAATCATCATCCATTTTGCCGACCAGGAGGGACACTTCGTGCTTTGTCTTTCTGCCACCGAAGACTACCTTGTAATTGCTGACCCCGCTGAAGGAGTCTACTGGATTTCCCGGGAAGACTTCCAAAAACGCTGGCAGGGCTATGCCTTGCTCGTCCAGTTACCAGGCAAAACCAAACAGACAGAGACGCTTACCAGCATCGTTCAGGAACGGGCTGAAAATCGATCAGTACTCCAGTAGCTTATCTACCTACAAGGTGGGATGCGACGATGAACAAACACCTCATTACCATAGTGCTCTTTTTTATAATTCTCCTCCCTCTCTGTGCACAAGAATCTTCTCATAACCGCTTAGGCTCAAGAAAAAGCCTGTAACAATTTTTGTGTAAACGGCTATACTACAAGAAGGAGTACGTATGGCCATTACCAAAGAAGTTCTGGATGAATTACTGAAAGAGTATCGGGGTCCTGATGATCTCATAGGTCCTGACGGGTTGCTTAAGCAATTAACTAAAGCCCTGATCGAACGATCCATGGAAGCAGAGCTCACTGAACATGTGGGCTACGAAAAACATGACTAGGATGAAAAACCAACGAATAACCGACGGAATGGGAAAACGAAAAAGACCCTCAGAACCGATCAGGGACCATTAGAAATCGAAGTCCCTCGAGATCGAGACGGCACCTTTGAACCAGCTATCGTCCCCAAACATCAACGGGAGTTCAAAGGCTTTGATGACAAGATCCTGTCCATGTATGCTCGCGGCATGACGACTCGAGAAATTGCAGGACACCTCAAAGAGATCTATCAGGTTGATGTATCCCCAGAGCTGATTAGCCGGGCAACCGATTCGGTTAAAGAACTGCTAGACACGTGGCGGAATCGAACCCTAGATCCCCTGTATCCAATCGTGTTTCTCGATGCCATTATGCTCAATGTCCGAGATGATGGGAAAGTAGCTAAAAAAGCCCTGTATTTGGCCCTCGGTATCACCATAACGGGCAAAAAAGAGCTCTTAGGGCTTTGGATCGACCAGGCAGAAGGAGCATCATTGTGGCTACGGGTGCTTAATGAGCTTAAGAATCGGGGCGTCCAGGATATTTTGATAGCAGCCGTAGATGGATTAAGCGGTTTCCCGGAAGCGATAACTACGGTATTCCCCAAAACGGAAGTCCAACTTTGTATGGTCCACATGGTGCGTAATTCGTTGAAATATGTGCCCTATAAGGACCGGAAAGCAGTAGCTGCGGACCTTAAAAAGATTTACAGCGCAGCAAGTGAAACTGCAGCAGAAGAGGAACTCACGCAATTTGCCTAACGGTGGGATGCTAAGTACCCCATGATTTCTCGATCGTGGAACATGCGTTGGGCAGAAGTAGTGCCCTTTTTTAAATATCCGGAACCAATACACAAAGTGATCTACACCACCAATTCGATTGAATCACTAAATTATTCAATCCGAAAAATCACTAAAAACAGGTTGAGCTTTCCCACAACCGATGCAGCTCTCAAACTGGTATTTATGGGATTGCAACATATCTCTAAAAAATGTACCATGCCTATCCGAGACTGGGGTATGGCAATGCATCAATTCAGTATCTTTTATGGCGATCGGGTATCGCTATGATAATTGCTGTTTACACAAAATTAAGGATAGGCTCGGATAAGAGATTAAAAGACGTAGCAAAAGAACAGGGTATAGATATACTATGAACATAAAGCACTTTTTTAAATCTCTTGCTTCCTGGGCAAAGCAAGCCCTGAGCACCCTTTACTATGTTTCAAAACATCCTGAAACACCACTCGTTGCAAAGGTTGTTGCCCTCATTGCCCTGGCATACGCCCTTTCACCCATCGATCTGATACCGGATTTTATCCCGATACTTGGCTACCTTGATGATTTTATCATTCTGCCCCTTTTGGTCGGCCTTGCCATAAAGCTTGTTCCTAAAAGTTTAGTCGTAGCCTGTGAGGCCGAAGCCCAGGCCCATCCGGTGTCCCTTAGAAAGCACTGGGGGGCGGCGGTAGTGATTCTCTGCTTCTGGGTAGTGATTATTGGCCTAATTCTGAAAAAAGTGTTTTCTGCAGTTCAAGGCTGATCCGCTGGCGGCTTTCTGAAGTCAGGTTGGGGATGGCTATGGTTCTTTCCCGGAGTACTGCCCCCTTGAGGGTATCCCTGAGCTCAGCCCGTATGCCATCGCTCTGGCGGATTATGATGAGCCTGAAGCGGCTTTCTTTGGATGTAAGGATTTGCAGGCCTGAATGGCTTACAATCGCAGTTATCGCCCTTCTGTACCCCGCTTGTTCCGAAGCAGTCACAAAATTCCCTTGTATTTCCAGATTGATGGGAAGCTTAAGCCCCCGCTGCAGCAAAGCTCCTCTGTTGAGGGCATATAAAGCCTCTATGCTCGCCTGGGATTCATCAATCTTACCCTGGTTCTGATAGATTTTTGCAAGTTCTGCATAGGCGTCGGCAATCATATCCCGTTCCCATACCGGATCGAATTGATTAATAGCTTGCAGAATGAGCTCTGCCTTTTGTTCAAGTTTTCCCATTTCATAAAGGTAGGTAGGCCGGGAAGCTTCGATAAGGCTAGTTTCATACTTCATGGCTTCTTCAAGGTATGGTTTTGCCCTCCAGGGATACCGTTGCAACGCAAGATAGTAATGGATCAGGGCATCAAGCTTTTGGTTTTCTACCCCATAGGCATCGGCTGCTTCGAGGGTGTAGTAGGTAAGTAGCTGTTCCTGCCAGATTTGTTGGAACCTGTATTGCATCCAGCCTATGAGGCTGTTTATTTCCTGCCAGAGGTTTGCCTTATACCGAAGGTGTTCTTCGTTAGCAAGGCCCCGATAGGTGTCGTATAAAATTTGATGCAAATCCTTTTTATACCGGTCGATATCGGTGCCATAGTTGATCATCCAGGAAAGGTCACTTTGTTGCAGGGTGTTTTCTGCGTAGGTTTTTGCATCCGTTAGATTCCCGGCCTGCTGGTACAGCTGGGCCATGTTAATTTTAGATAGAGGTGATGTATCGAGCTCATAGGCGGCCAAGTATTCCCCGTGGGCTTTGGTGAAGTCCAGTCTTCGCTGGTACAATTCTCCCCGGGCCAGGTGCCCTGAGGCCCGTTCTGTGTACTGCAGGGAAAGGTGAGTACTGTTAAAGGCGTCGGCGTAACGATAAAAACGGGATTCCAAAATGGAGAGATTATAATAGGCTACTGCAAGAAAGAGCTTGAAACCGTTTTTTTCCGCATGTTTTATAGCCTTCATATAGGATGCCTTTGCATCCTCATATCGATATTGGTCAGAGTAAATCGTTGCCAGGGTCATCTCAAGGCCCTGATCGGGACCTAGCCGGTCGAGAGCCTCCGTGAGCAGTTGTTCACCCTCTGAAAGCCGGTGGGTTTTAAAGTACATCCAGCTCAGGTCCCCAATGGCATCCTTGTTGTTGGGATCCCGAGCGAGGATCCGTTGTAGATATTGAATAGACTCATCATTTTTATTGAGCCGTCCTGCTACGGAAGATAATTCGTACCATAGTTCGGCATTATCTGGGTCAAGGGTTTCTGCACGGCGGTATTCATTCCATGCAAGGGTGTACAGGCCCCGGTTAAGGTAGATCGAACCCAATTCAGCGGGAAAATGACTGTCCGCAGGGAAAAGCTTTTCGCCCTTTTGAAGGATTTCGATGGCCTTTTCCCACCGTTCTGCCTGTCGTAATTCTTGGGCCTGCGTAAGGATTTCCTGGGCCGTATTGTTTTGAATTAGTTCTGATGTGCTCTGGGCAATAAGACTTGAACGTCCCTGGATGATGGATGTTGTTAAAAGAATGAGTAAAAACACCTTGTGGCGGGATTGTTTCGGGGGAATTGCCATAGTGACAAAGGGGAAGACCTGGGCAAAGATTCGCCGTGCAAGGGGGATCTGTTTTTTGTAAGAACCAATAAATTGAGTATAAGCTTCCTGAAGGGATGATTCTGTGATGCTATGGTTCGGTGAAGAGAACAGCGCTTCCTGGTACAAGCGGAACAGCGGGGTGATGGCGATTTCCTGGCTTTGTTCTATGTTTTGAACCTGGTCCTGAAGCGATTGTATTCGAGCCTGTTTCGGCCGATAGATGCCCGCAAGGCGCAGGATCCGCAGACTGTGGGTAAAGCACAGTTTAGCAGATTGGCGGCTCTTTCTTCTTACTACCCGATGGAACCAATACAGGAAGAAATAGCCATACCTAAGGAATATCATGGCGATGAGGTAGAGGAAAACCACTACACCGGGCCACCGCTGTTTTAGCCAGCGGCCTGTGCTCCGAATCATTTCAGTGATGCCCTTGGGGGCTGGGGTGGCAGTTTCTCTGCTCATCAAAGCAAGTTTATCCCTATTCTGTAATATTTCACCGAGAAGCCGTTCAAAGGTTTGCTGTTGGGCTCCCTGGGAAAAACGGAAGGTTTCTCCCTCGGCAAGGAAGCTTGTGGTGGGGTCGTACTCAATCCAGCCATAGCCGGGAAAGAATACTTCTACCCAGGCATGGGCCATGTTAGAAAGAATGGGGTAGTAGTTGAAAGCCCCTGAATCAGGGTCGATGAAAAAACCTACCGCTACCCGGGCCGGAATGCCCTGGGAACGGAGCAGCAGGGCCATAGAAAAGGCAAAGTAGGAACAGTAGCCCCGTTTTGTATCAAAGAGGAACCGGCCCAGCTGGTCTCCATCGGATGCAATGCCTGGCTTAAGGCTGTAGCGGTAGTCCCCGTTCTTTAAGTACTCGTAAATGGCTTGCACCTTTTCCCAGTACAATTGGAGTCCTTCGGTAATTCGGTCCCCCAGATCTTTGATCCGCTGGTCCTTTCCGTAATTGGTGTACCATTGATATTCCTGTTCGGTGAGCCCTGCATTGGTCTTGGCATAATCCTTGTCGGATACCGCATCGAGCAGTTCAAAGGGCATGGCTTCGCTCGTTTCGCTAAGAACCCGATATGCCGATGAGAAGGATGTGGTGTCCCAGGTTTTAAGGGGGCTGATGAGCCGGGGTGTATTCATGGCGATAAAGGCCGAAGGGTCAAAGTTGATGAGGAAATATTCCTGTTCTGTACTTCGCCGGTCCCGCCACTGGGGGATGGGTAATGCAAGCTCCGCAGGGGGGAGTTCCTGGGGGTGTTCTGCCTCATCCTTAAGAGGTTCCCGGTAGAAGCCCTTTTTCGTGTCATATCCTGAAAGGATGTACCGGCGAATAAAGATATGGGAGTCCTCCGGATCCTTATGGACAATAAGGACCAGGTCTTCCTTTAAGGAAATTTCACTTTCCAGACGGAGAAATTGGGAAAAGTCAAAACGAAAAAGATCCGGTTTGATGAGGCCGCCGCCCTGTTCTGTGGCCTGTTCTTCTGCGGGCTTTCGCATAAGGAGAACCGTAAGGGTGCTGAATATGAGCAATAACAGCAGAACAGAAAGGAAGCTTCTTTGAGAGAGCGAGTTTCGTAATGGAAAAGCCAACAGAAGGGAAACAAACTGGAGGAGTAGAATCAATGCAAACAGGGAGAGCATTTCTGTAGGCCAGGTATAAAATGAAAATTGGCGGCTTTTAATAACCAGAAAAAGGCATAGTAAAAATAGACCGTTTAAAATCCTGTTCCAATGCAGTGCTCGGAATGACTTTCCTGCCATGACCGTGCTAAGGGTCATCCAATAAAAGGGAAACAGGGCGACAAGGAAATTTCGGTTAAAGAAAAGCAGTTGTCGGTCAAAGCGTACACTTTTGGGGGGTATGAGGAAACTAACAGCAAGCACGAAACCTTTTATTAACCAGGGAAATAGGAACAGAAAAAGCATTTTCCAACGCATACGTGGGTGCTGTATCCGTAAAGAAAGGAGCCCTAAGGCAAAGCCGATGCCTAAGGCACTGATGTAATACGCTGGAGATGCAATGGGGATTGCCAGTCGTTGCAGGTGTATGAGGATGAGCCCAATAGAGCATGTGTACAATATGGTGCTTGCAAGGGGCGGATATTTATATTCCATGGACTTGTCCGTAATAGCGGGTAAAGGCTTCATAATAGTTCTGGTACTTGCTCGTTTTAAGAACCATGTCAGGGTTAATGCAGTGGAACTTCTTATAAGCGAAGTGTCCTGCTAGGAGCATGTTTAACGCAGAGCTGGAAGCGGGCAGGGTCCGAGGTATGGCTACAATGAGCAGACTTGATGAGGCGGGTAAATCCGGAAAGGGTTTATTAACATGAAGGTCAATCGCTGAAGGATAGGCTAATATACGGGAGACCGTGGCTTCATCGGTTTCATAAAGATCGCTTCCGGGGAAACAAAGGGTGATGGCATAATGGTGCCGGGAAAGATCAAGAGCTATAGCAAGGGCTTCTTCACAAAGTCTGTCTACTAAAAGGCGGCCTTCTTCCTGCGAATAAAGGGAATAATCGACCGAAGTATCCAGCACCAGTACATATTCTGCGATTGGGGGCGGTTCCTGTTCACCCTGCCTGATAAAAAGGTTTCCCGAATGACCAAAGAGTTTCCAATTAATACGCCGGGGGTCATCTCCGGGAATGTAGGGGCGATGTTCGGTCAATTCTTCTGTACGCTGGTAAGTCTGCTCTTCCCGGTGGGTAGAGCCCCCGGAATGAAAGGTGAGCGGTATGCCGTCTTGAGCAGGCTTTGGTCTAAGGATGAGCGTTTCATCTTTAGGGTGCTGAACGGGAATAGAAAAGCGGTAAAACCCAAAAACATCATAGAGGGCGACCTGTGAAAATTCAGTGAAATACACACCCCGAGACGCAGGATCTGTTCCTATTGTAAGGGGTGGGAAACTTGTTTTTACTCCAGCAGGAGAAAGGGGTATTGCTGCACTGAGTATCTTGTCATCCGCAGTACGAAGCTTGAGCTCGTAACGGCTTACAATGCCAGGGATGCTAAAGCGAAACACCGAAGATGAACCTAAGGGGGAAAGCTGAAACTGTATCGAAGTGCCCGCAGGGGCATCCTGTGGTGTTATGGTATAGGCCAGTGTCTTTGCTTCCTTTTTATAAAGCTGGCTCAGGATGCTGAGACTCAGCAGAAACCAAGTTAATATTATAAGCGAGAGCACTCCTGTCAGGGTAAGAATAATTTCTTTAATCCATAATCCGGTTCCGAGGGTAAGCAGGGCAAGCGCCCAGGATGCCATGGTTAAAGATAAGCCCTTACTGAAAGTTATGGTTGCTACAGATTTCAATGGCAAGCCTCCGGATAAGGGGCGAAGCATCGGT
>Ga0101944_10004064_pt1 | contig 18899 bp, 16 predicted proteins | sample DewCreD2012metaG_FD_75245 | JGI IMG/M metagenome (GOLD analysis project Ga0101944, IMG submission 75245) | Hot spring sediment bacterial and archeal communities from British Columbia, Canada, to study Microbial Dark Matter (Phase II) - Dewar... ... | reverse complement strand
ACCTTTCTGCGCGTAGAAAAATCTTGTCTAAGATATTACAGTGACTTACACGATTATTGATGCCAAAATTATAGGGTTGCTGTCAAACTTCAGCATGACGTTCTGCAAAATCTTGCCAAATGGTAATTTGGCGAGATTTAATTTCTCTATTTCTTATCTGATCAGGCCATGGGTATACTGCTATATTAAGCTTGATTTTGTTGATTCGGCAAAGATTAACTAATTTTTCCATATTACCTTCTGCTAATCGAACCCCTTTCTTCCCCCAAGCGAGAAAAGCATGCTGATCATAAGTCCATTTAGCTCTTTCCTTATAATATTGTTTTGAAAATGTGCCGAGACTTAATTGGGCAAACATTTTTTGCTGTACATCTTTACTTTGAACAGATTTCGTTCGTTGCAAAATTTTTAGTATGTTTGCTTTTGTTCTGTAGTTTAAAATCTTCATCCGTACTTGATAATAAAAAAATGATACCTTGCGAAGGTAAAAATCGATCTGCTTTAAAAATGGAGTTTGAAATAATGAAACAAATTGCTCATATAATATTTCATCCTGAATGTCAGATATATCAATAAAAACAAACACTTCGTTTATATGTAACTTCTCTTTTTCTAAAAGATACTTTAAACGCAGGTAGTATAACTTCGGACTATATGACAGGACACCCGCATTCAAAACCTCTACCTGTGATCTATTTTTTTGTTGCTCAACCAACCCAACAAAAGTTTTTTCATATGGAACGCCAACACCTTCAGTAAATGAATCGCCGATAAAGAGTATTCTATACTTATTAGCTTTTAATGGGACCTCCCTCTGGTAACGGTCTCTCATATTTAGTGAATTGGTATAAAACATATATTCTCCGATTCCCCAATTTGCTCGTAGAGCCATATATTTTTTATAACCATGGTGATAATAGGGATGAAAGGTGCCGGGAATTTTTTTTAAAAATATAAACCCTATCAAAAGGTCAACAAGTATAGTAGCCAATAAAACCGTTACTACCATGGTCTTTTTAGAGTTGCGCTCAAACCAATTTTGTGCAGTCCACATAGCTCACCAGTATAGTATCTCCAGATGCTTGCTTTGAAAAAACTCTTATTGGTAAATTATTCGCTACTGCATTGTATATTGATTTAAGTTCAGCTTGACTATAAACCGCAGGAAAAGTAAATTGAAATAAATTGTTAAGTTGCTGGTTGAAGTTAGGAGAAGATTTGCATGATTTATTATAGTGAATATTTTTAAGCATTTCTATAATAAATGTTAAAAAATAAAAAACAATCTGATAAGCGTTGGCACTTATTCTTTGTAAGGCTCGTATTTCTATACTTTATTATTGGTATTTTATTATTGCCATATTACCACTATCAAATAAACCCCGATGGCATTTCATACATCTCTATTGCTCAGAAATATATTAGTGGAGATTTTCACAATGCCGTCAATGGTCATTTCAGCCCCCTGTTTTCATGGCTGCTAATCCCTTTATTATACTCCGGATTTGATCCTCTTTTGGCAGCAAAACTGCTTAATTTAGCCTTCGGTGTTATAACTATTATAGCGTTATTTCTCTGTACCCGCCGTTTTACCATGACTGAAGAAATCAGGGTGGCAGTACTCATTGCCACGGTCCCTGTTGTTCTGTACTTCGCTTTTTATCTTATTACCCCGGACCTTCTGGTATCATGCATTATGCTCTTCTATGTATATGTACTTTTTGATCTTCGCTATGGAGATAAACGGGGGAGCGGTATGGCCTGTGGCCTGCTGGGGGGAACAGCCTTTCTGGCCAAGAGCTACAGCTTTCCGTTCATCCTGTGCCATTTTCCGCTGATGAATGCACTCAATTATTTCCGGGCGGCAACCCGCGAACGTAAAAGATTTGTGCTGCGCAATTTCCTGCTTGGGATGATTCCCTTTTTAATTATCTGCAGCCTGTGGATAGGAGCCATAAGCTATAAATACGGGTACCTGACCGTTTCAACTCAAACAAAAAACAACCTCCAATTTATAAGTCCAAATCCTCCAAAATATCCTTCCTTTGTGCCACCACCCAATGAAACAGCCGTTAGCGTATGGGAAGATCCGTTCTTTCGGTTGCCAGTAGGTGGCTGGAGCCCGTTTCAATCTTTTTCAGCGTTCATCCGCTGGTTAAAGTTTTTCAGTAATAACATTCCTTCCACCCTGACAATATTTTTTTGGTTCTCTCCTCTGGCTTTTGTCCTTTGCTTTACATACTTACTGGTTAAGATGCGAAGACCCCAAAACTTTTTTTCTAATAATGAAAGTCTTTATTGGCTGGTAACGGTAATTCCTTATGCATTAGGATATTGTTTGATTCTTGTTGACGAGCGGTATATATGGTTCACCTGCTTTTTGTTCCTGCTCATGGGTGGGCATGTTTTAAGCAAGTTGCAGAAATACGCTTTAAATCAAAGAATAAAAATATTGTTTCTAATTTTTTTTGGCATTTCATTCTCATTATTGCCAGTGAAAAATCTCTATAAAAATTTTAATACAGGCAAGGATATCTGGATGCTAAGCAATAAACTAAGGCAATACATTCCGCCCCAATCAAAAATCGCATCAAGTGGCGACTGGTATAATTCACTTTTTCTGACATATCATCTGAAATCCAGCATTTATGGCACAACAGAAAATTTGTTCCCAGAAGAAGCGCTTAAAGAACTGAATAAATATAAAATTGATTATTTTATTGACTGGGATGGTGAAACGAAGGGGCGCGAATTTTTATCAGCGTTTACAGAGGTTGGGCGGGAACGTTACGAAGACCGTATAATCACCATTTATAAAAGGGAGGATTAAGCTCAAGGTAATTAAGTTACCGATAAAATATTCTTGTTGTTAATTTGATATTTAATACCACATATGCAGATATATGGGGATTTCTTTTGTTTGATAAATCGCCCGCACCTACACATTAATCCTTTAAATTTGGCAGGATTACCATAGACAACATGATGAGGTGGAACGTCTCTGGTTACAACTGCACCTGCGCCAACAAACGCGTACTCACCTATAGTATGCCTGCAGACGATAGTGGCATTTGCTCCAATGGTGGCGCCCCGTTTAATGACAATGCTATCCAAATCTTTTGGGTTCTTTTTGTTTTGAGCGCGTGGGGTATAGTCGTTGGTAAAAACTGCAGCGGGACCGATAAAAACATTATCTTCAATGGTAATATTATCCCAAAGAGCGACATTATTTTTGATAGTAACGCCATTTCCGATCCGCACATGATTTTCAATGTAGCATCCTTCACCAATATTACAGTTTTTACCAATTATTGCCCCCGGCATTATATGAACATTACGCCAGATTCGTGTGCCTTCGCCAATATGGTTTGACTCGACCACGGCATCTTTGTGAATAAAAATTTTTTTCTGTCTCATATCAATAATTGATTATTTGCGTATGCCGAGACCAAGGTAAAAAAGCGGTCGCAATATACTCCACCAGCCGGTAATAGGTTGCATTTTGGTATATCCCAGGTTTTTGGGAGGATATATTTTGGTTACCGGCACTTCAGTCGTTTTATAACCAAGTTTGATGACCTTATAATATAGATAAGGCTCCAACTCATATTCGTCGAGCCATTCCTGCCAGAGATTAATTCGTTTATCCTGAAACAATGATGTCTTGAACGCACGAAATCCATTGGTGCTGTCAGTAACCCATCTGCAAGATACTAACGAAAAGATGAGCGGGTGGACTCTTGTTGCAATAATTCTATATAAAGGCATTTCTCCATAATAACCACCTCTCTTAAACCGGGAGCCCTGCACAAAGTCATACCCCTCATAAATGAGGGGTTTAACAAGATGTATAATCTCCTCGGGTTCATCTTTGTTGTTTCCCGCGATAATAACAATTATATCAAACGCATGAGAAGTGCTGTATTCAATTCCTTTTCGAATTGCTGCGCCTACCCCCTGCGTGCGCCCCAGGGTCAGCACCCTTGCGCCCAGTTTCCCCGCTGTTTCTGGCGAACCATCCGTTGAACCGTCGTCCACAACAAGAATTTCGTCCGCCACTCCAGTGGCAATGACGCGCGAGACAACCCGGTCAATTTTATGAAGTTCATTATAGCATGGCGCAATACAGATGATGCGTTTTCCCTCAATCACGGCACTGTCTGGCGTTATAGTAATTGGTTAAGACTCTCGCAAACAAAATCGATCTGCTCATTTGTAATTTCAGGGAAAATAGGTAGCGAAATTATAAGATGCGCAATTGCCTCGGCATTGGGAAAATCACCTGGTCTGTAGCCAAGTGACGAACAGCCGGCCTGCAAATGTATCGGTATGGGATAATGAATACCGCAAAAAATTCCCCGGTCTGCAAGCCGCTGTATAATCTTGTCCCGTTCTCTTTCAACCTGTATAACAAACAGATGATAAACATGGGATGAATCTTTTGCCGTTGCAGGTAGTGTTATTTGGGGATTATTTTTTAGATTATTTTTATACCGCTCAGCGGCATGCTGCCTGGCTTGATTCCATGCCGACAGATATTTAAGCTTGACATTGAGGATTGCGGCCTGAATGCTATCAAGCCTGCTATTTATGCCAAAGGTGGGATGGTAATATTTTTGGGGCGATCCGTAATTTCGAAGTGCCAATAGTTTTTCATAGACCAAGGGATCATTGGTGGTAACCGCTCCGCCGTCACCAAAAGCCCCGAGGTTTTTGCCGGGATAGAAACTAAATGCCGCGGCCGTTCCTAATGAACCTGCACTCTTATTTTTATACTGTGCTCCATGAGCCTGACAAGCATCTTCAATAACGTACAGTTTATAACGTTCTGCCAAGGCATTAATTTCATCCATAGCTGCAATCTGGCCGTACAAATGCACGGGAATAATCGCTTTTGCTTTTGGCGTAATAGCCTTTTCCAATGCCTTTACATCGATCAAATAGGTCGAAGCGTCGCAATCTACAAGAACCGGTCGAGCGCCAGCAAGTTCAATAGCTGCCACCGTGGCAAAGAAAGTGTTGGTAACGGTTATGACCTCATCCCCGGGTCTAATTCCCACAGCTCTAAGGGCAAGATGCAGGGCGTCAGTTCCGGATGCTACACCGACAGCATAATTCGCCCCAACGAAAGCTGCAAAACTTTTTTCAAATGTTTCTACTTCTTTTCCAAGCACAAATGCGGTGTTGTCCAATACCGAATTAATTGCTTTCAAAAACTCATCTCTATGCTTCTCACACTGAATTTTTAAATCAACCAAGGGAATCATAAATAATTTTCCGCAATGTGTACTCACAGTGTTTAGAGGTTTCAGGTTATCGTTATAATACGGCTTTGCTCATTAATAGAGCGCGTTGCTGCTTCTAACGCTTTCACTACTTGCAGCCCGTCATGACCATCTGTAAGTGGTTGTTTGCCCGTCTTGATACATTCTATAAAATGGACGCATTCGGTCATAAGGGGCTCATTAAGTTGAATTCGCGGTATGACCACTTCTCCTTCACGAATTGAGAGTCGAAAATCTATGAAACTATCCTGATAGTGATCCTCTTTATCAAAGCCCACGTTATATAATCGAATTGGCTCTAACAGATTCATATCATTCCATACAAGCATCTTTTTTTCTCCCACCACAGTAATTTCTCTAACCTTTCTTGGGTTCAACCAGCTTGCATGCACATGAGCAATTATGCCATTTCGATATACAAATGTTGCATACACCACATCAGCAATGTTTTTATTGAGATAACATCCGCCATGAGCTGAAACTGAATAGGGACTATCACCAAGCCAGTAAGAAAAAATGGATATGTCATGTGCTGCCAAGTCCCACAGAGCATTCGCATCATAGCGCACCGGACCAAGATTTGTTCTGCTGGCATCAATAAGATAAATATTTCCTAACTCATTGCTATCTATATACTTTTTAGCAGCCCGGATGCCGGCATTGTATTTAAATGTGTGACCGACAAACAGGATAAGCTTTTTTTTGTCGGCAATTTCGATAAGCTCTTCACACTCCCGTGAAGTTGTCGCAAGCGGTTTTTCTACAAATACATGCTTTCCTGATTCCAATGCCATTTTTGACAGAGGAAAATGCGTAGCAAGAGGTGTGGCAATGACCACGCTCGAAATCTTACGGTTGGCCATTATATCGTTTACGTCGGAAGTTGTTTCGATATCAGGGTAACGTTTGCTTATTGCCTCGAGCCGATGAGCATCAGTATCACAAACAGCGCTGACCCGGACATCCTCCATGCTGACAAAATTACGGAGTATGTTAGGCCCCCATCTGCCAACGCCAATTATTCCCATGTTAATCATGCTTTTAACCATTATGTTTAGTTTTTATATCGATTTAAATAATCTAAAAAACAGACCACCAATCGGTGTCAGGCTGGAATTACTTGAAATATTTATCTTACACTTTTATTCGCTCTCAATTTTTAACAACCTCGGTTCAATAATTACGTGCAACACTTAGGAGGAAACACAGATATGGTGTATCCCAAGTGATATGGAGAAAGAAAATATAAACAGTGCAATTATTTTGGCACTGAAAAAATGGAAAACAAATCGCGGTGAACAATTTCAGCGTACCCCAATTCTTTTAAAATTGGCACAAGCTGCTTTCCATCGATAATAAAATCCTGTTTATCATGGGCAATAAAATCTATGAATACATGGGTTGCGCCATAGCGGGCAAGAATTTCCTTTCTGCGCTCCGGTGAAACAGAAGTGCTAAAAAATTCCTTAACATCCCTGATCCGTTGCACATGGTCCACAATATGGGGGGGCGTATGATAAAGAGCAATAATTTTTGCTCCAGTATATACAGGAATGGACCAGGCTGGGTAAATATATGACATCACGATATCCCCGGGCTTGAGATACTTCTTCAATTCATGCTGTACGGCATTTGGTTTTTGATAGTGCGGAAGCGAAGCACCTTCTGTGAAAACCAATGAATGGTACAAAAAGTTTTTAGCAGCAATTCCCCCTTGCAGCAGCATGCCACCAGCAAGAAACAGTCTAAGCACTCCTGATACTGCGTGTTTTGCGGTTGGCACCCGATGCTGAGCTAAAGATAATTTCTCCCGACAAAGCCGCGCAGCAGACAGTTGTAGAAAGCATATCGCAAAAAAGATCGAACGCTCAGCAAGACTAATAGATAAAAAATAGCCTGCCATATAAGTGCAGCAGAAGATGGCACAACCCCCCCATAATAGTAAATACTGCCTATGCTTGAAGTAATAGAATAAAATCGGTATCCCGGCAAGGGCTGGGCCCACCCGAAACAGCACTTTTGAGTAAAAGTATGTATAGGTGAGATTGTAGTCCAGAGTTTCTCTCATGCTGCCCGTAGCCACTTTTATAAATGCATCAAAGAAGCTGTAGTATGGCCAGCAGAGCAGCAGGCAAATAGTAGCTACAACTGAGATGCTATAACAGAAGACCGTTTTCTTATTTATCCCGCTCTTTTCAAGATAAAGAAGTCCCGCGCTTACCAAATAAAAGCAACCGGTGAGAGGGTGATTCATGAAGCTAAGAGCGCCTAATGCTATGGCAGCAATAAGCGCCATTAGCCTATGTTGCTTTAGAAAGTTTATCTGGCAGTACAGGCTCAAGAACGCCAGAGAAAAAGCCACCACTGATGGATAGTAGGCTGAAGCGATCAAGGCGGAAAACATGTAAGCATTTGCCTCTTGCCAGCCAAGCCCCCAGAAAAACAGCAGAAAAACGATGGACCAGGAAGCTTGTCCCGAGTCCCCGAAATATGCGGTGCTGAATAGGGCAACGGAGATAAGAAACAATAGAAAATACGCAATGCTAAATAACTTAAGAACAGCGAAGACATCAAGTGACAATAGTTTCATAACCAAACCCATTACCACTATGGAAGGAACATAGCGGGGAGACCCTGATTCAGGAAGATTGAGCATGGGGTCGCCCGGATGGAGAATGTTACTGGCCAAAGCGCGCACCGCAGCGCCATGCTCCGCGCCATCAGAATACGGGAAATGGACGTACTCAATAAAGGCAAAAGGAGCAGCAATAAATATCAAAAAGATAATAACAAAAACCGTATTGCGGGACATTTTTCCTGCTTGCTTAAGAAGCTCGAACAAAGAACAGAAATCCTTGCGCTTTAGGTAAATATTGGTAATATAGTTGCCGGTTTTTTGTTTGCATTAATCAGGTATGGCAAGCTTTATACATTGCTTTATTAGCATTAGATCAACCCAGTCTAATAATAACCGCCCATGAGACCGGCCACGGAAAACATGGTTATTGTTTTATCAATCGTTGCGACACTTTTTATAAGTTGTTATTTTGCATTTATAATGAAAGATTACACCTCTGATGATGCGCTTATTTATTATCGGTATATCCAGAATTGTTTAGACGGGAAAGGGCTGGTTTATAATGTCGGCGAACGGTTCAATGGTCTTACCTCACCACTGTATACCTATCTTTCACTTGGAACAGCAGCCTTATTTCAAAACATTCTATATACACAGATTGGGCTGGGCGCCTTATTTCTCTTTCTAACTTCCGTGATGCTCATTCCCTTATTAAAAGATGACCTGCCCTCGCCCTTACTTATCGTATTGCCTCCCCTGCTCGCAAGCAGTGTTTTTTTCTATAAGACCTTTGGCTTAGAAACGATGTTGTTCCTGTTTCTTACCGTGCTTGCGCTACTTCTCTATATAAAACAAAAATATTTTTTATTGAGTGTAATAAGTACCCTGCTGCTTTTGACGCGGGGGGAATCGATTTTTCTCCTCTTTACCCTGTTATTTTTTCATTTCCGTGACAGGCGGGGCACGCTTTCATTTAAACTTCTTTTTGTGCCTGCTGGAATACTGGGAATTCATTTTATCTTCATGTATCTGTATTACGGCTCCTTTCTCCCCCATACCCTGACAGCCAAAATAGCACAGGGGAAATCTGGCTGCTGGGGAAGATTTGCTTTTCTCCATCATAGCCAGTTTTTTTTCGAATGGTACTTTGGTCAAAGTTTCTGGCTGATATCGTTATTAGCAGCCACTGCTGTAATGGGATTGTACAGCATCGCGAAAAGCCGGCTCATCATGATCATGACAATATTTTTGACCCTGTATTGCATGTTTTATATTGTATTAAATATACCCGACTATTTCTGGTATTATGGTTATTTATTTTTAATGCTCTATATTTTCTTCGTCCTGGGCATGAAAACACTATATCGCATTTTTGCTGCCATGAAAAACAGCAAATTAAGAAAAACAGGGTACGGCATTATAACCGCTGTGTTTATGTTCGTTTTCCTGAAACAGTTAACCATATCCCATGCAAACCTTAACAACGCTCACGGGCAGACTGAATATATCACCATTGGTAAATGGATAGAAACGAATACTGAGCCAAATGCAAAGATAGCATGTATTGAAATAGGACATATTGGTTGGTATTCCAAGCGCTATATCATTGATATATTGGGACTGGTTAATCCCTATAATGCCGAATTTATTGGAAAAAGGAAATTTGATGAATGGCTAAAATATTATACGCCTGATTATATCCTGGTCTGGGTGCCACTGCGGCCACATGAAAGAAGTGTTAAAAAGCTGCTGGCTGCCAAACAATATACAGTTTTTCATGAATTTGATTTTTCAGGATGGAAATTTCAATTGCTTAAAAAAACCAGTTAACTCCTTTTTTAAAAGTCCGCGACAACATCATGCAACGTGCCGTTTTATAGTGGCCGCTATCTTTTCCGGCCCCCCTATCTTTTCTGTTATTAATTGCCTTTTCGAAACGCTGTAGCTTTTCATGTGTCAGGGTCTGTTTTCGGAACTCCTTTGACCGCTCCTGATAGAGCTGCAGCTCCCATATATCCACATAGAGACCTTGTTTGATGCCGATCACCTGTTTGCCCTCCCACTCGGTTTGTGGTTTATCTCCGGTAAAATAATAGGCCGAAAAAAAGAGGTCACCAGACGCTGGTTGCTGGTTAATTAACATAGTCCCTTCTGGATATTGGTCCGAATCCTCATACCACAGGGCTACCCCGGCAACAGGTGAATTATTTTGCGCGACAAAATAAAATGCATATTCTTTGCCTCGGGAATTTTTTATGGGGGGAAATATACAATAGTATCTAGAAAAGTCTTCAATGTCAGCAACGGCAATATCCAGATCAACAACATTTTTCCCCGGAAACCCCTTTTCTTGAAGAAAAAATTTGATAGTCCCCGTTTTCCCCTTATTTTCATTAGAAAATAATATGCGCAGACCACACAGATTATCCAGAGGTGAAATAAAAGATTGGCCGACGCTACTTTTATCAATACTGACAGTGGGGTGGTTAAACAATAGCTGCTCAATGCCTGCTTTAACCCGCGGTACTGCGTATCCCGGCTTTAAAACAAAAATTAACGTTGCACAATTGAGAACAATCAGCATACCTGATATCGTGATCCACCCTGTTTTTTTGCACCGTGCCGGAAGGATGGCCTGGAGACCATAAAAGATCAGTATCGTTATGGGAGCGATCACAACAAACAGATATCTTCCGGAATAGGCTCCGACATTTCTTAAATTAAATAGAGCGAACACCCCGATGCCGCCCAGTAACGCTATAAATAGTGTCCATAATATAACCCCATGGCTAAACGTGCCCTTGCTTTTTGTTATTACAAATTTTAGGAGTCCCGAGATGCCAGCCAGCACAATGAAGCCATAAAAGCTCAAAAAGGCCCAGGGGATCCGAACCTTCAATCCACCGAAATAACCAAAGAACGAGACGTATGATTTTCCCAGAATTACTCCGATATCATAAAAGGTTAGGGGGCCATATCTGAGCGACCACGGATGGGCAGTGGCCATGGTTTTGACAAACAGAGGATCATCATACATCACCCAGTTCCTTACATACCACCATCCCGCTATGGCAATAGCTACACACAAGATCATCAGGCACGGTCCAATTACAGATTGTTTTCTTTTAATCAAAAGCACCGTAAATACAAACGCTGTGGTGGGAAGCAAAAGAAGACTTGAGATTTTTGTTAAAAGGCTACAGCCTAGAAGTACAGCGATGAGTGCTGCCCGAGAGTAGCGTTGTGGTCCCTGCAGATAATAAAGCAATGCACAGAGAGTTGCAGTTGCGAGCATGGTGTTCAGGTTTTCATTGGAAACGGAAGCGGACACATGCATGAACTCAGGGTTCATTGCCACAAATAAAGTAGCTGCTGAAACGAGAAACGGTTCGCAGGGGAAGAGAAGCTGTGCAGCATGGTAAATGAGCAAGATGGTTATACCGCCGAAAACAAGCGAAAAAACTCGTAGCAGATAGGCAGCTCTTGCATTGCCATGCCACAGGAAATTTGCATCTGCTTTCGTATAGTTTAAGGTTATGTTTCCAGGGCCTTCATTAACGGTAATCTCCTCTTCCAGGAGTTTTCCTTCCCGCGGGCAGAAAATGGAGCAGAGCAAATAATAGAGCGGTGGATGGAACGCCATGTAAACCGTATTCTCCTCAAACTGCGGCTTGAATTCGGCCAGCTGGCGGTTCCGGGCGATATATTCACAGTAGGCAAAATGGCGCTCCTCATCAGCAGGGATCCAGAGAGGAGTATACATAACGTACAGTATCCCTAAGGCAAAAAATAAAACTTCGATAAAGAATAAATTCCTGTAGTATTTCATCCTAAATTATTTACTGAAGTCTTGCGTTTTTAAGTCCATACCTGTTCGAGGTAACTATTGAGAATATTTTGTTTAAATTGGATTTTCATGGTTTTCAGCATCACTGCTATATTTTCTAATAAAATATGTTTTCGCACCTAAAAAGCTAAGAGATGTATTGATAGACCTTTGATCTGATGTTTGTTCCTCAGCCACACAAGGATTTTAAGAAGCGCCAGGACAAAATAACTCAAAAGCACTATGGCCACATGGCTTTTGATGGCCGCCAGGTTGCGCACCTGATAATCACTAAAGCCAAGGTGTTACTTGAAGCCTTTGATCATATGCTCAATGTTCCAACGCTTCGCATAATAGGTGACCACATCTATAGCAGCAGACACTTAAAGATTTGTACAGACCACATAAACTGCTTTCTTGCGCTTCTCTTTTAACACTAAGAGGGCCATGGTTCCCGATTCCTTGATATCCCCGATTAACGTGGCAAAATGCAACGTCTTGTTTTTTCCATACTCGCAGAGGCAGACCGCGCGACAGGAAAACTTCTGATCAACAGTCTGGTTACCTTTGTCCTCTTCCCATCGATCCAAAGTACCGAACTGGATTTGAATTGATAGTTGATAATACTCACGACATCGTTTACTAACGTTCTTTGACAATTCAGGAGCCACAGGCTGTTGTAGTATGGACACCTCACTATACAGAGGAGGTGTTCATGAAAAAAAAGATTTTGGCGCAACGGACAGAAGCAGTAAAACGATACTGTGCCGGGGAAAGCCTGCAGAGCATCTGTGCTTCTCTGGGCAAGACAAAACCGTGGTTGTATAAATGGGTGGCACGATACAGTTCAGACAATCCATCCTGGAGCGATGATCAATCTCGCCGCCCATTTTCCAATCCGCATCGCACGTCTGCCGAAATCGAAAAGATCATAGCTATGGTGCGGATGAATCTTTACCATAAAGGGCTTTTCTGCGGTAGCCAAGCCATCCTCTGGGAATTACAGGATATGGAGGTTCATCCACTTCCCTCGCTCAGTACCATTGGGCGCATTCTACAACGCCGCCAACTGAAACATCGGCGCACGGGAAGATATAGCCCCAAGGGTAAAAAATATCCTGTCCTGCCGGCCGTATCGCCAAATCAAACCCATCAGGTTGACGTGGTCGGTCCCTGCTACCTTGCCGGTCCTCTTCGCTTCTATAGCCTCCATGCTGTAGATGTCGCCATAAACCGATGTGGTATAGAGCCGATCCCCTGTCGGGGAGCACAAAGCATTTTGGACGCTGTTTATGCCCTTTGGCTCCGTATGGGCATCCCCGACAATCTGCAGGTGGACAATGAGATGGCCTTCTACGGCAGTCCAACCCATCCTCGGGGCATGGGGCCGCTTATTCGCCTCTGTCTGCTCTATGGCGTCAATCTATGGTTTATCCCGCCTGCAGAACCATGGCGAAACGGCATCGTGGAAAAGTTCAACCACCATTATCAGCAGAAGTTGCTCGACAGGGTCACTATGAGATCAATTCAAAAGCTTCGGGAAGAATCCCTGGCATTCGAACACCGACACAATAGCACCTATCGCTATAGCACGCTTCAGGGGAAAACCCCTCTCAAGGCGTTAGAAAAAACGAACAAACAAGTGGTCTTCCCGCGCCAGAACGACCCGCCCCGGCATCCTTTGGAAAAGCCAGTGCACGGTTGCTATCATTTAGTTAGGTTCATTCGGAGCAACTGTCGGCTCAATATCTTCGGTGAAATATTTCTTGTGCCACCAGAGACACAGTATGAATACGTTGTGGCAACTATCGATGTCAAAGAGCAAAAATTAAAACTCTATCTCCATACTATCCAGATTGAAGAATACAAATATCAATTATGCGATTGATTTATAAAGACTCCTGATGCTACAAAATACTCTTCTGTAATGTCTTGAGTAAACGATGTTCTGAACATTATCGGATAGATCATATGAATACGGGCAGTACACGGAATCTGGTGAAGCGCGGGAGTAGTGCGCCTTCAAGAAGACAAATCTGATCACCGGGACGATTGATGGGGGACATGGTCTTGATAGTTGTTTTTTATCAGTCCGACTGTTGAATTCCAATTAACGACCACTCAAACTTTGTACATCAAATGATCACCTTAAAACCTTTAAACATGTTAAAATAAAATAATTACGGATTCAGGTGAATGTGAACAATAAGAGGACTTATTCAGAAGACTGTTAGTATTCGCTTCCGTGGTCCCGGAGGCTTTTATGCCGGTAGAGCTTGAGGTTTTTGCCGCTGAAATAAATCAGATCATAATCGGTTTTTAGGCTCTTGCGCAACGCTCGTAAGTCAATATTCTGCCATCCCCCTGCTTCAAAGTCGGTTGACCATATATTCCCTCCAGTCGTCAGTTTCCAGGCAATGACGTAATCTATTTTGCCTGAGTGTTTCTTGCTCCAATTAACTGGAAAATAATCGAATTGTGCTTCATAGTTGCCCAAATTTACACAGCCATTATTCAAACAATAGTAATTTACAGCTTGAACAAAGGGTTCCACGTAATGAACGTCGATTTCATAACTCCACCAATCAGAGCTGAGTGCGAGAACCGTACTGTCTGGTTCTATCAGGTGTCGTGCCGAGGTAAACTCCCTGAGCCCTTTGTCCAAATAGTAATAGTAACGGTACGTTATGCCAACATGTACGATACACGCAACAACTAGAAACGCGACAAGTGCCCTTTTGAACTGTCGTGAAAAGTCTTCACTCAGAAACGGCAGCACTACCAGAAAAATAAAAAAATTAACCCGGTCATTGAGCAACGCTCCACTTGCAAGCCGCCACGGCAGGATAAAATAAAGAGATGATAGGAGAAGAGCAATCACCAGAAAATGCCACACCGGTTCCGCTGATTTCTTTTTAAAATATATTTGCAAAAGCGTTGCGAGGAAAACCATAATACCGACAATTACAAGCGGTCGGGTTATAAAAAAGTGGGCATCGGTATAATAGACAAGGGACCCGATATCAAAAAAATATTCAAGCCAGTATTTTTTTGCAAAATATTCGCGCCTTTCCCCATAGCTGAACTGCAAAATAAATGCAACCATAACGACTAGAAACGGCACAACTCCGGCAAGATGTTTGAGCAGTTGGCATGGTTGTTTGTATTGTGCTGTAATAACTAATAAGGTCAGAGAACTCACCAGTAATGTAAAGGTAATCATGTGGCAAAAATAGGTCGCCAGCATCAATAGCGTCAGAATGAACAATTTTTTAATATTGAAACTGTCTTTATGTTTCCAATAGTATCCTAAGGAAAAAAAATAAAAAGGGGCGGACAGTGAAAAATTATAGAATCCATAATGCAGCATGAAATGATAGTTAAACAAAAAACCCACAACGACATAGATTGATTTTTGTTTTTTGACAGCCTCAAGAAAATAAAAGATCGAAAGCGGGAAAAGCGTAAGAATAACCGTCAGGAGAATTTTGTGTGCTGTTTCAGGCGTCACAATCAGCATGAGGGTCCCCATAAAGGGGTGTGATGACCAGTTGGGGAATGGAAAAGCATTTAATTTATAGTATTCAGCGATACGCGGCGGTGTCCCCGTAAAAAAGCTTTTCAGGACATAGGCGTTATAAATATGGGAAGGGCCGTCATGCGACGGGAAAAAGGTGAAAAACCAGATTGGCAAAATTTCTATAGCAAAAAGAAAAAGAAAAAGAACACGCCATGGCATTGAAAACTGGTTGTTTTCCATATCTGCCTCATCTGTTGCATCCCGCTCACGTATGATGGTTTCGTCATCGCCGAAGTCACCACATATCGGGATTGCTTGTTTTTGCACAAAAATTTTTAAAGGTTCAAGTCCCAACTGAGTGGGTAGGGTAGATTTAAGCTGATCCTAAATCCGTGAACAATATTTATTCAAATCGCTAAAAGCCCTTGTTTCATGGGGATAGAACCGATAGAATGTATTAAACGGTAATTCACCCTGGAGGTTATCCCATGAAACCAATTCGGTTTGAGATATCTGAAACTAATGAAGTTCTGGTATCCCACAGCGGTCTTGCCATTGCAGGGGCAGCGCTGGGGCATACCCAACTGAAGAAACAATTCAATCAGATTCACATACCTGGCAAGCCCCGGCCTGAGATTTCTCATTACGATTGTATTGTGGCGATGACTGCGCTGTTGTGTCTGGCAAAAACAGATTTTGCAGACATAGAAACATACCGCCAGGATGATTTTTTTAGCCGGAGTCTGGGGCTGAAAACGGTTGCCTCCGCTGAGACGCTTCGCCAGCGGCTCAACGATTTGGCACCCATTGAAAATTGTTCCAGGATAGTGCGGCGTGAGAACGCCTATCTTGTTAACCAGTATGCGCCGGTAATCACGCCCTGTTATAACCAGTGGGTGCCACTGGATATTGATGTGTCGCCATGTGACAACTCGGGCACACAAAAAGAGGGTGTATCGTGCACCTATAAAAAGATTGCCGGCTATGCGCCCATATTTGCGTATGTGGGGCTTGAAGGGTATATGGTTAACAGTGAACTGCGGCAGGGCAGCCAGCATTCTCAAGAGGGGACCCCTGCGTTTCTGACTGAGACGATTGCTCTGGCAAAGCGCATCACGCAGAAAAAGCTGCTGCTGCGTACCGACGCTGCCCACGATGATATAGAAAACCTGAAGATATGCAGCACCGAGAAGGTTGACTTTATTATCAAGCGCAATCTGCGCAAGGAATCCCTTGAACAGTGGCTGCGTGATGCGCAGAGTTATGGCACGAGCACCGAGCCGCGGGAGGGCACAGAGGTTTTTACCGGGGATACCTGGCGCGAGCGGGACGGTAAGCCGTACCGGGTTGTGTTTAACGTCACCCGGCGAACACGGACTGCGGACGGACAACTGTTGCTTATGCCTGAGATTGAGGTTGATACGTACTGGACGAGCTTGAAGCTGCCGGCAGAGGAAGTGATACGGTTGTATCAGCAGCATGGCACTAGCGAACAGTTTCATTCCGAAGTAAAGACCGACGTGGATCTTGAGCGGCTTCCCAGCGGCACGTTCGCCACCAATGCGCTGGTACTGCTGCTGGGGATGCTTGCCTACAATATACTGCGGATCATCGGCCAGAGTAGCGTGCTGGAAAATCGGCTGCTGCCGCCGGGCAGACGTGCCCCGGTCAAAGACACGATTAAACGGCGCCGGCTGCGAAGCGTCATCCAGGATTTGATGTATATGGCCTGCCGGCTGACCCATCATGCACGACGCTGGGGCTTGACGTTCTGGCGTGGACAACGATGGATGCCGGTGTGGCAGAACGTGTATGAGAGAATCCTGGGCGCACCTGCGCCCGTTGGATGACCCAACACGGAGTAGAGAGTTCGGGCAGTGCATGGTATCTGTTGAAACCCAGGAGCAGTGCGTCTTCAGAGGGGCACATCTGCTCTCGGGAAATGTTGACAGGATTGTCATTGTCTTTTTTATTTATTGTTTAGTGTCCGATTGTTGCATTCCGACTAGGATTGCTCAAAATATGCGCATACAATAATCGCTCAAACATTGCCAAACAAAATCTACACGGATTCAGGTATTAATTAACGAAATGCGCGACTGACAAAAATTTTTGCAAGACGGGGAATAGTGTCCATTTTATTGGGCATTAGCTTTAAAAATCTTAGTTGCCGGGTAGGACTGAAATAAAATCGTCGATAAAATAAATTCTGCAATTTAGTGACATCCTTTTCAGGGACAGCGCTCAGATTAATATGGGTTTTATAAATTTCAAATGAGTCAGGATCATCTGCCACTTGATATCCCATATCAAGTGCCATTTGATAAAGCTCAGTTCCTTTAAACGGCGTTACCCTAAAAATAGCTGCAGAATGAAGCTTTGATCGAACTGCATAGTCAATGGTAGTAAGCATTTCTTCGCGTGTTTCTGTGGGAAAACCAATCATAAAAAAACCATGCGTCATTATGTTAAACTTATCAGTCAGCTCGATTGTATTGAACACCTTATCAAGGTCGAGATTTTTTTTAATCATCTTTTGTAACCGCGGAGTTGCCGTCTCCACTGCTACACAGGTTGCAAAGGTATGCGCCTCTTTAAGAGCGATTATCAAATCATGGTCAAGGATATCTGCTCGCATACCATTTGGAAATCTAAGGCATATATCCATGTCGCTCGAAGAAATGCGCGATAGAATTTCATGGGCCCGTGATTTTTGCAAATTGAAACAATCATCCATGATCATGAATTCCCTGATATGGTACTGCTGGTTTAAAAATTTTATTTCCTCCAAAACACTCTCAGGGGATCTTGGTCTAAAACCTTTGCCAAAAATTTTATGGCAATATACACACTGAAATGGACATGACCGGGAGGTAAAGATTGGCATGAACTCCTTGTACTTATAAATGTTCCCCATCCTCGGCATGTCAAAATACTTTTTTAACGGAATCAAATCCCATGCTGGCATGGGAATCCTATCAAGGTCTTTAATAAAAGACTTTCTTGGGGTAATTTTTACTTGGCCATCAACTCTAATAGCAGTCCCTTCTATATCATCAAACCCGGCTCCGTTTTCCAACCTTTCAAGAATAGAGGTGGCCGCCATTTCCCCTTCGCCAAGGACAAACAGGTCAATATCCGGCTCATATGCTATATCCTGAGGAAAGGTAGAGGGGTGTGGGCCGCCGGCGATGATTAATGACTTGGGTAATGCTTTTTTAATACTCGCCGCCAATTTTGTTAACACCGGAGCTTCAAAGCTCATAAGGCTCAAACCTACAACATCCGGACCGAATTCAAAGGCTTTTTTTGTTGCTTTTTCAATAGAGTCTCCTTCAACCTTCATATCATAGAGTGCCACCAAATGCCCTCCCCAGGTTCGCAGGGCAGATGCCAAATACATTATTCCTAACGGCGGAACAACGGTAAGTTCATATGATGGCCTTGATAATCTGATTAAAAATACTTTTTTTGACATAATACCTGAACTTTGCACGCAACTGCCCATTATGAGCGGTTAACATTATCTTTTTTCACCCGACTCATCCACTTTATTTCCCATCCGACTGTTTTTTTTGTACCAGCGGAACTTCTGGTACCCGGATTTCAGCCCGGATTTTGTTTTCCGCCTGCCGTTAGGCGGTGCCGTGCAAAATATTTTTTGCACTCAACTGCTATTCAATGCAAACC
>Ga0101944_10004063_pt1 | contig 18899 bp, 10 predicted proteins | sample DewCreD2012metaG_FD_75245 | JGI IMG/M metagenome (GOLD analysis project Ga0101944, IMG submission 75245) | Hot spring sediment bacterial and archeal communities from British Columbia, Canada, to study Microbial Dark Matter (Phase II) - Dewar... ... | reverse complement strand
CTGTCGTGTTCTCGAATGGCTGGATGGTGTAGGAACCGCCCGTTTGCACGGTGGCGACGTTGCCGGGCGCGAACCAACCCAGCATCTGCTTGTGCGGCGCGGCGTAATGTCCGAGCAACTGGCTCCCGCCGTAGTTAAAGCACGCCCCCATCAGGGAGAAGTAGTCCCCATACTCGTCATGCGAGCCTACCGCGCCCAAGGAACTGAGCGGCGCAGAGGAAAACGCCAGCGTGCTGGCGTGCCGCAAGCCGAAGTTGTGCCCGCCTTCATGCACCGCCATACATACCGCCAGATCCGAGGTGTTGAATGCATCGGTCCCCACCCAAATCGTCGACGCCGTAAAGCTTCCGTCGGCGGATGTCAGCGTCCGGCATCCGACAGTGCCCAACCCGCCGCACGCGAGAGGCAGCACTAACACCAGCCGCGTATACAACCGGAAATCCACCGCGCTATCGGCTGCGGCGATGGCGGCGTCGCGGATCTGAGTGTCCTGCCCGCAGCTATAATTCTGGCTCAGCGTGAAGGGTCCGAAGACCGCTCCAGACGACCACGTGCGCCCGTAAGAGGATTCCCTCCAGTGGTCGCTCTGGGATCGTGGGGTGGAGCCGAAAAAAATCGAATAGACGGAAGACGGCGTCAAAGCGGGCGGCAGGCTTGCGCTCGGGAAATTCAGCAACAGAACCGCGGTCTTCTGGTCCCCCAGAGTGCTGCATCCGGCGGCGGAAACCTGAACCCCGGCGAGCTGAACCGCCGCTTGGTCGTCCACGCGGACTCCCTGCACCCGTATCCGGTCGCCGCACTTCAGCGCCGGGGGAGGTTCCACGAAATGGAGCGCAAGGTTCCTGCCGCCGGTGTTCATCCGGTACCGCGTCCGGCTAATGCCCCGCGCGAAGTCGTCCTCTTCGATTACCTCGGCTTCGTCCTCCCATTCGCCCTGTTCCTCGAAGAGGTCCCTGATCGTGGGCGAAAGGCGCAGAAGCCGCTCCCTGATCCTCTCTGGCAGGCGCAATTCCAGCGCCGCAGCCGGCTGGGTGGCAATCAATTCCTTCAGGCGCGCCCGCCTTTCGCGCAACAGGCGGACCGCAGCGCTTTCATCCGCCTCGGTTTCCAAGGCCGAATGGATGGCGGCCACAGCCTCCGGCGGAGATATCGCCCCTGGAAACGGCCGGCCCGGCTCCGCCGCCCACAGCGGCAGGAGCGAGAAAACGCCGGCCAGCGCCTTCATGCCGGCCCGTGCAGCACCTCTAAACGGCATACACATCTATCGGCCGAAGCCGGATATCCCTTTTTACCACCTGGCGCGCGCCCTATGCTAGAATTCGATATCCCGCGCGCTCGCTCGGGTGCGCGAAAGCCTTGAACCGCGAGATTCCAGCATGCCGGACCGAGCCAGCGATATCGTCCCACCCGATGGCGCCTCCCGCCTGGGCATTTTGAGCAGCTGGAACATCCGGTGCGGCATCGCTGAATACTGCCGCTATCTCGCCGGCGCGATCCGCGCCGAAGGCGTCCCAATCGAAATCCTGAGCGACCGCCGCCAGACAAAGGTGCGGGAGGACGAATCTTTCGTTTGCCGCCCTTGGGAGAACACGGGCGAAACGGCGCCCCACCTGGTCAGCGCCGTTGGGCAGCGCCGCCTCTCCGACCTCCTGGTTCAATATCATCCCGGCTTCTACCCGCCTGTTGTCCTGGGCAGGGTCATCGACGAACTCTCCCATGCCGGGGTCAGGGTGTGGGTCATCCACCACGCCACTTACCATGAGGACCTGCCTAAGATTGCCTCCTCCCTGTCCCGCGCCGCGGCAAATTTCGTCCATCACCAGAGCGACGTCCGGCGCTTGAATGGCTACGGTGTGGTGAATGTGAGCCTTTTTCCCCATCCCATCTACGTGCCGCCGGATTCATTCGATTCAAGCGAAGCCGCCGGGGGCAGGGACGGCTTCTGCATTGGAGGCTTCGGCTTTCTGATGCCCCACAAGGGATTCCTTGAGCTGATCGCCGCCTCATATCTGCTTCGCCGCCACATACCGAACCTCCGCGTTCGCATTTATGCGCCTGTGTACCCGCTGCCTGCGTCGGAGAAATTGCTTTCCCGGTGCCGGGCATTCATTCGATACCTTCAATGCTCGGATATCGTGACGCTGGATACGGAATTCCGCGAAGTAGACGATCTTGTGGCCCGCTTGCGGCAGTGCGATCTGCTCATCTTCCCGTATCAGTGTTCCCAGGAATCTGCAAGCGGCGCCGTGCGTATGGCTCTCGCGGCGCGGCGCCCGGTTCTGTGCACCCCCCTCGCGATCTTCGACGACATCAAGCCGCTTGTGCATTTCGCCACAGGTTTCGATGCGTTCGCCCTTGGCGATAAAATCATGGAGCTTTATTGGAACCAGAAACAATTGCACGAGCATGACGCCTTGCGAGACCACTACCTGGACACGCACAGCTTTTCCTCCCTCGCCCGGGCGCTGCTCCGGATCATCGAGATGCAGCCGCCTCTTGCTCAAGTCCCGCTCGAACAGGGCGCGGTGGCTTGACCGGCAGCCGGCGATCGAGAGACGATGGCGCCGGGAAGCGCGTCAGCGGGCCATTTTACGTCAATTCCGATCACTTTCACCCCGACCCTTCCGGCTTCCTCCGAACCAAGCATCTTGCGAATCAACTGCTCTTTCTCAGGGCTTTCCCCCACCAGAGCGTCCATGTCGACGGTATAGGCGCACTCGTCCGGCTCCCGGCGCAGGATCGTGCGGTATAAATTCTCGACAAACTCTCTCCCGTCGAACTTCAGGAGGTCCGCAAGATAAAAAACAAAAACCTTGTCGTCGGTGAAGACATCCGGCATCAACGGAACGATCTCTCTGGCCGAACCGGCTCTTCTCGCGGCCGCCTCCAGTTCAACCAACACCCCGGTCTTGTCTGCCTCACCCCGTTCCAGCTTCCCGGTCAACCCGTCTATCATCGCCGCCGGCGCACTTCGCCCCAGCAGGCACTCCGCCGCCCGGCTCACGAAATCCCGTGGTGAGGAAGCGATCCAGTCCGATACGTTCGGCGCATATGCACGGTCCGGACGCTTCGCGGAGCGCCCGTATAAGACGGAGCCGTTCGAACGCTCCAGTTCTACCCAGTCTGCCGCGATGCGAAGGGAGGCCGGATCCGGTCCTCTCAAAAACCCGCCGGCATGGTTCAGGGCGGTCTGGCGGACGGCCAATCCGTGGATATCCAACTTGTGCAACCCGCCTCGCGCCAGCCGGGCAATCACATCCTCGCGCTGAAACAGCGCCTCGATCTCCTCGTTCCACCCCGGCGCCACCTCGCGCCCCACCTCGAGAAACAGGAGGATTTCGCCCCGCGCAAGGAAAGAACCGGCATTAGCCGCCGCTGCCATCCCAACGGGTCCGGCATGCAGATACCGCCTGCCGCCGCTCTCCCATCCCGATCTGCCGCGCCAAGGCCCGCTGCCGCAATCCACCAGCACGACCTCCACGCCGCCTTTCGCTTCGGCGTCCAGCGCCCGCAGCCAGCTCTCCGGGCATTCCCGCCGGCGGTGCAGCGCAACCACCGAAAGCCGCGGGCGCGCGCCGGCCTGTGAGCAAGAGCGGAAGAACTCCCCCAGATTCCTGCTGATGCGTTCCCAGGAATAAAGCTCGCAAACCAGGCGTCTCGCATTCCGGGCCACTTCCGCGCGGACGGAGGGTTGATGCAGCAGGAGCTTGATCGTCCGGGCAAAGTTCTCCGGGGGAACGGCGAGAAACGAGGGCGGATACAGATCCACGATGCCCCGCGCCCCAACCGGCGTGCTGACCACCGCCAAACCAGCCGCCATGTAATCGAACATTTTGATATTCGTCCCGGAGCCGCCAAACATCGGGTTCAGCGCCACGTCGCACGCCCGCAGATAACTTCTCTTCTCTTCGTCCGGCAAGACCCCGGTGATGCGAACGTTATCTTGCGCCAGCCTGCGGCAGCGCTCGGGCAAGCCGTCGCCCACCCCGCCGGCTATGACGAACTGCACGCTGGGGAGACCCGGCGCCAGTTCCTCGATGATGAACTGAGCCGCTTCGGTGTTGAACTGATATCCGCTCCCGAGGAAGATAGCCGCCGCCGGATGGATGATCCCGAGCTGCTCCTTCTCCCGCGCCCGCTCAGCCTCCGAGGGCGGCTCGAACCCCTCCGTGAACACTCCGTTCGGGCACAGCTTGATCTTGTCGCACGGAATTCCGTACAGCTCGTGAAACAGCAGCAGGTCATCCTGCGAACATGCCAGAATCCAGTCGGCGGCGCGGCATAGTTCCAGCTCCAACCGGATGACCTCGAAGGCGATCTCGGTTCCGAAACCGCCATCGTCGAGCATGCTCATCCGCAAAAACCCCTCGCAGTTCTGCGCATCGTAAACGAGCGTCTGCCTTGAGCGGTCCAAAACGCCGGCAACCAAAGGGTAGACCCAGGGGTGCGACATGGAGATTACATCCGCGGCTTGCGCCTCCGCTGCAACCCGTTCGGCAAAAGCGGGCGACAGATGGGCAAGCCGGTGGAACGCCGAATCGATGATCACCTTGCCCCCGGCTCGCGCGCGCCACTCCTCCGCCGCGGCAAAGTGTTCCGCGCTGAGGGGCACGGTGACCTCCCGCAGGGTCGGCGACAGCCATTGGTCCCGCGCCGCTTCTCCCGGCCAATCATACGTGCCTACATAAACCGTGGGCGATCCCAACGCATGGTACAGCCCCAGCAAGCGCTGCCGTCCGCCTCCCACCGGAGGCGAGATCGGCTGCATGTCAAGCACACAAACTTTCATCCGCATCTGCCTTTCAGAAGCCCAATGCGGCAAGCAGCCGCGCGCGCACGGCATCCCAGCGAATGTGCCGGATGCTTTCCGCTCCTCTCCGTCCCATCTCCCGCGCTGTCTCGGGTTGCTCCCACAGCCGCTGCAAACAAGCTCCCACCTCGGCGGGATCCGGCTTCACCACAAACCCCGACACCCCGTGTTTCACCAGCCTCGCCGGCTCGCCCGAGTCCACGCAAGTCACCACCGGCTTGCCGCTTTGAAACGCCTCGAGCGTCACATAGCCGAAATCCTCTCTCACCGGCGTAAACGGCGTGACGCGCGCGTAGCTATACAGCTCCACGATCTCCTCGTCGCTGACGCAGCCCAGGAACCGGATGCGCGAGTCGCCGGCAGCCAGTTGCCGGAAATACGCCTCATCCTCGCCGGCGCCGGCGATCAGCAATTCCATCGGCGCGCTCACAAAGCGCATGGCTTGGATGACCAGGTCGAGCCGCTTCCAGCGGTGCAGGCGGCTCGGCACGAAAGCATACCCGCGGTCCCCGGCTTGAAAGCGGAACCAGTCGTGCTCGAGGGGCGGATGCAGCACCTCGGACGCGATGCCGGTATATCTGCGCAAGCGCTCGCCGGTTTCCTGTCCATTGACAAACAGCTTTTTCGTATGCGGATAGGAAAGCGCCACCGAATCGGCGTGGATAATAAACTTCCGCTGCTCCACCAAGTCCGCCGATGGCGCCGGAAACTCCCGTTCGAACATGTCATAAAACACCCGAATGGTGTGCAAAAGCCAGCAGATGTGATTTCTGTGCCGGACCATATAGGTCGGTCCCTTGGTCGAAATCACACCGTCATACGCGCTCAGGTCGAGCTCATAGAACCGCAGATATGCTTCCAAAATCGACTCAAAGGTCGATTCGTCACTTTCGACCGCGATATGGTCGGCGACAACGCCGCCTGCGTTGAGCGCCCTCACCATGCCCCGGTAGTGGCGCTCCGCGCCTCCTACCTCCCCGCGGGATGATGCCGGAGTCACGACGGCGATTCGGATATTTCTCATGCTTTCCAAGCGATCACGCCGTAGTCCTGAGGACCGTAAAGCAGAGCCGCCAGCTCCTCGGGAAGCTCCCCCACACCGGGACGCGCATGCTCCGGAACCGGATGGAGCAGCTTGATTTCGGCGTTTACGAATCCCCGTGCCTCCACCACGAAACGCAGCAGCGCCGGCGGAATCGGACTCCGGTGCGTCGGGTCGGTGTAGAAATTACAACTCCCCACCACCAGATTCTGCGGGTTCGGCGTTTCAAGAATCAACAGGCCGCCGGGGCGCAGCGTCCGCAACGCCTCATCCAGGAATGCCAGAAGCGATTCGTGCGGCAGGTGTTCCACTACATGAAACGCCGTTACCGCCGCATACTGAGCCCCTTTAGCGTTCCTCAAGAACTCAATCCCATCCCCCAGTTCCGCGTCCAGCCCTAACTCGCGGCAGCGCTCCACCATGACGGGATTGATGTCCACACCCTTGGCGGCGTAACCGTTTTCCCCCAAGATCTCAAGGAACTCTCCCCTGCCGCACCCCACATCCAGCACCGGATACTGCCCCTTCCGGCACGGCGCTTTAGCGAGGTACGGCAGGTAAACCGACTGACGGTGTTTGATGTCCTCTCGTGAACCGCGGAATATGTCTTCAAAATCGACATACATCGCCGCGTCGAGCCCTTCCAAGCGCTTAGCCACCGCTCGAAGTTCTTCCTCCGTCAACGGCGCCGGGAGCCGCTTCCGGACCTCTTGCAGGATGAACCCCAGCCTGCGCTCGAGGTCCAAGATGCGCAGCTTGTGCGAGTGAATTCCCGCCAGCGCCGTCCGGCAGCGTTCCGAAACCTGCGCCAGCGCGCCGGACGCTTCCTCGCGCGCGGCGGCCGCCGAAGCAGCCAGCGCCTCGACAGCGGCGGCGTCCGCCTTACGAGCATCCAAACCGGCGATCTCCCGCGCATCCGCCTTTTCCACAGCTACGCGCCGCAATGCCTCCGCATCCGCTTTTGCGGCCAGCGCAGCCTCGACCTCGTGCCGGTCGGCTTTCTCGGCTGCCAACCGGTCCACGGCTTCCGCATCCGCCTTCTTCGCCAGCGCAGCCTCGATCTCGTGCCGGTCGGCTTTTCGCGCGTCGAAACTGGCCAGTTGCTCCAGGTTTGCCTTGTCGACCTCTAGCCTGTGGATAGCCTCGGCGTCGGCCTTTTTGGCCATCGCCGCCGCCACCTCCTCCCGGTCAGCCTTCCTTTCGAGCGCCGCCGCTATCTGCTCCGCGTCTGCTTTCTTCGCGATTGCCGCCGCCACCTCATCCCGGTCCGCTTTCTTTCCGAGCGCCGCCGCCATCTCCTGCCGGTCAGCCTTCTTTTCCAGCGCCGCCCACACTTCGTCCCGGTCCGCTTTCCGCGCTTCTAAGCTGGCAAGTTGCTCCAGGTTCGCCTTGTCAGCCAGTAAAGTCATAAGTTCAGAGCGCTCCACCCTGGATTGCAGCGCCTCCTCGAGGTCAGCTTTGCCCGCCTTCTGAGCTAGAGCGTCATAGAACTGCTCATAGCCGACCTTCCCTTCCAACAGAGTCAGAGCGATACACTCCGGAGGCTCCGGCTTCGTTTCAACCGCAAACGCCACTCTGCCCAGCCGCTCGCCCACCGCCGCAACCTGCGCTTCGACCGACTGGAGCCGCATGCCAAACTGGCCGCTGACCCTCTCCGTTTCCACCTCACTTACTGCTGCTCTCCTCTGAGCCATGCGGAACTGGCGAGCGAACTCCGGCAGATGTGCAAGGCAAGCCGCAATCTCCACCAGCCGTCCGAGAAAAGGCACGCCGGCCAGATGCCGCCGGATCCATGTCGCCCCCAGTCCTTCGACTCGCACCCCTCGCGCCCGGACTTCCTCAGACCGGCTCATATCGAAGACCAGGTCCGCCGCCAGAGCGCCTGCCCGCAGTCTGGCCCCCAAATCCGACGCCCCCCGCGGATCCGGGTCGCGCTTTAGCAGAGCCCGATAGAGGTGCGGGATTAGGATGTCCTCCGGGACGCCCACCAATTCCCGAAGCGTGTAACTCTTCTTGCCTACATCCACCGGCGCCAGCGGAAGCGCTTCGTCTTTGCCCCGCCGCTCCGGGAGCCCCGCCACGATCACCCCCGCCTGTCTGGCTTCCTCCGTCCGGCTGATCTCGCACACCAATTCCAGCGGGGTGGTCCTATTCTGTTCCAGCGCCTCCAGATGCCCTACGAGCGATGCTTTGGCCGGATCCCGCTTCAGCAGGCAGCGGTAGAGATTCGTCACAAAGGAAGGACCGCTGTAAACCAGCAGCTCACCGAGGGTGTAAATCTTCCGGTTCCGGTCGATAGGCGGAACCGAGGCATCCACCGCCGGCGAACCGAACCGGGCTTGTTCGGAAGGCTTCAATAGCTCGAAAATCACCCGCCCCTTGTCGCGCGCTTCCGCCGATGAGTGGAACTCCTGGGCCAGTTCCGCCCGGGTGGTGGCGGCCAAATGACCCAGCGCCGCAGCTACTTCTTGCTCTGACGGCTCTCGCAATAAGACTCGCTGATAAAGGCTCCGGACATACGAGCGGTCGTCATCCGTCGCCAGTTCCGCAAGCCTTACCACACCGCCCTGAGATCCGGTCCCTTCGCCGCTCGCGCGGGCGGCGCTCCGCCTCTCCGCCAGCCGGCGCCGGATTTCTTCCGCAATTTCGGCCACCGACTTGAACTCGCTCAAATGGCTCGTCATTTCTCCACTATCTTACGCAATAGCAAATGCCGGCCCGAAACCGCCCCTCCTGGAACCGGTTCGTCCGACCGCCAGCGCGGCGCTTGCGCGATAATCAGGTTTTCGGCGGCAGGAGTGACGTGTTGAATCCACCTTCCTCATTAGCGGAGTTGCGCGCCTACTATGACAGCCTCTATGAGAAGACTGGCGGAAAGTGGTTCGACTTCGAAGCCATCATCCAAAGGGCATATGAGGCGTTGCTCAAACCGGGCGACATCGCCATCGACGGTGGCGCACATCTGGGCGCGCACACCATCCCCATGGCTCGCAAAGTCGCGCCGGAGGGCAAGGTTTATGCGTTCGAACCGATCCATGAGCTCGTCAAAAGGCTGCGCGAGCGCATACGTTCGGAGTGCCCTGAATTGACCGGCGTGATCCGGATCCACGAAATCGCCATCTCGGACCATGGCGGCATCGACGAGTTCCTCGTGGCGGCGGACCCCGCCTACAGTGGCTTGCGCGAACGCGTTTACCCGCACGAGATGCCCCTGGACCGCCGCAAGGTGTTGGTCGATACCCTGGACAACTTCATACCGTTTTCGCCGGTGCGTTTCATCAAGCTGGACCTGGAAGGCGGAGAGTTCCACGCTCTGAAGGGCGCCCGGAACTTGCTCAAGCGGGAACGTCCGGCCATAGTTTTCGAATACGATCGTTTCAACACTCCCCGCTTTTACAACTACGAGCATGCGGAGCTGTTGGATTTTTGGGACAGCTTAAACTACCAAATCCTGGATATCATCGGGACGCCCTTCGACCAGCCGGAACTCTGGCAAGCCGCGACGCTGTGGTATTACTTCGCTTTGCCACGAGAGGCCGACCTCGCCGGAACCATCCAATCGGCTGCGCGCGCCTGCATCCCTCTGTAGCCGCGTTTAGGACGCGAAAAGCGGCGGCCGTCACGCCTTTCAGCCTCGTCCTGAACATCGGCCGCCGGTTGCCTGATCTCCAGCCTCTACCACACCCCTAAAATCGCGCTTTGCCCCGGAGCGCCGAAGTAAAACAGCTTGTCAATGGCCAACCCGTCCCACGCCAGATTGCCGTTGTAATCGATCACCCACAAGCCGTCCTTGTATATGCCTACTTTTGTCGTCCCTGATCCGTTCCAGTCCCCGAGCACCGGATACTGTCCGGGGGCGCCAAAGTACAGCAGTTTATCGACGCTCAATCCGTCCCACGCATAGTTGCCGTTGTAATCCAGCACCCACAATCCGTCCTGGTATACGCCGATCTTTGAACTTCCGGAGCCGTTCCAGTCCCCCACCACCGGCGTCTGCCCCGGGGCGCCAAAGTATAGAAGTTTATCCACCGATAGGCCGTCCCAGACATAGTTGCCGTTGTAGTCCAGGACCCATAATCCGTCCTGATAGACGCCAATTTTGGTAGACCCCGAACCGTTCCAATCCCCCAGCACCGGCGTCTGCCCAGACGAGCCGAAGTAGACGAATTTGTCGATGCCCGCGTCCCACTGGAAGTTTCCGTTGTAGTCGAGAATCCATGTCCCGTCTTTGTAAACTCCCACTTTCGTCGTTCCCGAGCCGTCCCAATCGCCCACCACCGGGGCGAAGCCGGGGCTTCCGAAATAGACGATCTTGTCGGCCGGGGCGCCCTCCCACAGCCCGTTCCCGTTGTAATCGAGCAACCACTCGCCGTCTCTGTAAACGCCGATCTTGGTCCTGCCGTCGCCGTTCCAGTCGCCGAACACCAGCACTTCGCCCGGAGCGCCTGAGCCCCAATAAATGAAACGGTCCGGGGGAGCGCCGTCCCAGGCGAAATTCCCCGTGGCGTCCTGGATGGAATAGCCAGCCCCGATCACGCCGATTTTGTCCGCCTGCTTGTCGACCGCCGCCGGATCGCCGGCCGTGTTGTTCGCGGCGTTGAGATCCGTCGCGTTGAATACTGTCGCCACGTTCGTCTTCCCGGGATACGCCAGGGTGTTGAACCGCACCGTTAAGCTGATGGAGCTCGCGCCGGACGGGGCGATTGGGTTCGGATTCGTGCACGTCACCGTCTGCCCCGCCGCCGAACAGGACCAACCGGCTCCCGTAGCAGAAACGTACGCCAACCCCTTCGGCAGCACATCAACCACCGTTGTCAGCCCGCTTGTCGCCGTCTGCCCCACGTTGGTCACCGTCAGCGTATACGACCCGTTTTCGCCTGTGCGCAGAGTTCCGCTGTGGGTCTTGCTAAGCGCCAAGTCCGGCGAACCCGCCGCCACGATGGCCTGAAACGTCGTCCGCGCCAGAACGCGCCCGTCGCCCGTCTGACCACTGGTATTGTCCCCCCAACTCCAGACCGTGCCATCGCCCATTAAAGCGAGGCTCCGGGACTTCCCTCCCCGAACCGCGGACGCCCCGCTCAGCCATCCCACGGGAACCGGAGCAGTGCGCCCGGATACCGTGCCGTCTCCCAGTTGGCCGTTCACGTTGTCGCCCCATGCCCATACGGCGCCGTTGGCTCGGACCGCAAGGCTATGCGAACCGCCCGCCCCGATCGCCACCGCGCCCTTGATTCCGCTGACCAGCACCGGAGTGGTCCGGGACGTCAACGTGCCGTCACCCAACTGCCCGCCGCTGTTGAGTCCCCAAGCCCAAACCGAGCCGTCGCCCTTCAGCGCTAAGCTGTGATCGCCGCCCGCGGCGATGGCCACCACCCCGGTGAGTCCAGTCACCTGAACCGGCGTCAACTGGTTTGCCGTCCCCCCATTGCCCAACTGCCCGCTGGCGTTGTAGCCCCACGCCCATACCGTCCCATCATTCTTCAAAGCCAGGCTGTGGTTGTCCCCCGCCGCAATCGCCGTGACGCCGCTCAGGCCGAGCACCGGCACTTTCGTTACGCGCTGCGTGGTGGTGCCGTCTCCCAACTGGCCGTAGGCGTTCCAGCCCCACGCCTCCACCGTCCCGTCGCTTTTGAGCGCCAGGCTGTGGTAGGAGCCAGCCGCCACCGCCGCCGCTCCCGTCAAGCCCGACACTTGCACTACATTCAACCGCTGCGCTGTCGAACCATCTCCGAGCTGCCCTGCGCCATTCGCGCCCCACGCCCAAACGGTTCCGTCGCTTTTGAGCGCCAGGCTGTGGACGCCGCCTGCCGCTACCGCTGTGGCGGAGCTGAAAGCCGACAACTGAACCGGCGCGCTTCTGCTATTGACAGTTCCGTCTCCCAACTGTCCCAAAGTGTTCGAGCCCCATGCCCACACCGTTCCATCAGCCTTCACCGCCAGGCTGTGAAACCAGCCGCCGGAAATGCCGGCCACGTTCGTCAGACCGGTCACCTGAGCCGGCGCCACCCTCGCCAGCGTTACGCCGTCCGCCAGTTGCCCCTCGCCATTCCCGCCCCACGACACTACGCTCCCATCGCTCTTCAACGCCAGGCTGTGGTTAGCGCCTCCCGCTGCGGCTACCGCCCCGGTCAATCCGGTCGCCTGAGCCGGAGTGTTGCGAGTGGTGGTCGTGCCGTCTCCGATCTGCCCGGACGCACCCTGTCCCCACGCCCACACCGTGCCATCGCTTTTCACCGCCAAACTGTGGTAGGCGCCGCACTGAATAGCCACTGCGCTGGTGAGATTGAGGACTTGAACCGGCGCATTCCGCGAGGTCCAAGTGCCATCACCCAAAGAACCCACGTTGTTGAAGCCCCACGCCCACACCGTGCCGTCGGTTTTCAGCGCCAGGGTGTGAAACAAGCCTGCGGCTACCGCCGTCGCGCCAGCCATGCCAGGGACCTGAACCGGCGTGTTCCGCAGCGTGTTCGAACCGTCGCCGAGCTGCCCGAAGCTGTTGCCGCCCCACGCCCACACCGTGCCGTCGCCCTTCACCGCCACGCTGTGAATCTCGCCTGCGGCGATCCCTGTCACGCCCGTTAGCCCCACAGCTTGAACCGGAGAACTCTGCTGAGTAGACCCTCCGTCGCCAAGCTGAGAGGCGTTATTGCGGCCAAAGCCCCAAACCGTGCCGTCGCTCTTCAAAACCAGAGTGTGATTCTCACCGCACGCCACCGCCACCGCGCCTGTAAAGCCGGGCACCTGAACGGGCGACTTCCTGGAGGTCGTCGTGCCATCTCCCAGTTGCCCGTAAGTGTTGTCCCCCCATGTCCAAACTGTTCCATCGCTCTTCACAGCGGCGCTGTGGGAACCACCCGCCGACGCGGCTACTACCCCGCTCAACCCTGGCACTTGCACGGGCGCGGCGCGGTGGGTCGTCGTACCGTCGCCCAACTGCCCGAATGAGTTTGCCCCCCATGCCCAAAGAGTTCCGTCCGCCCTCACCTGAAGGCTGTGCCCGCTTCGCGCCGCGATCGCCCCCCACGACGGCGGCGCAGCCGCGCTCGCCACGCCGGCGCCGGCGGCGCCCGCAATCCAAACTGCCGCTCCGAAAACCCGCAATTGCTTCACCATTCCCTGGCCCAAGATCGTTCCTTCTCCTTTTCCCTCGGCGGCTACCCGCTTATCTCATTCTGCGACAAACGCGCTCCGGCTTGAACTGCGGGTCTGCCCGCATCGGACTAGATCCTTTATCCTACGCCTCCCCAGTACCAGGCGCATATTCGCTCTTTATTCTCCCATACTTGCCAGCAACGTTCGAATCTCCTTTCAAATAAAGTTCTTGCAACTCCCCCACCGATACGGTGTTTATCAGGACGTATCCTGATCTGAAGAGGCCAACATAATGATCCTCGACGCTGAACTTTTGAACGCCATCGCCAAAGCTCCGGTGAAGAAGAAGGCTATTACGAACCCGGAGGTTTTGAACGAGGCGTATGAATACGCCAAGCCCAGCTCCTTTTCGCGGGGCATTCGAATCGACCTGAACGGATTGGTGATCTTGTTCATCTCCGGGACGGCGAGCATCGACGAGAACGGCAACTCCGTTCATATAGGCGACTTCCGGGCGCAAATGCGCCGTACACTATACAACATCACCAAGTTGCTCGAGTCCGAAGGCGCCACTTGGAAAGACGTTGTCCGCACCACCTGCTATCTCCGCGATATCGAGCGCGACTACGAAGCTTTCAATGAAGAGCGGACGAGATTCTATAAAGAGCAAGGGCTCGATCCGTTGCCCGCATCCACGGGCATTCAGGCTATCCTGTGCCGCCCGGAGCTGCTGATCGAGATCGAAGCCATCGCCATGTTCCGCAAGGTGGAGGAGCCGAGCAACGGTAACGAGTAGGGGCAGCCGGAGGTCCGCCCTCCTTCTTCTGGGAGGGATCCTGTGTGGCGCTCCGGCGACTCCGGCTGTAGCGGCGGCGCCCAAGCCGGTGTCCGTGGAGGCGCTACCCTCTCGAATTGCGCTTTCCGGCCGCTGGGCCTCCCAGCAAGTGATCGTCACTGCCCGCTACAGGGACGGCGCCGCCTCTGACGTTACTCCAAAAGCCCGTTTCAAGTCCGATAATCCGCGTATTGTGACGGTGGACAAGGCGGGCGTCGTTCGCCCGGCGGCGGACGGCGCCGCCACCATCACCGTCGAGGTTCCCGGCGTCCCCAAGGGGAAGCTTAAGATCCCGGTCACGGTTAAGGATTCTCGCGCGGCGGCGGCCACCTTCGGCGGGCATGTCCGCCCCATCCTCAGCAGCTTGGGTTGTAATGCCGCCGCCTGCCATGGCGCCAAGCAAGGCAAAGGCGGATTACGTCTTTCTCTGTTCAATGGCGATCCGGCTTCCGATTTCGACGCCCTGACCCGCGAGGGCGGCGGGCGGCGCATCGACCGGGTGGAGCCTTCCCGCAGCCTGCTTCTCCTTAAAGCCTCTGGAGTGGTTGCCCATCCAGGGTCTGGCAAGCTGCTGAAAGACTCCCCCGAATACGAGATGCTGCTGTCCTGGCTCAAGCGCGGAGCTCCGCCGGATGATCCCAAGCAGCCTTTGGTCACCGGATTGCGCGTCATGCCGTCCGAACGGACGCTGAGAAAGGGCGAGACGCAACGGATACTCGTGACCGCCCTGTTTTCCGACGGCTCTGAAAGAGACGTGACCCGCCAGACTTCCTTTTCTGCCTCCGACGCCCGGATTGCGAGCGTTAACGGCGCGGGTCAAATCAGGGCTGAGTCTTTCGGCGAGGCTTTCGTGGCAGCCAGGTTCCTCCAGCAAGCCGCAGTGGTCCGCGTCACCATCCCGCAACCTCTCAAGCAGCCCTTTCCCAAGCTCAGCGCGGATCATCGCATCGACGAGCTGGTATACGCCAAGCTCAAGACGCTGGGCATTCCGCCTTCTGGGTTATGCTCCGACGAAGAATTCCTCCGCCGCATTTATCTCGACGTCATTGGTCTGCTGCCCACCCCGGAAGAAGCGCGCGCCTTCCTTTCCGACAACAACCCCCGCAAACGGGCGGAGCTGATAGACCGCCTTCTCGAGCGCGAAGAGTTCGCCGATTTCTGGTCCATCAAGTGGGGCGACCTGCTGCGCATTAAGAGCGAATACCCCGTTCGCGTGTGGCCCAAAGCGGTGGCCGTGTACTACCGGTGGCTGCGTGAAAGCATAACCCGGAACAAGCCCTATGACCAGATGGCGCGCGAGTTGCTCCTTTCGAGCGGCAGCAACTTCCGCGTCGCCCCGGTCAATTTTTTCCGCGCCAACGCCAGCAAGGATCCCCAGTCCATCGGCGAAACGACGGCTTTAGTCTTCATGGGCGCCCGAATCGGTTGCGCCCGGTGCCACGCCCACCCGCTCGAATCCTGGACGCCCGAAGACAACATGGCGCTCGGCGCCTTCTTCTCCAAGCTGGCTTTCAAATCCACGCTCGAGTGGAAGGAAGAAATCGTCTATGCCGACCCGCGCCGCAGCTTGCGCCACCGGCTCACGCGCGAAGTGGTGCAACCCCGCCTCCCCGGCGGTGAGTGGGTCAAAGTCGACCTCGAAGAGGACCCCCGGCAGCGCTTCACCGCCTGGCTGACTTCGCCTCAGAACCCTTGGTTCACCAAGAACATCGCCAACCGGGTGTGGTTCTGGCTCCTGGGGCGCGGCATCGTCCACGAACCGGATGACATGCGGCCCACCAATCCGCCCGAGAATCCCGAACTGCTCGACTACCTGGCCAAGGAACTGGCCGCCAAACGGTTCGACCTCAAGCATCTTTACCGGCTCATTCTGAACTCCCGTACGTATCAGGCTTCGTCGCAGCCCGTGCCGGGCAACGCCCACGATTTCGCCCACTTTTCCCACTACCCGGTGAAACGCCTCACCGCCGAGCAGTTGCTGGACGCCATTTCCACCGTCACCGAAACGTCGGAAAAATTCAGCAGCCGCATCCCGGAGCCGTTTTCCTATTGGCCGGACGGCTACCGCGCCACTCAAATCTCGGACGGCAACACCGAATGCCAGTTCCTCGACCTTTTTGGGCGTCCTCCCCGCGATACGCCTTACGAAGCCGAACGCAGCGCCGAAATCTCTCTCCGGCAAGCGCTCTATTTCGTCAACTCGGAACAGCTTGAAGGCAAGATTACCGGCAGCCCGCGCCTGAAGCGGCTGCTCGCCCCGGACAAAAGCGATGACGCTTTGGTGGAAGAGATCTATCTCTCCACCTTGTCACGGTTTCCGCGAGAGGCAGAGAAGCGGACGGCGCTCGGCTACCTCGCCAAGTACAAAAACCAGAAGCGGCAGGCAGTGAACGACCTCATTTGGGCCATCTTGAACTCCAAGGAGTTCATATTCAATCATTAGAGGGGAGCACCGGGCCTATGCAGGCATCCAGACGCGGCTTCATGCAAATCGGCTTTGCCGGGGCGCTCGGGCTCAGCCTTGCGGATTGGTTCCGGCTGAAAGCCTCCGGAGCGGCGCAGGAAGGGAAAGCCAAGTCGGTCATCCAGCTCTGGATGGGCGGCGGTCCGGCTCAAACGGACACCTTCGATCCGAAGCCGGAAGCCGGCGAGGATTATGCCGGTCCCTTGCGCAAGCCCATCCCCACAAACGTCAACGGAATCCGTATCGGCCAACTGCTGCCGCTGCTCGCCAAGCAGGCTGACAAGTATTGCATCATCCGCAGCATGACCCACGGGAATAACGGCCACGAAACCGCAGCCTACATCATGCAGACCGGGACCCTGCCCACAGCCGAGCTGGTCTATCCCGCCGTGGGCGCGGTGGTGGCTCAAAAAAAGCAGGAAGCCGGTTATCAGGGAGCCCTTCCGCCCTATATCACGCTCACCGCCCCGCTGGGCCGGTTTTCCGAAAGCGGTTTTTTGGGCAACCAGTACAAGACCTTCGCGCCCGGAGGGGACCCGAATTCCAAGGATTTCCGCGTCCAGGGCTTGGTGCCTCCCCGAGGCATGACCGTCGAGCGCATCGAGGAGCGCCGGGCGCTGCTCCAAGCCCTGGACAACTACGCCCGGGAAGTGGAAAAGCAGCCAGCGTTTCAAGAGTTGGACCATTTCCGGGAAAAGGCGTACAGCCTCATCTTGGGAGACGCGCGCAAAGCCTTCGACCTGTCGCTTGAAAAGGACGCCACCCGCGACAAATACGGACGAAACCGTTTCGGGCAGTCCTGTCTTCTCGCCCGGCGTCTGGTCGAAAACGGCGTCCCGTTTGTCACCATCAACGACGGCGGATGGGACACCCATAAGAGCCACTTCGACGCCATGCAGCGCAAACTTCCTGTCCTCGACCAAGGTTTTGCCGCCTTACTCGAGGACTTGGCGGAGCGCGGATTGCTCGCCTCCACCATCGTCACCTGGTTCGGGGAATTCGGGCGCACGCCGCGCATCGCCATGGAGCCGCCTTGGTTCGGCGGGCGCCATCATTTCGGCGACTGCTTTTCGGCGGTGGTGGCGGGAGGCGGGTTCCGCGGAGGGACCGTGGTCGGCGCGAGCGATTATCGCGGGGAAAACGTCCGCGAACGCCCCGTCTATCCGTGGGACCTCAGCGCCAGCATGTACAAACTGTTGGGAATCGACCCGCATGGGCGTTTGCCGCACCCCCAAGGCTGCGTGGCCTATGTGAGCCCCATTGCCTCCGGAACCGTGCCGAGCGGCGGCTTGCTTACGGAGGTCATGTAGCCCTACCCATGCGCCGCCGTTGGTGGACTGTCCTCGGTTTTTGCGCCGCCGCGCAAGGTTTAGCTTACGGCGCGGAAACCCCCGGCGCCGCGCGCTTCATCGCTGTCCCGGTCAACGCCACCGGAGCCGGCAATGCGCGAGTCGCCTCCGAGTGCATCGTCCCCGCAGGTCCCCCCATTCCGGTGACCGCTCTGGCGTTTCATCCCGACAACCACACGCTCGCTTCCGCGGGACATCACGAGATTCTGCTTTGGGACCTGAGCTTGGCTAGGCTGACAAGGCGGATCGGACCGCTGCCCGGCCGCGTCCGCGGCTTGGCTTTTCATCCCAACGGCGAGCTTTTGGCCATTGCCGAAGGAACGCCGGGCAGCGGCGGCGCCGTCCGTGTGTTCGAATTCGCCTCGCCGCAACCGGGAGCGCCGCTGCTCGAAACCAAGGACGAGATGTTCGCCGTAGCGTTCAGCCCGGACGGACGGTGGCTGGCTGCCGGAGGGGCTGACGCTCAAGTGCGCGTGTGGAGCGTCGAGGACCGTAAACTGGCAGCCACTTTCGGAGGACGTTCCGGTTGGATTACCGGTGTCGCGTTTAGCCCCGACGGCGCATTCTTGGCCTCCTCGAGCGCCGACCGCACCACCGAAATCCGCGAAACTTCGAAGTGGGATGTCCTGTCCACCGTACCCCGTCCGCTCACGGACCCTGCGAACGCGGTGGCGTTTAGCCCGGATAACGAATGGCTGGCGTTCGCCATCGGCGGCGTGGACGAGCGGACGGTCCGTTTTTGGCGCACTGCGAGCGTCAAGGAGAGCACGCCTGCTCCCGGCAGCTCCGTCCGCCCTCGCGACACCACCCGCATCACCCGTCCCGCCGACGTCGGACCGGGAATGCCTCTGGCGCTGGCTTGGATTCCGGCAGCAACGGGCGCGCCCGCCCGCCCCGCGCGCGTGTTCGCCGGCGGCACGGGCAACTACATACGCGTCATCACCGCCACGGGGGCCTTCGTCGCCAACCTCACCGGACATCAGGATTGGGTCTATTCCCTGGCCGCGACAAGGGACGGAATGCGGCTCGCGTCCGGCTGCGGCGACGGCACGGTCAAGATCTGGAATACGGCCGACAATTCCCTTCTGGCCACGCTGATCCAAACCAAGCCCCAATCGGACGAATGGGTTATCGTAACCCCGCGGTCTTTTCACCGCCACCCCCGCCGCCGCTGAATCGTTGCAGTGGAAAATGACCAATCCGAACGTGACCCCGGCTGAGTTAGCCGTCCGGCTTCAGGATCCGGGCGCCGTCCGCGCCGTAATCAACGCCGGGAGGCGGGAGTCCCGATGACGCGCCCGGTGGTT
>Ga0101944_10004060_pt1 | contig 18905 bp, 12 predicted proteins | sample DewCreD2012metaG_FD_75245 | JGI IMG/M metagenome (GOLD analysis project Ga0101944, IMG submission 75245) | Hot spring sediment bacterial and archeal communities from British Columbia, Canada, to study Microbial Dark Matter (Phase II) - Dewar... ... | reverse complement strand
CTGTCTGTACGCGGAAAGGCATGGTTTCTCCGCCGGCAATACCCGAGATGCTGTTACGGTCCAGGCTTGGGATCGCACTTCCGCCCCGACGGTCACCGACACGTGCGGCCAGGGGGGCGCCGCGGTGCGCCGACCGCCCACGGCTGGTTGCGTGGACACGCAATACTGGGTAACGGTGACGGTTTCCCGTACCCTGCCCAGGCTCTTTTCCGTGGTCCTGCGCAACTCGGACGGGTCGGTTTCCGCGCGCGCGACCGCGGCGGTCACGGACACGATCCCGGCTGCGACACTGTGGACTCTGAACCGGCAAAATGAATTGCCGGTGGTGGGACGGGGCGACCGCGGCAACGACCTCTACGTCTGGGGCGGAAGCGAACTCATCGCCGGCGGCATCGTCCTGGCCTCAACGTCGACCGGGGAAGGCTCGCTGGATGAAGCCGGAGTGGTCGGCGGAGCTGGGAGAGTTTACGGGCAGGCATCGATTCGGGGAAGCGGCTGGGTAAACAACGAAACGAAGTTCTCCCCTCCGCCCGTGAACGGCTTCGCGGACCTGCCGATCTTCGACGACCCCATGCGGGGAAAGGGACAACCGCCGGCGCCGCAGGGGCTGCCCAGTTTCGCCGTGCCCGACGGCAACCTGTCGGCGCTCTGCGGTTCGGTCTGCCAGCCGGGCAACTACTATGCGACCAGGAACGGATCGGCGACGGGAGAGACCTTGGTTGCCAGCGGTCCCCTCCGCTTCTCCTCCGGGGGCACGGGATTCGGCAATTATGTGCTCTTCGGCGGGCTGAAAGTGGAGGGAACGGTCACCTTCGCCCCGGGGAGGTATATCCTGGCGGGCACAACTTCCGACTACATTCTGCGGCTTCCGAACAACGCGATCATGACGGACGACACGCCGATGAGCGCCGCCGGCACCTCCCTTCCAAACTCGGATGCCGGAGAGGTCTTCGTCTTCACCGATGCGAACTATCCGGGGCTCCAAGTTCCTGCCGCGGTCTTGCCCGTCCGTTCCAGCCTGCGATTCGGAGAGATTTATATCCAATCCGGCAACAAATTTGAGATGAATCTTCATGGCCTCAACGCCAGCGGCGCCAATCTCCCTGATGAGCTGAAGACCTTTGCCCCCACCGTTTTCTGGCAGGACCAGAGGAATTCCCCGATCAAGTACGACTCGAAGGGCTATGTGGACTACACCAGTTGCGGCGGAGGGCGCAGTTTGGATGATCCGTGCCCGAACACGGATCCCACAATTCGGCCGGGGCTGATCCTGCAAGCCAGCCCGAAGCTCCTCCTCTACGGACTGCTCTATCAGCCTCGGGGCGCGGGCATCGAATTTCAAGGCAACGCACACATCATTTCGCCGATGCAGGTCGTAACCGGCTCTGTGAGCCTTCAAGGCGGGAACACCCTGGAGTTGCCGGGGATCACGAACGGACTGAGGCGTCGTGTGGTGACACTGGTGGAGTAAGGCTTCTCCAGGCCTCCCGCTCGTCAGACCGCAGCCAGTCAAGAGCCCGAATCGGGTTACATCCACGAAACCACCTCCGTCATTACTGATATATTCGAATTGAGGTTAATCCCATCATGAACCTGCTTCGTGACGACATCCCTATGCTCTGGCCCAGCGGACCTCTGGCCGTCGCCAAACGGCAGAAATCCGAAGGTTTTGCGCCGGAGACGAGACAAGTCCTGGAGCGCTGGCATCAACCCGCAGCGCTCGACCTCCTGAAGAACTCACCCATTAACTGCATCGTTCTGCCCTGGGCCGCCGGATTGGCGGAAGACCGGCAGCAGTGGCAATCATCCTCGGCCCTCATTCAGGCGGCGCGCGCGAAGAATTTGAAAGTTGTCGGCTGGATCGAGGAGATGCCGGATCCCAAGCCCGCGATTGCGGCGGGGCAGTCGGCGGGATTGACGGCGGTGGCCGCCCACGGCTCTCATGCCGGCAGCGGAATCCCTGTGATCCCGTGGGCCGAGCGTGGGCACGCTCCCTGGGACACCAAGGCGCCGGTGTTGCCAGTGACAGACAACGTGTGGCCAGGGGTCCAGGCCCAGCAGGGCGGGGCGGCGAATGCCGGACCGACGGGCAAGCCCTGGGTGGAGTCCAACGCCTGGTTCGTGGAGCTGGCCAAAGAACGCACTCCGGCCACTCCCTGGCTCATGTTCGATCCGCCGGCAGGCTCCGTCGTGCGCGCGCAGAGCTACGTGGTCTGCGTCATGGACACCGAGGCCTTTGGGGGCAGGTGGATCATTTCATTCGATGACAACCTGCGGGGCGGCCTGGTGGGAGGGAACGCCACGGCCATGCAGTCCTTGGAGGGGGTCTCCCAGGCTCTGCGTTTCTTCGCCCAACACCGGGAGTGGGAGTCTTTCCGATCGCAGGCGGTGGTGGGCGTCCTGTCGGATTTCGCGGGCGACAACTTCGAGATGGGGGGCGAGGTTCTGAAACTGACGGCCAGGCGGGGTTTGCTGACGCGGCCCGTCTGGGCCGATCAGGCGCTGACGAAGGGCTTCCCCGGTTTGAAGGCTCTGGTTCGGTACGACGAAGCGCCGCCGCCGGCCGCGTTGCGAAAGCGGATCCTGGACTTCGTGTCGCAAGGAGGGCTGCTGATCACGGGACCGAAGTGGGGCGCCGAGGGCAAGGCTTTCGCTGACCAGACGCACTCCCGTTACGAGATGCGGGCCTTGGGTAAAGGTAAACTTGCGGTGGCCAGGGAGAATGTAGTGGATCCCTATGAGGCCTCGATCGACATACAGAGCATTGTCAGCCGGGCGAACGACCTGGTTCGGTTGTTCAATACGGCGACCAGCGGCGGAATCTTCCTCACCGGCTCCCCGGACGGGAAGCGGGTGCTCCTTCAACTGGTGAACTACACGGGGGCAGGACGGGGGGTGGGTGGAGGCGGAACGCCGAACGTCGTGGTGTGGCTCGCCAGGAGCTACCGCTCGGCGAGGCTCCTGAGCCCGGCGCTGGAACAGCCTCAGCCACTCAATATGGTGAAGGCGGATTGGGGATACGAATATCACATTCCCAGTCTGCCGGCCTTTGCTGCGATAGAATTCGAAGTATAGGAGGGGAGGAAGCTGAAACATGAGTAACGAGATCAAACGCAGGGAATTCCTGGCCGGGCTGGCCGCGGCAGGCGCGGGATTGGCCGCCCCGAAGACCGTTCGCGCGGCATTGCCGACGGCGCCCGTTGCGGTCGCCAAGTGCAAGACCTATGGGCCGGAAATGGTCCAAACATTGGAGAAGATGTTCGACCAGATCGGCGGGCTTGGGCGCCTGGTCAAGAACAAGACCGTTGCCTTGAAGGTCAATATGACGGGAGACACCTGGCAGCGGGTGGGTTTCCATCCCGCAGGCGCGACGCACTTCACCCATCCGGCCACCATCGGCGCCACGGTTCATCTTCTGGGCAAAGCGGGCGCCAGGCGCATACGGATTCTGGAAGGCCCCATCGCCTGGCCCGAGTCGCTGGAAGAGGCGATGTACAGCACCGGCTGGGATGTGAGTACCTTTACCACTGCCGCGCCGCGCGTGGAGTACGTCAACACCAACCTCCCCTATCCTGGCAAGAAGCCTTATGTTCGGTTTCCCGTCCCCAAAGGGGGCTTGCTCTTCCCGGCCTACGAACTGAATACGGCTTACGAGGAGTGCGACGTCTTCGTATCGCTGACAAAGGTTAAGGAGCACGCGACGGCGGGCATCACCCTGACCATGAAGAACAGCTTCGGGATCACGCCATGCACTATTTACGGCGACCGCGCGGCCGTCGACGAGCCGGATCCCGTTCCCTACGGCGGCAGGGGCACAATCATTCACTCCGGGAACCGCCAGCCGACGAAGATCGCTCCTCCGGAGATCGATCCGAAGAGTCCGCGGCAAGCGGGCTACCGGGTCCCCCGGTGTGTCGCGGATCTGTGCGCGGCCAGACCGATTCACCTCACGATTCTGGACGCCATTGAAACGATGGCGGGCGGCGAAGGGCCCTGGATTCGGGGCAACCGTTACTGCGCGCCGGGCTTCCTGACCGTGGGCACGAACTGCGTGACCACGGACGCTGTGACGGCGGCCATTATGGGGTTCGACCCCATGGCGGACCGCGGTCAGGCGCCGTTTGAGACCTGCGACAGCACCTTGAAGCTCGCCGAAGATCTCGGGCTGGGCACGCGTGATTTGAAGCAGATCGAAGTGGTCGGGACGTCCATCGCGGAAGCGCGGTTCGATTTCCGGGCCGTCCCCGGCGGCGTCCCGCCCGCGCCAAGGCGCCAGGGCGCCTAAGTGTCCTTCTGACCTTGCGGGGGTGACCCAGCACCCGCTCTCCGTGTATCCTGAGCGGAGGCGGTGATTTTTACAACATGGGATCAACCCCGCTTGCCATCACATACGCTTCCGGCGTCATGGAGGAGGTGCGGTTTGCCGCGCTGGAGGCCTTTCACAAACTGCCGTGGGGCGGTCTCGAGATCGGCGGGGTATTGTTTGGACGGCGCACGGAGGACGGGTTGGAAATTCGTGCGGCGCGCGAACTCCCCTGCGAGCACGCGCGCGGCCCATCCTTTGTGCTGTCCGAGCGGGATCACCAGAGGCTTCCGAGGCTCCTGGAGTCCGCCTCACGAGAACCCGAACTAAGGGGGCTGGTTCCCGTGGGGTGGTTCCGCAGCTACACGCGCGGCGGCGCTGAGCTTTCTGGCGAAGACTGCGGCATCCATCAGCGGTATTTTGCCGAGCACTGGCAGGTGATCCTGGCTCTCCATCCGGCAAGGGCACGGCCCGTCCGGGCGCGGTTCTTCGCCAGAACGCAGACCGGCGAACTGGCTCCGCAACAGGAGTTTGATTTGCTGCCGGAACCCCGGCTGCGGACGCGCGCTGACTTCGCAGGGGCGGACGAGACCGGGTCCCCCGCCGCCCCCGCACCGGCAGCCACGCCTGAAAGCCCGCCAATCGGATCCTCTCCAGCGGCCGGGGAGGAAAAGCTTTCTGCCGCCGGCGACGTGGCGGAAGATCCGTCCACGTCCAGTTTTCCTGGAGTTGACGCGTTTGCTCCGGCGCCGGTTGCGAGCCGGCCCCGCTGGATCTTGCTGGCGATTGCCTGGCTGGTCGCCCTGGGAAGCCTCGCCTTCGCTTTTCGCGATGTTTGGTGGCCAGGATCGTCCGAGCCGTTGCAGGTAGGACTCTACGACCTCGACGGGCAGCTTACGATCGGATGGGAACGCTCCCTTGGAAGGCTCAAGGAAGCTCAGGGCGGGTCGCTGGAGATCGTGGATGGCGGCCGCAAGACCGTCTTGCCTCTGAGCCGGGAGCTTCTCGAGAAGGGGGCAGCCGCAGTTTACGCCAGACAGACCGGGGACGTGGTGGTGAGACTCCAAGTCCAGCTCCGGGGCGGACAGACCCTCGGGGGAGTTGCGAGATTCGTGGGCCAGCCTGTATCGCCGGGAGCGGGGAAAGACGAACTCGACCGGGCGCTGTCCGCGCTTCAGGAGCAGGAGCAGCGGATTCGCGCGCTCGAAACGGAGAACGCGAGATTGAAGCAGAAACTGTCTGGCAAGGGCCGGTGAGGGCTTACCGTTCAGAGGGCTTCGCACCGAAGACTCGCAGGCCCTGAGCCCCCAGGACACGCCGCCAGAGATCGTCATACTCAGCGTCGCCCAATTCCTGTTTGAGCTGAAAATGGAAATCCTGCTGCGCTGTTGTGAGCGAGAGGCGGAGGCTGCCAGCCGAGTTAATGTTCTGAATATCCTTGTATCGCCAAGTCATTGACTGTGAATGTTTTGAACTTTCGTAGACAATCCGGTCCGCGCCGATCTTCAGCCACCCCTCCGAGCCTTCGATCCGGCCCAGACGCTTGACCGGAATCTGCCGCAACGTGATGACGGACGCGTCCGCCAGTTTCGCAACCAGTCTCTGGTCCAGAGTGTCTTTGAGGAGGTTGTAAATCGCCTCGAAATCCCCCTCCGACTTGGCGCGAAATATCTGGGATCGGTCCGCGCCCAAGCGCCATCTCACGTCCTGGTAGGTCAGCACCTCCAGCCGGGAGGGAGATACCGCGAGGCGCTGCACATCCTGCCACTTCCAATCGTAGACGTGATCCTTTCGGGACGCTTGCGACGGAGTGAACCGGAGACCGTGCTCGTCGGCCTGAAGGACCCCGTCGCAACTTTTCAAGGAGTGTTCGTGACGCGCCGGGACCTCCAAGCCCGAGGCGAAAGTAACCCAGCCGAAGACCATCAAGCAGAGTGCAAGTTCTTTTTTACGTGGAAATTCCATCGCCAAACCTCATATATCGCTGGATATACCAGCAGCTCCAAAAGAAATGATGTAAACACCCCTCCGATCATGGGGGCGGCTATGCGCCTCATGACATCGGCGCCCGCGCCGGTGGACCACATGATGGGCAGGAGCCCGACGAACATTGTCGCCACCGTCATAAACTTGGGGCGAATGCGGCGCACCGCGCCATGACGGATCGCCTCTTGCAGTTCCTGGAGATTGCGGAGCCGTCCCTCTTTCCTGGCTTGCTCGTACGCCAGGTCGAGGTACAGGAGCATGAACACTCCCGTCTCGGCGTCGACGCCCAGCAACGCGATCAGTCCGACCCAAACCCCAATGCTCATGTCGTAGCCGAGCAGATAGAGGAGCCAGACGGCGCCGATGGCCGAAAACGGAACCGCGAACAGGATGATCATCGTTTTGGCTGCCGACCGCGTGTTCAGGTACAGGAGCAACAGGACGAGGAACAGAGTCAGAGGCACCACGACCAGGAGCCTTTGTTTGACCCGCTGCATGGCTTCAAACTGGCCGCTCCAGGACAGCGAATAGCCTGGAGGCAACTTTAACTTATCCCTCGTAACTGACTGAGCTTCGGAGACATAGCTGCCGACGTCCCGATCCGCCAGATCCACGTAAACGTAACCCGTCAGTTGCCCATCCTCATTGCGGTACATTCCGGGTCCAGCCAGCCGCCGCACCTCCGCGAGCTGTCGGATGGGGACCTGCACTGCGCCGCCCATGGCAGGCACGAGCACGTCTCCCAGGGCCACGATGTCGCTGCGGAAGTCGCGGGAGTAGCGAACGTTCACCGGGTATCGTTCGCGTCCCTCGACCGTGGTGGTAATGTTCTCGCCCCCGATAGCGTTCATGACCGACATCTGGGCGTCATCAATGCTCAGGCCGTACCGCGCCAGTTCGCTGCGATTCCAGACGAAGTCGAGGAAATAACCGCCGGTCGTCCTTTCGGCGAAAACGCTGCGCGTCCCCGCCACCGCCGGCAGGATCTGCTCCAACTGGAGCGCCAGATGCTCGATTTGCGCGATGTCGGGGCCCTGAATCTTGACGCCTACGGGGGTCCGGATGCCGGTCGTGAGCATGTCGATGCGGCCCTTGATCGGCATGGTCCAGGCATTGGAGGCTCCCGGGACGCGCAGGGCTTCGTTCATCTCGCGGATGAGATCCTCGGAGGAGATGTGATCCGGGGTGATGTGGCGGAAGATCCGTACGGCCCAGGCCGGCGCCCAGGACGAATACCACGTGTCGACTCTCCGCCACTCGCTCTGCGGCTTGAGCACGACGACGGTCTCGAGCATGGAGAGCGGCGCCGGATCGGTGGCGGTTTCCGCCCTTCCGGCCTTGCCCAAGACGCTGGCGACTTCGGGGAAGCCGGCCAGAATGCGGTCCGTGGCCTGAAGTATCCGCTGCGCCTCTCCGATCGAGATGCCGGGCAGGGTGGAGGGCATGTACAGGATGCTGCCCTCGTCGAGAGGGGGCATGAACTCGGAGCCCAGCTTGTTGTAAACCGGAACGGTGGCCAGCATGGCCAGCAAAGCTCCGCCGATTACCACCCATTTCCATCGCAGCGACCACGCGCAGACGGGCTCGTAGACCCGGATCATCAGCCGGCTGACCGGGTGTCTCTCTTCGGAGTGGATTTTGCCGACGAGGACGGCATTGGCCGCCCGCGCCATCCACTTCGGCCGGAAATCGAAGTTTTTGGCGTGGGTGAACCAGAGCCTCATGGCCGGATCGAGCGTAATCGCGAGGACGGCGGCCACGATCATGGCCAGGTTCTTGGTGTAAGCCAGCGGCTTGAACAGCCGTCCTTCCTGCGCCTCGAGGGTGAGCACCGGCAGAAAGGATACGGCAATGACCAGCAGCGCGAAGAAGCTCGGACCGCCGACTTCCTTTACGGCTTCGACGACGACCTCGCGGTAGTCGCCCTGGCGCCCGTCGCGCTCCCATTCTTCCAGCCGCTTGTGGGTTTGCTCGACGACCACGATGGCGGCGTCCACCATGGCCCCGATGGCGATGGCGATCCCGCCCAGGGACATGATGTTGGAACCCAGGTTGAGGGAATACATGGCCACGAAGGAAAGAAGAATGGCCAGGGGCAGGGTGAGAATGGGCACCAGGGCGCTGCGGAAATGGAAGAGAAAGAGGACGATCACCAGGCTGACGATGAGGCTGGCGACATTGCCCTTGGAGATCAGGAGTCCGCCCACCTCGAAGTTCTCGGTGAAGAACGAGGGGGTGACCACGGCCTTGGCGCGCGGTGAGATGAACAGAATGGCGGCGTTCTGCAACAGGGCACTGACCGCAAACGAGGTGATTAACATAGTGGTGCCCGACGCCTGACGCACCGGACGGAATGCGACCCGTTCGAGCAGCAGGCTGGTGATGACCGCCATTCCGACGCTGATGGCTGCCACCACCAACCAGGGCAGCGGACTGGCAGCGCCCAGCACCAGCAAGGTGTAGCCGCCGACCATCACCAGCTCGCCATAGGCGAAGTTGACCAGTCGCAGAATGCCGTAGACGATCACAAGTCCCAGCGCCATCAAAGCATACAGCCCGCCCAGGCTGAGCGCATTGATGAGGAATTGCAGTATCTCAGAGATCACGTTCACCGCAGCATGCCCTTCGATCTCCTCATTGCCGGCTTCCCGCGTCGCCCAGATAGGCGCCGGCGATGTCCACCTGGCGCCGCAGCTCGTCCGGCGCACCGGCATATGCCACCTGACCGATGCGCAACAGGTAGGCGCGATCAACAATCGCCAGCGTGCGCTCCACATTCTGCTCGACCAGGAGGATCGTGACGCCGCTGGCGTGCAGCTGGCTGATCATCGCAAAGACCTCATCCACCAGGAGCGGCGACAGGCCGAGCGATGGCTCGTCCATCATGAGCAGCTTCGGCTGTGACATGAGGGCACGGGCGATGGCCAGCTGTTGCTGCTCGCCGCCCGATAATGTGCCACCTGGCTGGTTGAATCGCCGTCCGAGGATGGGAAAGCGCTCACACATCGCCTCGATATCGCGCTGGATGCCATCGGAGTCGCGACGAATCGCTGCTCCCAGCCGCAGATTCTCGCCCACCGTGAGGGTGGGGAAGATGCGCCGTCCCTCCGGCACCAGCGCGATGCCGCGCCGGACGATTTCCTCCGGTGACAGACCCACCAGCGAGCGTCCCTCGAAGGTGATGCTGCCCTGCGTCGGTCGCAGGACACCGGCGATGGTCGCCATCAACGTGCTCTTGCCGGCGCCGTTGGCGCCCACCAGCGCCACCAATTCGCCCGCCTCCACGTGCAGCGACACGCCGCGCAACGCGACGATGGCGCCGTAGGCAGCGCCGATGTTCTCAAGCGTCAGCACGGCGAACCTCACGTCCTGAACCGAGGTAGGCAGCGATCACGTCCGGGTTGTGGCGCACTTCGGCGGGGGTGCCCTCACAGATGGTGCGGCCGTAGTTGAGCACGTGCAGTCGGTGGCACAGGCGCATGATGAGGCGCATATCGTGGTCCACGATCAACATGCCCAGGCCGGTGTCGGCCGGCAGTGAGGCGAGCATCGCCAGCAGGGCATCGCTCTCCTGCTCATTGAGGCCGGCGGCCGGCTCGTCCAGGAACAAGAACGTCGGCTGGGTGGCCAGCGCGCGGGCGATCTCGATGCGTCGTTCCTCGCCATACGGCAGCGCGCCGGCGGGCGTGTCGGCGAGTCGCGTCGCTCCCACGCGCTCCAGGATGCTCAGCGCCTGACGGCGGGCGGCGGAGCGCGATTGACCGGCGCTGACAGCGGCGACCTCGACATTCTCCAGGACGGTCAATCCGCGAAACAGCTTGATCGTCTGGAAGGTGCGCGCCAGTCCCACGCGCGCCACACGATGCGCCGGCCAGCCGGCGATGTCCATCTCCCCCACCCGGATGTGGCCGGCAGTCGGTCGCAGGAAGCCGGTCACCACGTTGATGAGCGTCGTCTTCCCGGAGCCGTTCGGGCCGATCAACCCCAGTATCTCGCCCGGCCGCAGGCTGAGGCTGACGTCGTCGAGCGCACGCAGGCCGACGAAATCCTTGGTAACGTTGGCGATGGTCAGCGCATTCCTGCCAGAGTTGCGCATAGGAGTACTTGCTATCTCGAGGTGTGGAGGAGAAGCAGGGAGTCGGGAGCCAGCCGCCGGACATAGACGGGCGGCACTCCCTCCTCCCTGCTCCCTACCTCCCCCTTTCAGGGCTGGGGTGGATCGGTTGGCTTCATCCAGCCCAGAAAAGCCGGCTTGCCACCCTGCACGACCACGATGGCCGCTTCCTTGAGCGGCTGATGGCCGCTCGCGGCGTCCGACCAGGTCAGCTTCCCGCTGAGCAGATCGAATTCGGTGCCCTCCATCGCCCTGGCCAGGGCGGCGCCCTCGGTGGTGCCCGCCTTCTCGACCGCCTGGGCGATGATCTTGACCGCATCCCAGCCCATTACGATGAAGGCACTGGAGGGCGGCTCGCCATAGGCATCGGTGTACAGGCGGATGAAGCGTGGCATGTCGCCGCCAGCTTCGGGACCGAGCCAGCTGTGCGTCGCCATATAGAGATCGCTGGCCAGCTCGGGTCCGAGCGTCTTGAAGAGCTCGGTGTCGTCATAGGTGTCGCCACCCGCTAGGGGAATGGTGATGCCCGCCGCCCGTACCTGGCGCAAGACGATACCCAGGTCGGGCATAGTGCCGGTGATGTACAGCACATCGGGCGTCTCGGACAGCCCTTTGATGCGCTGCACCTGGGCCGAGAAGTCCTGGTCGCCGGCGGTGAAGGTATCGCGCCCGATCACCGTGCCACCCAGGCGGGTGAACTGCTCCTCGAAATAGTCGCCCAACGAGGTCGCGTAGTCGGTCGAGGTATCGGTCACGATGTAGGCTTTGCGCCAGAACAGCTTCTCAAAGCCGTACTCGGCCATCGCGGCGCCCATAATGTTGTTCCACATGCCGACCGTGAACTGCATGTCGCCCAGCGCTTGCGAGCCGTAAAGCGGCGAGGTGGCACAGGTGGAAATGCCGACCAGGCCCTTTTCCTGCGCCGCCTGACTCGCCGGGGCGCCAATGTCGAAGTCGCACGGCGCAATGATAACCTCGGCACCCTGGCTGATCAGCTGACGGGCGGCATTGCCAACCGTGGCCGGATCGGTCTTGCCGTCCAGTTCGATGAGCTTGAGCTCCCGCCCCATTACGCCGCCGTGGGCGTTGATTTCGTCAATCGCCAGCAGCGCCGCGCTGCGCGGCATCTGGTCATAGGTGGCCATCCAACCGGTGGCGTTGAACACAGCCCCCAAGATGAGTGGCGGCTTGCTGGGATCAGGGGTTGCCAGCGGCGGTGTGGCAGTCGGCTTCACGCCAGCCTCAGGCGTCGGTGTCTCGGCCAGGGCCGGACCCGCCGTGAACACCAGGCTCAGGGCAAGCAGTCCAATGAACAGGGCCATCCAGGGACTTTTCTTCCAGTGCATTGTCTGTCTCCTTCTCCTTGCGGTACTCAGGCTGACAAGCGGGGGAACCGATCTGGCGGTGACGCGCGTGGTCACACGCCACATTGGCACGCGATTGTAGCGCAGCTTGGCGCAGGACGCAAGCCGCCGTGCGAGCCGGGCGGGCTGCGGCCCATCGCAACTGCTGACCCGCCCACACCCGGACCAGGCCAGCGCAGCGCACCAATGTTGTGCAGCACCACCGCCGGTGATATAATCGCTCCGCCTGCTGGCAGAACGGCGGTGAGTATGTCCACGCTGCCTCCCCTGGAGTGAAGGCGCTCTTGACTCGAGTTCTGCCCATCAATGAGTGAGGTGACGACGATGACCACCCAAGGCAAGCTGTACGTTCTGATCTCCTTCGACATGGAGAGCGACATTGGCAGTTGGACCAATGAGCACCGCGCCGTCATTGAGGGCACGGCGCCGATCCTGCAGGTCCTGGAACGCCATAGCGTCCCTGCCACCTTCCTGTACACCGGAAATGCTGCGCTGGCCAGCCCCGAGTCCATCCGAGCGGTCCAGGCCGCCGGTCACGAGGTGGGTTGCCACACCCTGCAACACGAGAGCGTCGGAACTCCTCTCTTCGAAGCACCTGGCATCCCGCCTGTCCTGCCCGAAGAAGTCTTCAACCGCCTCGAGAAGGCCACCGAACTCATCGCCCGGCACGCCGGAACGCGGCCGGTGTCCTTCCGGGCGCCGCGGGGCTGGGCGGGCAACGAGATGATCCAGTCGCTCGACCGCCTCGGCTACCTGGTCGACTCGTCGTACATGGCCTACTTCCACGGTGAGCGCAGCGAGCACCTGTTGCCGTACCATCCCGCGCGTCACGACTGGCGCGTACCCGGAGACCTGAGCATCCTGGAGATACCGCTGTTCGCCGATCTCACGGTGCCGGGCGACCTGCCCGACCACCGGGACCGCGATGGCTGGCCCAAGCTGCGCACTCACAGCGGGCGCTTTCTGGCCGACATGGTGCGCCGCAATGCCGCGCGCCTCTGGGAAAGAGGTCATCCGGCGGTCGTGTGTCTGTACCTGCACCCGTGGGAGTTCGTGCCCATGCCGACCGTCCTGGACGGCGACGAGGCCCGCATTGAATTCAAGCCCTGGCTGGTCCAGAACTGCGGCCAGCCGGCGCTCGATGAGCTCGATGCGTTCATTCGTGAGATGCAGCGCGACGGTGGCGAGTTTCACACGTTGCGCGGCTTCCGCGACCTTTGGGTGCGTGAGTATGAGCCCGCCCGATAGTCGCGGGAGCGCCCGATTCACAGCCCAATGGCGGAGAGCGACGCGATCTTCATTCCGGCGATAAGCCGCGTGTCGCACCCGCTGTGCCCACTCATCAAACCAGGCTGAAAAGGAGCGTATCTGATGGTGCCACCCCAAATCCCCAAGTCGGAATACTCGGAGCGCGTTGAGAAGGTGCGCGGCCTGATGCGCGCGGCCAACGTGGACGCGCTCTTCGTGTATCACGACGACCTGAACATGTCAAACGGCTACTTCCTGACCGGCTATTGGCCGACCATCGAGACCGGCGGTGTGCTGCTGCCACTCGAAGGTGAGCCGCTGCTCCTGGGAGGACCCGAGGCGGCTCCCTATGCGCGTGAAGTGTCAGCCATCCAGAACATGCGCGCCATAGATGTCTTTCTGGTGCCTGAGGAAGAATACCCTGGCGCTGTGATCCAGACCCTGCCGGAGGTGTTCGATGAGGCCCTTAGCAAGCACAGGCTGAAGCGACTGGGAATGGTTGGCTATGGCGTGATGCAGCACGGATTGGCGATGGCGATGCACGCAGCCTTGCCGGAGGTCGAGTTTGTGGATATGACGCGCGAGTATGAGGTCATGCGCGCCGTCAAGAGCGAGGCCGAAATCAAGGTGATGGGTTATTGCTTCGATCTGGGCGCCGAGGGCATTCTGGCCGCGATCCCCCACATCAAGGCCGGCGCCACAGAATTCGAGGTGGTCGGCGCGGCGGAGGGCCGCATGCGTTCGCTCGGCCTCGACGGATGGAACTTCCGCAGCATGGTTGCCTCCGGTCAGCGCACGAACGGCGTGGTGCCGCCTGCCTCCTTCAAGACGCTGCAGGACGGTGAGCTGGTGCTGGTCGGTTTTGCCGGCAAGTATCAGGGTTACTCGTCCGGCACGGCGTGCACCTTCGCGGTCAATCACCCTCCCACCCGGGAACAGGCGACCTTCCTGACCCACCTGGCCGATGCGCTCGAGGTCACGCGCGACGCGCTCAAGCCAGGCAAAATGGGCAAGCACATTGATGCGGTGCCGCGCCAGTTCCTGGCCGACCGCGGTTACGGCGCCTATTTGAGCATGGGCTTCGTTCACACGGTGGGGCTCAACGAGTTTGAGCGCCCCTTCTTCGGCCCCAACAGCGCCGAGGTGCTGGTGCCCAACCTCACGGTGTGTATAGATGTGAGTCTGTTCGGTCATCCCATCTTTCACGGTGCACGGCTGGAGGCTGGTTACGTCATCCGCGAGAGTGGCGCCGAACCGCTGTCGCAGAAGCTCGAAGACCTGCTGCTCAGCCTGCGCAAGCCCGACGGCTTGTGGAGCGTGGGGCGTCGTTAGCCAGGCGGCGCGCCGCCGGGACCCCCTCTCCGCGTGACGCGGAGAGGGGGGACAGCGGGATAATAGGAATGAGCCGGATGAGGCCACCGGATCAGTTGTGTGCGCCTTCGGCTACATCAGGGCTCACACCGATTACCTCGCCGCCTTCGAGATGACCGATCTGCTGATTGACGTAGATCACCGTTTTGGCGCCGAGGAGCTCGCTGTCGCGCACCTTCGACCGGTCGGGATAGTAGACCAGGTTGGGACCGCGCACAATGAAACTCTCGCGTCGCAGGTCGAAGGTGTAGCCCGGCAGGTGGCGATTGACAACGTCGGCAATGATCTCAAGCAGCGCGTCGGATGGAAGCAGTTCCAACGTGGCTGCAAGGTCGTCTTCATCTATCACATAGGTATCACCGCCGGCGGACTCTCCCGTCAGCGGCAGAGTGGTCGCCCAGCGTTGCTGGCGATGACCGCGACACTCGATCTCCCATCCCTCAGCGCCGCAAGCAATCGCGAATGTGGTTGCTTCGCACAGGGGGCAGGCCAGGTAGCCGTCGCCTTCGGCACGCGCGTCGGCACCCTCGATCGGCACCTGCGCTCGCATCCACGCCCCCATGTCGGCGGCCAGCTGCAGTCCATCCACGCCCAGTCGCTGATAGCCGACCGTCGGTGACTGTTTGGCCGTCAGCAGGGCCGAGACGACCTGCATAACGTGCCGCCGTTGGAGGGGGGTCAGCGGCGCCAGTTCCTTGACGTCCTCGAGCGCGGGCGTTGCTACATAGGCGGGTGCATTCGGACGAAATTCGTTCAATACGCTGATCAACTCACCCAGGCGGTCAAGGGTCCAGGCACGCAACTGGCTGCGCCTCAGGATGCCGGTCAGACTCAGCGCGCCGCGGTCACATCGAATGGTCAGGGTGGTGGAGCGGTCATCATCCAGCGTCTCGCGATAACGCACGCTGTGCACTTCCGGGTAGCGCTCCTCCAGGTCTTGATAGCCCTTGGCGTAGGGATTCTCATCCGCGATCGTCAGCCAGCGGAAGCGGCCGGGCCCGGGATCGGGATCGTGGAGGCGTCCCACGCGGAACGAGTCACGCAAGAGGAACGGCAGGGCATTCTTCAGCTGCTTGGAGATTACCAGCGGCGCCATCGGCACACCGACCGCCTGCTCGATGCCGCGATGCAGCGCCTTGAGCACCTCCGCACTGCGAGCATGGATGATGACAAAGCCATCGGCAGGCTTGATCCAGAAGAGGCCGTACAACATCTGATACGTGCACGCCGCATTCTCGGCCACGTCAATGTAATCTATGCGCGTCTCAAAACGATAGACACCCTCCAGGACCCCGGGGCGATCGGGCAGCGCGGCCAGATCGCTGACAGCCAGATGACGCACCCGCGGTAATTCTCCGCTGTGATCAGCATCAAAGCCAGTGAGCTGCCTTTCGAGCCGCTGTCTGAGGCCCTGCATCGCCTCTCGCTCGAGTCCCGTCTTGTCGAACAGATAGACGTGCAGCGTTGGATTACTGCCATAGCGATACTCTTCGAAGAGCGCTCTGATGCGGGCGTCGTCAATCTCCGGACACGCGGCCACGAGGTTCGTGAGCTGCTCACGTCCCATTCGTTGAACCACCTGGCGCACACTCTGCACGCGACGGTTGAACAGCTGGCCGAAGCGCTGCCGCAACGCTGCTTCGGCCCTCTCGTCCTCCAACAGGTCATACATAGTCTGACGCAGCGCAAAGACCGGAATCTGCTGCAGCTGTCGCAGACGAACTCCTGAATCGGCCATGGGTCCCCTCTGGAAAGTCGGCATCGCGGGCAGTCGCCCCCGCCAATCACTACTCTCGGCGTCCCAGACGCTGCACACTCACACCGGTCAATCTGCCGCCTGGTCCCACCCACTCGACACGCTGGTCGGCGCGGATGACGCCGGCGGCCACCTGCTCGATGCGGGCGCCGATCGCCTGGCCTCCCGGCGCGACGGCGGCGATCTCCTGGCACACGTCGAGGCCTGCCGCCGGTGCATCGGCCACTTCAATGCCCGTCAGGCGGTCGCGCAGCTCTTTGACACGCTGGGTGACGCGCACCCGTTCGCGAAAACGCGCCGCTTCCAGGGCCGGATCGTGCGACACCTCAGGAAAGATGACACCATCGGCGGAACGCATATACAGGACAGGCACGCCCCATTCGACATCATTGGGTCGCCCGCAGTTCAGGATGGCCAGCCGCCCGGCCGTCACCGCTTCGTCCAGCGACAGGCCGACGGCCAGCGCCTGATAGAAGCGGCGGGCGAAGGCAATCGCGGCGTCGTCGTAGATGGCATACTGCATCGCCACGGCTGCCGGGATGCCCACGTGCATCAGCGCCGGTGCAATGCCGCTCCACGCATTCACACCGTCGCGGCGACCGGTTTCGCATCCGCCGAGCAGGACGACGCGCACGCCGGCGCGGCGGAGCGTCAACGCCAGTCGGTCCACCTCCAGCGGTTGGGTGTCTCCGTGTTCATCTTCCAGGTAGATGGTGCCGCTGCCGGCTGTCTGGGTGCCGTCCTGCCAGATGAAGCTGCCGTGGCCGGCGAAATGGAACATGTGCGCCCCCTCGCACGCAGCTTCCAGCCTCTCCAGCGTGAGATGCTCGACGAAGCTGATCTCCACACCTTCGACACCGCCAAGTGCCGACTCAATATGCTCACGCTCGGCGTGTAGATCCAGCCAGGGAAACTGCGACGGTGCGGCAAAACCCACGACCAGCTTGAGCGGCAGTTGCGCCGCGACCGAGCCAGGCGGCATGGGGATCGCTTCATGACGCACCAGCGAGATGCGCGGATCAAGCGACAGGAAACCGCTCGGCCCATCCTGGTCAGTCGCGGGAGGTAGATAAATGTACTCCCAAGGCAGGTTGGCAACCCGCAGGTCGTCCAGCACGAGTCTCAGGCGCAGTCCCTGATCGGCCGGCAGAGCCGCCAGACTGGCCAACAGCATCTGGCGCACCGTTCCCGGCAGCAGCATTGCCGAGAGGTCCGTGCCCAATGCGCGCAGCTCGGCGGCCGAAATCTGCTTGCGTTCGACGTTGCGTAACCGGCGCGCCAGAGTCGTCTTCTGGCCCACGACCTCCGGCTCACGCATCCGGTCCATGGGTGACGCAGTGACCTCTACCTTGAAACGACCATCCTGCCAATCACGCGCGCGAATGACCAGATCAGCATACTGCATTGGCATTCTCTCCCGTGCACAACCGGCATACAACAAAGTCGCCTACCTGCCCCCGGCCGGTAGGCGACTGCGGTATGCGCTTCTCAAGGGCGCCGATCACGACGCATCCGGCGTCTGTCGCACACTTTGCTTCGCATGATAGCACAGTTCTTGTCATAATGCAATACCCTATTGCCGAAACTTGCCGCCAGCCGCCCGCTTTGCGCGTGACCGGGCTCGCCAATGGCTGCCACGGAGAGAGCTGATGATTTGACCGCTTCTTCCACCCTGAGTAGAATGCGCCGCGCACCGGCGAATCCCGCCCTGTGGCAGGGGCAACGGTAGACAACCTGATACCTCAGTCCTGGTGAAGGTGCGCCGACCACCCGGATGTGCGGCGCACAATGGGGGAAGACCGGTCACGCCTGAGTGCCAGGCGAAGTCCGGCGCTGACCCGCAACGGTAGTGTCCAGGAGGACAGAGCCCGACCTCCCGCCTTCACCCCGACTCGCAGTCTGACCTTCGTGGATAGGGGGAAGCGAGCAGCGATCTGTCCGCATCGCTTTGAACCGCCACCCGGCGGTTCTTCTGTTTTCTGACTGCCAGACTATTTTCCGTATTGGAGGATTGGTATGTCGCTCGAACGTCTCATTTCTCGGATCGGCCCTCTGGACCAGGCTGCCATGGCTGCGGCGCGCGCCCGACAGGATCGCCTGACCAAGCCGCAAGGCAGTCTGGGGCGGCTGGAGGCTCTGTCTATCCAGCTCGCCGGCATCACCGGCCAGGCCCAGCCCCGGTTACAGCACAAAGTCATCGTCACCATGGCCGGTGACCACGGTGTGGTGGCCGAGGGGGTAGCCGCCTTCCCCCAGGAGGTCACCCCCCAGATGGTCTACAACTTTCTGCGCGGCGGCGCGGCGATCAATGTCCTCGCCCGCCACGTCGGCGCACGCATCGTCGTGGTGGACATGGGCGTCGCGGCACCGCTCGAAGCCCATACGGGCCTGGTCATCAAGAAGGTAGCTCCGGGCACGGGCAACATTGCGCGTGGACCGGCGATGGACCGCGCCCAGGCACGGCGCTGCCTGGAAGCGGGCGCTGAGGTTGTCGAGGCCGAACTGGAGCGTGGCCTGGACATCCTGGGCACCGGCGAAATGGGCATCGGCAATACGACGCCCTCATCGGCCATCGTCGCGGCCTTCACCGGCCATTCGCCCGCCGAGGTGGTGGGGCGAGGTGCCGGCGTGGACGAGGCCGGCGTTGCTCGCAAGATTGCGGCGGTGCAGCGAGCGTTAGCCGTCAATCGGCCCGATCCCGCCGACGCACTCGACGTGCTGGCCAAGGTAGGCGGATACGAGATTGGCGGATTGGCCGGGGCG
>Ga0101944_10004059_pt1 | contig 18908 bp, 14 predicted proteins | sample DewCreD2012metaG_FD_75245 | JGI IMG/M metagenome (GOLD analysis project Ga0101944, IMG submission 75245) | Hot spring sediment bacterial and archeal communities from British Columbia, Canada, to study Microbial Dark Matter (Phase II) - Dewar... ... | reverse complement strand
AATCGGGCAGCTACAGTACTTGTCCGCTGCGAAGCGGAGTTAAAAACGGACATGGATTATGATTTATTTGGCTGGGCGGTTGGGGAGATGCTGGGATTAAAAGTCCCTGCATTCGTAGGGATAGGCAGACCTACAACCACACAACTGGTTAAAATGAATTCTGCCCTGAATACTGCCGGACAGGTACGGATGTATCATATCCCCGGATTGACCCCGGAAGCACCTACACTTGAAGCGGCTTTTCAGGGTAAAAAACCCGCAGAGACCGTTTCAATTACCAGGCAGGATTTGAGACAGGTATACGAGATGATGAACTACGGTTCATCCGATGATGTTGATTTCGTATATCTTGGCTGTCCTCATTACAATATCGAAGAAATCAGAAAAATCGCCGATCTGCTCGAAGGGAAAAAATGCAAGGTCAGGCTGTGGGTCATGACCAATCATCCGACTTATAAAATCGCTGACTTAGCCGGATACAGGGAAAAAATCGAGGAAGCTGGAGGATTATTATTGTCGGGGACGTGCCCTGGACTGCTGATGGGGAAAGTAATGCCTCCGTCCGATTATCCCGATGTCGTGGCGATGGATGCTACCAAACAGGATTATTATATTACCGGTCATTGCCATCCCCACAAAGTACAGGTACGCTATGGCACGACTGAAGATTGTGTTAATGCCGCCATAACAGGGAAATGGCGGGGAGAATGGAGGTAAATGGCATTGCAAAATATTGAAAATAAAATCATTCTCAGAGGAAGGAAAGTCATTGGCGGAGTTGCCCGTGGAGAGGCGCTGGTATCAAAAAAGCCCCTGATGGGCTGGGGTAATGTTGACTCTAAAAATGGTTATACCGTTGAAAGAGGACATCCTCTTTATGAAGTGCCATACAAAGGTAAAGTTCTGGTCTTCACTGAGCCCAGAGGGTCAGGCGGTTTTGTTGGTTACGGCAGATCCAGATTTTTCGGTACTCATCCGGCTGCCTTTCTTTATAGAAAAGGAAATAATCTGACCGTTTTTGCTGCCATGGTGATGAATGTTCCCACAATGACAGACTTCGATCATGATCCTACAGAAGTCATCGATACAGGCGATTATGTGATTGTAAATGCTGATGAAGGCATCGTAGAGGTAATAAAAAAATCCCGCCATAAACAGTAAGAATTTACCGGTGCGCCTAGCTATTTATAATCGGGTAAATTTAAAGTAAGCTTTATTTCATCATCATTCTAACCAGGAACAACGATATACCCGGAATAGCCACCAGTAGAGAAATATGAAGTAAATCTGAGATAAAGAAGGGCAAAATTCCCCTGAAGACTTTACCGGTTGGTACTCCAGTTGAACCGGCAATAACGAATACATTCATACCGATTGGCGGTGTTAATAAGCCGACTTCACATACCCTTACGACCAGTACGCCAAACCAGATTGGATCGAAACCCAGAGCCATAATAGTTGGAAAGATGATAGGGATGGTTAAAACTACAGAAGAATAGATCTCTAAAAAGCAACCAATTGCTATATAAAACAACAAGATTCCAGCCATCACTAATAAAGCTGGAACATTGAGGTTAGCAACCAGTTCTGCCAGCACAAACGGTAATTTGGAAATTGCCAGAAATCTGGCAAATATCATTGAACCTATAATGAGCAGAAGTACCATGGCAGTAGTTGATCCTGTTTCGACGAGTGAATCCCCAAAGATTTTGAAATTTAACCTGCGCATGGCAATGCTGATGATTAATGCCCCGAAAGCTCCAATGGCAGCCGCTTCACTGGGGGTAAACCAGCCAAGATATATTCCACCCATTACCAGAGCAAAGAGGGCTAACATTGACCAGGTTCCTCTCAAGGAGAGAAATTTATCTTTGAGTCCGGTGCGGGGGCCAGGTGGTCCCATTTTTACATCTATTAAACAAACCACATAAATTGCCAGAATATAAAAGATTACCTGAGTGACTCCCGGTATTATTCCTGCAATGAAGAGTTGACCTACCGAAGCTTCAGTGAGAATTGCATACATGATGAATCCCATGCTGGGTGGAATCAGTATGCCCAGCGTACCGCCAGCAGCCAGTGAGCCTGTTGCCAGCCTTTCGTCATAGTTATACCTTCTCATTTCCGGGAAAGCTACTTTAGCCATTGCCACTGCTGTGGCGGTACTTGAACCGCAGATCGCAGAGAACCCACCAGCCGCTGCTATTGAAGCCATTGCCAATCCACCCCTGATTTGACCTACCCAGCTATTTGCCGAACGGTAAAGATCACGACTGATACCTGCATTAGCAGCAAGGGTACCCATCAGAAGAAAAAGGGGGATAACGACAAAATTATAATCTGCCACATATCTGAAAGGCACTGAACTGAGGTTACTTAGAGCTCCTTCAATCCCGCTGAGCACAGCGAATCCACCGAAACCTACCAATGCCATCGCAAATCCAATCGGCATACGGAGAAAGATTAATATCAGGAGAATGATAATACCGAGGAGGCCAATGACGGGTTCACTCATCCCTTTACCGCCTTTCTTGTATAATCAATCAACTGGACAAACAAAACCAGGCAAAGCACGGCAAACCCTATTACCATTACGACCTGAATTGGTGAAATTGGTATTTGCAATATTACAGATTTGCGATTTATCTCAGCAAGGTAAATGTTATAGATCAATGACTGGCGCAACATCAAGGCACTGATAGCCAGACATAAAAGACAGGTAAATACGTTCAAGATGTTTTGCACCCGAATCGGAAATCGGACAAATATGATATCAACAGATACATTTGATTTTTTAAATTGGGTGAATCCCAGAGTAAGGAATACCACCAGCAACATACTGAATTCAGCAAGCTCATTCACTCCCCGGATAGGACTATTTATTGACCACCGCAAGATCACATCTGCCGTGATTAAAAACATCAGAAGAGAAATAAAGATCATACCAATGTTATTTAACCACCGACTTATAAGAGCCATCAGATTATCAAGATAAAACAAAATTCCTCTTTGTGTTTCTATATGGGTAGCAACGCTGGAATTTTGTCTAGCCAGATAAGCGGCTATTTTGTTCAATAGCCGTGATAATCGCATTGATTACCCCCTTAATTCTGAATTACTCAGCGGCTGTGAATCCGAGATGGCCTTTAATTTATTTTAAAGGCCATCTCATTCAAGAATCTCAGAATGCGTTCGATGAACTGATAAGCTCTGAAACTTTGACCTGTTTATTTTGAGGACGCTATCAGTTTTTTCAGTTCATCCAGGAACTGCCTGGCTTCTAGCCAACCTCTGCTCTCCATATCTTTGATCCAAATTTCATAATACGGCTGTGTGGCAGTTATCCATTCCTGATTCTCCTGAGGAGTAACTTTGATAAATGTAGCATTGCGTTTCTGGGCTTCCTGTTTTGCAGGATCAATTTCTTTACCGTAAGCAGGGAACGGCCAATCCAGTGCTGTTTGTTTCTGGTTACGGAAAATCGCCTGAATGTCAGCAGGGAGAGATTCGAGCTTTTTCTTGTTCATGATGACCATCGCAGAGCCAGCGCCAAAATCGGCTCCTTCAGTATAGTATTTGCTAACTTCATAGTGTTTCATGGCGAAGATGCCTCCCCAGACATCCCATGAGCCATCGATCAAACCTCTTTCCAGAGAGGTGTATCTATCAGGAGCAGGGACTTCTACAGGCACTGCTCCCAGCGTATTAGCGTAACTGATAAACAAACCGGAAGCGGCAACTCTCAGCCCTTTTAGATCCGCCGGTACTCTTACAGCCTTTTTAGTTGATTGGAAGACATAAGGGGACATCCAGCAATCAAATAAAAGAACCACATCTGGAGCCTTGGTTGCTAACTGTGGAAACTTTGCATACATCTTTTCAGCAATTTCTTGTTTTAATTTAACATCAGGCCATGTATCGTTTAAGCCTAGACCAGGTAGTGCGAAAGCGGTTTTAAGCCCAAAACGTCCCATATCATCGGTAGGATGTCCATATGCCAGATCAACCACGCCGGAAGCAACACCATCATATATTTCAGATGATTTAAGCATAGAGCCACCACCATAAACGGTGATCTTAACTCTACCATTAGTTTGCTGGTTAATGGCATCTGCCCAGTTCTGGATGGTTACTCCTAATCCGCTAGCCGGTGGGAAAGGATGTGCCAATTTAAGTTCTATCTGCCCGGATGATACCTGGGTTGGCTGGGTTGTCTGAGCTGGCTGGGTAGCAGTTGCTGAAGGTGAGGTCTTTGTAGCGGGAGTTTGTGTGCATGCCACAAGTAATAGGGCGAGGGCGATGATTACAACAACGGGAATGAGCACCATTTTTTTTGCCATCGTTGTTCCTCCTGGAAATTTGATTTCTGAAATGCGGTTGAATTCTGATTGTGATAGTTATAACACTAATCTTTGCACGTGTCAATATGATTTGCATATGAGATAAAATTAAAATTCTTTATCAAAAGAAGTAGAATAAGTGATTTGCTTATATTTTTACGAAATTGATCGCTATAATAGTAATACTATTATGTTTAAATAAGTTATCTGAATGCAAATAGAATTTTTATAAATTGAAAATACTGGTTGAATTTCCATTAAATTCTTAAATAAGAGGTTATAAACATGGCAAAATATCAGCATATTTTCCAGCCTGTGAAAATCGGTAGTCTTACATTGAAAAACCGCATTGAAATGGCTCCGATAGGTCCCCTTTTTGGATCTAACCTGCCTGTAACTCGCGAACATTATGAATGGGCAAGGCAGTTTGCCAGAGGAGGAGTAGCAGTTGTAACCATTGGAGATACAGATGTTTCTGCTCCATATTCTATGCCAGGTCATAATGCTATATCACTAGCGTCTGATCGTGTTGTCAACCCATTGAGCATTTATGCAGAAACCGTTCATCGTTACGGAGCTAAAGCATCTATTGAGTTGAACTACCATTCAGCCATTGGTCCTTCGACGATGACAAATCAGGATATCAAGCAAATCATAGAATCATTTGCCTCTGCTGCCTACAGGTGCCTTTGCGCAGGACTGGATATAATCATGATTCACGGCGCTCATGGACAGTTAATAAGTCGGTTTACTTCCGGGTTTTTAAATAAACGGATTGATGACTATGGAGGAACATTCGAAAAACGAGCCAGATTAGCTTTTGAGATACTGGATGCTATTCGTCAGAAGGTCGGCGATAGACTAATGATAGAATACCGTATCAGTGCCAGAGAATTCATTGAAAATGGAATCGACATTGAAGACCAGATCAAATTTGCCAGCCTCATTCAGGATAAAATCGACCTGTTACACGTATCTGCTGGCAATCTGTTTGTTGAAGAAACATTATCTAAAATGATACAGCCCATTTACCTGCCACGCGGGATGAATGTTGAATATGCGAGCATGTTTAGAAGAGAATTAAAAATTCCGGTTGTTGCGGTCGGTTCTCTCGATCTTGACCTGGCAGAAAAGTTACTCGCAGAAAATAAAGCAGATGTTATAGCAATTGGTCGTGGTTTGCTGGCAGATCCAGATTGCCTCAATAAGGCAAGAGCGGGTAAAGAAAATGAGATTAGACCCTGTATCCGGTGCAACAATTGCATCAACCGAACCCACAAACTTCGGTTACCTGCTCGCTGCACCGTAAATCCTTATCTGGGCAGGGAAGCAGAGTTTGTCAACTTCATGACTTCAGGAAAAAAGAAAAAAGTAATTGTGATTGGTGGAGGACCAGCAGGTATGGAAGCTGCAAGGATATCCGCAGGAAGAGGTAACAATGTCCTTCTCTTTGAAAAAAAGCCACTCCTTGGAGGAATCCTGCATAATGCAGTATTTGCACCGTTTAAAGCTGATTTAAAAAAATACTTGGAATGGGCGATCAGAACATCTTTAAATACTCCCAATATCGAATTAAGGCTTTCAACAGAAGCTACTCCCGAAATTGTGAAAAATGAACATCCTGAAGTGCTGATAATTGCCATAGGTGCTGAGCCGCTGGTTCCATCTATTCCGGGGATGAGGCGTAATAATGTCTACTGGGCAGGAGATATAGGGAATAATCTGAACCAGATCGGCAAAATTGTGGTTGTAACCGGTGCGGGCATGACAGGCTCTGAAACTGCTCTGTTTTTAGCGCAACAGGGTCGAGAGGTCACGTTAATTGATATGCGTAAATTGGTTGAAATAGATGCAGAATATCCGCAAATCAATATTATGACTATCCGCTCACTTTTACGTGAATGGAAGGTGAATATAAAAGAGCAGATGAAACTGGTAGAAATTACAGATTCCGGTGTCGTTGTGATTGACTGCAACCAGCAATCAATTCTTCTACCCTGCGATTCTGTTGTTTTTGCTCTCGGGATGAAACAGGATCCAGCAAAGCTGGCAGGTTATAGTGAACTTGCTCCCAGGGTGATTGCCATCGGGGATTGTATTAATGGCAGAGGAAATTTATCTAAAGCAATTTCCGAAGGATTTTTTGCCGGTCTTGAAACTTAACAAATAAGAAGGATCTTTAAAGCTCATTTCAGAAAATTGAAAGCCAATACCTCCGTTTATCCTGCTTGAATCTGGATTCAAAGATCATCTTTAAACTCCACAGGATGAAAAATGAATTATAAATAGTTCTGGAGCTCTCTATTTTGAAACAGGTTGAGGAGGCAACAACGGCAGTCCGCCCGTTACATAGAGCGCGTGCCCAGTTACATATGCTCCAAGACTGGATGCCAGGAATAGTGCTGCGCCTGCAATATCTTCAGGCGTTCCTGCCCTTTGCAAGGGCACCTTCTTCCCCAGTGCTGCAAAGAAGCTCTCTTTCTGCTCTTCGCTCATTGTGCTGATTCTTGCATCATAAAATGATGTCCGTATCGGTCCCGGGACTATTGCATTTACGTTGATGTTAAAAGGTGCAAGTGCATTTGCCAGATCGGTAGTAAATCCCAATATAGCGGCTTTAGCCGTATTGTAAGCAATGTGATGAGCAGGAGGTTGAATCGCTCCAATAGAAGACAAATTAATGATCTTACCATATCTTTTTGCCTTCATAATGGGAACAACATATTTGGTGAAATAAAAATGACTCTTCAAATTTAAAGCAAAGGCCTGGTTGAGTATTTCCTCTGTTATCTCTTCAATTGGTACTCCGACTCCGGCAGCCCCTACATTATTGACTAAAATATCCACTGTTCCGAAATCGGAGACAACACGATTTACGGCATCCTTTACCTGGATTTCTTTTGTCACATCACACTCAATGACAACTCCGTCTCCCCCAGACTTCCTGACTTCTTCCAGTGTTTGCTGGGCGTCTTTTGCACTTATGTCAACTATTCCCACCCTGCACCCTTCCGAAGCAAATTTTATTGCCGTTCCTCTGCCTATTCCTTTACCACTGCCGGAAATAATTGCTATCCTGTTTTCAAGTAATTTCATATTTACCTCCTGCAGACTTATTTTCAGGTGATTATATTATCGCCTGGATTTTTCAACATAAAAAATTTTAAAACGTTTATCAGGGAATATATTCGGGTAATCCTGGCAATGCGGTTGTCATTATGGTAGTTTTCTCTTTACCGATAAAGTACATGTCTCCTATCATGGTGAAGGGAGCTTTGTATCCTTTGCAGCGCACCATCGGATGAACTGCGTATACCTCATTTTCCAGGATCGTCCATTCCATGTAATCCTTCTCATCCGGTCCACCGGTAATGTAGGGAGAATCACCATAGGAGATACCAACGGCATGACCCAGTTTGTCACATTCAAAACCGTATTCTGCCACCAGGTTTTCGATTTTCTTCCCGGCATCAGTGATTTCTACTCCTGGTCGGAACTCTTCGGCTACCATCTGTCTGAGATCTGCCCACAATTTAAACATCTCCGCGTAAATACCTCTGGGGGGTTCCCACCAGTAAGCCCTTATCATCTGGGCGCCGTACCCTTTAAGACGGGAGAACTCTGGAGAAAAAGTGACGGGGTTGGGTTTCTGGATAAGCGCCGGTCCGGGTCGGTTCGGGTAAGTCGCCTCAGGATTTGTATGAATCAAAATAATCCTGTCCCCAACGCCGTGCGAATCGAGCACCTCGATTGCTTTTGAAGCTGCTTCGGTCTCAGTCATGCCCGGCTTCAGATTGCTCAGAAATACGTGATGTGCCATATCTGAGATCAGAATTGCTTTTTTCATCAGTGCCAGTTCCTCGTCGCTTTTTGGGCCGCGGATCTCACCAAACAAACGGTGGGATTCGACCAGTTGAACGCCCGGGCATAATTCTGTGAACGTCTGATGATCAAAAACCGACCACCATCTGAAGCTGTCTATGCCTATTTTGCTTCTATCAAGCTTCATGGCAACCACTGCTTTTGCCAGGTCAACTGCCAGATTTGGAGTCAGCCTGATATTCTCCTGAGGAATCCAGCATCCCTGTGAGGAGATTTTTTCCGGGGTTAATTCGCTGTTGCTGGGAATGAAGAAAATCGGTTCTCCTTCGACCGGGAAAAGCACTCCGTTCAATCTGGTACCCCAGACACAGGTGAGGTAATGGACAGGCACTCCAAGCTGGCTACCGCCATAGACAAACAGGGCGGATAATCCTGCTCTTTTCAACCTGTCTCTTAACAAGCTGTATCTGCGCTCTTTCTCCTGTAAACTCAGCTCGAGCTTAGCATCATTACCGGGCATTTTACTACCTCCCTGCGTGTATTTTAATCACCTGTTTGCTCAGGCGGATTTTTCGGATAAGCCCTACCATCACGTAATTCCACCCAGTTCACCACAGCCATTTCATCCAGCATCAAAGAAACATTCAGGTTATAAATTGGAGGATAGATCTCCTCTCTTTCAAATCTGGTAAACTTTTCCAGAATTTCTTCGACCGTCATACCGGGTTGCTGCTTTACTTTTTCGAGAATGCTGATAGCACGCCTGTAATATGGTTTCATATCGCCACCGCTGGCAATACTTACCGGCTCGCAAATGAAATAGGCACCAGTTCTGGAATCATCGCAGACAAATCCTCGAGGTCTGCGGATTAAAGTTTTTGGCTGTTCAACAGAGAAGCTTCTCAGATATTTGGGATCTGCACCTTCCGGTGCCTTTTTCAAAGGACGGAATCCGATTCCATCGTATTTTTTCATGCTCGGGTCTCTGGCACTTAATCCGGAGTAAAGGTAAATCATGCGATTGTAATCACCTGGACCATAGAAAACCGTATCCCAGATTACAGGAGCCATATTCTTCAAAAGACCATTGCAGATTTTACCCTCAAACTTTTCACCATCATAGGTGAATTCATCCCCAATGTGATAGTCAAAATGACAGGGAAATCTCTCAGGATCTCCTGTAAAATAGACCAGCCTGCATTTAACCTTGAATGGCATAACCGGCTTCCTCCTTAATTTGAATCCTTTATCAATCAGAGTGCGATCCGGCGGAAGTTATCGTATCTTCCAGACCGAGAGCACGCAGGGTTTGGGTAAGTGGCGCTCCAGTATTCTCATCCCATCCACGGAGATGGTAATATTCTTTCAGCATATTCAGATATTTTCTTCTATCCAGAACGTTACCTGTGACGTTGACTGGTTTATCTTCGGGACCAGGCACGAATACTGGAACAGGTGTCTTCAACGGCACGGTAAAGTGTATCTCTGGCGGATAATCATCCTGGGGTAGCTTCCGACCTTCCCGAATCAATATCATCCTCTGAATGGTAGCAACACGCTCCGAATACATGTCCAATTCATCGCCAGAAAGCCCTGTCACTGCAGTAAAAATTTTTGCTTCCAAATCTGGATCTCCAACATGATCCGGCTTACTGAATGAGTAGGTCAGCGGCCAGCCGAAATCACATAAGCCGAGACAATCTTCCATATATGCGCGGTTCTGAATTTTTTGGGCTGCCAGTGCTTTGCCCTCATAGGTAGCAAGGTCAGCTGCTACTGTGCTTCCCCAGAACACTTTGGCGATTTTGCGGAATATTTCAGTTGTAATTGGGCTTAATTCAGGATTCATCCGGTTGAACATCCAGGCTGTCCTGGTAAAACCTCCATGTACTACAGGACGACTCATCCTGGGTTCCATATAATCCAGAATTGCGTGGACTATAACCGAACGCGGTAGGTTGACATCGTTTTCTCCAACCGGTAGTAATCCCGCTGGTAGAAATAGCCTGGCTTTTTCAGGAATTTTTTTACTGGCTCTGGCAAGTCCTTCAGCCAGAATATCTCCAAAGCCCTCGCGATAGGCGATACAATGAAGCAGTTTTTCGAGAAATTCCATTGTTCCTACTTTTGATAAGGGTAATCCTGTTTCTGCTTCGGTCAGCGCATTGTTTTGATAGCACGAAAACAGCCAGTTAATCATGCTGCGTAATTCAAAAGTGCAGATCGAGTATTCGTTAGCGAGCAGTGGAGCTTTATAAAAGGTATCCACAGGCTCATCTTCGTGTGAATATCGCCAGGGCATATAATATTCCATTGCCTGGCACCTGCGGTAATCTTCAAGGTCTGGTCTTTTACCATATCTGTATCTGTTTCTGATACAGTCCAGTCCGCATTGATAGCATCCTCCCTTGCCGATGCGTTCGAGTAGATGACCATGCCCGGTTGCAGTGGTATCGGGAGGAATACTCAGGTCCAGACGCTTGCTGATCTGAATAGTATAGCGATTAAGCTCTCGAAGCTTCTCAGGATCAGATACCAGCGGTTTGTGAGTACCCTTGACGACGATTGCTTTCAGTTTCTTGGATGCCATCACCGCTCCAAAACCAGCGGTTGAAGTTGATTGGTGCGATCCAAAGATTACTGCACTCCTGACCAGATTCTCACCGGCAATTCCGGTTGTGAGAAAACGTGCATTTTCACCGTGCTCCTGTTTCAAGATCTCGGCGACCTCATAGACACCTTTGCCCCATAACTTATTGGCATCCCTTATTTCCACCTTGTCATCGTTGATATAGAGGTAGACAGGTTTGTCAGCTTTCCCTGTGATAATTATCCCATCATACCCTGCGTGCTTAAGTTCGGCTCCGAAGAAACCTCCGATGTTGCCGTAGCAAAATCCTTCGGGGCAGGTCATCGGTGATTTACCGACTACGGACATGCGGGTGGCACCCTGTGCACCAGTAGCCACCAGAGGACCGGTCATGAAAATCAACCGGTTGGCAGGATCAAAGGCGCCGATCTCTGGTTTTACAGTCTCCCAGTATATACGTGAAGCAATTCCCCGTCCGCCGAGATAACGGGAAGCATAAGGAGCCGTATCCAGAGAGCTTACTCTTGAAAAGGTCAGGTCGACCTGCAGAATTTTACCCATCCATCCATGCATCAGGGTGCCTCCTGGAATATTCTAAATTATTTGTCTTGGATTATGATTTTTCAGGCTATAATTTCAGAGCTTCCCTTTCTTCAGGAGTCAGGCTGTTTCTGAAATCTTCCAGTTTCTTTTTGCCTTTCTCGGTGATGGTTACTTTTCCTTCTCTACCATCATCGAGTACAACATAGTCCAGTATTGCCAGCTCACCGACCAGCGTCCAGATCAAGTTTTGACCAAGAGTTGGATAGATATTATCTCTTTCAAAATCATCGAACTCTTCGATGATTTTGTTTACAGGAATTCCGGGTTTTTTCGAGATTTTATTCAAAATTGAAAGGGTTCTTCTTGTGTAAGGAAGACCATCCCCATAATCTACCAGATCAAATGCCTCAAGCTCCATCCTCATGCGGGTATGGCGATCGCCACAAACAAGAACCTCTTTTTTCCTGATGCCGGTACCTGGTCCTCCAAGCAACTTTCCTCCTGGTGGATCATCAAATAATGTTACATCCGGGATATATTTATAATTCTGCTCTGGTCTTTCCAGTGTGGGTCGAAATCCCACTCCGTCATATTTTTTATAAGAAGGATCGTAAACACTGTAAGGAGAATGGAAAAACGGCAGATAAGAATTTGGTAGTTCTCCTTCTTTGTGGCGACCTCCAGAAGAATAAAGAATGCTGACCTTTTCGGCGAAAGGACGAAGGATCGAGGGACATATTCTGCCGATAAATTTTTCGCCGTCCCAGATGATGGTATCACCTACCTTGTAACGAAAATGGCACGGATGTTTCTTTTCATCTTCATCGAAACCAACTACAGTTGCCTTGACTTTGAACATTCTTTACTCCTTTTTATTATTTTCCGAATCTTATTTTAAGCCTGTATTATCCAGACTCATGAATATGAATCAGATTACCCTGTGTTTCTGATTTTTCAGGAACCACCTCCTCCAAAAGAACCTACAAAATAGTTGCTCAATTCAGAAGCCAGAAAGGCTACCAGAGGACCTACGTCGTCAGGGGTGCAAAGCCTCCCGAGCGGGAGGGATTTTGCCACTTCTGTTAGATTTCTTGGATCACCTTTCGTTAATCCGGTTGCTCCCAGACCTGGGGAGTAAACGCAGACAATAATACCATATTGGGCAACTTCCTTCGCCAGTGCCCGGGTCCATTGAACAACAGCCCCTTTAGCAGCTCCATAAAGTGATATTCCTGGAATTCCCTGTCCCCCAGAGGTGTTGATGATGCGACCAGATCTGCGGGAAATCATATGGGGAAGAACTGCCTGGGCTACATTCATCTGCCCGTAAAGGTTTACCCCGATGTCAAAATCCCAATCCTCTTTTGTCATATCTACGAATAATTTCCAACGGCTACTGGCACCGGCATTATTAACCAGTATATCAATCTTACCAAATTCAGCGATCGCTTTTTTTACCATCTCGTCCACTTCGATGCGGTTGCGAACGTCAACCTTGATTGCGATGCTTTTACGACCAGTCGCCCGGACTTCTTCGGCAGTTTTAGACGCTCCATCGAGATCGATATCGGCTGAAACCACGTCACAGCCTTCCTGCGCCAGAGTAACAGCTATTCCTTTACCATAGCCAATCTGGCTACCGGTACCTGTGACCAGGGCAACTTTCCCTGTTAACTTGAGATCCATCTTTACCTCCTTTTGAGAGTGAACTCTTTTTAGAGGGTGTCATTTTGAGAAACAAGGGAGTTTTATTCAACCGCACCCATAGGATTTAACACCGGTATGACAAATTCAAGACCCAATCTCTGCAGTTCTTTTTCGGGCAGCAATCCTTTTTCGGTGAGTCTCAGTGCATTGACGTAGTATTTTTTCCTCGCTTCCAGCCATTCTTCTCTGGTCAAGACCGACGTAACACCATATTTATTGGTAACCGGCTCCTCAAAAGCTCTTGGTGGTAAGAATGAATTTTTATCCGGGTGATAGCCTTCTCTCATGCTCAAAGCCCTGCTCATATAATTGATTCTCTGGATGGTATCACTCATGCGCTGTGGGCTCCATTCCCATCCGGCAGCCGCAGCGATGAATGTTCGCGCGACTTCTGGTGGAGGGCCCCATATCTCAAAGAATGGGAATGCTGCGAAGACACACATAGTTGCAGCATCAAAAAGCCCGTTACCACCGCCATGCGCAGTGCTGTAAGCTAATCCGAGGCCGTGTGTCTTGTTTCTTGGTTCATATCTTGCAACAGACTGGTTTACTCCGGAGCACCAGGCATACCACCTTGATTCCGGGCCAAAAACCTCCATGGCATGCCACCAGCCTTCAGCCAGTGCGGCTGGAGCGTGTCCCTCTTTATAGACGATCTTTTTTAGTATTTCCATCACAGCATCGCGGTCACCCCATTTCAGGTCAACCCCACCCAGGTCTGATCTGGTAATAATACCGTGTTCGTAGAGATCCATCGCCCAGGCGATCAAACCATAGGCATTTTCTGCATCAACTCCCAGCTCTTCCAGTAATGAGTTAATTTCTTCTACTTCATCGAAGCCCATCAATGCATTCCCGCAAAGACCACAAGTGTTGCCGTGACGTAATTCCCCGCTGAAAGCACCGTGAGAAGTGTTTTTGAAAAAAGGCTGAAAACAGGGCGATGCACATCCCGGACATCCATGCGTCCAGACCCGGTAACTCAGCTCATGAATGTAACCGTCACTCTTATCAGCTATCGGCAACCAGGACGAATGCCCGTTTTTGAAAGAGTCACCTCCATAGTTAAGCAATGCCCGCATGCCATCGTTTGCTCCATAACGTCCCCATTCCGAGCGTTTCTGAACCATGGTTGCAGGATGCATGGCATAGGTTTTTTTCAATTCCCAGACCTTCCTGTGATTTGCATAGGGAAGTGTTCGAGTTCCTTTAACAGCGATTGCCTTCAGGTTTTTTGAACCGAACACCGCACCAATACCTCCATTAGAGGCAGAATGCACGTTTTCAGAGGTGGCATTGGCAAATTTAACCAGATTTTCTCCTCCCGGTCCTATACAAAGAGTATGGAATTCGTAACCTGTTTCAGCGTAAAGTCGCTGTCTTAACGTATTTTCGGTCTTCAGGAGATACTGTCCCCAGAGATCGGCGGCATCCCTTATTTCGACTCTATCATTAAAAACGAACAGATACACCGGGTGACTGGCTTTGCCCCTGATCAGGATCCCGGCATTGTAATTTGCTCTCATCAACTCGTCTCCCAGGCAACCTGAAATAGTTGCTTCTCCAGCCCAGCCTGTTAAAGGTGAAAGGAAAGAGCAGCTTACCTTGGTGCCTACCAGACCGGTAATTGGGCCTACACCGATGTGCAGTATATTATCGGGGCTGAGCGGATTTGTCCCACAGGGAACCAGATCCCAGACAAGTCTGCTGCCAAGCCCAGAACCACCAAGGTATTCTTTAACCTTATCAGTAACGTCCAATACCCGACTCTTCCCAGTGGTAAGGTCAACTTCCAGCAGTTTAAAGATCGCTTCAGACATATCCTTATATCTCCTTTTTAAGCTAAGGGCGCCATGGTGGAAAAGCAATACTATCACGTGTTAATGGGTATAACCTTCGAGAAACCAGATTCGCTTTAGTATCGGCACTCTTGCGCATCATATCTCTGAGTGGTCGTATGCGCTCAACACGATCATGGTAATAGAGTGCAGTTGACGGGCAGATCTTGACGCACTGTGGATCTCTTTGCCCGGTGTTGTCTTTATCGCAAAGATCGCAAACGAAGGGTTTATCAGATAGCTCAGGATTATAACGAATTGCTTCTGTCCCACAGGCATCGCGGCAGGCCAGACATCCTGTACAACGATTTGTGTCGATTACCATGTGTAGTGTTTTCTCATCAAAATAGATTGCTGGAGGCGACTGTGGACAGGCTTTTTCGCAAACTCTTTCTTCAGCCTGGCACTGACAGCAGGTTACTACGATAGCTTTAGGTAGTGGTAAAAGAAAATTTCGTATATAAATGCGGGCGAAGTCCTTATTGATAACTCCAAAGTGATGCATCGAGCATGCTTCAGCACATAATCCACACCCAACACACCGCATGATATCGGCATCTATAAAAGCTACTCCTTTCGGGGGCGGATACAGTTCTCTTCCCCAGATTGGGATGGAGGGATGAGCCGATTCAATATGCTGCTTAAGGGAGTTGCGATCACTTAATTCTTGGTCACAATAAGGGCATGCATATTTAACCACTTCTTGAGACAAAGGTCACCTCCATTATATGTCTGATGATTCGGAACAATCTTTGTTTAAAAGATCTCATTTTGTTTTTCAGAAAGTTAAATATTTAGCCGGGTTGTTTTCAAAAGGAGAGCTGGCATAAGTGTTTTCTATTGAATAAAGGGTAATTAAGGAAGACACTCGATACTCCTTTCATATAAAATGCCGGGAAAGATAACTATAAGTTTATTATTTGTACAGGATAATACATTCTACAAAGTATAACTATTATGACAGTTTTATACTAAGATTGATAGTTTTTGTCAACTTAGCTTAAATCTGTGGTCAGGAGAATATAAGAGCAAATCCCAGAATTTTTAGAATGTAAAATTGTTTATGTTGTTACGGCTTTTCAACCCAGGCTTCGAAACATAGTCCAGCAGCCGGATCATACTTCTTATTGAAAACTTCGGGATATTTGCGTCTTAGTTCATCGATATTCACCCTTTCAACCTGAACAAGATAGCCGCTGACAACCATCCCCGTGGCATTCTTAGAGGTCAGATTATGCGGCGATATTGTATTAATTGCTCCACCCCTGTCAAGCTCACCTGGAATTATCGGGTCATACCTTGCTCCATGATCCATGTAAACCACTCCGGGCATAATCCTTTCAGTAACGTATGCTCCTCCAAGTACTGCACCTCTTTCGTTAAATACTTTGACTATATCACCATTGATTATTCCTCTTCTCTCAGCATCCGCCGGATTAATCCAGAGCGGTTCATAAGCATAGTCATCTGGCCCTCTAACCTTACAGGTGGGGATTTCACGGGTCCAGACTATATCATCATGCATGGCATGAACTCTCCAGCGTGGATGATTGGATACTATCAAAAGAGGATATTTTTTAGCTCTTTCACTGGAGAGGCTTTCATCATGGCTTTCACCTTTTTCAATCCAGTGGGGTACCGGTGGCCTTTCATTATCAGTGGGAAAATATTTTGCCAGGTTTTGAGAAAAAAATTCAATCTTGCCAGAGGGAGTCTTTAAAGGATTCTTTTCCGGGTTTTTGTTGAATCCAGCCATGCCGGCGGGATATTTGTCCCAGTTTGGATCAGTTGGTACTACAAAGTATCCTTTTTCTTTGAAATCCTCGAAGTTGATTATATCCTGAATTCCAGAATTCATAAATCCACGTTTGATCAATTCATCAGTGGATTTGCCACCTGTAAATTGTGTGAGCAAACCCAGTTTTTCTGCGATCAGACGAACAATCTCATAATCACTTTTCGATTCTCCGAGAGGTTCAATACATTGATTTTCATAAGTCAGTACGCGATATTGTCCATTCCCACTATCTAGATGTATATCCGTTTCTTCTAATTTTGTACTAACAGGAAGAACAATATCAGCAAACTGGCAATCGTTTTCCATCCAGGGATGCTGAGCCAGAATAAATTCAATCCTTGGACTTCTCAGGGCTTTAATATAACTGTTGCTATCATTCCAGCAGGTGATCCAGCAGGGACTATCCGTCCAGATCATATGAATCTCCGGGCAACCTTCCGCAGGGTAAGTATATTTTGTGAACTGGTCCTCGACAGGAGCAAATAATAGCGTAGTGCCATACCAACTTATTGGAGGATTAAGTATTGCATCATGGATCAAATCTTTGGGAATAAACTGCTTTGGGAAAATATTCTCCGGTTTTAGATTAGAGCCCATACTGCGATGAGGCACACCATTCTCTTTGTTCCAGACAATCGGCACATATGAACCTGTATTAGCTTCTACCAGTGTGGGCACCTTAATGCTTAAAGGCATAGGATCACGCCCATGCAAGCCCCATTCAATCATTTTTACCTGGTGTTTTCCTGGTTGTCCCAACCCCTGCATGGCCAGTAATAGAACTTCCAGCCTGGCATTTTCGGTGGAATAAGGTCCCCGGATGCCCGGACTGCCATTACCATGCAATATTGAGGTTGCTCTGGAAGCCCATTCTCTGGCGAGGGCTTTGATTGTCCATTCCGGTACACCTGTTTTTTCTGCCGCCCAGGCAGGTGTCTTGGGAATTCCATCTTCTTTGCCCAGTACATAATCAGAAAATTTTTCAAATCCAAAGGTGTGCGTTTCCACATAATTTTTATCGTAGAGACCTTTAGTAATCCACACGTAAGCTATAGCGAGCTTCATCGCGGCATCAGTATTGGGCTTAATCGGAATCCATTTATCGGCGTGCACTGCAGCTCCATAATTGACATCCGGGCAGATATATACCTGTTTTATGCCCAATTGTGTCCACCAGTAGCAGAGGCGGCTTGCCATCTGTCCATCAAGTCCTTGCGGAGTGGTTTCAGGATCGCATCCCCAGAATAGAAGAAGCTTTGTATTTTCAGCAATGTCCTTCATTGCATTGGTAACCGGTTCCATCTGACCCACTGGTTCCATGCCCCAAGCATGTTTGGCTCCCCAGTACCAGCCTTCCCAGCTATCTGGATTACGAGTTTGCAAGGTATATCCTCCAAGTAGCTCAAGCAAACGCGCTGAACAACCATGGGCGGCATGTACCGTTTTTTGTTCACCATGACCATCAGATTGCAGAAGTACCGCATAGGTACTGCCATATTTTTCCTTTACGCGCTTAATCTCTCTTACTATTATGTCAACTGCTTCGTCCCAGGAAATCCTGATGTATTTACTTTTATCCCTGTTATCCGGATGTCTTTCACCATCAGGATTCCAGTCAATTCTCTTCAAAGGATAGAGGATACGATTCGGAGAATAGATTCTGGATTTATAGGCAAGACTAAAATGTGCCAGGAGAGTTTTTGAACCGGGTTCAAAAACTGTATTGTGAACTTTCATCTTCCATGGATTATAGGAAGGTGGCTCATATTTCCAATCGAAATGCAAAGGACGGATACGGATGATCTTTCCCCGGTCAACATCAACAATGGCCGAATTTGCATTTGGCCCAAAACCAAGAGTTTTGATGCAGGATTTACCTGCTGTTTTCGATCTATTGTATTGGATGTTTCTCATAGCAACTTCTCTATGAATTTGTTATATATTTCCAATATTAAGTAAAAATTTTTCCATAAAATGAAACAAAAATCTTTTGTGTAAACGATTATATTATTTAAATGACTATTAATCAAATAGAACACTGACTTAAAATATTTTTAAATTTTTATGGAATATTATTTTTAAAAATGACAATTAAACGTATAAATGGTGCGTTCAATTTTCTTTAAAAATAGATCCTTAATCTTGAATAAATTGAAAATTAAGGAATATAATCAAATAAATTAACCCGGCAGGTGATGAATATCTGAAGAAAGCACCAGGGTTAATAGCCTTTTTAATAATGGAATACTCCATGAATTAAATTCTGGGGT
>Ga0101944_10004058_pt1 | contig 18916 bp, 14 predicted proteins | sample DewCreD2012metaG_FD_75245 | JGI IMG/M metagenome (GOLD analysis project Ga0101944, IMG submission 75245) | Hot spring sediment bacterial and archeal communities from British Columbia, Canada, to study Microbial Dark Matter (Phase II) - Dewar... ... | reverse complement strand
AAACCGGATCGCCCACGATGGGATGCCCCTCGTGAGAGAGGTGGACCCTGATCTGATGCGTTCTTCCCGTCTTGGGCGACACGGAGAGGAGGGAAAAGAGACCGGCCCACTCCTCCTTCTTCTCCCACAACGTCCTGGCCGCCCTTCCCTTGGAGGGCTGGATGGACATTTCCTTTCTCCGCACCGGATCGCGGCCGATGGGGAGATCGATCTCTCCGCTTTTTGCCTTCACAATCCCGTGAACCAGCGCCAGGTACCTTTTGGTGACTGCGCCGGCCTTGAACTGGGCGGAGAGGAAAGCGTGAGCCGCATCATTCTTGGCCACCACCATCAGCCCTGACGTGTCTTTGTCCAATCGGTGGACGATGCCCGGCCTCATCACCCCGCCGATTCCCGAGAGATCTTTGCAATGTCGAAGCAGACCGTGAACCAGCGTGCCGGTGAAATGGCCGGGAGCCGGGTGCACCACGACGCCCGGCGGCTTGTTCACCACGATCAGCCACGGATCTTCATAGATGACTTCGAAGGCGACCGGCTCAGGCTCCAGGCGAGGCGACTGAAGAGGCGGAAGGGTCACCTCGAGGACGTCTCCTGTCTTCAGCCGATACCCGGGCTTGGAGAGCCGGTCATTGACCCGGATCCAACCGGTCTTGATCAACTCCTGAATCCTGGATCGCGTCAGATCCTTGAACTGTCCGGCCAGAAAGGCGTCCAGCCGTTGGGCTCTGTCCGTCTCCCTGACGGGAAAGGAGGTCGTCCTGTCTCCTTCCTGCTTCACCTCCATGGAGAACCATTCAGGAAAAGATTTTCTCCAGGTCCCTTTCGATCTGCGCTTCGGCGACTTTCTTGGCCAGGGAAATTTCTTTAACCAGCAACGTCCTGGCCGTGTCGAGCATTTTGCGCTCCCCGAAGGAGAGATCTTTTTCGCACTTCAGCATCAGCAGGTCGCGGTACACTTCGGCCACTTCGTACACAGACCCTGTCTTGATTTTTTCCATGTATTCTCGGTACCGCCTGTTCCAGGTCTGGTTTTCGATCATCACATCTCTCTTCTTGAGAATGTTGTAGAGCTTGGGAACTTCCTTTCGGCCGATGATTTCTCTGAGCCCCACGCTGTTCACGTTTTTGATGGGGATCATGATAATCATGTCGTTTTCCAGGATGCGCATCACATAGAAGTCCTGGGAAGACCCTGAGATCTCCCGGCTTTCCACTCGCTCTATCACGCCCACACCATGGGCCGGATATACGGCTAAGTCACCAACCTTGAACATCAGCTTCTAGCTCCCATGCAATAATGATCCAGTCTCGTGCAACAACCGATGCGTACGACCGTCGCTGCACACCCCGATCCTCGGAAAAACTCCCCGCCTTACATCTCCTCCCGACGGTTGATCCGGTTCATAGCCGCCTCGACTCCCTCGGAGACAAAAACCTCGCAAGCCGCAACAGCTCTTGAGAGCATCCCCTCCACCGTCGCTCTGTCCTGCCTGCAGAAGGGGCTGAGGACAAACTCTTCGATCGGCCCGCCTTGCTCCGGACGGCCGATCCCCACCTTGACGCGGTTGAACTCACGGGTCCCAAGGTGATGAAAGATCGATTGGATTCCCTTGTGTCCCCCGTCCCCACCGTCTTTGACAACCTTCACTCTACCCAGGGGAAGATCCAGGTCATCGTGGACAACGAGGATGTTCTCGCTCCTGACCGCCAAAGCCTCCGCGCAGAGCTTGACGGATTTTCCGCTCAGGTTCATGAACGTCTGGGGGCAAAGCAGGAGCAGTTCACGATCCTGAACTCTAGCGGGACTGCTCTTCCCTTCAAAGCGCCGGCCCAGCAGCCGGACTCCCAACGCCCTGGCCCAACGGTGGATCACCATGAACCCGACGTTGTGACGCGTGTAGCGGTATCTTGGCCCCGGGTTCCCGAGGCCTACAACCAGAAGTTCAGGAGACCGGCTATTCAGCGGGCTCCTCTTTAGTCTCTTGTGCTGCCGCCTCTTCAGGCTTCTCCTCTCCTTCGACGACCTCTTCAACCTTTTCGGCCACCACGTGCGGCGCGGTGACCACGGCGATGGTTGTATCGCCGTCTTCGGCCGTCTTCATCCCCTGGGGAAGCACGAGATCCTTCACATGGACCGCATCCCCGATATCCAGGGCTGAAACATCCACCTCCAGGAAATCCACCAGGTTTCCCGGGAGGCAGGCGACCTCGATATCTCTTTTCACATGCTGGAGGATCCCGCCCTTTGCGGCACCTACCGGCGTGTTCACGAGGCGGATGGGCACGTGGAGCGTCAGCTCTTTGTCCATGGATATTTCGTAGAAATCCGCATGGTAATAAATCGGCTTGAGGGGATCCGTTTGAAGCTCCTTGAGCATCACGGTCTTTCTCTGCGTGTCCTGACCGGATTGGATTTGAAGCTCAAAAATAACGTTTTCAGAATCCGTGCTCTTGAGGAGGGTCTGCAAATCCACATACTTGACAGCCAGCATCACCGGCTGAGTGTTCGGGCCGTAAAAAATCGCTGGGACCTGATTGTCTCTTCTAAGTCTTCTTGCCGCGCCCTTTCCTGTATCCGTTCTGAGGCGGGCGGCCATACTCAACTGAGGCATTCCTTTCCTCCTGAAATGAGATCTCTTTGAGCTTTGTAAACCGGCTCAAGAATAATCAGCCTCTTCTATAGCACAGAAGAGGCTCTTTCACAAAACAAAAAACAGGGGCACCCTTTTTAAGGCTTTAGCCCTACCTGGAAGCCCCGTTCGCCCTTCGATACCTCAGGGCGAACGGCCCAAAAAAAGCTCGAATATTTGATTTACCGTTCGCGGTGAGGTATCGAACCGCGGACGGGAGGTGCACGTCGGACCCTTCGTGAGGAGGTATAGCCTGTCTACTTCAGCCTTCTCTTACACAAACAGGGTGCTCACTGAATCAGAATTGTAGATTCGCTTGATGGTTTCCCCAAGGAGCGCAGCAACTGAAAGTAGTTTGATTTTACTTGATTTTTCCGCCTTTTCCGTCAGGGGAATGGTATTGGTCACCACCAGCTGCTCAATGGGGGAATTCTCGATTCTTTCCACCGCAGGCCCTGAAAGAACCGGATGAGTGCAGCACGCATAAATCTTGGTGGCTCCCCTTTCGATGAGAGCTCCTGCGGCTTGAGTCAGGGTCCCGGCTGTGTCCACCATGTCGTCCAGGATCAAAGCTGTCTTTCCTTCAACTTCACCAATGATATTCATAGCTTGAGCTATATTGGGCACATCTCGTCTTTTGTCTATAATCGCCAGGGAAGCCTCCAGACGCTTGGCAAATGCCCTGGCTCTTTCCACTCCTCCGGCATCAGGGGACACAATCACCAGGTTGTTCCGGTAATGGGACCGCATGTATTTGAGAAGAACAGGCGCAGCAAAGATATTGTCCACAGGAATGTTGAAATAACCCTGAATCTGGCCGGCGTGAAGATCCACGGAGACGACCCGGTCTGCCCCTGCCGTGGTAATGAGGTCAGCCACAAGTTTGGCTGTGATGGGGACCCTCGGCTTCACCTTTCTGTCCTGGCGGCCGTATCCATAATAAGGGATCACCGCCGTGATCCTCTTGGCAGAAGCCCTCTTGAGAGCGTCCATGATAATGAGCAACTGCATCAGATTGTCATTGACGGGTGTGCAGGTGGACTGGAGAACAAACACGTCCCTGCCCCGTGTATTTTCGTGGATTTCAACCTGCGTCTCGCCGTCGCTGAAGGTCTTGGCCAGCATTTTTCCGGGCGGAATCCCGAGGTACTGGCACACTTCTTGGGTCAGATTAGGATTGGACGTTCCACCGAAGAGCTTCATCCGTTCAGCCTCTGGCTGGGGCGGGAGGATTCGAACCTCCGAATGCGGGCTCCAAAGGCCCGTGTCTTACCGCTTGACGACGCCCCAGCGGGGGATTGATCATTGAGCATTGAATCTGGAACATCCGAACACTGATTAGGTGAAAGCCTTTTCAATGACAGATGTTAAATACCAAATGTTGATGCGTTCGTAAGAAGTCAAAAACCGCATTTCCGTTCATGGTTCGATACCTCACCATGAACGTAGATTCACACACTTACATGCACTGGAAAGCGTTCGCCCTGAGGTATCGAAGGGTGAACGCGACTTTTTACCGTGAAAATACACCCGTAGGGGAGGGGTTTACCCCCTCCGGCGGGCGGGCGTAAAGCCCGCCCCTACATTCTTGTGCGCCTCTGGCGCATTCATGCGCGGGGGCGACAAGATCAACGTGTCATGAGCATTTACGAGACCAAAAATGTTAAATGATCGATGCTAAATGCTCAATGACCCATGTTGTGTTTCCAGGCTTCGGCCAGAAACACTTTTCCAAAATCACAGGGAATAATCCTCTCTCTGGCCTGTTCCGCTTGTTCTCTTGATCCGAAAACCCCAAAAACGCCTGGGCCGCTCCCCGTCATCAAAGAACCTTCCGCTCCGGCATCCATCAGTGTTTTCTTGATCCTATCCAGAGTGGGGAAATGAGTCGAGGTGACGGATTCCAAGTCGTTCTCGAGGAGCTGGGACATGACCGGGCGCTTTTTTTGCAACTCTTTTTTTATACGGTCATATTCGTTTGATGTCAATCCCAATCTGAGATTCTTGTACACCCACGCGGTTGAGACCTGGAAACCGGGCGCCACGATCAGATACCAGAAAAGCGGCCACCGGTCCAAAGGTTCAAGGATTTCCCCGATCCCTGTGGCGATGCAGGGTTTCGGCTCGAGAAAAAAGGGCACATCCGCGCCAAGCTGCAAGGCCAGTTCCTTCATCGTTTCAAGAGACAGCGGCGCGGAGCAAAGACGATTGAGGGAAAGCAGGGTTGCCGCCGCATCACTGCTCCCTCCCCCCATGCCTGCAGACACAGGAATGTTCTTGGCCACCCTGACACGGACCCCGGCTGTCACACCGCTTCTGCCGAAAAATGCCCTGGCGGCTCTGCGGACCAAATTCTCCTCGTCGTCCGGAACCGGCAGCCCCTCCCAGAGCAGCTCAACCCCTTCCGGGATGAGGGTGAACTCCAGGTGATCACACAGGTCCACAGGGACCATGAGGGACACCAGCTCATGGTACCCGTCCGGTCTCCGACCCGTGACCTTGAGCCGGAGATTGAGCTTGGCGGGAGCCTTCGCCGTATACGTTCGAACATCCACTTTTCTTCGCCTGCCTCGGCAATGGCAGCAGGACTTTGGACAGGTAAGGGCCAGTAAGCCGTAGGGAGTAGGCAGTAGGCAGCAAAGCCCTTATTGTTTCTTTTCCCGCTGCTTACTGCTTACTCCCTGCTGCCTACTTCTTACCGACCGCTTACTGCCTGCTTCTTCTTCCGGTTTTTTCTTTTTCTGCTTACTGCTTACTGCATACTGCTTACCGGTTTTTCACCCTGCCGTCTTCACGTATCTCCATCTCAAGTCCGCGAGAATGCTGTCCAGGAACCTCTGTTCCTCGGCATTGAGGTTTCCTTTGGTCTTGTCCTTGAGCATGGCGATGGTGTCTATGGTGTGCTTTGCAAGGGGAAGATCTTTGTGTTTCTGTCCGGTGTGCGGATCGACGATCTCACCCAGATTGATCAGGGCGGAGGAGCTGAGACTGAAGATGAGCGAATTGAAATTCACCTCCGGAAGAGGCATCCTTTCCCCCTCTTCCTTGGCCGCCTCCTTGCGGGGCTCTTCCTTCGGTGCCTGCTCCTTTGGAGCCTGATCCTTAAGATCCCCTTTGTCGTCTAAAGAGCGACGATCCTTGATCACAAAACCCTTTTCCTCTTCAGCCATAATGTTCTCCTTTTACAAATAGATCCTTCTAGCCATGTGAACATTCTCCAGGCCGCGGATTTCCTCCAAGAGGCCGTCGGGGACTGCCCCGTCCGTGGTCAGAAAAATCACGTTCTGCTTGTGCTCCTTTTCTTGCCCGACCTGCATCCGGCCGATGTTGACTTTGTGGGCCCCCAGCCTCGAGGTGATGCTTCCGATGACGCCCGGCACATCCTCATTCCTGATCAGGAGGATGTGGCCTTCAGGAATCGCTTCGAGATAGAAATTGTTGATCCGCAAAATCCTGAGCAGGGTCTTGCCGAAGATGGTTCCGGAAACAATGTTCTCCCCTTCCATGGACTTCACCCTGCACATGATCAGGCTGGAGAAGTCCTCGGAGGTGCTCGTCTTGGACTCCACGACCTTGATCCCCCGCTCCGAAGCGATGTAAGGCGCATTCACGAAATTCACATCGTCCTTGAGAATGGGGGTCAGAAGCCCCTTGAGCAGCGCCGCGGTAAGGGGCTTCGCGTCATATTCTGAAACCTTGCCCGAATAGTTGATCTGCACCTCCTCGATGCCGCTGTCGATCAGCTGGCTCTGCAACGAGCCCATCTTCTCGGCCAGCAGGGCATAGGGCCGCAGAAGGGTCATGAGTTCCACGCTGAGGCTCGGCACATTGACGGCGTTCTTGACCGTCCCGTGCAAGAGGTAGGCCACGACCTGCTCCGCGATGTCCACGGCCACATTTTCCTGCGCCTCCACCGTGGACGCTCCCAGGTGAGGGGTGCAGATGAAGTTCGGCAACCCCATCAGTTTGATCTCTCCCGGAGGTTCTTTGCTGAAAACGTCCAGAGCCGCCCCTGCCAAATGGCCGGAAGACAGGGCCTCGTAGAGGTCCTCCTCATTGACGATGCCGCCCCTTGCGCAGTTGATCACCATGGCCCCTTTTTTCATCTTGCCGATGGTATTCTTGTTGATCATGTTCTTGGTTTCATCGGTCCTGGGCGTGTGAATGGTGATGTAATCGGATCTCGCAAGCAATTCATCAAAGGAAACCGGCTCGAGATCCAGTTTCTCGATGACGTCCGGCTTGATGTAGGGATCATAGACAATGACCTTCATTCTCAGACCCTTGGCTCTCTCGGCCACAATGCGGCCGATATGGCCGGCCCCGATCAGCCCGAGGGTTTTGTTGAAGAGCTCGCGGCCTTCCAGTTTTTTCTTTTCCCACTTCCCGGCCTTGAGGGAGGCGGTGGCCTGGGGAATGTTGCGTGAAAGGGCCATCATCAGGGCGATGGTGTGCTCCGCCGTCGTGATGGTGTTTCCTTCCGGGGTATTCATCACCACGATTCCTCGTTTGCTCGCCGCGGGGATATCCACGTTGTCCAGGCCGATGCCGGCCCGGCCGATCACTTTCAGATTGTGCGCAGCCTCCAGGATTTCCGCCGTCACCTTGGTCGCGCTCCGGATGATGAGCCCGTGATACCGGCCGATGATCCCCTTGAGTTCCTCAGGGGTCAGGCCCGTGTTGACGTCTGCTTCGATCCCATGGGCTGCTTCGAGAACGGCCACCCCCTTGTCGGACAAGGAATCACTCACGAGAACCTTCATCATAAAGCACCTCGCAATCTTCTTCTTTTGTAATGCGTTAGCTCTTCAAAACAATCAAAAAAAAGCCCTTCCTTTCAAAGAGCCAAACGGTTAACTTCTTTTCTTCCTCTCCCTTGAATGCACAACAGCTCCGTGCCCCCCCGATATTTTTTCCCACACCCGTGACCAGGATCCCCGAGCGGCGAAAAAACCGGCGATCCGACAGCCTGTAAGGGGGAGGAGATTAAAATCTTCTTGGCGGTGGTGCGGTAACACAATGAAATGCTGGATATTTTGGGACGATGGTATCAAACGGGAATCATTTGTCAAGCGGGATGTTTTGGCCGCTTTGGGAAACAGGGCTTTTCACGCTTCCCTCAGGGCATCCACGATCTCCATGCCGGACGCCCTAAGGCTGGGGAGGATTCCTCCCGCAAAGCCCATGGCCAGAGCGAAAGCCATGGCTTTGAGGGCAATGAGGGCATCCAGTGAAAAGCTGAAAGCCAGCTCCGAAAAGGTCTGGAAATTGGTCGTGGACACGGTGAAAAACTGCAGGAAAGAGGCGAAGAAGAGCCCGGCTGTTCCGCCCAGGAAGCCGAGAAACAGGGACTCCGCCAGAAAGGCGGCCAGGATCCTCGTGCGCCGGAAACCCAGGGCCCTGAGGGTGCCGATTTCCCGGGTGCGGTTTGCCACGGAAGCATACATGGTGATCATGCCGCCTACGACCGCACCGATGGAAAACACGATGGTCAGGGAAAAGCCCAGAATCCGGAGAAATCTGGCCATCATTTCCGACTGGTCTTTGTAGTAGGTCGTTTCCCGTTTGGCCTCCAGGGTCAGGCGGGGATCGCTCTCGATCCGGGCTTTCGCGCGGAATAAAGCCACCCCATCGTTCTCTGCCCGATCGTGCAGGTCAGGAATTCTTTCCGGCCATCGTGCGGTACTGAGGTCATCACATGCAAGCTTTCGCCGTGTTGGTACCGGATACCACTCCTTCCTGGGCTTGGGGCTGTTTTGCCTTGGTGGTGGCCGTCGCGTTGTCGGTGGACCTGCTGATCGTCAATCGCACGGCGCATGTCCAGTCCACGAAGCAGGCTGGATGCTGGGCGGTCGTGTGGATCGGTCTGGCGATCGCCTTCAACGTGCTGGTTTATGCGGTGAAGGGTCCCGCGCGCGCGATGGAGTTCTCCACGGCGTATCTGGTCGAACTCTCGCTTTCGGTCGACAACCTCTTCATCTTTCTGGTGATCTTCCGGTTCTTCGGCATCCGGCCCGAGTACCAGCACCGCACGCTCTTCTGGGGTATCATGGGTGCGGTGGTCATGCGCGGCCTCCTGATCGGCGCGGGCGTGGAGTTGCTGAAACGTTTCTCGTTCCTCATCTTCGTCTTTGGCGGCCTCCTGATCGTTACCGGCATCAAGCTGTTTCTTTCGAAGGACGAGTCCTACGACCCGTCGAAGATGTGGATCTACAGGCTGGTGAAACGACACGTGCCCTTGACGGATCGCCACGACGGCCAGCGTTTCTTCACGTGGGAGAACGGCCGGCGTTTGGCCACCCCGCTGTTCATGGTCCTCGTGGTCATCGAAGCCACGGACCTGGTTTTTGCCGTGGATTCGATCCCGGCGTGCCTGGCGGTCTCGCGCGATGCCTTCGTCGTCTACAGTTCGAACATTTTCGCGATCCTGGGACTTCGTTCGATCTACTTTCTGCTGGCCGGCGCCATGGGCGCGTTGCGCTTTCTCAAGCCGGCGCTCTCCATCGTGCTGGTCTTCATCGGCGTCAAGATGATGTTGGCCGAGGTTGCCGGTCCGCCGGTCTTCGACGCGCCGGCCATCGCCGTTACGGCCGAATCCGCCGCCGCGGGGGCCGAAACCGTCCCGGCCACCCTCGCCGCGTTGGCTGGCGAAGACCTGCTGGCGCACGAAACCCATCCCTTCAAAATCCCGACGGCCATTTCGCTGACGATGGTGGCCGGCATCCTGGGCCTTGCGGTCATCGCCTCGTTGCTGTTTCCCGACAAGGATCATCCTCGCCGGCTTTCGGAACCGCCGTCCGGGTCCGACCGCTGACCGGGCAGGCGCGGGGACGGGCTTCGGATCCAGCCGGCCGGGCCCCGCTTCGTTCTGCCCGACCGGCAGAACGAAGCGTTGCGCCGTTCGCCGAACGACTGGCGCGCGAGCGGCCATCGAGTATGAATCGGCGACAGGCCCATCCGGCGAGCCCGGGAGGTTTTTATGCGTGTCGTCTTCATCGGGGGCGGATCGTTTCGCACGTTGCCCATCGTACGCGCGGCGATGCGCGAGCCGCGCGTCTTCGAGGGTGGCGAGATCCGGCTGGTCGATTGCAACCTGGCCCGGGCGGAGACGGTCGCCTCGCTGATCTGGCAGATGCCCGAGGCCCGGCGCTGCCGTTTCAAGGTTTCCTGCACGGACCGATTGGACCGTGCGCTGCCCGGGGCCGATCTCGTCAGCGTCAGTTTTCCGGTGGGATCGCCTCCGGTGCTTGCCTTGAGCGACTGGGCCAGCAGGCGCCAGGGCTTCCTGTCGTCGGATCAGCTCTCCGTCAGCGGCGCGTTCCGCGCGCTGACCGGCGGCCCGCTCATCCTGGACTTCGCGCGCAAAATGGAACGTCATTGTCCCAAGGCCTGGCTGACGATCTTCGCCAATCCGGTCGCCGTCTACAGCGGCATGGTGAACAACCATACGCGCATCCGGGCGCTGGGCATCTGCGGCGGCTTTGCCAACCATCGCTGGGATCTGTCCCGCCTCATGGGACACGACGAATACAGCGAGGCGTTCGAGGTCTCGGTGGCCGGCGTGAACCACCTCAGCTTCATCCTGCGTGGAACGTGTCGGGGGCGCGACCTTTATCGCGTGGTACCCCGCCATCTGAAGAGGGGCTGGAAACCCCCGCGAATCGTGACCTTCCCGCGGGCGGAAAAGAGCATCCGGCAGGGCCTGCGGCGGATGGTAGATACGTACCGGCGTTTCGGCTACTTCATCTTCTCGACCGAAGGCGACGGCATGGCGCACTTGTATCCGGAGGACCTGTGGCCGAGGCCGGATCCGAGACTGCCGCGGCCCAGCCCCGCCAGGCTGCGCGCGGAAACGAACGCCGGGCTGCGATCGCGCGCGGAGGCCGACCGGAAGTTTGCCGAGATGGCCCGCTCCGGCGTCACGGCGGCGCGGTGGAAGGGCACCTTCTCCCAGGAACCCTGGCTGGCTCCCGCGGTTGGCGACGTGCTGGTGCTCGTCATGCAGGCGCTCAGCGGCGCGCGCAAGGTCAAATTCGTGGCCAGCCGGCCGGCCGACGGCGCCGTCGCAGGCTTCAAGCCGCGCACGGTCGTGGAGTACAGCCTGACGATGGATCGTGCCGGGGTGCATCCGGATCGCGACCTGGAGGTGCCCGATTGTTTCCAGGGCCTGATATCGTCGCTGGCCACGCATCAGACGCTGCTGGGCGATGCGGTGGCCACCGGCGACCCGAAGCTCTTCGCGGACGCATTGCAGTCGTACCCCGTCCATCGCGGCACGCGGCGTTCCTTCGATCTTTTCCGCGAACTGCTGGAGATCCACGCGCCGGAGATCCCGCCGGTCTTTCGCAAGGCGGCGGACTATCTGGGGTGATGGCCGGCTTCACGTGCGCCGGCCGTCGTCAAGCGGGAAGACCGAGGCGGCGCGACTTCGCGGCGGACGGCGATCGGTCGCCTGTTCCTGCGCCGACGGAAGGCCGGTCGCCCGCTACTTCTTCTTCGGTTCTTTCGGCGGCGGTTCGGGTTTCAGGTTCGGTACCGTGCGGTCCTTCCAGATGTTCTGCGCGACATGCCGGGCGAACCAGGCGCGAAGGTTCTGCACTTCCCGGGACAGTGGACGGCCGCGGGTCCTGCACTCTTCGTCCAGTGCGCTTAGCGCGGGATTCATCGCTCCCAGGTGCCAGTCGCCGGCGCGAATCGCGATCATCGCGCCGCGCATGAACTCCTCCTGCACGCCGTTGTCCTTCTCCTGCACCACCTGGTCGAGGTACCAGGCCTTCACCTCGGGTTGCGACCAGTCGTTGAGCGCCTCGTGGATGCGCCCGATCGCGGCGATCGTCCAGCGACGTTCTCCCCCCGGTTCCCGGCGGTCCTCGGCCAGCCACCGCAACTCGGCGCGCAGTTCCTTCAACGCCGCGACGCGGTCCGGGGGCAGACCGGCATCGGCGGCCGGTGCGCCTTCCAGCAGTCCCGCGACCGGATCGTTCAGATCGTCTCCCGTGCCGATCTTCCCGTCCGCTCCGGCGGGGCCCTGCGCAATGAAGGCGAAGGCCTGCGCCATGCCCAGCGGATGGCCGCGCAGCGACCGGACGCCCAGCCAGACCAGTTCGCGTGCGCAGATCGGATACTGATCCAGCCGGCTGCGCTGGCAGGCTTCCACGAAATGCCGCAGCGCGTCCCGGGGCCGCGCCGTGTAGAGGCATGCGTAGGCCCGGATGCGCGAAGCCTCCGCGTGGTCGCCGGCCTGTGCGCAGACCTCGTCCAGCATGCGCGCGCGGGCCGAAACGTCGGGGTAGGCATAGGCCTCCAGCGGGTTCTTCAGGTCGTCTTCGGTGCCCGGTTTGCCGTCCGGACCGTCCGGGCCGTTCATCTGGTAGTCCAGGTAGGCATTGCAGCGCGCGACGTCGTTGTGGTCGATCTGTTTCAGGAGCTGCATGATGCGCCGGACGCTCTCGTTGATCGCGCGCGGGTCGGGCGTGGCGTCGTACAGGATGCGCGCGGCGCGCAGCGCGTCCTCGGGGCGTTTGGCGCGGTCCAGCAGGTCCACGATGCGGCGCTGGTTCCAGTACCAGCGGTCCTGGCGGTCCCAGCCGACCCGGAAGAATTCCTCGCATAGCCGCAGCGCGTCGTCCAGCCGGTTCTCCTGGGCGGCCTGGTCGGCCTGTTGCCAGAAGTCGTCCTGCCGTTTCCGCAGCTGCTCGGCTTCGCTGGCCAGCAGCGAGCCCATGCAGAGCGCGAGCGCGCATGCCCTTGGAAGGAGACTCATTGGCGGATCTCCTCCAGTTCCGCCGGTTCGGCGACGAAGCGGATGTCGTCGATGAAGTACGTCCGCGCCGGGCCGGCCGGCCCGCCGAAGACCACCCCGCCGAAGGCCGACGGTTCGAAGGCGGACTTTTCGCGATAGAACCGTTCCAGCGGAACGACGACGCGCCGCCATTCGGCGGAGAGTCCGCCGCCTTCGACGAGCCGCTCCTTCACCACGTCCACGGACGACGTGTAGGCCGGCAGCGCCTCGTCCGGATTGCTGCGCAGGCCCACCGACAGGTCGGTCTGCGCTCCGTCGTCCGTACGCACCCAAAAAACCAGCGCATGGTAGCCGCTCAGGTCCGAACGACTGTAGTGGTGCGTCCAGGGGGCCCGCCATTTCTGCGTGCCCACGGTCAGTCGGATGCAGTGCTTGCCCTGCCGGGGCTTCTGGTCCGCGACGATCTTCCCTTCCACCTCGCCCTCCGCGTCCAGCAGCTCGCAGCCCCATTCGTCCCAGTAGGTGAAGCCCTGCACGCGGCGGAAGACGCCCAGGATTCCGGTGCGCGTGTCCGAAAGGCCCTCGCCCCACTGCGCCGTCACCCGGAAATCGACCGGCCCGTTGGACGGCAGCGGCCCCTCGCGGCGGTGCTGGTGGTAATCGCGCAAACTGAGAAGCGCCGTCACGCCATACAGCCCGTCCTCGGCCGCGCCGTCGCCATGCTGGCCGTCGTCGAACAGTTCCGCGGTCTTCGAACAGCCCAGCGGGCTCAAGTCGCCCGTGACCTTCTCCGGCTTCCCGCCGTCCACCCGTACGCGCGCCACGATCTGCACGGGTCTGTGCGGGAAATCCTTCTTGCGCTCCCGGATGAAGGCGGTCAGCTTCGCGGCATCGACACCGGCCTGCCGCGTCTTGGGGAATTCCCGGATCGCCTCGTAGACGTCCTTCATGACGTTCAGGTAATCGGTGGAGCTGACGTTGAGCATCGGCGGCTGCGTCAGCACTTCGAGGATCTGGCACTTCGAGCCGGCCAGCCGGCCCGTGTAGAGCGCCTGGTTGATGACGGCGTAAAAAACCGTCCCGTTGGCGTTCGCGCGGACGTGCGCGCCTTCGCGCACGAACGTCCCGACGAAGAGTCCCTGGTTCTGCGACGAGCCGGTGCGAAACCCATCCTCCGAAATCACCAGGCCCAGCCGGGTGGGTTCGTAGGCGAAGATCACGTCCTGGTTGGGGGTCGCGCCACCCGTGATGCCGATGCTGACCCAGCGGTTCGCGTTCCGCGGACCCAGGCGTTCGACGGACGCGCCTTCGCGGGCGAGGCTCAGGATGCCGCCCAGCTCCGTCGCCCAGTACGCGCCGCCTTTGGATCGCGTGGAGACGGCGCCATCGACGGCCAAGACATCCGCCGCGACCTCGGTCCAGATGTCGCCCAGCGTCGGACTGGCCCACAGGCTGTAGACGTCGGGACGGTCCTTCTTCGCGGCGCTCAGGTAGACCATGCGATTGCGCTGATCCTCCGCACGATTGAAAAGAATCGCTTTCGCGTGATAGTCGGGCGCGAGCACCTGCCAGGTCGTCCCGCCGTCGATCGTCCGCGAAAGCCCCGGCGCGGCGTCGCCGTGAAGCGCGAGCAGCGTGCGGAAGCGCGGATCGTAGGGATAGACGTGGAGCGCCTCGACGCGGTCGCTGGCCATGCCCTTCGCCGCCGACCCGACCTGCACGAAGGTCTGTCCTCCATCGGTCGTGGCCCAGACGCCCTTGCCGGCCGTCGCGATGTAGAAACGGTCCGTCTCGTTGGGCGCGAAGGCGGCGCAGACCGCGATGCCCACTTTATCGGGCGTGCCGCCGGCCAGCGGCCTCCACTGCTGTCCGGCGTCGTCGGTCATGAAGAGGCCGGAAGCGGTCGCCAGCAAGGCTCGCGAGGGCAGGAAGGCATGCGGGACGAGCAGGCGCGCGCCTTTGATCCGCGCGTCGGCTCGCCAGACCAGATGGTAACGGCCGGAGGCCGGTACGAGGCGGAAAGGTTCCGGGGCGGTCTCCGCCGGTTCGTCGGCCGACCATGCCGCACCCATGCAGGCGATGAAGAGGCAGAGCGTCTGCATCGATGGGCGCCATGAACAGGCGTCCGGCGCGGCAACGCCGGTGCGCGGTCGGAAACCGGGACGCCAGCCCACGGACAGCGCCAGCCGTCGCACGGTCCATGGCCTCCGGAGCGGCGGCGACTCCTTCATGGCCCCTCCGCCTTCAGCAACGCGGCCTGGCCCAGCACCACGCGACGGGCCAGCGCGCCGGGTTCGCCGGCGCTTTTTCCCGTCAACGGAACGAAACCTTCGCTTCCCAGCGCGGCGACGGGCACTTCGGCCCCGCAATCTTCCAGTGCGGCGTGTTCGGTGACGATACGCCGCCCGGTCCAGTCGGCGGGCATCTGGCCGGCGGGCGGAACGAGGGGGACCTCCGCATCCGCCGCCGTGCGATCGCTTTGCGGATCGAGCTGTCGCGCGCCCAACTGGCCGGCCTCGCCTTTCGTCAGTTTCTCGAAGACCTCGATGGACTGTCTGCCGTCCAGCTTCCACGTCTCGGCTTCGGGTGTCTTCGACTGTCGCGCGATCCAGAGCGCGGTCTGGCGCGCGGACCAGTGGTAGGCCTCCAGCAGCGTGATCGTGCCGTCCTTATTCCCGGCGTCGGGCGCTTCGGCGCCGTCCGCCTGGCCGCTTTCGAGTCCGCGCAGGAAGAATTCGGGATAGACCGGCTCGTTGGCCTCCAGGTCGCGCACGGCCGTGACCTGGACGCGGTCCTTCCGCTTCAGCGGCTTGACCATCGAACCGCCCGAGGCGGCGAAATTCAGGATCACCTGGTTCCTCGCGGCGATCCGGTCCAGCCCTTCCAGGAGCTGCGGCGCGGCGATGTCCCGACCGGGCACGACCAGCGTCGGGATCGGATCGGTGATGCCGCCGTGACCGAGCAGCACCAGCACGAACTGGTCGGCCGGCTTGACCCGCCCGGCCATGACCTCCAGTTCCTTCTGGATGGACTCGGCATCCGCAATGCCCTTGACGATCGGGTCCTTGAAATCCTTGTCGCCGGAAATCACGACGACATTCGCGGCGGGGATCTTCCGCGTGTCCGTGAAGTACGCATGGAAGCGTTGGAGCCAGTCCCGATAACGGCGCGCGTAGACCGGCGAGCCGGGCAGTCCGCCGACCATGAGCACGTGGACCTGCCCCGCGGACTCTTCGGCAGCCGCCCACCACAGCGAAGTCAGCAACAAGGCGCAGATGACGCAGCGTCGATGCATGGCGCGCACCTCAATGGCTCAGGAAAAAGATGATGATGTTGATGCCCATCTTGATGGCGGCCATGTTCTTTTCCATGCCCCAGAAGCGGCACATCCAGCCGCAATGAATGTCGCCGGGCGTGGCGATGGTCATCAGCCGGCCGGTACCGCGCTCGAAGACCCCGTGCGCGCCGTGCGGCACGCCCTGCATGTGCGGCGCGCCGTCCTTGAAATCGAAATAGATGTGGAAGATCTCGTGATCGTAGGGAATCTTGCGCATCGGGTTTTCGGGGAAAAGCTTGCTGAGCAGCTTGACGTAGGTCTGGAAGAAGCGGTCCTCCTTGGCATTCAGGACGCAGTCGTCGGCGTGAATGAAGCCGCCGCGCTCGAGAAACTCGCGGAGGTTCTTCTCTTCTTCGGGCGCGAGGCGGAAGTAGCCTTCCGAGGTCATGAAGACGAACGGGTGCTTGACCATGTCGTCGAAGTCGGCGAGGCGCACGACCTTCTGATCCTGGCTGATGTTGATGTTGGTCAGTTCGGCCAGCTTCTTTTTCAGGATCACGTCGCCGATCGGGCCGGCGTTCCAGCGATCGGGCGATTCGTCGTAGACCGCGAACTGCAGCCGCGGAAAGACGAACTGGCCGGTCTTGACGGCGTCATCCGCGCGCGCCGTCGACGGCAGCAACAGCCCGCCGGCCGATGCGGCCGCCAGACCGCCCATGGCCGCGGCCCCCAGCTTCAGGAATCGCCGGCGCGAAAGCCGTTCGATCTCCTCGTACCCGCCGGCCAGCTCCTCGCACCAGCGGCCAAGCTGGCGGTCGTGTTTGCGGTGGTAGACGGGGGACTTCATCGTCAGGTCCTCGCTGCTGTTGCGGATCGGAGCTTGCAGAGGTCAGGCCGGGTCAGGCACGCCGCACGACGAACCCTCCGCGATTCCCGATCTGCAATCCGCAATCCGCGATCACGCCAATCCGCACCTTCGGCGGATGAACCACTCGGCACCCGCCAACCCCAGGAGCAGGATCAGCAGGAACGGCATGTCCCACAACTCCTTGTCCTCCACGATCGCGTCGGCATCGCGCACGCCTTTCACGGCCTGGGCGACGGCCTCCGGCAGCGCCGCGGCTTCGGCTAGCGTGAAGTACGTGCCGCGGGAAATCCGCGCCATCTCCCTCAAGGCGTCTTCCTTCAGCCCCGCCTCGCTGAACTCGACCACCGGCTGTGCGACCATGAAGCCCGTCCGCGACGGCTTGGTCGGCCAGCCTTCCACCCGCACTTCAACATGGTAGCTGCCTTCCTCTTCGGGAATGTAACGACAGACGAAAACCCCCTCCTCGGAAAGGATCCAATCGAGCGCGATTTCCTCCTTGTTGCCTTTGGGGTTGAGGAAGGTGGCGATGACGCGGGCGTCGTTGCTGGGCTGGAGGTTCTTGTCGAGCACCGTCGCGCGCAGGATGACGGGTTCGTGCCGCGCGTAGATCTCGGCGTTCAGTTCGATCGTGACCTGTTCCTTGGCGCCGATGGCGAGCCAGCGGACGAGCTGTTTCCAGAACTTCTCGTGGAATTCGTCGCTGGCCGGCATCGAGACCTGCCAGTACCAGGAACCGCCCGACGTGAAGGCGCCGGCGCGGCCGGCGCCGTACGGCTGCACCGCCAGCACCGGGCGGTTGGTCTTTTCCTGAGCGATCAGGAGCGTCGCGCCGGCCTTCAGGCCGCGCACCGGCGTGATGCCGATCAGCGGCGGCGCGGCGGCCCACAGGCGGGCGTTCATGTCGGGATCGTTCGACTGGTGCATGATGGGATGCTTCAGGCCGTCGGGGGTCGGCAAGGGTCGGAACTGTTCGTCCGAATACGGGCCGTCCCGGGAGCCGATTTCCACGGGCAGCAGCCTGGCGATGCCCGTATCCGCGTATTTTCCGAGGCTGAAGGAGTTGACCCCGCCAAGCATCAGCAGCCCGCCGCCGCGTTCGCGCACGAATTCCTCCAGCAACCGGAGCTGCTCGGGGCGGAAGTGCGACGCTTCGATGTCGCCCAGGATCACGGCCTGGAAGCCGTAGAGCTGTTCCTTCGTGTCGGGGAATCCTTTCTTCAGGAACTCCTCGCCCGAACCGGCGTCCTGCACGTAGAAACGGTCCTTGGCAAGGCGCAACAGGCCGACGACGCGGAAATCCGGGTCGCGGTAAAGCGCGCGGCGCAGGAAGCGGTACTCGAGACGCGGGCTGCCTTCGATGTAGAGCACCGGCAAACGGCTGTCGGCGATGTCGAGCACGAATTCGCGCGCGTTGTTGTCGGTGACGGCCTCGCCTTCGGCCGGCGGGATGCTGACGCGATACGTCGCAGTGCCTTCGTGGTCGGGCGTGAAGAGCAGCTTCACCTGGCGCAGGTCGCCTTCCTTCGACGGTTCGATCGTGCGTTTCACGAGCACCGAATCGCCGCGCATCAGGCAGAGATCGAAGGGGTCCTTGAAACCCGTGTGGCGCAGCGTGACGGAGACTTCCACCTCCGTGTTGCGGCGCACGTAACGCGGCGCGAAGACGCGGACGACTTCGTGGTCGCGCGGCGGATTCGGGTCGCCCAGTCCCACGACGAAGAGCGGCACGCCGCGCGCCTCCAGGATGCGCGCCGCTTCCTCGGGCCTGCCGCCCGCATTGGTGTCGCCGTCGGTCAGCAATACGACCCCCGCCAGCGGCACGGCGCGCAGTTCGGATTCCAGGTCGCGCACGGCGCGGAAAAGATTCGTGTAAATGCCGTCGGCTTCCGCTTTCTCCGGATGCGGCAGGCGGCGCAGGTCCCGATCGAAGCCGTAGGAGACCACGCGCGTCTGTTCGGAGAGCCGGGCGAGGTAGCCGGGCTGGCCGTTCGTCCCGCCCAGGAGTTCCCGCGCGGCGGCGATGCGCGACTTTCCGCCGGCCGTGTCTTCCAGCGACATCGAGCGGGAGGTGTCCAGCAGGACCGCGGTGAAAAGGGCCGTCGTGCGCGGCTTGACCAGTCGCAGCGCCGGCATGCCCAGCAGCGCCACGATCGCCACTAGGAGGGCGATACGCAGCCCCAGCAGCAGGCGTCGCGAAGGGTCCTGCAGCTTGCCGGCCGTGCGCCGATAGAGCCACCAGGCGATCGCGATGCCCGCAAGGAGCAGCAGCAACCGGATTTCGTCGGGAATCCGGCTGAGCCACACGAACTGGCCCTGCCGCCAGATCTCCGAAGGATATTTGAACAGCCACTCCATCGTGCGCCCCTTGTCCCAGCCACGCAAGGCGGCCGGCCGTCTAC
>Ga0101944_10004056_pt1 | contig 18929 bp, 13 predicted proteins | sample DewCreD2012metaG_FD_75245 | JGI IMG/M metagenome (GOLD analysis project Ga0101944, IMG submission 75245) | Hot spring sediment bacterial and archeal communities from British Columbia, Canada, to study Microbial Dark Matter (Phase II) - Dewar... ... | reverse complement strand
CGGGCGGCTCGTAATTGCGGGGTGACGACACAGGAGTAGACCCGCCGTGCGTGGGATTCCAGATACTCACACCAGGCCGCCGCGCGCCGGGCTTGGTTGAGGCGAATCTTCAGATCAATCCCGCGAGGCGCGCCTACAGAACCTTCAGAACCGCGCCCGGCCCGCTCGGCCAGTTCGAACAGCAGCGCGAGCGCGGGCATCAGCTTCCGGTACTTGGAGAGGTGTGAGACCAGCGCGGGGTGCAACTCCTGGCCGCGAACTTTGCCTTCGAGTTCTTCAAGCCATGCAACGAAAAGTTCCTGTGCTCCCGCATCAAACTGAAACCGCGCGGGCGCTTCGGCATCCAGTTCGATCAACGACCGGAACACCTGCTCCACCCGCCGCTGGCATACTTCGTCCGCCGGCCGGTCCACGTAGCGCCACTCGGATTCCGTGTCCGGCCAAACGAGAACCTGAAATCGCTGCACCAGCCCGTCGTTGGATGGCCCGTCTTCCAAAGCATCCACAAGGTACGAACGCAGCCGGCCCGGCTGAATGCCGCCCACCATGGACATGCAGCAGTGTTCGACATGGATGGTGCCGCGCCCAATGCGGTCGATCGTGTGCCCGGTGTCGCCGTTCCAAGCCTGCAAACAGAAGGCGCGCTCCCCTTCGCGTCCCGCACGGTCGAGCTGGCTCCACCAACCCGTGAGTTCATCGCGGATGACGAGGACGCCTGCGGGGTTCTCGCTCATCGTCTGGTGCAGGGCTTCGAAAGTGGCGTCGTTGATAATCAGGCGGCGGAGCGTGGGTTCTTCGGGCGCATCGTCCGGCCGTTCCGGCGCGCCGTGCCCTTTCTTCGCTGCCGCCTTGAACTGGTCGCGCCAAGCCGCTCGGCGGAGTTCGTACTCCTCTTTCTCTTGCTCGTATTCGGCAAGATCTTCTTCGTACTGCTGCCGCCAGTCGGCCTGGATGTCCAGCAGCGGCCGCACCATGGCCGCCATCACGGGCGACTTCATGAATCCCGGCGGCGCGATGATCCCGCCCCAGAGGTTCGGGACCACCACCCAACTCGAGTCCTGCGCCTTCGGCTGAACGACCGCCCGCCGGCTCACCACGCCCGCCAGACAAAGCACGGCGACCGCAGCCGGATAATCCGCGGGCACTTGCATCCGCTCAGCAACGTCGGCCACCAGCGCGCGAAAGGCCTCGGGCAGAAGATCCAGGTTGAAGGGGAGCACGGGTGGCAGCGTTTCCGCCAACGGCTCGGGGGTTGGCCATTCTTCCCAAACCTGGGCGCGTGTGGGCCGTTCCGTAGCCGCCTCGGCCAGTCCCCATCGATCCTTCACAGCGGCTAGCCCCTGGGCGTCCAGCGGCGAAGCTTCAGAAACCAGCACACGAAACTGCTCGAGCGTGCCCCCGGCCTGCTTCCAGTCCGTAACATCACCCTTCGCGGGCAGGCCGGGCAGTTCGACGATTCGCAAAGAGGCGGCGACCGGAAGAAGATGCTCCGCAACCGCCGCCGCATGCTTGCGGCCCGGCGCGTCGTTGTCGGGCAGGATGACGATGTGGCGATGACGGAAGTAGTCAAGCCAACCGCCATAAAGATGACTTCCGCCGCTGCCGCCGGGATTACAGGAGGCGGCGAGACCCCAGTCTTCAAGCGTCGCCACATCCTTCTCGCCCTCCGGAAGGAAAACCGTATCGGCGGCGAGGACCTTCGCCAGACGGTACGGCACGCGCGGGCACTCGCGGAATCGATATTCGGCGCCATCGAAATCCAATTGGTCCGAGACACGTTTCCAGGTAGGTTTTCCGTTGGTGCGAGATGCCCGGGCATCGGGCATGTACTTGCCCTTGTCGAGGCCAAGCACAATGCCGCCCTCGGGGACGCCGCCGCTGCGCTCCGGATCGGTTGTACCGGCGCGCTCGACGCCGCTCGGCCGCACCTGCACAAAGGTCTTCGAGCCATCCGGTCTCCGGTAGCGGACCACCTCGTAGAGCAAGTCGCCGTTCTCATCGGTGTAGAGGTAGCGATCCTCTTCGCGCCAGCCGCCGGCGGAGGGTTTCGCGGGTTTTGTTGGTTCGCTTCGGCCCACAAGCCGGAAGATCTCGGCTTTGCGCGTGGGGAAGTCGCCTCCGTGGAGCGCCTCCTCGAGGTCGAAGATGTCCCCTCCCCGCCCGCACTGCGAATGGCAGAACCACTGGCCGGTCTCCGGATTGATCGAAAAGTTCGGATCCTGGCCCTGGTGGATCGGGCAGGGAGCGTGCCATTCGCCGCCGGGCTTCTGTTTCAGGCCGGGCACGCGGGCGCGGTAATAATCCGCGATCTCCCCGGGGGTGAGCCGGATGGGTGCGGCGGGCTCAGCGCGCATCGAAGGCCGCCTCCGGCTTTACCTCGCGTCCGCGCAGCCAGGCTTCGACATCTTCGCGGCGGTAGCGCACGCAGGCCCCGGCTTTGATATAGGTGGGGCCGGTCTTGCGCTGCCGCCAGCGCCGCACGCTGGCGAGCGACACCCGCAGCAGTTTGGCTACCTGTTTCTCATCGAGAAGCTCCATTTCGCACCTCTGAGCCAAGGTGCGAAAACTCGACGGCGCGGCGGGGTTCTCGGCGAAAACTCCGGCAAGTAGGTCAAAACAAAAGACAGAAAAATGTTCCTGCGGGCCGCCGAAAACTCGGCGACCGCCTCAGAACCTGTAGGAGGGGCTTACGTCAAGCTTGAATGACGTCTTGTAACCCGCCGCCGTGGCGGGAATCGGGTCCCCATCCGGAATCTGAAAGTGCTCGCGAAGCCGCCTGCGGATGGTCTCGACGTGCTTCTGCGTCTTGGCCCAGTGGCGGGCCTGGACCTCGAGCGCCCGGTGCAATTCCTTGTCGCGGTCCTTGGCCGGCTTGAGGACCGCCTCCGGAACAAAGCGTTCCGGTTTCTGAAGCACCCCCTTGTTTTCCGCCATCTCCCGGAGCCGGACCCACGGCTGATCCGGCTTCCCGTTCCGTTTGTCCTCAAATCCGAACTCGGCGTAGTTCATCGTGGAATACTCGTCACCGCGCTTCACCTGGACCCGTTCATCGCTCAGGAAAATGATGCTGACGTCTTTGTCCCACGTGAGCGGCGGCGCAGGCTGTTCAAGTAGCGGCGCCTCCGCATGAGCCTCGTTCCGCGCCTTCTTCTCCTGTTGTCTCCGGAGGAACGCCTCTTCGAATTCCCGGCGGGCTTCCGCCTCTTCCGCCAGCATCTCCGGCGTCATGCCAACACCGCCCATCCCCGCCGCTTCCCAGCTTCGCCGCCGCCGCTCCAGCTCGGCTAGAAATCCCGACCGGACTATATCGAACAATTCCTCCCGATGGCGATCTGCTGCTGCGGCCACAGCGGCATGCCCGCCCGCGTAATTCACGGCCCCTTCGAGCACCTCAGCGAGCCATGCCCGGATGTCCATGCCGGGATCAAGAACCTGCCCTTCGATCAGTCCGAACAGATGAGCTTTGACGACGTCAGCCAGGTACGCCCGGATCGCCGCCTCCCGCTCCGCCCGCGCCTCCGGCCGGCACCGGGAAGGCTCCTGCTGCAAGAACGGCCGCAGCCGCCGGAGGGCATCGGATTTGATCAGTTCGAGGGAAACCTTCACTGCCATGTCTTCTCCCCGACATCATCGTGCGAGCCTGATCTACTCACGAGTAAAATATCAGGATACCGATAGAAGAATGGAGGTCGTTTACGAACGACGCATCGGAATTCGCCAACTTCTTCCAGAAGCTCACTGGGTTTGAGACTATTCTGGGCTGGCAGTCCCGCTTGGGCGAGGACGCAATATGCCGCGATCGGCTGATTCGCATACCCACGGGCTTCGGGAAGACAGCAGGCGTGGTAATCGCTTGGCTTTGGAACCGCGTTCACGATGGCAGGGCGGATTGGCCACGGCGACTCGTCCTCTGTCTGCCCATGCGGACGCTCGTTGAACAGACGGAGCGCGCCGTTCAGGACTGGCTAAGCCGTGGTCAGTTCGGATACGCGCCTAAGGTTCACGTTCTGCTCGGAGGGATGTCGCCCTCAGATTGGCATCTCTGCCCGGAATCCAACGCTGTGCTGATTGGTACCCAGGACATGCTTCTTTCGCGCGCGCTGAATCGCGGCTATGGCTCCGGTCGTGCGCGGTGGCCGATGGAATACGGGCTCTTGAACGTCGATTGCCTTTGGGTGATGGACGAGATTCAACTCATGGACGTCGGCTTGGCAACCAGTGCGCAGCTACAGGGGTTTGCCGATAACGAAGAGAGTAATGGCAGACTGCCACGCCCCCGCCGGACCTGGTGGATGAGCGCGACCTTGCAGAGGGACTGGCTAGCTCGCGCACCAGCGCTGGTAAGTGCAGGCTCTCTTCCCATGATCCAGCTCCAGCCTGAGGAGCAGGCTGGCCCCCTATGGGAAGTGAATAAGTCCATCCGCGTTGAGCATGTTCCCGCAGTGGACGATGCCAAGGCCCAGAAGTGGGCAAAAATTGTTGCCGATAACCACACGGGTGGGATTACGCTCGCAGTCACGAACACGGTGAAGAGCGCGGTGGCGCTGCACGCGGAACTGAAGGAGCTCCAGCTGCAGGACGCTGACCTCCGTCTCCTCCACTCCCGCTTTCGGGGTGCGGAAAGGAGACGTTGGACGGTAGAGTTCTTAGGACGGGAGCACTGCAAGCCGGGCCAAAACCGAATTATCGTGGCAACCCAGGTGATCGAGGCCGGGGTGGACATATCCGCCGACGTTCTCGTGACCGAACTCGCGCCGTGGGCCTCCCTTGTTCAGAGGTTCGGACGCTGCGCGCGGTATGGCGGCGAAGGCCAAGTTGTGATTGTCGATCGTCGGCACACAGACACAACAGCTCAAAACATCAGCGCCAAAAATGAAGAGGAGCGGTTTCAAAAGCGGAAGGATGCCGATCGCGCGAGCGCCAGACCGTATGACGTCTCTGAAATTGAAGCGGCTGCCAAGGCGATCGGGAAACTGCAAGGTATGGCGAGCCCAGGCGCGATCGAAAGATTCGAGAACAGCGCTGGGCAAGAGGCTCTGGCTCAGATCTATCCATATGCACCACTGCATGTTCTCACTCGCCGGGAGCTTCTTGATCTCTTCGACACGGGACCGGATCTCACGGGTGCGGATATTGACATCTCTCGATTCGTGCGTGAGGGGGATGAGCGCGATGTCATGATCTGGTGGTGGCCCGTTCCGGAGAATCAATCGCCCCACCCACGCCTTCGGCCTACGCATGAGGCGCTTTGCCGTGTTCCTGTCGGTGACGCCCGCGCGTGGCTCTTCCCCGGCGGAAACAGTTCTGAAGACGTCCAAGGCGATGGCGATCCTGGCGCTGTTGCCCGTAAAGCGCGGCCGCGTGCTTGGGTGTGGAGTTATCTAGACAACGGCTGGGAGCGGGTGGCGGAAAACCACCTTTATCCCGGACAGACGATCCTTGTCGATGCAGCCGCCGGCGGGTACGACATAGCTGTTGGCTTTACGGGGAAGCCGGGCGTGGTTCCCGTTGAGGAAGGACATGTGCGCGTTGTGGAGCCTGCTGAGGCCGCCGATAGCGCAGAAGAACCAGAAGACCTAAGCGCGGGGCTCGGCGATAGTGCTTGGCAGTACAAAACAATCACCACGCACGTAGCCGAGGTCGCTGCCGAGGGCCTGAAGATCGCCAATACTCTTGGCCTTGCGAATCCAGCCATCCGGAAGGCGGTTGAGATGGCCGGCTTGACCCATGACATTGGCAAGGCGCACCCGGCCTTCGCGGGAGCGATTCGAGATCGAAATCAGATTCCTGATGGCACTCCCTTGGCGAAAGCCCCCAAGGGGCGCTGGCACGGTGTTCGCGATATGTACAATCACAGTCACCTAGGCGAGCGTCCTGGTTTCCGGCACGAACTGGCGAGTGCTTTGGCGATCCTGGAGCTTGTCTGGCGTGCGCGCCCGTTGCATCCTGCGCTTCAAGGTGGCCGCGAAGCCATACTCGATGCCACCGTTGGGCGGGAACTTCCCGACGATGTGGGGCGACTGCCCGAGCCTCAGGGTATCCTTGCCGAACTCGTAGAGTTGGATCCGGCTGCTCTGAACCTTGTACTTTATCTGGTGATGTGCCATCACGGGAAAGTTCGTGCGACAGTGCCCATGAGCCCCCGCGATCAAGACAATGTCGGCCGCGACGGCGCTCTACCGCTTCGGGGAGTCCGGGATGGAGATGAACTCCCCGCGCTGATGCTCGCGAATCCCGCGGGACAACAGTTCCAACTTCCCGAAGTGCAGCTCCGCTTGGATCCAGCCCGGCTCGGACTGTCGAAACGCTACGGCCCAAGCTGGGTGGAACGCGTGCTCGATCTGCGCACGTGCTACGGGGATTTCCAACTTGCGTGGCTGGAGGCATTGATACGAGCCGCCGACGTGCGGGCTTCGCAGATCGCGCAACCGCTTGACCCCAGACTTCCGCCAAATCTGGCCGAGGTTGCCGTAGTTTCGGGTTCGGGGGATCGAGACGCTGACTTGCGAGAGTGGATCAACATTACACTCGTTGCCGGGACGAGTCCGCCAGTGGCAGTTGGGGCTCGGCCGTCCAGTAAGCGGCAGGCGCGACGAGGGAGTGCTCAGGAACCAGTCAAACGTGCGCGGCGAGGCACTCCGTGAGCAAGCCAAACCTTCATGAGTTGTCCGGGCTGAAACCCGATGCGCTGGCCACCTACCTCACCGCGCTGGGGATTCTTCGCTTGGTAGCGGAACAGAAGGATGTGACCGCGCGCGGATTCTGGCGTGACGAACATTTCGTCCTCGTGACCGACCTTGACTGGGACTCGGTTGAGCGGTTCCTGCTCGAGGAGTACAAGCCTACGCCGATCCTCGCGCCGTGGAACCTGGAGAGCGGTTTCTTTTCACTGAAGCCGACTGAGTCAAATGAGACGGGGGCACCCGGTCAGAACGAGACGCCTTCAGATTTAGAAGAACTGAACATTGGAGAGACCGGAGTCGATACAGAGTTGGCTGCTCACGATTCTGAGCCAGACGATGAGGATGCTGGCGAGGAAGACGAAGCATTAGGGGATCCGCTGATCGAGACGATCAGACGTTCGACAGCGCTGCGGTTCGCAAGATTTCAGCGCACCATTGAAATTGCCCTTAGGTCCATCCCTGCGGAGGTGCGCCAGGCGGAGATTGAAACGCAGCGGGCTCATCAGAAGATGAGAGACGAACTCGCTCAAGCTCTTGCGGAAGCGGAACAAGAGGTTAATAAAGCGAGGGCTGATGTGGATGCCAAGAAAGCCGCTGCCAAGGGAACAAGAAAGGGAGATCCATCCCAAGAGGCGCTTGCAAGAGCTCGAACTCACCTCAAGCAGGCCAAGCAGGCCCTGAAACAGAAAAAAGCCGAACTGAAACACAAAGAAAAGGAACTAAAGGTACCTATCGAAGATGCAAAGAAGCGCTTCAAGGAGATCCAGTCCGCCACAAAGGCCCGATTGATCGCTGATTTGCGCGTGCGCTGGGGAGACGAAGGGCAGCAATGGGTGGACGCGGCGGTAGCACTGGATGAAAGACAAAAGAAGGGCTTCGAGTTCACGGCACTTTTCGGCTCAGGCGGCAATGACGGACGCATGGAATTCACGAGGAACTTCCGGCGGCACCTGAATGCACTTTTCGACCTCAATACCGGCTCTCCCATGGACAACGCCGCAGACAGGCTGCGAGCCGCGGTCTTTGGTACGCACACAAACCTCCTGGTCAACGAGGCCGTTGGTCAGTTTTACCCGGGGCGCGCTGGCGGCAGCAATATGGCCGCTGGCTTTTCCGGCAATGCATTCGTGAACCCATGGGAATTCGTCCTCATGCTGGAAGGCGCCGTTGCACTCGTCGCGGGCATGACGCGCCGTGGCGAGGTTGGACGGGCGCGGGTCTCGTCGCCCTTTTGGGTGGAAGCTGCTACAGCCGGTTTCGCCAGCGCTTCGGAGTTGGAGGGTTCACCGCGAGGCGAGCAATGGTTGCCCTTGTGGTCCAGTCCGGTGCGATACAACGAACTGGTCGAACTCATCCGCGAGGGGCGGGCGCAAGTCCGGCGCGGGAACGTCACGCGGGCTGGAGATCTTGTGCGCGCAACTGCCCGGCTCGGCCTTGCGCGTGGCATCGAGTCGTTGCAGCGATTCGCATATCTGGAACGCAATGGCCAGTCGAACTTGGCGGTGTCTGCCGGCCGTTTCCGCGTTGCATCGCGGTCTAACCAATTGCTCCTGGAGGAAGTTGCGCCTTGGATCGACCGCCTGGTCTGGCATGCCCGGCCGACGAAGGACAATAACGTGCCTTTAAGCCTCGGTTCGGTCGCCAAGCGTCTCCAGGAGGCCATGTTTGCCGTCTGTCGGCACGACGCTACGCCGGCGGAATGGCGGGACCTGCTTGTTACGCTTGGGGAGGCGGAGCTTGCACTCTTGCGCTCGGGCAAGAACCCCGCACGGCGGCCTTTGCCTCGATTGAGTCCCGGCTGGATATCGGCGTCGTACGACGGCTCCGAAACGGGCAGAACCGTGCTGCGGCTTGCCCTGGCGCTAGCGTCTCAGCACCTCCCGCCTGAGAAGGACAGGTCAACGCTCAAGGGCTCAGTCCGGTGCCACTTCATCCCGTTGGCCGCTCCTGACGCGGAGCATCCTCAATTTCGGTTCGACGAGCGCGGCCGGGCTGCCTCTGACCCAGAATGGGTGTGCGTGGGACGCAATTTGGTGGCCGATACGATTGCCCTGGTGCGAAGGCGTACCATCTGGGTCCGCACTGCCAGCGCACAGTGGGAAAGGGCGCCGCAACTGCCCCTTTGGGCCGTGCGGTCCTGCGAGGCCTCTACCAGGGAGATTGCCTGGTGGCTGCGGCATAATCAGTTTGATGACGAGATTCTGAAACTTGCGCGTGCACTGCTTGCCCTTGACTGGGGTGCGGTTGCCAACAGCAACGTGGTTCCGCCTCCATTGTGTAAGGGAGCACATGATCCGCTCCACCTTCTGTTCCGCCTTGCTCATCTGCCGTTCGAGGTCCCGGTGCGAGACTCCGATGGCAAGGCGGAAGTCGGGGTCACCGTACGTCTCGACCCAGAGCCGCTCCGGCGGCTGGCCGCAGGCGACATAGACGGCGCAATGAGAGTTGTGGTGCGCAGGCTCGTCGCAACCGGATTGCATCCGGTTTTCCGGCGCGGTATGGCAACGCCAGCGCTGGCGCGCCGTCTTGCGGCCAGCCTCGCCTTTCCAATCTCACAAAGGGAGGCGGCGCAGGCAGCCGCACTCGTCTGCAAGCCTTACGAAGCGAAGGATACTGAGGATCAAGTCTTGATTTCGACGTGAGGAGCGTCTTATGCCAATCGATCTATCACCTATTAACGATGTTCACGACCTGTTGTTTGAGATTCCTCTCAAGGTCAAACAGGGCCATCGCTTTCAGCCCACGGGCTTCCCAGACCTCGGCGCTGCTGAGTTCGACACTCCCAACGGGAGATCCCTACTCGTTGAGTCTGCGCAGAGCATGGCCAACCGGCTGGAAGCCGTCTGCTGGGACGACAGCGCCAACGACCTCATCGAACCCCTGCGCGGGCTCAGCTATGTGAAAGTGCTGAATGGAACAGAGTTCCTGACGAGCTCAGTGCTTGAGGCTCACCGGCTTAATAGCCCGTACATCGAGAAAGCGAAGCCGAGTTGTCACGAGAAGATTCAGGAAGCGTTAGGCGCGAAGAACCTCCCAGTTGATCGCCGGCGATTCGTGAAGACTGTCTTTAAGTACGATGTCGGATCGCTCTTGCACGGCGTTTTCCTGGAGAGTATCGACGGTCGACTCCGGATCGCCCGCGCGATCTCCGCGTTCATCGAAGCCGACGGCGTGAAGACGGCCGCGTCAGGCGGTGTCAAGAATGATCGCGTACAAGCAGCCAAGGACGAAGCGGGGGGACGCACGGCAAAGGAGGGATTTGGGAACCTTCCATTCCCGCGTGACGAGTACACGGCTGAGAAAATCACACTCTATGCGAGCATCGACCTTGCCCAGATCCGTGGCTACGGCCTCGATGACGATGCGACGAGACTCTTGATCCTCTTGGCGCTGTTCAAGCTCCGATCCTTCGTGGACAGCCCCATGCGGTTACGAACGGCGTGCAGTTTCGAGTTGCGCGACGCCGGGGACATAGCGAGCAAGAACGTCCCTGCCTTCAAGCTGCCGGCTCGTGATGAGTTCGTAGGAACTAAAAAAGAGGGCGATGGCAAGTGGTCCGGTGATCTGCCGGTGCTGATCGGCAAATTGGCCGTGACGGCTGACGGCGAGGAGACTAGCACTGAAAAGATGCGGGTGACCAACGTTACCTTCACGGCTTGAGTGGGCTGCCGATGATTCGCTTCCTCATTGATTTCCCGGGTGGAACCTATCACGCGACGCCCTGGGGGCATCACGTGAACGAGGGCTTGGTCGAGTGGCCTCCAAGTCCTTGGCGAATTCTCCGGGCGCTGCTCGCCACGGGCTACACCAAGCTTGGCTGGCAGGAGGTTCCTGATGAGATGCGACGCCTGATTGAAACGCTTGCCGAGTGCGAACCCACTTACCATCTGCCGCCTGCAACGACTGGCCACACCCGTCATTACATGCCAGTCAGGGGATGGAAAAACGGCCTTCCAAAAACCAGCATGTTGATCGACGCGTTCGTCAGGCCTAGTGGACCGCTTGTTATCGACTGGCCGGTGGAACTGGATTCGCTTCCGCGGAATCCTCTCGAAGAACTCTTGAATCGGCTCGGATATCTTGGCCGTGCGGAGTCCCGGATCAAGGCACGTTTGGCGTCGGACAACGAAGATCTCCCAGAATTTCTTGTCTCGACGCGGCGCATGGAACCGGACGATGAGCCCGTGCGGCTGCTGGCCCCTGTTTCCGTACAGTCTTACCTAGCTTGGCAGAGATCTTCGCCCCAAGCGCCTAAGGATCTTCTCGCCGCGTTGCACATTGACACGAAGACACTTCAGAACGAGAAGTGGAACAGCCCACCGGGCACGCGCGAACTCGTGTATTGGCGTCCGGCGAAAGCATTAGCCCACGTGTTTGCACTTAGGGAGGCTGATGGCGTCGGCGCTGATTTCAACGACACTGCCCTGTTTGCGCTCTCGACGGACAAGAAGCGTGACGTGTTGCCGCTCATGGAACGGGCGCTCCCAACTATGGCCCTTTTCCGGCGAGCTTTACTGAGCAGGATCGGAGACGAGCAGCAACTTGGTTCCTGTCCGGAGTTGACCGGCAAAGACCATGAAGGGCGCCCCTTGCGAAGCAAGCATCAACACGCACACTTCATTCCGTTGTCCCTTGACAGTCAGAACCCAAAGCGTATCGATCACGTGCTTGTGTTTGCGCCGATGGGCTTTGGACCAGTCGCCGAGCGCGCTCTTCGCAGTTTGCGTAAGACGTGGGCAAAGGGAATGGCAGATATCGCCGTAACGCTGGTCGGAATTGGGAAGAGAGACACATTTCGAACGGTGGGCGGCGAAGCCGTGCCAGAACTTGGCTCGGGCACGACATGGGTGAGCCAGACACCGTTTGTTCCTCCTCGTTTTCTCAAAGCGCATGGGAAGGACTCAATCGAGGGGCAAGTCCGAGCAGAACTTGAACACCGCGGCTTTCCCGGCCTCGTCTCGCCTCCGATGATCGCTTTGCCAATAGATGAGAGCGAGACCGGAAGACGGGCTCGATGGTTCCGCCGCTTTGCCAAAACACGTCAGGGAAACGGGGGAACGCCTCCCGCTGGCCCACTGCACCTTTCGCTGACGCTAGTTCGTGCGGTGGAAGGCCCGATCTGTCTCGGATGGGGTTGCCACTTTGGTCTCGGTCTGTTTGTCCCGGTTGCCAATGAAGAGGTTACTCCACTGTGACCAGATTTGTGCCCACCCCGTGCTTCTTTCTGTTGCGCGCCGTTGCGCACGGATCGCGCGAAAAGGGCGGTAAGTGTTTGAACCCTTGGCAGTTCTGCGCAACCGGGAGCAATACGGCACAATCCCGCTAAGTGTTTGATTCCACGTCGGGCGATGGTTCGGGACCAGGAGGTCGGTGGTTCGAATCCACTCGCCCCGACCAGAAATCTTCCCCATTTTCAATTGATTACGGCGGTTGATCGCTTCGGGCTTTCAGCCGGTTTCTCGTCACCGTGGCTAAAAACGTGGCTACCCTGACTCCCCACACGCGCCCGCTCCATGGCGGCTCGAACGGTCTCTGACTGTGGGTGAACGTAACGGCGCGTTGTGGCAAAGTCGCTGTGTCCAGCCAGGTAAGCGAGGGTGTACGGGTCCATGTACGCCGCCCATCGCGTCAGGCAAGTGTGCCGGAACGTATACAGGGTGAAGAACTCCACCTTGGCAAGTTCGCACGCGCGCCGGTGTTGTCTCTTCAGGGTGGATTTCTCGATATGACCGCTCTTGGTTGGGGCGGGAAAGACCCATTCACCGCCCCTGTTGGCCCGCCTCATCTCCAGCAGCCCCGCCGCCCGTTGTGGTAGGGAGATAACCCGCCGCGCGTTGTTGGTCTTCCCATACAGCACGTGCACAGCGCTGTCCCGCACGTGAGCCCACCGAAGCCGGAAACACTCCTCTGGCCCCAAACCGCAGTCTATCGGCAGGGTTGCGACGTCGCGCAACAGGTAAGGGTCTTCGGGCTTGATCGGACGTTCGCCCCGCTGAACAGCCCGGATTCCAGTCAGTGCACGCCGGTACGCTTCAAGAATGCCGTCACCGATAGCGGTACAGGCTTCCAGGTAGCGCCGTTCTTCGTCCGGCTTCGGCGCTCGCCAAGATTGCCCCGCCCGTGCTCGCCAGAAGTTGACCTCTTGAAAGCGGTTTGACGATGGACGGGCATGCCTGATGCCCGGAAGAGGCCGTGTCGGATCTGTCGGCGGTGGTTCCGTCCGGACGCGCGAGTCGGTGACCGCTAGCGCGCCTGCGGTGAGCCGGACTGCCAGAGAGCGCGCCGGCGGAAGATCCAAGCCAACTGGCGAGCCCGCAATCCCGGCTACGCGACCGCCTACCGGATCGACCAACGCAACCGGGAGCCGGCGGCCGAGCCGCTCCGCACGCCCCCGCCATTGAGCCGACTTCCCCGGGATCTGACGAAAGACCAGTTCAAGGCGTATCTGCATGATCCGCAAAGGTTTTCCGGCACACTTCCCGCTACGCCGCAAAAGACCAGATCCGCGCCGGTGCATACTCAAACCCGAGCCGCACCCGATGCCGCAACTGGAGTTTCATCAACTGGACCGCCGCCTGGAAAGCCTCCGGGTGCGGCACCCGGCGCGCCAGCGGCGGCTGATCGCCTCGCTGGCTGAAACGGGCCAACAAACCCCGATCATCGTCATCGAAAGCGAAGGCCGCTATCTGGTCATCGACGGCCACAAGCGCGGCGCTTCGGCCGCAGCACGACCTGGGTGGCGCGCCGGCTGGCGTTGGTGGAGTTGCTGCCGGAAGCGGTCCAGCAACTGGTGCGCGACGGCAGGATCGCGGCGCAGATCGCCATGCGCAGCCTGGCGCCGGTGGTGCGCATCGACCCGGAACATTGCCGGCGGATGGCGGAAGCCTTCGCCGCGCGGCTCGGCTTCCGTTTCCAGGCGCACGAGATCGGCGACGCCAACCGCTCAGCGCGCGTCGAGCGGCCCTTTCCCTTCATCGAGAACAACTTCCTGGCCGGACGCACTTTCGCCGACTGGCGCGATCTCAACGAGCAAGCGCGGCAGTGGTGCGACCGGGTCAACGCGACCTACAAGAAACACATCCGCGCCGTGCCGCGCGAACTCTACGCCGTCGAACGTCCGCATCTGAAGCCGCTCGCGGCCTGGATTCCCGAGGTCTACCGGCTGCATCACCGTATGGTGGATGTCGAAGGCTACGTGTCGCTACATTCCAACCGTTACTCGGTCCCGCCGTCCTTCATCGGCCGCCGCGCGGCGAGGGTCCCAGTGAGCGAGATCCGCATCCGGAAGAAAGCGCCATCCTCGCCGCCGCGCCCCAGCTCGCGCCGTATGTGGAGAACCTGAAACGCCGCGGCCGCAAGGTCGTCGCGCTCTCGCTGCGGCAACTGCTGCGCCTGCTGGGGGAGTATCCGCGCGAAGCCTTTCTCGGCGCCCTGGACGAAGCCGCGCGGTACGGGCTGTACGATCTCGACCGCGTCGAACGCATGATCCTGCGCCACGTGGCGCGCGAGTACTTCCACCTGGAGGGCGGCGATGACTGAGGAGATCGAACAACTGCTGACGAATCTCAAGCTCGGCCGCATGCGCGCGGTCTACGACGAGCAGTTGCGCGCCGCCGAAAAGCAGCAGGTCTCCTACTCGGAATTCGTCGCCGGGCTGCTGCGCGCCCAGTGGCACGACCGCCAGGAGAGCGCGCTGGAGTGGCGCATCCGCCGTGCCAACCTGCCCGAACGCTGGTCGCTGGAGAGTCTTCCCTACGCGCGCCAGCCGGGCGTGAGCCGCAAGCAGATCCGCGCCTTCGCCGAACTCGACTTCGTCGCCAAGCGCGAGAATCTCGTCTTCACCGGCCCGACCGGCGTCGGCAAGACCGGCCTGGCCTGCGGCATCCTGCTCAAGGCCTTGCAGAACGGCTTGCGCTGCCAGTTCATTCGCGCCCAGGATCTGTTCGACGAGATGTACGCCTCGCTCGCCGACCGCTCCACGCGCCGGCTCGTCAACCGTCTGGCGCGGCTCGACGTCCTGCTGATCGATGAATTTGGCTACCTCAATCTCAAGCCCGAGCAATCCAACATCTTCTTCAAGCTGATGGAGGAGCGTTACCGTCAGCGCTCCACCATCGTGACGACGAACTTGATCTACGACGAGTGGCACAATTTCCTCGGCAACAAGCCGATGGCCGACGCCCTGCTGAGCCGCTTGCGGCATTACTGCCACACCGTGCACATCGACGGGCCCTCGCTGCGCGAGCCGCAGGGCTGAGCTTGTCATGGACTCGGCGCTCTACGTCGGGCGCGTGCTCGACGCCTATCGCGCCACCCCCGGCGCCTGCGGCGCGGTGCACAAACCGGACCGCGCGTTTGCGCTGCGGCTGTTTGCCCGCGGCGTGCCGCTGGCGGTGGAGAATGCGCTGGTGCTGGCCGCCGCGCGGCGGATGGCGCGTCCGGCCGAAGCTCCGCCGTTGGGCGTGATCCGCTCGCTGGCCTACTTCTCGCCCGTCATCGAAGAAGTCCTCACCCTGCGCGTCGGCGAGGATTACTTCCAGCACCTCCGCCACCGCTTGGCCCGCCATTCCGGTTAGCCCCAATATTGTTCACTTAGCAACATTTCTGTGCTATTCTGTTTTGGGGCGGGAGGCCCCTGGAATGGCCCGTGCCGTTGCGTCCTTGCCCGCCGGGAGCCGTATCACCGACTACATCAGCCTCGGCGTGATCGCGAAGTTCGTTCCGCTGGAAAAGGTTCGTGAGGTGCTCGCGGAAACCCAACGCGCCAGCGTGCGCCAGCGGGATCTGCCTGCGCACGTGGTGGTTTACTACGTCATCGCCCTGGCGCTGTACATGCGATCGTCTTACCGCGAGGTGCTGCGCTGCCTCGTGGAAGGCGTGCAGTGGCTGTTGGATCCGTCGGTTCCGGTGAAGGTCGCCGGCAAGTCCGGGATTTCGCAGGCCCGCCGCCGCTTGGGACCGGAGCCGCTGAAGAGACTTTATGAAACTCTGGTGGCTCCGATCGCCGAGAGCCGGACCAAGGGTGCTTGGTATCGGCATTGGCGCCTGGTGAGTCTGGACGGCAGCACGCTGGACGTGGCCGACACTCAGGCGAACGAGAAGGCCTTCGGGCGGCCCGGAGCCAGCCGGGGCGCCAGCGCGTTTCCTAAGATACGCTTCGTGGCGCTGCTGGAGAACGGGACCCACGTGCTGTGGGGCGCCCGGATGAGCCAGTACTCTACCGACGAGATCACGCTGGCGCAGGAGGTGGTGCGGGCGCTCCGCAAAGGGATGCTGTGCCTGGCCGACCGCTTCTTCCCCAGCTACGATCTCTGGCACAGAGCGGCCAAGACGGGAGCGGACCTGCTCTGGCGGGTCCGCCAAAACGCGCGCCTGGAGGTCGACCAGCGGCTGCCGGATGGTTCTTACCTCAGCCGCATTTATGCCTCGACGTCCGATCGCCGCAACCAACGCAATGGCATTGTGGTGCGGGTGATCGACTATCGGCTGCACAACGTCCCGGGCTCGGAACCGGTCTACCGGTTGATCACCACGATCCTCGATCCTGTCCAGGCTCCGGCCAAAGAACTGGCGTCGCTGAAGGCCGATGAGGGCCCCGGCTGGCTTTCCTTCCGGCACACGGTGCGGGTGGTCCAGCGGCGCTTGGCCCGCTGGGCGCTATTCCCCCTCGGGAAGGAAAGGTCCTGCACGAAGCGATTCTGAAGGAGATCCTCCAGGAGCGTGTTGTCTCCAGCAGAAACCGGCTGAACTCCTGCGGGGTGAAGCGGAAGATGAGCAACTACAAACTCCGGCCGCGCAGATTCGGGTTGCCCGGATAAACGTGGTAGCACAGGCTGAGGCTGTGCTACGGATCCAGCAGGCAGCTCAAGCCCACCTGCCGCAGGTTATGCCGAGCCTGTTTGGTCCATCGTCGGCGCCATCCCCGGTCCGAATCGGATCGAAGCAGCCCCAACAGGCCTGGGAGGTGAAGCGCTCTGGCGCGAAGCCCCACAGGGCGTGCGGGAGGGTGTGGCGGCGCCAATCCGCCACCTCGGTTCTGGGGCCCGGTTGGCAGATCCGGCGAATGGCTGCCAACAGCAGGTAGTGGGCCGGACAGGGACCGGAGCGGTGCGCTCCTTGACCAAAGCGGCCAAGCGTTGGGCCGCGCCCAAATAAGTTTGCTGCACGATGCGAGGCTGACCCTGCTGGCGGGCGGAGTGGACTGCGTAGCAGCAGTGCTGTCGGTTTTTCTTTGTGCCTATGAGCGCAGCCACATAAAATAATGCCGAGCTCCAGGGGCCCCCCGTGCCTAATCGACTCCCCCGCACGGACTTAACCACCCACCCGCCGCCGCTTCTGCCCCAGTAACGTCCCTCCAACGCGCCTGATCTGGCTTACCACACGGTCTGGGCCAGTACTTGGGTGCGGCCCGGCGTCCGGTTAACGACTGCCGTTTCGAGGACCGCTTGGTAGTTGCGGGTGGTCCAGCCAGATGGAGCGCCGCGCAGCGCGTGGTCCAGCAGAACCCGGTCGGTGACCAAGGCAGCAGCGGCTTGTGTGCCGTAGTGGGTGAGTCCTGCAATGGCGATCACGGGGTTGCCACTGACCGGGTCTTTCACGCGGGCGACAACGGCATAATCGACCATTGTGTTGCCGCGTTCGAGGTAAGGAATGGACCAGGAGCGATTGGCATCCTGGCGGTCCCGAATAGAAACGCGGACGCCGTCATTACGGAACTCGCGATGGAAGTAATAGCGCATGTTTCGGCTCCACTCCAGCGTCCAAAGGTTTGAGAAAGCGCCGATTAGGATGATCGGCTGCTCGCGAGCCTCGGTTTGGGAGATGGTGTCGCCGAGGCGGAACTGGGCCTGTTTGCCGGTCCGCGCCAGCAACTGCGCCATGCGGATCGCAGCTTCGACTGCGCCACTTGTGAAGCGGTCGTCCGTGAATGGGATCAGGTCTTCGGCAGGAATGGTCGTGCCGGGCGGGAACTGAAACAATTCCCGTCCGCCGCTCAACGCCGTGGGGTTTTGGCGTAAAAAGCTTTCGTGCATGCGCCGGGAAAACCCGTAGACCAGAGTGGGGCCGATGCATACCAGTGCCGGACGCGGATGGCCGGTGATGGGCGCCCAAAACTGCTCGAACCCGGGCGGACCGCTGAATAGGCGCCTGTTTGCGAGCACTCCCGCAACCAGCAGCAGGGCGAGGCAGCCGGCTAGGATCAACCTCGGGCGGATCCGGCGGCGTTTTGGCATCGCCTCCAGGCTGCCGCCCATGGCCGGTTGTTCCGAAGGCGCACCGGCGGGCGATAGTTGGGCGGGACGGGTGAAACGAGGCACATAGGATCCCACCGGAAGTTGGATCCGAACGGCGTCCTGTGCGCCGTTTTCGGAATAGTATCGCTCCAAGCGTTTCCGCACTTCGCGCGCGCAGACGCGCACCACGGAATCTTCGATGCCCTCTTCCACCGACGTCCGAAAAAAGACCCCTTTAGCGATGGCGGCTTCTTTCAGTTGCATCTCGTCTCCAGCGAGAGCATACTCCACGACGTAACGCAGGAAACCGCTGCACCGGCGGGAAGACAGGAAGGCCCTGCTCCGCAAGATGGCATCTAGGTGTTCTCGGATCTCACTTTCGGAAATTCCGTCCCTCAGCCACGTGGTGACCGGCTGCCGGACCACTGGTGGGGTTACCTCTTTCATTTTTTGACACCCTGATTCTAACGCCTCCCGCGGAAGAAGGCAATCTAAACGGTTTCAAACGCGGGCGTCTGGATCGCTCAGGAGTTGGCCGGGGCGCTTGGTCTGCAAGGGCGCCGGATGCCGGAAAACCCGCCAGAACAGTTGAAATTTAATGTTTATAAACGGTTTAAAACCTTGCGAAACCCGTCCGTGAATGCGCTTTCATAAGACAGAATGTTGCTCGGACGAAGACTCGTGGGTTCGGTTTGGCTCATAGTGGCTGCCAGCGGCGTGGCGATGGCAGAGGACGGCTACCAGATGTGGCTGCGATACCCGGTGGCTGCCGATGGCAATCGTTTGGCTGAGTACCGGCGCGCCATCCGCAACCTGGTCGGCGAGGGAAAGTCCCCCGCACTAGAGGCCGCCTGCGAGGAACTGACCGCGGGACTTTCGGGGATCCTGGCGCGCCCGGTCCCGAAAGCTGCTGCGCCGGCGGCGGGCAGCGTCCTTATCGGCGACGCACGGTCGGCCCTGATTCAGAAGCTCATCCCGGCTCGGGAATTGCAAGGGCTCGGCCGCGAAGGGG
>Ga0101944_10003223_pt2 | contig 18938 bp, 13 predicted proteins | sample DewCreD2012metaG_FD_75245 | JGI IMG/M metagenome (GOLD analysis project Ga0101944, IMG submission 75245) | Hot spring sediment bacterial and archeal communities from British Columbia, Canada, to study Microbial Dark Matter (Phase II) - Dewar... ... | reverse complement strand
TCAGGGCGAAGGTGTGCTCGGCCGTGCTGATCGTGTTCCCGGTGGGGGTGTTCATCACCACGATCCCCAGCCGGGTCGCCGCATCTTTGTCGATGTTGTCCGTGCCCACACCCGCCCGAGCGATCGCCCGCAAGCGGCGGTTGCCTTCCAGCACCGCCGCGTTCAGCGTCACCCCGCTACGGCAGATGGCCCCGTCGAACTGGGTCAACACCTCGCGCAGGGCCTGACCCTTCAGTCCCGTGCGAACTTCGTATTCGATCCCCGGCGTCCGGGCGAGCAAGTCCAGGCCTTCCTGAGCGATCGGATCCAGAACAACGATTCGGGCGCTGGTCATAAATCTTGAGATGCCGTGACGCCACCGCAGACCGACCGTGTCCGCACAAGCGCTGCGGCGGCTGTCCGGACCACGAGATCAGTGCTGTTCCTGAAAATCGCGCATGAACTGGGCAAGCTGCTGCACGCCCGCCAGCGGCATGGCATTGTAGATCGATGCCCGAATGCCGCCCACGCTGCGATGCCCCGCCAGCCCATCCAACCCTTGCTGTTCCGCCGCCCGGATGAACTCCTTCTCCAGAGCCTCCGAAGGCAAACGGAACGTCACGTTCATCAGCGAGCGGCACTCCGGACGAGCATGCCCGCGGTAGAAACCGCCCGACGCATCGATCACATCATACAGCAGCCGGGCTTTCTCCTGATTGAGCCGATGCATCTTCTCCAGGCCGCCCACCTCGTCCCGCAGCCATTGCAACACGAGCTTCATCAGGTAGATCGCAAACGTCGGCGGCGTGTTGAACAGCGATTTCTCCTTCACGTGATTCCGGTAGCTCAAATACCCGTGCAGATCCTCTCCGCTGCGAGCCACCAGGTCGTCCCGGAGGATCACGACCGTCACCCCGGCCGGGCCGGCGTTCTTCTGCGCACAGGCGTAAATCAGCCCGTACCGCGCGATGTCAAGCGGTTTATGCAAAAAATCTGAAGAGGCGTCACATACCAGCGGCACATCTCCGGCCGCCGGCTCGGTCGCAAATTGAACGCCCTGAATCGTCTCGTTCGAGCAATAGTACAGATAGGCCGCGCCGGGCGTCGGTTTCCACTCATCCGCTCCCGGCAGCCGGTCGTAGTTCGTCGCCTTCCCGTCCCAGACCACATTCACCTGGCCTTCCCGCCGCGCTTCCGCCAAGGCCATCTTGCTCCAGGAGCCGGTGATCAAGTAGTCGGCCGGGCGATCCTGGCCCCGCAGCAAGTTGATCGGAATCATCGAAAACTGAAGACGGGCACCACCTTGCAAAAACAAGACCTGATAGTTCTGGGGAATCGCCAACAGCTCCCGCAACAGCCGCTGCGTCGTGTCGAGAATCTCCAAAAAGCCAGAACTACGATGGCTCATTTCCAAGACGCTCATTCCATAGCCTGGCAGGCAAACCAGCTCCCGCTGGGCTTGTTCCAGCACGGGCAGCGGCAGGACCGCCGGCCCGGGCGAAAAGTTGAACACCCGCTGGGTCGCTGTGGCAGTGGCCATGGAACGCCTCGCTTGAAGCTTGAATAGCAATTAAAATCAAAATTTTACGCCAAATGCCCCGCAAGCTATGCGGACGGAGGAACAAGAGCAGCGACGCGGTGGATGGGTTCGCACCAGGGTCATCGCCAGTTCAGTGGTATCCTTTTGGCCGCCAGCACCGCCCTGCGGGAAAGGATCGACGGCCGGCCGCCGACGCTCGTCGGAGCGATTGGCAGGCACCAGACACCTTTCAGTGTACGAGAGCGGGCACGGGGCTGGTAGGTCATTCGCGCGGGTCTGGCAATGCCTGTCGACGGGACAGCATCCCGCTGGGCATGACTAGCGCGGCGGATGTCCCAAGCGCAGCGCGCCAGGTCGCTACACATATTCCTGCGTCGTCGGTTTGATGATCAGTTCCGGAACGTGGGCCCTTGGGGGAAGCTTGGCGACGGCCACGATCATGGCTGCCACGTCTTCGGGTTGCAGCATCTTGGCCCGCCGCTCGGCCGAGACGGGCTGCGGTCGGTGTTCGAGGATGGGGGTGTCCACTTCGCCGGGGTAGATCGTGGTGATCCGGATGTTGTGGGGGATTTCCTCGTTGGCCACGCTGATGCCCAGGGCCGCCATCGCGAACTTCGAGGCGTTGTAGGCCACCCCTCCTAGCGCAGCGGCCCGTTTGCCGGAAATCGACGAGATATTGATGATCAGTCCATCACGCCGCTGCCGCATCTGCGGCAGAACCGCGTACATCGTGTGGTACACGCCGGTGGCGTTGATCGCCAGGATGCGATACCAGTCTTCCGGCTGCATATTGGCCATCATCCGGTTTTTGATGTTGACGCCCGCGGCATTCACCAGCATGTCGATCTGGCCGAACTGCTCACTCGCCCAATGCACCAGTCGCTGGACGCTGGCCAGGTCGGCAACGTCGCACGGCTGATGCAGGATCGGGGTCGCACCACGCCACTGGCTGGCCGCCTGAGCCAACAGCTCGCCGCGCCGGCCGGCGATCGCGACGCGGCAGCCTTCCGCCGCCAGGGCCAGCGCTGCGGCCAGGCCGATCCCGCTGCCACCCCCCGTGACCAGTACCGACTTGCCTTGAAGCGATGTCGTCATCGCGTGCAAACCTCCCTCCCATGCGCTGCGATCCGCGCGAGCGGCACTATCGCGGCAAGCCGCAATACCCCCTCTGCCAAGTGCGTGCGTGTCTGCCCCGCTGGCTCGCGTCCCGCTCGGCCTTCAGAGCCGCGAGGTCGCGAGTGTAGCAGCCGGCCCAAGCCGGTTACAACCGCCCCCAGATCCTTCCATCTGCCGAAAAGGCCCGCCGCGTCGTAAAATAAAGCTCGGGTTCGACTTCGGGTGGCTCGGCGCCGCCGCAAGCGGCCGCCGCGGTTGTCTTGTCTGTTTCGTCCGGCCTGAACCAACGTGCTCCACGTCCGCTCCATCCCGCAGCTCTACCGCAACGTCCGGCGATGGACCGAGATCGTCACGGTGCTCAGCAAATATGGGCTGGCGGATTGGCTGGCCCAGACGAACATCGACTTCTTCAAAGACCGCCTCAGTTCTCGGGATGGCGAGGCGATCGCCCGTCTCAGCCGTGAAGCGCGGATTCGCCTGACACTGACAGAACTGGGACCGACCTTCATCAAGATCGGCCAGCTTCTCAGCACGCGTCCCGATCTGGTGGGGCGGGAACTGGCCGACGAACTGACACAGCTCCAGACGGCCACCCCTCCCGACCCCCCAGAGACGGTGCGGCGGACCGTCGAAACGGAACTGGGCCAGACGCTGGACGAGCTGTTCACCGATTTCGACCTGGTGCCGATCGCCTCGGCCTCCATCGGCCAGGTGCACCGGGCCTGGTTGAAAACGGGCGAGCCAGTGGTGGTCAAAGTCCAGCATCAAGGCATCGAGAGCAAAGTCAACGAGGACCTGGAAATCCTGGCCGGGCTGGCCCAGCTTGCCGAGCAATTCCCGGAATTCCAGCCCTATCGTCCTTCCGCCACGGTCGCCGAACTGGGTCGGATGCTCCGCCGCGAGCTGGACTTCGGCCGCGAGGAACGCAATTGCCACCAGTTCGCCGAAATGTTCCGCGACGACCCCACAGTCCGCATCCCGCGCGTCTATACCGACTACTCGACGTCGCGCGTGCTGACCATGGAACTCCTGGAGGGGATTCCGCTCTCCCAGCCAGCGCGCCTGGAGGCGGCCGGCCTGGACCGCGAAGAGATCGCCCGCCGCGGTGCGAATCTGTACCTCCAGATGATCTTCGTGCACGGGTTCTTCCACGCCGACCCGCACCCGGGCAACATCCTGCTGCTTCCCGGAAACGTGATCGGGCTGCTCGACTTCGGCATGGTCGGGCGGATCGACGAACGGCTCCGCGAGAACATCGAAGACCTGCTGATGGCCATCGTACAGCACGATGTGCCGCTACTGGTGCGGGTCATCAAGCAGATCGGCAAACCGCCTTCCCAACTGGACGAAGCCGGCCTGGCCAGCGACGTGGCCGACTTCGTCGGGCACTATGCCACCCAGAGCCTCGATCAGTTCGATGTGGGCGGCGCCTTGAGCGACATGCTGGAAATCATCCGCCGCTACGGCATCCGCCTGCCCCCGACCGTGGCCATGCTCATCAAAACGCTGGTCACGCTCGAAGGCACCGGCAAGCTCCTCTCGCCCAGCTTCAGCCTGATGGAAGTCATGCAGCCGTTCCATCGCACGATGCTGGTCCGCCGCCTCTCGCCGATGCGGCAGGTCCGCAAGCTGCGGCGGCTGTATCTGGAACTGGAACAGCTCGCCGAAATCCTGCCCCAGCGCCTCACCCAGATCCTCGAACAAATCCAGGAAGGCAAATTCGACGTCCACCTCGATCATCGGGGGCTGGGGCCCAGCGTCAACCGCCTCGTGCTGGGCCTGCTCGCCAGCGCCTTGTTCGTCGGCTCGTCGTTCCTCTTAAGCTACAAGGTGCCGCCGCTACTCTGCCCCGGCCAACCCGGCTGGCTGGGCGTGCAAGACCTGTCGATCCTGGGACTGGCCGGCTGCACGGTCAGCATCCTTCTGGGGCTGCGATTGATCCAGGCGATCGGCAAGAGCGGACATCTCGATCAAAAAGTCTCGAAATAATCATTCTTTGTGGTGGCCAGCCTGTCGCCGAAGTTTTGTTGTTGCTTGCAGAACCCGGCACGGGCCGGTAGGTTAAATCTTGGTGAATCGCAACGCACAGGGCTTGGGGGCTCCTGGGGGACTCCAGGTCTATCGAAAGCTGGGGTGGAAAACAAGTTGCGTCCGGCGGCACCGCCGACGCTGCGGCTGTAAACTGTTTTTCGTTTTTTCCTAACGGAGCATGCCGATGGCCCGATGGCGACCTTTTTCCCGCGTAAGTGGCTTCACCTTGGTGGAGCTGCTGGTAGTGATCGCGATCATAGGCGTTCTGGTGGCCTTGCTGCTGCCGGCGGTGCAATCAGCCCGCGAGGCAGCCCGCCGCATGAGCTGCCAGAACAACCTCAAGCAGCTCGCCTTAGCGCTGCACAACCATCACGACGTGAAGAACACCTTTCCGCCCGGCGGCATGAACACCGGCCAGAACGGGACGATCTGCTACTCCACCTGGACGATCGAAATCCTCCCGTTCATGGAGCAGCAAGCGCTGTACCAGCAATACAACCAGAGCCAGCCCAACCATGCGGCCGTGAATCTGCCCGTGGTGCAGACGCGGCTGATCCCGCACGAATGCCCCTCCGATCCGGTGCGGTTCAAGCTCGAGCAGCCGGCCAGCGGCCCCGGTTCAGGAGTGAACTTCCGGCACGGCAGCTACCGGGCCGTTTCCGGCATGGCCGGCACACCTGTGGGGCACGGGGCCTGGGACACGTTCGAGCCGCAGCTCTGGCCCAACAACCAGATGAACCGCGCCTGGCGGGGTGTGCTGCACGCCACCTCCACCGCCTACAACGGCATCCCGGCCCAGACCGCCCTGGGTCAAGGCGGCGCCAGCGTGAGCCAGCTCGGCGGTCCGGAGCGGTTCTCCAACATCACCGACGGCACCAGCAACACCCTGATGATCGGCGAGCTGACGTTCATCGACGTCACCCGCCGCGGCACGTTCTGGGCCTATTCGTACGCCTCGTACAACCAGTCGTCGATCTGCTTGGAAAGCCGACAGCTCAACCACCGCTATGGCAGCCCCACCCCCACCCCGTTGCCCAACGGCACGGGCTGCGCTGGCTCGCCCGGTCTGTATGGCGATCAGATGTGCAAGCGGGCCTTCGGCAGTCTGCACAACAATGGGCTTAACTTCGTGCACGCCGACGGGTCGCTGCGGTTCGTGAGCTACAACGCCGACATCACGGTGCTGCGGGCGATGGCGACCATCGAGGGGGGCGAGTCGCTGGTGCTTGGGCAGTAAGCGGTGCGATGGCGGTAAGGCCGTGGCCCCATCGGGCGAGCGCGGCCTGGCGGCGCATGCCCCCGAACAGATCAGGAGGGGCCCCCGCGTCGCCGAGATTTGTACCGCATGTATTTGCGCTTGATGTCATTGAGGACCGCGCGGTTCTTCAGGGTATGTCTCCTCTCTTGCGAAGGAGTGTCACGTTGTCGCGTCCGTGGCTGGGGCTGATCGTCGTGGGGCTGGCTGTGGCAGGCTGCGGGGAGTCCGGACCGAAGTATGTGCCGGTGTCGGGCGTGGTCACGCTCGACGGCAAGCCGTATGGCGAAGCGGTGGTCGTCTTCCAGCCCAAGGCCACGGAAGGCAACATGAACCCGGGACGCGGTTCGGCCGGCGAGACCGACGCCCAGGGCCGCTTCGTGCTGAAGACCGATGATGGCAAGCTCGGAGCGGTGGTGGGCAAGCACCTGGTGCGCGTCCAGACGCGAGGGCTGGTACTGCAATTCGACCCGGCCACCGGCAGCCCGGACAACGCCCCGACCAACGTGAAGGTCGACCCGATCCCCGCCGAGTGGAACACGATGAGCGACAAGGAGTTCGTCGTACCTCCCGGCGGGACGGACAAAGCCGACTTCCACATCACCACCCGCAAACGCTGACCGGCCCTGCCAGCAGCGCTTGTCGCAGCCGGCTCGCCTCGAAGGTCCGCCGCGACGAGACTGCAACAAAGGGGGGCGCGTCAAGGCTGTTTTTCTGTGGCCGTACCGCCCTCTGACTGCCACTTGCGGGCCTCGTCCAGCTTACCCCAGGCGGTGTACAGGTCGACTAGCCGCCGGGCAGCCTGCCCAAGCCGCGACCCTCGCTCCTCGGCGGGGATGGCGCCCTGCTGGTTTTTCAATCCTTCGTGCCCGGCCAGGAGGAGCCGCTCCGCTTCGGCATATTGTTTCTGGCCGGCCAGCACCTCGCCCAGCCAGCTCATCGTGTCAAACGTTTTCCAGCCGGAAGGATCCTGTTTCTGGCGGATGGTCAGAGACTCGCGGAGCACGGCTTCCGCTTCGGCCCATTTCTTTTGCTTCGCCAGGTTCTGCCCCAAGCCAGCCAGTTCCTCTGCGGATTTGAGCGAATCTGCTCCGGCGGTCGCCTGGATGTGCGCGACCCATTTCCGCCGCCATCGCTCCGCCTGGTCGAATCGCGACGCTTGTTCGTACGCAGCAATGGTCATACCGAGGATCGCCGGAGCAATCGTATGTTGGAAGCGTCTGTTCTCCATTCCTCGGGCGGCTTCCTCCAAGAGCGGCAGTGCCTTGTCGAGCTGACCCGCAGCGAGGTAGGCAGCGGCCAGCGATCCCATGCTTCGCAGCGTATCCGGGTGCTCGGCACCCAGTTTGGCCTTCATCAGGTCGAGCGTCTGCTCGAAGAGCGGCAGTGCCTTGTCGAGCTGACGCGCAGTGAGGTAGGCAAGGGCCAGGTTGTTCATGCTTTGCAGCGTATTCGGGTGCTCGGCACCCAGTTTGGCCTTACGCAGCTCAAGCGTCTGCTCAACTAGCGGCAGTGCCTTGTCGAGCTGACCCGCGGCCTGGTAGGCAGCGGCCAGGTTGTTCATGCTTTGCAGCGTATCCGGGTGGTCAGCACCCAGTTTGGCCTTCTGTAGCTCGAGCGTCTGCTCATATAGCGGCAGTGCCTTGTCGAGCTGACCCGCAGCGAGGTAGGCATTGGCCAGGTTGTTCATGCTTTGCAGCGTATCCGGGTGCTCGGCACCCAGTTTGGCCTTCTTTAGCTCGAGCGTCTGCTCGTGCAGGGCGATCGCCTTGTCGAGCTGACCCGCGTCACTGTAGGCAAGGGCCAGGTTGTTCATGCTTTGCAGCGTATCCGGGTGCTCGGCACCCAGTTTGGCCTTGCGCAGCTCGAGCGTCTGCTCATATAGCGGCAGCGCCTTGTCGAGCTGACCCGCGTCACGGTAGGCATTGGCCAGGTTGTTCATGCTTTGCAGCGTAACCGGGTGCTCGGCACCCAGTTCCGCGCGGCAGGTTTCCAGCGATTGTTCGAACAACGAAACGGCCTCGCGAGCAAAACCGAGGTGGATCAGGCTTATCCCCAATGTCATTTGCAACTGGGCAACCGCTGCCGGATCGCCGACCGATTCCCCTTGAAGCTGCCCCGCCGCTGCCACCAGCCGGCTTGCCAGCGCTGCCTCCAGCGGCACGCCTTGCTTTTTGACCGCCCGGATATCGAAGTCCTCGAAGATGCCGGCCAGAATCTCATTGCTGCGCTGGAGCTGGCCCAGCCGCCGCTCCGCCAGCTCCCGAGCCAGCCGCTGCTGCTCAGCCGCTTGCTCGGCACGCTGCTGCGCCGCGACAGCCTGCCGCTGCGCCGCCACCGCCCGCGCCCGGGCCGCTTCCTTCTCGTCCCGTTCCGCCAGCGCGTCCTGTTCCGCTCGATAGGCGCGCAAGTACAGGAAGGTCGAAAGCACCAGGCCCACGAGCAGCACCCCCACCAGTGCCCGCCAGACCCGCCGCCGCCGACGCTGCTCCGCCTCGCGCACCAGCGCCTGGGCCCGCGCCAGCTCCGCCTGCCGCGCCCGCTCCTCCGCGGCCTGGCGGATGCGGGCCACCTCACCCGCTACCGCGTTGCCGTCCGCCGGCCGATCCTCCGGGACAAATGCCAGGCAGCGCTTGCAGAGCGCCACCAGCTCCGGCTCGGCACCGCAAGCCTCCAGCGCCGCCAGTGCCTCGGCCAGCTCCCCCCGCACCGCCTTGATTTTCACCGCATTCGCGTCGGACCCGCGGTAGGGAGGTCGTCCGGTGAGAATCTGGCAGAGGATCGCCCCCAAGGCGAATACGTCGCTACGCGGACCGAGCCGGTGAACCTCGCCCGCCGCCTGCTCGGGCGGCATGTAGGCCGGCGTGCCGATGACGCTGCCGGTCCGCGTTTCGGAGCCGCCGCGGGCCGGGGTTTCGATCTCGGTCTGCAGCGGGACGGTCTGGGACAGGTCGGGCTGCGTCTCCCCAGGGCCGGACGGTTGGGTCAGCAGCTTGGCCAGCCCCCAGTCCATCACTTGCACCTCGCCATGGGTCCCGACCATCACGTTGGCCGGCTTCAGGTCGCGGTGGATCACCTGGTGGCTGTGGGCGTAGCCCACGGCATGGCAGATCTGCTCGAAGATCGACAGAAAGCGCCCGCGGTCGGCGGCGGGATCGGGACGGTCTTGCAGCAGTTCCGCCAGCGTCCGCCCCTTGACCAGTTTCATGGTCAGGTACGGCCGGCCATCCGGGAGCGTGCCCATTTCGTGGACCGGCGGGATGCCCGGATGCTGGAGCTGGCTGGTGATCTGGGCCTCGGCCCGAAAACGCTCGATCGCCGACTGGTGGCCGCGGTAGGCGGCCTGAACGGTCTTGATGGCGACCGGGCGGTTGAGGACGATGTTCCAGGCGCGGTACACCACGCCCATGCCCCCCTGGCCCAGTTCCTCCAGGACGCGATGGCCGGTCACCTGGGGATAGTGCGTGCCATCGTCGCTCGACGGGACAGCCAGGTCGGCCGGCAACGGAGGAACCTTGCGGAGTCCGGCCACCAGCGGATCGTCCTGGTCGCTCAGGTGATCGAGCTGCTCCTGGCAGCTTGAGCACGTTTCCACATGGCTTGCGACCTGCTCCAGCAGGTCGGGGCTCAGCTTGCCGAGCTGGAATGCCGCCAGCAAGCTGCGGTCGGGACATTTCGTTTCGAGCATGGCCGCTGCCCTCACGACAACAGGTCGCCGAACTCCGCGCGCAGGCGGGTCAGGACCCGGGATTTGGCGGTGTAGATCGCTCCCTTGCTCATGCCCAGCTCGGCCGCCACCGCCTCGACCGGCTGGCCTTCGACCACGACCTTCAGGAAGGCCCGCATCGTCTGCGGAGCGAACTGCTCCTTCAGCAGCGCGAAGGCCCGCTGGTACAGACCAGCCTGGTCCGCATCCGCCGGCGACGACGACTCTTCAGGGCTGGCGGAGTCGGGAATGGCACGGAGCCGCTCCTGGAAGCTGGTGCCGCCGGGGCTGTGTTCGCGCTGCTTGGCTTTGCGGAAGTGATCGCGGATTTTGTTCTGCGTGATCCGCCACAGCCACCCGCGGAACGAGTCGCCAAGCCGCTGGCGGCGGAAGCTGGCGATGTGCTGAGAGACGGCTTGCAGGACTTCCTGGGTCAGGTCATCCGCGGCCTCGGCCGGCAACCCGGCCCCGCGGCACCACCCGACGACCAGCGGGCGGAAGAGGTAGTCGAACCGCTGCCAGCCGGTCTCGCTGCCCGCTTGGAGCTGGTCCAGGAGGGTCGTGCTGATCGAAGTGCCGGGATCGCCTGGAGGAGTTCGCCCGTCGGGAGGGCGTGGAGTACCAGCCATGCGGGGGTCCTCCGGACTACGGGTGCGGGACGAGGACGCACGAGGCGCCGCTGGGGGACATTGTAAAAAGGTGAGCTGGCCGGATTCAAGCAAAAGCGGCTCTCAGCGCTGCCCACGCTCGCCGCAAAAGTGCACCCGGATGGCTGTAAGCGCCGCTCGTTGTTCCTGGTGAAAGGAAGGCAACGGGCCTTCCGAGACCCAGTTCGATCAGGCGAGTAGGATCGCGAGGGATTGCCATATTGCGAGCTTCTGTGATCGCGTTGGCGGTGGGTTTGTTCGGTGTCTCGCAGGCTTGGGCCCAGTGGGGGAGCTACCCCTCAATTCAGATTCTGGGGAGCGGCGGATCCTTGTACCTTGGCTCCAATGGATACCAGTTGTACGCCCGTGACTCGTCGGGCTTTTCTCTCTATGGCGGAGGGCGAGGCTTTCAATATGGTGCAATCGGCGACCGCAATGGCGGCGCCCTTTACGGCGTGGACACGTCGTTCGGGGCCGGCTTTGGCCTGATGGATCGAAACGGCAACCGCCTGGAGCTCATTGCTCCGAAAAATGGCTCGCCGACACTGCGATTGATCCTGGGTCGTTAATCCTCCGAGAGTGTGGACGACGAATGCGGGGCGGCGGACGAGTGCGACCGCCGCCTTTAGGCTTTTGCTGGCTGATTATGGCCTACACGAAGCCCCTTTTGTGAAGTTTATCCCGGCCGTTCCGTCCCTGTACGGATCCACGAGCGTGTTCGGCGCTTTCCATATCACGGAATGAGAGCGACGGTGAATGTCGGTTTGCAGCCGGAGTAATAAAGTCGCGTCGCGTTAGACAGGTTTCCGCGACGTGCAGTGCCTGCCAAACTATGCGCTCGCCAGGGTGAGCGATGCGGCGGTGCGTGACAAACCTCACGGCACACCGCAACCAACGCGTGCTGCACCGCAGCCGTACACAGGGTGGTCGCTTCTGGCCGCACGCGACGCCAGCTTGCGAATCTGGCCCAGGGCCGCGCAACCGCAAGGTCTTTCAGGTAACGCAGTTGCGGCGTCCGTAGCGAGTTCCGCTCTGGACGCGAACCAGAAGTATTTCGGCGGCACCATGTTTGGCAGGTCGCTGGCCAGGCGCCGTCGACAACGTTCCAAATTCAGCTCTGGCGACGGGAAATCCTCAGCACCCGGCGTGCACACTTTTGCACAGCAGGCCGCTGGCGGCAGATTCTCACGCGGCCTCAGCGTGCAGCGCTCCTCAGCGCCGTTTCCCTCAGTCACGCCCAGGACGTCGAACCGTCTTAAAGCAAACTCTCCCTGTTCTATACTCGCTCCCGGCGCGAAATCGTCCCCGAGAATGCAAAATGCCAGAGCATGCCTGGAAAACGTCGCTGGCAGAGCATCCGGAGGGATGCTGGCCGATGCCAAACCAATTCTCTGTGCATTTCTGTGCCAATGAGCACCGCGGTTTTACGGCCAAGTGAGGACCGTGGCCGGCGGCGGAACATGGCCCCTTCCCTCGACGGACGCACCCGAAGAAGGCCTAGAGGCCAGACCCTTGTAAAGGCGAAAAACCTTCCCTAAGAACCTTCCTTGGAGCTAAGCGATTCCCAAAGAAGAATCTGGAACATAACCCGGTGCAGCCGGCCTATTGCCAACTCCCTGGGAGCTCCTTCTCCCTAGGAGCTTCTCCCCAGGAGATAGCCAGAGCAACGAAGTCGCTCTGTTCGCGATGTAAACCGCCTCCCGGACATCCACCCCCAAGAGGCACCCGCTGTCAGCGGTCCTCTTCGCAACCGCTCAGCACCGTGCCCCTCCAACTGGGCGGTAGAAGATTCGAACTTCTGACCTCGTCGTTATCAGCGACGCGCTCTAACCAACTGAGCTAACCGCCCGGTCAAGTCATTGCACTCCCTGGATCGTCGGGCAGTCGTTCGGGGGCTGGCCCCGCGCTGCAGGTGCGAATCCCCGGGAATCGCGGGGACTCGCTGGCTTCTTCGACCGGCTCGACTGCCTTCTTTAGAAACCACACTTTTTAGCTATGAAGGTAAAAACAAATCTTAGGAATAACACAAAAGCCATTCGCTAAGACCGCTTGTGTTAAAAATTTTATTTTTTAATATTAAAACACCCCTCTCTAGGTGCAGCAGGCGGGTCGCTGCCGTGTACGGCTTGAGTGACCGTGCCCTATTCGGACAATGCCGGTGCATCTCGGCCGGACTTGCACACCAACGGCGACTAGAAGCACGCTAGAGCATTGTAAATCACTGCGTTACAGTGTCAAAGGGTGGGCGCGTGAGGGGGGTGGCGGTGCGAAGCGGGGTGTCGCGGGCGTTTGGGCCACGGTCCCTCCTTGACTGGGGCGAGCAGGTTGACTGGGCGAGCAGGGCGCCTTGGGCTGCCACGGCCGTGGCATGGGTCTGGTCCCCAGGCCGCCCGTCGCCCATGTAGCGGCTCGGACACGGCCTGCCTTGCGATTCGGCCGGGCCGCTGCCGATCTTTCAGGCCCGCGTACGAAACTCCGGATCGTGAGTCATCGCCCGCTGCGGAAGGACCAACTCCTGCCATCCGCCGATCCGTCGCCGGGATCATGCGACCTGTCCCCACAATTTCGCCCGCCAGACGGCCCGTCCCCCCCGCCGCCGCAAGACCTTGCTGAGGCAGCATTTGCATTCACCCTTCGCAACGTTTCCGCCCTTGGGCGATGGTTCGTCGAGGAGCGGGTCCCAAGCCCATTCTCGCTCAAAGCAAAAAGTCCACCCGCCACGCACTCAATTCGGCAAAGGACCAAGCCCCTATTCGTCAGTCCATCGTGCGTCGTCGACCAACCCAGTCCGTTCGTCGGCTTGGGCCACCCGCAGCCGGCTCGCCTCGCCACGCACTAGCTTACGCCGCCACATCGGGGAGGGTCGTACCGTGAACGCCCCATGTAAGTCCTTCAGCGTCCTCGGTGGCGAAAAAGGCCACGTTGAACTCTTTCCGCGGCAGGTCCGAGCCACGCTTCCGTAGCGGGGAGGGCTTGCACCGCATCCTGCAGCGGCGAGTTGGCCCGTGCGGGCATGGCCTGGGCGAACATATCTTTAGGAAACACCTAAGAAAGTTTTCATGTTTTTTATAGTGCGAGAGGCTCCAGCGCTCTACAATTGCCCGCTTACCGGTGCGGCTGGGGCGCCGGTGTGCGCAACTTACCCCAAAGAAGGCGATTTTTTTCCGGAGAGCGTCCAGAGCAAGGAGGGACGCGATAACTGGGTACCCCAGGGGACGCAGCAGAGACCGTCGTCATCGCGACGCATTCACGCTGGTCGAGCTGCTCGTGGTGATCGCCATCATTGGCGTGCTGGTGGCGCTGCTATTGCCTGCGGTGCAGAGCGCCCGCGAGGCGGCGCGGCGGACGCAATGCACGAACAACCTGAAGCAACTGGCGCTGGCCATGCACAATTACCACGACACGTTCGGGACCCTGGCTGCCGGACTGGTGAACACCTACGCCAGCCCCGCGGGGCAAGCTGCCGCCAATCAGGCGAGCTGGGGGTGGGGCGCCCTGATCCTGCCCTATCTCGAACAGGCGGCACTGCAGCAGCGCATCGGCGTGGGAAGGATCAGTCCCAACGAGTACCAGAATGGGGCCGTGTCCCCGTCTACCGGAGTTTCCCTGAAGGACCCGTCGCTCGTGGTGCGTACCTTCCTCTGTCCTGCGGACGCCAGCCCGCCGCTCAACGACTCCTCCCGGTGGTCGCGCAACGGCAGCAACCCCTATGTCCCCTCGCCGGCAGGCGCCGCCCCGCGTTCGAACTACAACGCCTGTTTCGGGCACAACCGCCTCCGCGTCTGGACCGACCCGAGCTATCCGCTGATTGCGACCGGCGGGTTCAAGTATAGCGGGGGCGGTGCCGGCAGCGGCAGTGTCCGGTTCGCCCATATTTCGGATGGCACGACCAATTCGATCATGTTCGGAGAGCGAACGTACCGTTTGAAAGGCGTGCGGTTCTACCCTGGCACATGGGTAGGGGCTCGCTCCGGTGCCCATGAAGATGCAGGCGAGGATGTCTGGTTCAGCCTCCGGGCGCCGATCAATGGGGCTCAAGGCGGGCTCAACTTGAACGATCCCGATGCCAGCGACGTCCGCCTCTGGTCGCGGCAGGAAGGGCTTTCCAGCGCGCACGCAGGGGGGGTGATGGTGGCGATGTACGACGGCTCGGTGCGGTTCTTGTCCGAGACGATCGATTATGTCTACGGCGGAGACGGAGATCCGAATGCGGACCGGGTGCTGGAGCGGCTCTGTCACATCTCCGATGGAAACCCGGTCGCGGACGGGGCATTTTGAGCACGCACGGTGGGCAGAGGTCGTCCGCACACGCCAAGAGGTTTCCCTGTGTCGCATTGCCGATGTTTGCCAGAAACGACGCGTTGCCTGTGGCCAGCGCTGATCGCGCTGGCGCTGTGGGCAGTGTGCGGATGCGGGAAGAAGTACGACGTCGTACCGGTTCGCGGCGTTCTGACCTATGAGGGACAACCTGTGCCCGGGATGATTGTCCGCTTTCAACCCTCGGTCGGCCGTTTCAGCGACGGGCTGACGGCGGAGGACGGGACCTTTGAGATGACGTACACGATCGACACTATGGGAGTGGAAGTGGACACGCATGAAGTGGTCGTGCTCTGGTCGCCGCCCACGGAGGATGGCCGCGTGAAACCTTCCCGGTTGCAGAGGGACGTGCTGGCGGACTTCCAGAAGCATGGGCCGATCAAAGTGACCATCGACAAGCCGCAGCGGAACTTCGAGATCAAGCTTCCGCGGTAGCTGTCCGTGCCGCACGGCCGAAAGAGGCCCACGCGCCTCAGGGCGTGCCGCAGAGGGGGCCAAAGCGAAGGTCCTGTGGCGAGGAAGTGGCCGCGACCATCGTCCTTTTGAGCCGGGCGCGGCGTTCCCTGCGGCAGCGTCCAGAAGGATCCCTGTTACGTACCTCTTGGGAGTTTTCGTATGGAGTTCCGTCTGCTTGTATCCACGGCGATCGCGCTGTCCGCACTGCTCGCAAGCGCAAGTCGTGTGGCCGGCCAGACCGGTCAAGTCCAGCCCCGGCAGCCGGACGGCGACAACCGCGTGCAGATCAGCGGGGAGCTGAAGCAATGGCACAAAGTGACGCTGACGCTCGATGGGCCGTTTGCTCACGAGCAGGATAGCGATCCCAATCCGTTCACCGATATCGCGGTCTGGGTCATTTTCACACACGAGTCTGGCGCGCCGCGCTATATCGTTCCCGGTTATTTCGCCGCGGATGGAAACGCCGGCGACACGGGAGCCGTCGCGGGGACGAAGTGGCGTGCACATCTGTCGCCTGACAAGCCAGGCCGCTGGGACTATGTCGTCACGCTGCAAAGGGGAAAGGACGTGACGCTGCTCCCGCCTGGCATGGCCGATGCGGCGAGCGTGGCGCACGGCTCGCTGGTGGTCGGACCCAGCGACAAGACCGGCCGGGATTTCCGGGCGCAGGGCCGCCTGCAGTATGTGGGCCGGCACCATCTGCGGTTCGCGGGCAGTGGAGCCTATTTCTTGAAGGCCGGTCCCGACTCACCCGAAACGCTCTTGGCGTATGCCGAGTTCGATGGCACGGTGGCCATGAAGAAACAGGTGCCTCTCAAAACATACTCGGCGCATCTTCGCGACTGGCGGGAGGGAGATCCGACGTGGAAGGACGGAAAAGGGAAGGGGTTGATCGGCGCCCTGAATTACCTGGCTTCCAAGGGATGCAACTCGATTTCGTTTTTGCCGTACAACGCGGGAGGCGACGGCGACAATGTGTGGCCGTTCGTGAGCCGGGACGACAAGCTCCACTACGATTGCTCCAAGCTCGATCAGTGGCAGGTGGTCTTCGACCACGCGACCGCGCTGGGTTTGCACCTGCACTTCAAGATGCAAGAGCAGGAAAACGATGATCGCCGCGTCGGGCATGAGGCGCAGGAAGGGGAGGTGCCTGCGTCGCTCGACGGAGGCCGGCTGGGCCGCGAGCGCAAATTGTATTGCCGCGAGCTCGTTGCCCGCTTTGCGCACGAACTGGCCCTGACCTGGAACCTGGGGGAGGAAAATACGCAGTCGGCGGAGGAACAACGCGAGATGATCCGCTACCTGCACCAGATCGACCCGTACCACCACCTGATCGTGGTCCACACGTTTCCCGACTGGCAGGACCGGGTGTATTCCGAGCTTCTGGGCGACAAATCGCTGCTCCGTGGTGCCTCGCTGCAAAATGGATGGAACGTGGTGCATCAGCGCACCCTTCAGTGGGTGCAGGCGTCGGCCGCCGCGGGCACGCCGTGGGTGGTTTCCAACGACGAGCAGGGCCCGGCCAGCCTCGGCGTGCCGCCCGACCCGGGGTACCGGGGCCACGACGGGGTCGCCAGGGTCCGCCCCGACGCCACCGGCAAGGCTGGGGGGAAGTCCAAGGGGAAGGCGCCCTCGCCTGCGGAAACCCGCGGCTACACCCTGCACGACATCCGCAAGCGGACGCTCTGGGGCAACCTCATGGCCGGCGGGGCGGGAGTGGAATATTACTTCGGGTACCAGCTTCCGGAAAACGACCTGGTGTGCGAGGATTTCCGCAGCCGCGACCAGAGCTGGGACTACTGCCGGATCGCGCTGGATTTCTTCCGCGAAAACCGAATTCCCTTCGCGGAAATGACCAATGCCAACGTGCTAATCGGGAACCCCAACAACGACAACTTCAAGTTCTGCCTGGCCAAGCCCGGCGAAATCTATCTGGTCTATCTGCCGGAAGGAGGTTCCGCGGAACTCGATCTTTCAGGCGTGGAAGGCACGTTCACGCTTCGATGGTTCAACCCGCGGAAGGGCGGGGACCTGCAACCAACCAACGTGGTCCTGCGTGGCGGGTCGAACAACGCGATCAGCGCACCGGATCACGAGGACTGGCTCGCGGTCATCGCCAAATGAGCGGCTTCCTCGGTAGGAGGAGCCGAGGATGAATCCAGTGCCTGCTTTCCAGCGGCAGACCCTGGCAGCCAGCGTGACCGCTGGCGCGTCGGTGGCTGGCGACCGTGTGCCACATTAGAATGACCAGACCGATCGGGTTCATCGCCACCAGCATCAGACGAGGTATTGCGGTCATTCATCACGCCATCAACACCCCCGACGGCTCCGTGACGCAACTGTTCGCTCTGGTCGGCCAGGGCGATCAGGCCGCTGCGACAGCGCTATGGGAACGCTTCGTGCCGCGGCTGCTGGGTCTGGCTCGCCGCACCTTGGCCAGTCACCCCCGTCTGAACGGCTATGCCGACGACGTGGTGCAGAGCGTCTTTGCCAGCTTTTTTGCTCAGGCTCAGGCGGGGCAGTTCGTTCTCGATCGTCGTGATGATGTCTGGAACCTGCTCGGCGTGATGACGGTGCGCAAGGCCCGACAGGCCATTCGCCGTGAGATGGCCGACAAACGGGGCAGTGGACAGATCATCAACGAAGCCGGCCTCTCATCTCCGGCCGGGTCGCCGCCTGCCTTGGATGCCGTACCCGCTTCGCAGCTTGGCCCGGAGTTCGATCTCATCGCCGAGGAGATGCTCGCCGGCTTGCCAGACGAATTGCGCACCCTCGCCGTGCTGCGGCTGATGGGGCACACCAACCACCAGATCGCCAGCCAGCTCGATTGGACACTTCGGAAAGTCGAGCGGAAGCTGCAACTCATCCGCCTGCGGTGGGAAAAGGAATTTTCGGAAGAATAATCTCAAATTCCGTGGCGGGGTTCGCTCTCGGTCGGCCATATACCCGATAGCCGGCCGCGACAACGGTTCTCGGATGCCCCCGCATCACCCCTCGTTGGGCACGGTCGGTTCGTTCCCTCTCACTCCAGGAGATCGACCATGCGAACACTGTTGAGCCTCATGAGTCTGATTGGACTGGGCGTAGTCGCTCCGGCACAGGAGCCGCCGCGGCCCAGGACCGATAAAGAACCGGTCTACGCGCCAGCACCCCCGACCGTGGTGATGGCCCAAGCGACGGGCGACGGGATGAAGGTGAATTATGATGTCAGAGTGACCAAACTGGTGGCGTGGACCGAGAACGTCGAAGTGCTGCAAGAGGTCGATGGCAAGGACGTCAAAAAGCTAGTGGCTGTCCAGAAGGTTCGTCCGGTTTCAATGTTTGAGCATAAGGTCGTGCAACTGGGAGGTGAGGGGACATCGGTCGTGAACGTGGAGGCGAAGACGGTTAAGCCCGAAGACGCCATCAAGCGACTGAAAGATAAGACACCGGTTCTGCTATCCCAGGGTGGTCCGCCCGACCCGTACTATCTGCAGACGACCAAACCGGACACGCTGATTCTGATTTTCCCCCAGTCGCCACCCCAAAAGGTCGCCCCCATGGCGCCGGAGGGGGCCGCCCCCGCGTTGCCCTTGCCGAAAGGCTAAGTCGCCAAACCCGCGTTGGATAGAATCTTGGGAGTGCCGCCATGCCATCCGCCGACCCGTCTTTATCGCTCGCGCAGCGGATCGATGCCGTCTGCGATCGCTTTGAAGCCGATTGGAAGGCGGGCCGGCGGCAACCGGTGGAGGCGTATCTCGCCGAGGTCGCCGCGTCGGAGCAAGAGGCTCTCCGTTCCGCTCTGCTGGCTGTGCAACAGGAACTCGACACGCACAGTGGCAGCGCGGATAGTTCCATCGTGCAGGAGAGTCAGCACACCACCGACTACACGCCGACGCCGGAAACGAACAT
>Ga0101944_10004053_pt1 | contig 18946 bp, 16 predicted proteins | sample DewCreD2012metaG_FD_75245 | JGI IMG/M metagenome (GOLD analysis project Ga0101944, IMG submission 75245) | Hot spring sediment bacterial and archeal communities from British Columbia, Canada, to study Microbial Dark Matter (Phase II) - Dewar... ... | reverse complement strand
GCGCCGACACACAAGAATGCCGCCAGCGTCGGCAGTATCGTCCGCCCGATTGCTTCAACTACTCCGAGGGCGAAGGCCGCGGGCGGAGCAGCTGTCGCGATGGTCGCCGCGACTGCCAGCGCGAGGAGCGTAACGCCGATTGCGAAGCCGGTCCGCGGTGACCAGAGGCGCGATGGCTGAGACGCGGCCATAATCCAGTTGCTCACCTTCCGCCTGCCACCCCCACCGCCGACGCGAGGCCGGCGCCCATCCCAGCGAGCCCTTACACCGCCCCAGACTGTTCCCAGTAGTCGACGTAAGCTCCGGCGCTTACGTCGGTCTGGGATACCGTGATGACCATCCAGATAGCCGCTCCGTGCTAGCCTGGTTCGCGGTCTGACTAGTACTGGGGTCCACACTACAAGTATCGGCGGCTGAAGCGGTGGTATTCAGGGTGTTGTGCCGAGCTGTTTCGGCGGATCAAAGCCAGCACTGGCGCCACGGCGCGGTGACGGTCGGGATCAGGCTCCGCGTCGTTGGCGTCACATTCCTCGGCGCCAGTCGAAGTCGTCGCACGGTAAGTGCCGATAGTGGTGGAGGGACGGCGGGGGCACGGGCAAACGCTCGAGAGGCGTCGGCAGACGGTCAGATCCCTGCGTGCCGTGACTCAATGAAGGGAAGGCTTTGCGCACGCAGGTTGGCAGTCGACGCGACCGTCTGCTTGACACCGGCCGATCTTACCGTATGATAACGCGCAGGGTCCGCGTCGCTCATCGTGGCTAGGTGTTACCGGTGACTGGCGTGCGCTGTCCGGCGCGGGCACAGTTGGCACATCCGGCGCGTACGGGCGTATTGTCCCATTTGATACCTCGAGGAGAGAACCTGGTGTCTACCGTGTCGCCATCCCGTGTCTCCCGGCGCAAGATCCTGGGCGGGCTAGGTCTGATCGCGGCGTCTTCCGTGGCCGGCGGCTTGATCGCGTCGTGCGGTGCCCCAGCGGCGCCGACCGCAGCTCCAAAGCCGACAGAAGCGCCCAAGCAGGCAGCCCCGGCCGCAGCTCCAACCACCGCCCCAACCGCTGCTCCGACTGCGGCCGCGAAGCCGACCGAGGCTCCCAAGCCAACCGAGGCCCCGAAGGCTGCTGCCGAGCCGACGAAGCCGGCCGCTGCCCCAACCGCTGCCTCGTCGTCCGGCGCTGGCATCAGCCTCAAGGTTGGCCTCATTACCCCTCTGACCGGCGACGTCAAGACCTTTGGCGAGTCCACCCGCAACGGCTTCTTGCTCGCGGTTGAAGAGGCCAAGGCCAAGAAGATCGAGATCACCCCGGTGATCGCGGACGACCGGAACGACCCGACTGAGGGCTCGAACGCGGCCACTAAGCTGACTCAGCAGGACAAGGTCAAGGCCATCGTCGGTTCGGTGTCGTCTAAGGTATCGATCCCGGTGTCCGAGGTTGCGCAGTCGGCCAAGGTCGTGATGATCACCCCCACATCCACGAATGTGGCGGTCACGGTCGACGCGGGCAAGCGCAAGGACTACGTCTTCCGTGCCTGCTTCATCGACCCGTTCCAAGGCACCGTGATGGCGAAGTTCGCGCTGCAGGACCTGAAGGCCAAGAAGGCGGCCATCCTTTTCGACAAGAGCAATGCCTACACGGTTGGCCTCGCGGACAACTTCAAGCTCGCCTTCACCGCTGGCGGCGGCACGGTCAACATTCAGGACTCCTACGGCAAGGACGACGTCGACTTCTCGTCGCTCCTGACGAAGATCGCCGCGGACAAGCCGGACGTGCTGTTCCTCCCCGACTACTACAACAAGGTCAACCTGATTGCGAAGCAGGCTCGAGACAAGGGTGTGACGGCCGTGTTCCTCGGGGGCGACGGCTGGGACTCCTCCGACCTCGACCGGAAGGCCGTGGACGGCGGCTACTACAGCAACCACTACTCGCCTGATGACAAGCGCCCCGAGGTGCAGGACTGGGTCAAGAAGTACCAGGCCAAGTACAACTCGGTTCCCGACGCGCTGGCGACGCTCGCCTACGACGCGACCGTGCTGCTCACGGCCGCGATCGAGAAGGCAGCCTCCGACGATTCGACGAAGATCCGCGACGCGCTGGCCGCGCTGAAGGATTTCAAGGTCGTCTCCGGCAGCGTCTCGTTCGACAAGGACGGCAACCCGGTGAAGTCGGCGGTCGTTCTGAACGTCAAGGGCGGCAAGGACGTGTACGCCGCGACAGTCAACCCGTAGTCGGCCGTTAGCGCTTGCCCCGTTCGCCGGCACCGATGGCGCTGGCGAACGGGGGCAGCGCTGATGCATTCAGGCGGCTAGCCGGTGGCCGTCCCCCAGTCTGCCCAGGCAGGCGGAGAGGCCACCAAGCAGGAGACGGTCCGGCACACACGATGGATCTAATCTACATCCTGCAACAGCTCCTCAACGGCCTTCAGCTTGGGTTTGTCTACGCGCTGATCGCTCTTGGCTACACCATGGTCTATGGCATCGTCCGCTTGATCAACTTCGCTCACGGCGACGTGTTCATGGTCGGTGCGTTCGTTAGCTTCTTCGCTATTTCCAGCTTCCAGTTCTCCGGCTTCATCGGTTTCGTGGAAACGATGCTGCTCGCGATGCTTGCCTGCGCCGTGCTCGGCGTGGTGATCGAGCGGCTAGCCTACAGGCCGCTCCGGAATGCACCCCGGATCGCCGCCCTGATCACTGCCATCGGCGTCTCCATCTTTTTGGAGTATTTCGGCAGCCTGAACTTCGTCTTCGGCCCCAACTACCGTTCGTTTCCTCGCCCGTTCGAGGTGCAGACGTGGGACGTCGGCGGGCTGAGGATCTCCTCAATCCAGGTCATCATCATCGCAGTGGCGCTGCTGCTTGTCGTCGCGCTGCAGCTCTTCGTGCAACGGACTAGGATCGGCATGGCGATGCGCGCGGTCGCGTTCGACCACGACACGGCTCGGTTGATGGGCATCAACGTGGACTTCATCATCTCGGTAACGTTCGCCATCGGCTCGGCGCTCGCGGGCGCCGGGGGTCTGCTGTTCGCCATCGCATACCCGACCATCAACCCGTTCATGGGCATCATGCCCGGCCTCAAGGCATTCGTCGCGGCGGTACTCGGCGGAATCGGGATCATTCCGGGCGCACTCCTCGGCGCGTTGATAATGGGACAGGCCGAAGTGCTCACCGGATCAGTCCTCTCGTCGGTGCGCGACATCGTGGCGTTCGGCATCCTCATCATCGTGCTACTGGTGAAGCCGACCGGAATCCTCGGCAAGCGCGTCACCGAGAAGGTATAGGCCAGATGCAGATGCATTCTGACAGAATGGTTGGACTGAAGTGAAAGCAGCTCGCTTGCTTCTGCCTCTGGTTGTCGTCCTTGCCGTCTATGCTGTCCTCCAGATTCTCTTCATGACCGAGGTGCTCAACGCCTACTGGGAGAAGATCTTCTCGCTGTCGGCGTTCGTGACGATCTGCTGCCTGGGCCTAGGGATCATCTACGGCTTCACGGGGCAGTTTTCGCTCGGCCATGCTGCGTTCTACGGGATCGGCGCTTACTCGGCAGCACTTTTCACGAAGGCGCTCCAGGTGGACAGCGCGCTCGGATTCCTGGTGGCAATCCTTATCGGCGGCGCGTCTGCGGGTCTTGTCGGCTTCCTGATTGGGCTGCCCATCCTCCGGCTGCGATCGGACTACCTGGGCATCGCGACGCTCGGGTTCGGCGTGATGGTGAAGACCGGTCTCGACAACACTGACGGGTTGGCCGGACTGCTCGGGGGCGATCTGCTCGGCGGCGCGCGCGGGATGACAGGCATCCCGCCGTTGGCGTCCTTCACGTGGGCCTTCGGTTTCCTCGTCATCGCGGTGATCGTCCTCAGGAACTTCGTGTACTCGAACCTCGGTCGGGCTTGTCTAGCCATCCGGGAGGACGAGATCGCGGCCGACGTGATGGGCGTGAACACGACGCGCTACAAGACGATTGCATTCGTGATCGGGTGTGCTTATGCCGGAGTCGCCGGGGCTCTCTACGCGCACTTCTACCGGTTCCTGCACCCATCAAACTTCGACTTCCTGAAGTCGGTTGACTTCCTGATGGTTGTCGTTCTCGGCGGGCTAGGCAGCATCACCGGCACGGTAATCGCAGCGGTCGGCTGGACGTTTTTGCTCGAGGGGCTGCGGTTCGTCCTGCCGTCGAACCTACTTGACTTCCGAATGGTCATCTACCCGCTGATCCTGATCGCGATGATGCTCCTTCGGCCGCGGGGTCTCTTCGGTGGAAACGAGCTCGGTCCTCTGAAGCCGCCGATCGACGAGCCGCAGCCCAAGGCCAGCGAAGCGAGGTCGCCCGGTGTCACTGCTTAAGGTCGACAACCTTAGTCGCTACTTCGGCGGCCTGGCAGCAGTCTCCAAGGTCAGCTTCGAGGTGCCGCAGGGTGGCCTCCACGGTCTGATTGGTCCAAACGGAGCCGGGAAGACGACAGTCTTCAACCTGATCACCGGCATCTACCAGCCGAGCTCGGGCGATATTAGGTTCGACGGCAAGAGCATCGTCGGGCTTGAGCCGTACCGAGTGACTGCGCTCGGCATCGCGCGCACGTTTCAGAACATCAGGCTCTTCGGCGGGCTGACAGTGCTGGACAATGTGCGCACGGCCTACAACTGCCGAGTTCAGTACAACCTGGCGGACGCTGTGCTGCGCACTCGGCGTTTTCAGGCAGAAGAGCGGCAATTGACCGAACAGGCACGCGAGTTCCTCTCGGTGTTTGGCCTGCTCGACCGTCAGTACGAGCTTGCCCGCTCGCTGCCTTACGGCGAGCAGCGACGGCTGGAGATCGCGCGGGCGCTTGCCTCGCAGCCGCGCCTGCTACTGCTGGATGAGCCAGCAGCAGGCATGAACCCTGCCGAAGTCCGACAACTGATGAGCCTGATCGAGTTCATCCGCACTCGGTTCAGCGTGACGATACTCCTGATCGAGCACCAGATGGGGCTCGTGATGGGCGTCTGCGAGCACATCACCGTGGTCGACTTCGGGCAGGTGCTCGCTCGCGGTACGCCGAAGGAGATCCAGGACAACCCCGCCGTGATCGAGGCGTACCTCGGCAAGAGCGTGGCCTGACACGATGCTTCCTGAAGCCGCAATCCAGACGTGTACTGACGCGACGTGTCGCCGCGGGGGACTCGCGAATGCTGCTTGAAGTCAAGGACCTCGACGTCTACTACGGCGCGATTCGCGCCACCCAGGGCATCACGTTTGAGATTGACCAGGGCGAGGTAGTCACGCTGATTGGCGCGAACGGCGCGGGAAAGAGCACCACGCTCAAGACGATCTCCGGCCTTCTGCGCCCCCGCAATGGGAAGGTCCTGTTTAGGGGCAGCGACATCACGTCGGCGACTCCGCATTCGATCGTTGCGCTCGGCATCTCGCACGTGCCAGAGGGGCGGCGCCCGTTTGCCAACATGTCGGTGCTGGAGAACCTGAAGCTCGGCGCCTACTCGCGCTCGAGCAAACAGGAAATCGCCGAGAGCCTGGAGAATGTCTGCAACCGCTTCCCTCGGCTGCGCGAGCGACTGATGCAACCGGCGGGCACCCTTTCTGGGGGGGAACAGCAGATGCTTGCGATGGGGCGCGGCCTGATGTCTCGCCCGTCCGTGCTGCTTCTGGACGAGCCATCCATGGGGCTCTCGCCGATCCTGGTCCGGCAGATCTTCGACATCATCCAGGAGATCAACCAATCCGGTACGACAATCCTGCTGGTCGAGCAGAACGCGAACATGGCGCTTTCGATCGCGAACCGGGCCTACGTACTGGAGACCGGTCGCGTTGTGATGCAGGGACCAGCGGCCGAGCTCCGTGGCGACGCTCGAGTGCGCGCCGCGTACCTGGGCGATGTCGTTGCCGAGGAGCCGGCTGATCTCTGACGCCCCAGTTGTAGCCCGATACCAGACGCGACCACACGGGTCGGAACCAACCGACGCGTGTGGTACGATTTCTAGTGCCCGCGAAGCGCGCCGGTTGAGAGGCAAGCCGCGGCAGACTGGTGTTGTGGTGAACTGATGGCCAAGCCGAAGGTCGTCCTCTACCCCCGCCCCGCTCCAGACGTGCTCCGGATCGGTGAGAGCCTGCTGCCCGAGGGCCTGGAGTTGGTCGTTGCCGACTCCACGATGGCACCGGCCGAGCTAGCCGCGACGCTAGCTCCGGCCGAATACCTGATCGGATTCATTCCGCGACTGCCGGCCGAGGCTTGGGCCGCGGCAACCAGACTTAGGCTCGTGCAACTCCTTAGCGCCGGCTACGACAACTTCCCGATCGACGTTGCGCGGGAGAGGCGGCTGCCTGTCGCCACCAATGGAGGCGCAAACGCGATCTCGGTCGCCGAGCACGCGATCATGCTGATGCTTGCCGTCTACCGGCGTCTGCCGCAGTTCGATCGGTCGGTGCGGAGCGGAATCTGGCGCCAGTCCCAACGGGGTGCCGAGCGCTACTACGAGATCTGCGGGAAGCAGGTGGGGCTGATCGGGATGGGGATGATCGGGCGCAACGTCGCCCGCCGGCTGCGCGGGTTCGAGGCGACCGTAGTCTACAATGACGTCCGCCGGCTCTCGTCTGATGCCGAGGCCGAGCTTGGATTGCGTTTCGTCACGCGCGACGAGCTGATCGCGACATCCGACATCGTTAGCCTCCACGTGCCACTGCTTGCCGAGACGAGAGGGCTAATAAACGCCGAGACGCTCTCGCGGATGAAGCCGACCGCGGTGCTCATAAACACGGCGCGAGGCGAACTCGTGGACGAGTCCGCGCTGCTCGCCGCCCTGACTAGCGGGCAGATCGCCGGCGCCGGCCTGGATGTGCTCGCGCAGGAGCCACCGCCACGCGACCACCCATTCTTCGCGCTCGAGAACGTCGTGCTCACGCCTCACTCCGCTGGGCCGACCTGGGACTCCTGGCCACGCCGGTTCGGCAATGGCTATCAGAACATCCAACGCGTCGCAGCCGGGCAGAAGCCGCTCTGGGTCATACCCGAGCTCGCCGACCTGTTCGCGTAGGCGACGGGTCTGCAGGCGATGAGCACAGGCAGGTACTTTCGACCCGAGGATCGGGTTTCGCCAGACGGCGCGTCCACACCATTCGCGCGTCGAGCCTTCGGGATAGACGAGTTTTCGCACGCGCTTGAGGGAGTACTCGATCAGCGTGAGGTACGGAGCGCCGCAGGTCCAGCAACCTCGCCGTGGCAGACCGAGCCGGGTGCCTTCTCGGCGATTGGCCGGCTGCTCACCGACCCGGACCACGCCTACGCTCTGCTCGAAGAGCGACTCTTGCCCGCCGGCTTTACGCCGCAGCTTCGGGAGCAGGCAGGCGAGTACCTGGTTGTTGCCGTGCGGTCGGGCGGCGCGCCGGCACCCCCGAGTCCCAGGCGCGCGTTGTGGTTCTTCGCGGCAACGCTCGTCTCGGTGCTTATCACCGGCGGACTCTACGGGGAGTCGCCGTCGCTGGAGCGACTGATCGCCGGCCCCGACGGTCCTGGCGGCTGGCTTGGCATGCTCGCCGCGGCAGGCGAGCTGCTAGTCGGCGGCATCCCCTACGCGGCGAGCATCCTCGGAATCCTGGTCGCGCACGAGGCCGGTCACTTCTTCGCGGCACGGAGAGTCGGGATACCCTCCGGCTTTCCGTACCTGATCCCACTGCCGTTCCCGCTGAGCCCGTTCGGCACGCTCGGCGCGGTGATGCGAATCAACGCGCCACCGCGCGACCGGCACGCGCTACTCGCGATGGCGGCAGCCGGGCCGCTTGCTGGGCTGGCGGTTGCCATGCCTCTTATGGTTGCCGGCCTAGCCACGTCCCACGTCGAGCGGATCGGGGCTGTCGGGCTCCAGGAGGGGAACTCTCTCCTGTACTGGCTGCTGAAATACCTGATCTTTGGCCAATCGCTGCCATCAGCGACCCACGACGTGATTCTGAACTCGGTCGCCTGGGCTGGTTGGGCCGGGCTCTTTGTGACGGCGATCAACCTGCTGCCTATCGGCCAGCTAGACGGCGGCCACATCGCCTACGCGCTGCTCGGCCAGCGAGCGCGCTGGCTCGGGTGGGCCGTTACCGCTGGCGTGGCAGTGCTCGCACTGTTCTCGCAGGCCTGGATCGTGATGTTTGTCTTGCTTGTAGTTTTCGGTCGCGTGTACGCGGTGCCGCTCAACGACGCCTCTCGCCTCCGCCCAGCCGAAGTCGCCGTTGGCATAGTGATGCTGATTCTGTTTGCCCTGCTGTTCGTGCCGGACCCGCTCCGGTTTCGCGGGATCTGACCGCCCCCATCGTCGCCGACATACTGGCAGTTCCGACAACGGGAGGGCTCCAGCCCGAATGACCAACGTCACGGAGGCGAACCGTGCGATTCCTCGTCCTTCACGGGCCGAACCTCAACCTGTTCGGTCGACGCGAGCCCCACATCTACGGTACGACGACACTCGCCCAGATCGATGAGGCCATCATCGCACTCGGGCGTGACCTTGGCGCCGAGGTCATCTGCTTCCAGTCGAACCACGAGGGTGCGCTCGTCGACAAGCTGCAGGAGCACATCGACGACGTCGACGGCGCGCTGCTGAATCCTGGCGGTTTGACTCAGCACGGAGTGTCGCTCCACGACTGCATCAAGGCCATGCCCTTCCCCGTGATCGAGGTGCACCTGTCGAACATCCACGCAAGGGAGGAGTGGTCCCATGAAAATCCGGCAAGTGTGGGTTTGCGCCGGCTTGTTGCTCCTGGCGGGCCTGATCGCTTCGGCGCAGGTCAGCACCTCGAGCATCACAGGCACGGTTTCAGATGCGAGCGGTGCGGTGGTGGTGGGCGCCCGGGTGACGGCGCTGCACGAGCAGACCGGCATGCGGTTCACCACGACCACCACCGATGCGGGCATCTTCAACTTCCCTTCCATCCAGGTGGGGCGATACACCCTCACCGTCGAAGCCGATGGGTTCAAGAAGTGGGTCAGCGCCGGCAACGTGCTCGCGGTAGGCGAACCGCTGGTGCTGAATGTCGTGCTGGAAGTGGGAGACGTTGCCGAGGTCGTGCAGGTCGAGTCCACCTATGAGCGGCTGAACACCACGAACGCCATGATCAGCGGAGTGGTCACCCGCACGGAGATCGCTCAGTTGCCGCTGAACGGGCGCAACCCGTTGAACCTGGTCGTGCTCGAACCCGGGCTGGTGCAGCGTTCCACGGGCGCGGCCGGTTCGGGAACGCATGTGTTTGGTTCGCGGGACCGGGCCCACAACGTCACGATTGACGGCATCGACGCCAACGAATCCTCGGTCCCCAATCCACAGTCGAACATCTTTCGGCTCACGCCGGACAATGTGCAGGAATACCGGGTAGTGACGCACAACGCCACGGCTGAGTTCGGGCGCAATAGCGGCGCCAACGTTTCGATCGCGACACGTTCCGGCACAAACGAATTCCATGGCGGCGTTTTCTACTACCATCGGAACACGGCGCTGAACGCCAACGAATCGTTCAACAAGCTGTTCGGACAGGAACGGCCCAAGCTCCTGCTCCACCAGTGGGGCGGCGACATCGGCGGGCCGGTGTTGCCGAACCGGACCTTCTTCTTCTTCAGCTACCAGGGCAATCGCATCCTGCAAACGCAGCCCATCAGCCAGTCGTTCGGCATTCCGCTGGTGTATACCGAGCTGGCCCGGAACGGAATCTTCCGCTATGTGAAGGGCACCATCAACGTGGACGGGGTAAATATCTCGCAGAACGACCGCCGGCTGGTGGACGAGAACGGCAATCTGAAGCCCGGCGTGCCGGTCTGCGCAAATCCAGCGACGGATACGAACTGCGTGGCCACCTACAACATCTTTGCCAATGATCCGGCCGCGCGTGGCCCCGATCCCCGCATGCAGGCCATGCTGAACAGCTTCCCGCTGCCCAATTCGTTCACCAGCGTGGGCGACGGGTTGAACACGGCCGGGTTTGTCTGGAACACTCCGTCGAAGTTCACCGGACCGTTCTTCCTGGTCCGGCTCGATCACAAGTTCAATGAAAACCACAACATCTTCGGTCGAGTGCTGTGGAGCGAATACAACACGACCGAGGGCGACCTGCTGAACGCCCGACCTGCGGTTTTTCCCGGCTTCCCTCCGCTCGGGGAAGTGTTCCGTTCCTCGCAGAGCGCGGCCATCAGCTATCGGGCTGTGCTTTCTGCGCAACTGGTGAACGAATTCACGATGGGCTTCAGCCGGTTCAACTTTTTCTTCTCGCTGGCCGAATCGAACCTGGCCGGAGGCAATCCGGTCCCGTGGGGACAGGAATGTTTCGGGACGGACTCGCTTGGGAACGTGGACACTCCGTTCTGCAACACTCCGCACACCCAGCGCGCTGTTTCTTCCATCCAGTACATCGACAATTTGAGTTACACCACGGGCGCTCACGCGGTGCGGACGGGCTTCAACTTCCGGTTCTATCGCCACAACGACTCGCGCGGTGTGCCCGGCGGATTCAACATGGCCCCCACGGTGGTCTTCAGCCAGAGCGTGCGTTCGCCCAGCGCGAACACGGCACCCGGGGTCAGCGCTGGCTTCCCGGCGGCGCCGGGCATCAACAGCGCTGATGTCGGCCGGCTCAACCAGGCCATCGTGGAACTGATGGGCATTCCGGCGCGCGTGCAGCAGGTGTTCCAGGCGGATCTGTCCGGCAACCAGTACACCACCGACCTGTTCACCATGGGAACGCGCATGCGCCAGTTTAATGTGTATGCACAGGACGAATGGCGCGTCCGTCGCAACCTGACGATCAACTACGGATTGCGCTGGGAGTACAACCGTCCACCCACCGATTGCTGCAACCGGGTATTCGTCCCCGACCGAAAGATTGACGGCTCAGAAGGACCGGTGACGTTTGTCGCAGCCGACAGTTGGTTCCGCCGCAGCAACTGGAATACCTTTGCCCCGCGCGTGGGGATCGCCTGGGACCCGTGGTCGAGCGGGAAGACCGTCGTGCGTCTGGGTTACGGGATCGCCTTCGACACGATTTCGTCGTTCCAGGTGACCGCGATCAGCGGAAAGGTACCCGGCAGCACTCTGCAGTGCTTCACCACCGTGCCGTTCGGCTCCAGTCCGGCAGCACCGCCCGCGGGCTGCGCTGACTTGCGCGGTCTGGTGCCCACGAACGCGCGACTGAGCGAACTGCTGGCAACGCTCGGCGACACAGCCGCACAACCGTTGCCGATCAGTACACCGCAAACCCTGTTCAGTCCGCCGCCGCGGCCAGCCGGCACGGCTCCCGGGGTAGGCGCCTTCGACCCGGATCTGAAAGTCCCCACCGTGCATGAGTGGAGCCTGACGATTCAGCGAGAGCTGCCCTGGGGCTTCACTGCACAGGTGGGGTACGTCGGCAAGCGCGGGATGCGGCTCTACCGGGCCTACGACCTGAATCAAATTCGCACCGATCAACCGGGGTTCCTGGAAAGCTTCCTGATCGCCCAGCAGAACGTGTTCAATGGCTGCCGCGCAGACGGCACCGGCTGCCCGGCTGGCGTCACCGGGCAGACGCCCACGCTTCTGCTGCAACTGACCAACAGCACACTGGGCAGTTCCTCTTCGTTCCTGAACTCTTCGACGACCCGCTCGAACCTGCTGCTGAACGGGCTGGGGGACCTGGCCGCGCGAATTGACGAACTGGACATCACCCAAGTGACGGCCAACCGGCCCACGCCCTTCCCGGCCGACTATTTCCGTCCGAACCCGCAGTTCAGCGACATCTTCTACTTCGACAGCGGTGGCGGCTCGATCTACCACGGGATGATCGTGCAACTGCGGCGGAAATTCGAGCGGGGACTCACGTTCGGCCTGTCCTACACGCTGGCGAAGTCCATCGACGACATGTCCGTGGACCCGGTTGCCGCGACTTCTGGCGGCGGGCTGAGCACGACGAACTCGCGCACGCCCACCGACGTGCGGAACTTCGGTCTGGACCGCGCCGTATCGGACTTCGACAACCGCCATGTGGTGGTGATGAACATTCTGTACGAGCTGCCGTTCGGCCGGGGCCGGCGCTGGGCTGCGAACGTCCACCCGGCGCTGAATCACCTGATCGGCGGCTGGACGATCACCAGCATCTACGTTTTCCAGAGCGGTGAACCGTTCACGCTGAACAGCGGTGCCCGCACAGTGCACAACACGAAGCAGTCGCGAGCCTCGGTGCGCGGGCCCCTGATCCAACCCGGGCTGTTCAACGTCCCGGGGGTGGACGGCCCCGTGGTGTACAACGTCGGGCCGCGGATCACGAATCCGCTCGACCCGAACTACAACTGCCGGAACATCCTGACGCCGGACGGCACGCCGACTTCTTCCTTCTTCTGCATCCCCGCGCCGGGCGAGAATGGCAACACCGGCCGCAACGCCGTCTACGGCCCGGGATTCTGGAACACCGACATCGGCATCCTGAAACAGTTCAGCCTGACGGAACGGATCGGTCTCCAATTCCGCGCCGAACTGTTCAATGCCTTCAACCACCCGAACTTCGACAACCCGCGCAATGCTTCCGATGGGTCACCCACGCTGACCAGTTCGCTGTTCGGCCAGACCTGCTGCGTCACCAGTGCGGTACCCAGCTCGACGACCGTGATTGCCAACGGCGAACCGAACCGTGTGATTCAGTTCGCCCTGCGCATCACGTTCTAGGCATCGGCAGCGGCTTCACGGGGGAGGCGAATCGCCTCCCCCGTTTCATTTTCTGGCACCGAAACCGCGGGGCATGCCGAGGGAATCGATCCGGGAAGGAACTCTGCGGAATCTTCGGCGGGCGTCGATACGCCTCCCATCGTCCGGCAGCTCGCAGATACCTCCACTCTCGGCTAGGGACGCGTGCCGGGTGAGGCGGGACCTTGTGGCCGGCGCGGAACGTGGCCGGCTTCGCGACGCTGCTTTTCGCGCTGTTCGCGCAGCACCGCCTTGCGCGAAAGCCGGATTTTGTTGCCCTCGATGGAGAGCACCTTGACCAGGACCTGATCGCCCAGCTTCAGCTCATCGCGCACGTCGCGGATGCGCTGCTCGGAGATTTCACTGATGTGCAGCAGGCCATCGGTGCCCGGGAACAGCTCGACGAACGCGCCGAAATCGGCCAGGCGAACGACCTTGCCCAGATAGGTTTTGCCGACTTCCGCCGAGGCGGTCACTTCGCGGATCATCTGCAGGGCGCGGTCGGCCGATTCGCCGTTCTGGGCGAAGACGTGAACGCGCCCATCGTCCATCACGTCGATCTTGACGCCGGTCGCATCGGTGATCGAACGGATTTTCTTGCCGCCCGGCCCGATCAAGTCGCGGATTTTTTCGGTGGGGATGGTGAGGACATAGAGTCGCGGCGCGTAGGCAGAGATGGAAGCGCGCGGCTCGCGGATGGTCTGGTCCATGATGTCGAGCAGTTCCATGCGTGCGCGGCGAGCCTGCTCGAGTGCTTCGCGCATCATCTGCGTGCTGATGCCGGAGACCTTGATGTCCATCTGCAATGCGGTGATGCCCTGGCGAGTGCCGGCAACCTTGAAGTCCATGTCGCCATAGTGGTCTTCTGCGCCGGCGATATCGGTCAGGATGGCGTAGCGGTCGCCTTCCGTCACCAGCCCCATGGCGATACCGGCACAGGCGGCGCGAACAGGCACGCCGGCATCCATCAGGGCCAGCGAGCCTCCGCAGACTGTGGCCATGGAGGAAGAGCCGTTCGATTCCAGAATGTCGCTGACGATCCGAATCGCATAGGGGAAATCGGTTTCCGGAGGCAGCAGGTTGACCAGAGCCCGCTCCGCCAGCGCGCCGTGGCCGATTTCCCGGCGACCGGGCCCGCGCAGGAACCGCACCTCGCCGACACTGAACGGCGGGAAGTTGTAGTGGAGCATGAAACGCTTGAAGGCCTCTTCTTCAAAGAGCAGGTCGAGCCGCTGCATGTCTTCGCGCGTGCCCAGCGTGACCGTCGCCAATGCCTGCGTCTCTCCGCGTGTGAACAGCGCTGAACCATGCACGCGCGGCAGCAGGCCGACCTCGCAGGTGACCGGTCGGATCTGATCGAAGCGGCGGCCATCGGGGCGGCGCCCGTGGATCAGGATGTCGTCGCGGAAGTAGCATTCCCGGAGTCGCTCGAAAGCGCGGCTGGCCAGGGCGCGCTTTTCTTCGTCTTCTTCGGGAATGGCAGCGAGAATTTCTTTTTTGAGCGCTTCGACGCGGCGATAGCTTTCCCGCTTGGGGTATTTGGCGGTATCGAGCGCGTCGTGCAGCCGCTCTCCGTACTGCGCTTCGATCTGCCGATACAGTTCTTCATCGAATGGCGGGGGCTGCACGTCCACCTTCTGCGGATTCACCCGCTCCTGCAGCTCGCGTATGGCGGCAATCACCTTGCGGATTTCCTGATGGCCAAACTCGAGCGCTTCCACGATTTTTTCTTCCGGCACCTCGAGCGCACCGGCTTCCACCATGACGATGGCCTGCTCGCTGCCGGCCACGACAATATTCAGTGCACTGCTTTTCTGTTCGGCCACCGTGGGGTTGGCCACCAGGGTGTCGTTCAGCAGGCCGACCCGCACGGCTGCGATCGGCGTCGTGAAGGGAATCGGCGAACAGCACAGCGCGGCCGAAGCCGCCGTGACGGCAATGACATCCGGATCGTTTTCGCTGTCGGCCGAAAGCACCATGGCGATCACCTGGGTTTCGTTGCGCCAGCCTTCGGGGAAGAGGGGACGCAGCGGGCGGTCGATCAACCGGCTGACGAGCACTTCGCGTTCCGACGGGCGTCCCTCGCGCTTGAAAAATCCTCCGGGAATCTTTCCGGCCGAGTAGGTGTACTCCCGGTAGTCCACGGTGAGCGGGAGAAAATCGCGTCCCTCGACCGGTTCGGGCGCCATGCAGGCGGTCACGAGCACCACGGTGTCGCCATAGCGAGCCACGACCGCGCCATCGGCCTGCTTGGCCACCCGGCCGGTCTCCAGGGAAAGTTTTCTTCCTCCCACTTCCACTTCGATCTGGTTGTGCGACATAGTGCCAATGCCTCGATGCAGGGAGCGGAAAAATCCGCTTCCTCGCTTGGAATGGTATTCCTGCAGAAGAGAAAACGCGGGAACGGGCGCGACGCCGAAACCGAGTACCGGTCAGAAAAAAAGCGACCTGTCAGCTTCGCCGAGCGAAACCACAAGTCGCCGCACGCTTCGGAAGCGTTCTCGAACCGGTTCTTCGCAGTGGGCCGGGCTGCAGCCGGCCCCAAAACTACTTGCGCAGACTGAGTCGTTCGACAATCTCGCGATACCGATCCGGGTCACGACGATTCAAGTAGTCCAGCAGCCGCCGGCGCTTGTTCACCATCATGATCAAGCCGCGGCGGGATGCGTGGTCCTTGGTATGCGTCTTGAGGTGTGAGGTCAGATAGTTGATCCGTTCGCTCAGCAGTGCGATCTGCACTTCCGGCGACCCGGTGTCTTTCGCATGCTGTCGGAATTGCTCGATCAACGCTGACTTCCCGTCGCTCAATTCGCCCTCCCCTGGATCGTCGCACCCTGTTCTCAACGATTCGTCTTCTCTTCGACACGAAAATGCTAGCACAGGGCGGAAGCTGCTGTAAAGAATTGTCCTTGCAAGCCCGGGCCGGCCCGGGGATACCGCAGCGCGCGGGGCCAAAACGGCAAGCGCTTCAGCGACCCGGATGGATCAGGGAGAGGAACTCTTCGCGGGTCTGCTGATTGTCGCGGAAGGCACCCAGCATCGCGCTGGTCACGGCCTGGGAATGCTGTTTTTCCACACCGCGCATCACCATGCAGAGATGGCGGGCTTCGATCACCACGCCCACGCCCACCGGATCGAGCCGTTCCTGAATCGCGCGGGCGATTTGCTGGGTGAGTCGCTCCTGAATCTGCAGCCGGCGGGCGTACATGTTCACCAGCCGGGCCAGTTTGCTCAGGCCCACCACCTTTTCCCGCGGGATGTAGGCGACGTGGCATTTGCCGAAAAAGGGCAGCAGGTGATGTTCGCACAGGCTGTAGATTTCGATGTCCTTGACGACGACCATCTCGTCGTAGCAGACGCGGAAGATGGCGCCGTTCAGCATCTTTTCCGGGTCCTGGTGATAGCCGGCCGTCAGGAATCGCAAAGCCTTTTCCACCCGTTGCGGGGTCTGGCGCAAGCCTTCGCGCTGCGGATCTTCACCCAGCAGCACCAGAATGCGACGCACAAGGTCGGCAATGGTCTCCTGCGGCGATTGGGATTCGCCGATCACGACAGTTTCTTCGGGTTTGCGCATCAAGGTCTCCTGCTGGCCTGGCCAGCGTATTCGAAACTGTTGCGCCCGGTCTCTTCCAGCCGCACCCGGCAGAGCCGGGCAAACGGGAAGGGTTGCAGGCGTCGGAAAATTTCGATGCAAAGATTCTCTGTGGTCGGCACCTGCCCGCCGGACTCGGGTCGGAAGGCCTCGATCTGTTCGTTCAGATAAACGTGGTCGAACACATCCAGCACTTCGCGCTGCACGAAGCCATCGAGGTCGGCCAGGTTCGCCACCATGCCCGTCGTCGCATCGACCGGACCGGCCACGGTGACCTCCAGAACATAGTTATGGCCGTGGCCATACGGGTTTGCGCACTTGCCGTAGAGGCGGCGATTTTCCTCCTCAGTGAACCGGGGATGAGCCAGCCGGTGCGAGGCGGCAAACGAATACCGGCGCGTCAATTCAATTTTCACTGGGCGTCTCCATAACAATCCACGAACAGATCCGGGGATTCGTACAAGCGGATGCGATGCAGGCGACCCTGCCGGATTTTGGGCGCGAGCAGATGCCAGATGGTCATCGCCAGATTTTCTGTCGTGGGCTGGCGTCCGGCCAGCTCCGGCACTTCAAAATTCAGGTGGCGATGGTCGAAGCGCTGGGTGATTTCGCGGTCGAGCAACTGCTTCAGCTCGGCCAGGTCGAGCACCATGCCCGTCTGCGGATCGGGCATGCCGGCCACAGTAACCTCAAGCGTGTAGTTGTGGCCGTGACCGTGGCGGTTCGCGCACTTGCCGAAGACCCGCTGGTTCTGCTCCTCGGACCATCCCGGATTGTAGTAGAAATGCGCTGCCGAAAATTCCAACTTCCTCGTCAGATAAATCATGGCCATTCGACTGGATATTCCCTTCCCTTCCAGATCACGCGGCCCCGTGCGTACCGTCGAGCCGAGTTCAGCAGCACGGCCGAGTACAGCAGAACTGCAAGCAAATAGTATACGACGTAGCGCACCGGATAACGATTCCGGCGTAGCATCGCCGCATAGGCTGCATGGCGTCCGGCCAGCAGCACCAAGCCGAGCACGGAAAACAGCGGATGCACGCCCCCCAGGCCGAGCAGGGCGAGCGGCAACCACGGCACCACGACCGCCAGCTCGGCCGCCACCGAGCGCTGCCCCAACAGCGGCAGCAAGTTTTTCGTCCAGCCCTGCCACATCGCGGGAAAGCTGGAATACATCCGCGTGCGCACCACGCCCGTGCCGGGAGCGAACCACAGCCGGTGTCCGGCGCGCTTGACGCGCTCGGCCAGCGCAACATCTTCCAGCACTTCGCCGGAAACAGCCGCATGGCCGCCGATCTGCTCATAGACGTCGCGACGAATCAGCAAGAACTGGCCATTCGCGGCAGCGGCGGGAGAGTTCGGATCGTTCACCTCGGCGAACGAATAGAGCTGTGCGAGCCGGCAGTAGAGGAACGGAATCAGGGCGCGCTCCCACCAGGTGGGCGTGTGCTGCTCCGGGGAGTAGGAAACCAGAGCCGCTCCGCAGCGCTGCGCCTGCTCGAGCGCACGAGCCGCGGCGCCGGGCAGATGCTCCGTATCGGCATCGGTGAACAGCAGCCAGTCGCAGCGCGCTGCCGCAGCGCCCAGACTGGCAGCGTAATTTTTACCGACCCAGCCCTCGGGCAGCCCGGCGCTTTCGAGCACCCGCAGCCGGGGAATCTCGACAGCCATGCGCGCCAAGACTTCGCTGCTGCCGTCGGTGGACTGGTCGTTCACAACCAGAATCTCCGCGATCTCCGGCTGCCGGGACAGGGAACGCACCACGCGTTCCAGATTGTCTGCCTCGTTGCGCGCAGGCACAACGGCCGAGATGGGCGCCGCGGGATGCATGGTGCCGGGGTGTGGAGTCCTCGGGTGCGGGCGAGGCGAAGGAAAATTCGCCTCCGGCCCCTCGCCACAGTATAGTATAGGCGGAAGGAGGTCACCGTGCTGCGGAAGCTTGCGAGCGGCATCGCGGTCGCCGGCGCGCTGGGACTGCTCCTGCTGTTCGCCAGCCCGAGTTACCGCCAGGGCGAACCCAGCATCGTGGGCCGGCGCGCACCGGATTTTTCTTTCACACACGCCGGGAAGACGCAACGGCTCTCCGAGCTGCGCGGGAAAGTCGTGGTGCTGAATTTCTGGGCGACCTGGTGTCCGCCCTGCGTGGAAGAGATGCCTTCGCTCGAAGCGCTGCACCGGGAGCTGGCGGACGAAGGCGGCATGGTGCTCGGCGTCAGCGTAGATGAAAACGCGCAGGCCTATGAAGAATTCCTGCAGCGATTCCAGATCACCTTCCCCAACCACCGCGATCCGAATCGCGAGCTCGCTGCGAAGTACGGCACGGTGATGTTCCCGGAAACCTACATCCTGGACCGAGAGGGGCGCATCGCGAAGAAAATCATCGGAGCACAGGACTGGATGAGCGCCGAACAGCTCGGCTACCTCCGCAGCCTGCTGGAACGCCGGTGACTACTCGTAGCGGAGCGCAACCACCGGGTCGAGCCGCGCAGCGCGCACAGCGGGCACCCAGCCACTGGCCACGCCGACCACCATCAGCACCGCGCTGGAAATCAGCAAGTTCATCCAGGAAATCCGCAGAGTGATGTCGCCGCGGCCGGAGTCATCCTCAAACAGCGGCCCAAGCAAGGGAAGCGTACCGATTCCGAACGCGACGGCCTGCGCGAGCAAAATACCGGCCAGTCCGCC
>Ga0101944_10004052_pt1 | contig 18949 bp, 9 predicted proteins | sample DewCreD2012metaG_FD_75245 | JGI IMG/M metagenome (GOLD analysis project Ga0101944, IMG submission 75245) | Hot spring sediment bacterial and archeal communities from British Columbia, Canada, to study Microbial Dark Matter (Phase II) - Dewar... ... | reverse complement strand
TTTCCTGCGTAACCACCTATTAACCATTTCTGTGACGATGAATTGTAGTCAATTGCAACTATACCACCGCCCCAGTTTATCACTCCTGTTGTTTCTGCAAATTTATCTTCACGGGCAAGAACCAATCTATAATTTACAGAACTATCCCAATTTGCTGTTGTATTTGTTATGTCTTTATATGTGTCGCTGTTAAATGATTCTGTAAATGTGGCAGCAAAAAGTGAAAATCCCCAGATTATAAAAATAAATATAAAATTAAAACGTAAATATTTCATACAATCTCCTTAATTACACGCCACCAATTATATTAAAATTTAATATTTAAACCCATTTTATGAACAGAACCAAGTTCATTATACGGCAAAAAAACATAATCAATCAAATACTTTGCCCTGTCTATTTTTATTCCTATGCCACCGCCAATTGTAAATCCGGATGCTAATCTTTCTGCAGGATTAAAATTACCACCAGTTCTTATTGCAAAGGTAAATGCTTCTATTGACTGCTCATACTCAAGCCCATATCTTAAATTTATTCCATTATCCATATTATAATCACTATCTGCACTTATACTTACTTTGCTTCTTGGAATACCAACATTTAAAAATTGGGTATATAATCCCATGCCAATAGTAATAGGTGTAATACCGGCATTAAAACTTGTTCCAAGATTTTTAAATACAACTCCAACCCCTGCTTTATTCCATAAAAACTGGCCGCGATTTGATAAAAAATCTTCCTCTTCTATAACAAAAGTATAAATACCACCTAAATCTGCACTTATACTTAAATTACTGTAATCTTTCAGGTTTTCTCCACTTATTTTTAATCCAATACCAATATTTAAATTTTTTGTAAAATCATTATAAACAAAATTACTAATTTTTGTTGAATACGCAAGAATACCTGAATAATTTAACCCACTTACTTCATCGCCTTCACCGGCATATTCTCCTGTGTCTGTTTCAATTGTTTCCTTTATACTTCCTGTTGTAAGTATTTTGAATCCGGCACCTACTGTGCCTGCCTTTTCAAATGTATAACCATAAAAAACACTTTCATTCATCACACCTTCCAGGTACATATCATGAATTAGTATTATTTCCTGTTTCTCAACAAAACTCAATCCTGCCGGATTTATTTCTATACCTTCAACACCATCTGAAATTGCGATATATGCGCCACCAACGCCCTGACTTTTTATACCACCGGGTATTTTTAGTATGTCAACGGCAGTTGTGCCAACACCAGCATATATAATACTTATAAATAATATAAATATCATAATCTGAACTATTCTTTTCATATACAAACCTCCTTATAATTGTTAATTATATCTACCAAATTCATTTCAATTGTTTCTTGCTTTTTGCTGATTGCTGTTTGTTGTTTTTTCCAATCCACAATTGACAACCAGCAATCGACAATGTAGTTATCAATCAGCAACTACCAATCAGCAATGTAGTTATAGTATCTTCCAAATCTTCCGAATCTTCCAAATTTAAAAAAATGTTTTTAAATAGCAAATCGAAAAACGTAAACCATAAATTTTAAATTTTATTTATTTTGTAATATAGATTTTACCAGAATATCTATTGCCACCCATCTCTATTATATAAAAGTATATACCAGGAGCGACATTTTGTCCATCTTTATTTTTACAATCCCATTCAATTTTACCTGTAACACCTATTGCTTCAAAAACCTTAAATGTTGCTACATTATATATCCTGATATCTGCAATATCAGGTATTTCAATTTTTAATGTGCCACGTACTGCTTTTTCCCTGTTTATAGGATTTGGATAAATTAAAAATTGTGTCAGTGGTGTTGGAGTTATTGTTATTGTAAGTGTTATTGTTGGTGTTAAAGTTATTGTGTAAGTTGGGGTTACAGTTCTTGTCAGGGTAATTGTTCTTGTTTGAGTTATGGTCGGTGTATTTGTTAAAGTTGATGTGAAAGTTTGTGTTTGCGTATTTGTATATGTAGGTGTCTCTGTTGGTGTTTCTGTTGCGGTTTCTGTCTCTGTTATTGTTGCTGTCTCTGTCCATGTTGGAGTATCTGTTGCTGTCTCTGTGTCAGTGTCTGTTTGTGTAACTGTTGCAGTAGGTGTTGCTGTTTCTGTTTCTGTAATTGTAGGTGTATATGTCCATGACGGTGTATCTGTTATGGTTTGTGTAATTGTTGATGTAGTTGTTTCGGTTTCAGTTTCTGTAATACTTGGCGTTTGTGTATCTGTCAATGTCTCTGTTATTGTTGCTGTCTCAGTTTCTGTTTGTGTTGCTGTTGCAGAATCAGTAATGCTCGGGGTTGATGTTGTTGTATATGTTAAAGTTACTGTCAATGTATATGTTTGAGTTGATGTTGGTGAATCAGTATGTGTTTGTGTGATTGTCCATGTTTGTGTGATTGTGCCTGTCTTAGTTATTGTCGGAGTATTGGTATGTGTATGCGGTGGGGAGGCAGTCCAGGATGGAGTTATTGTTGCTGTATCTGTTATTGTCGGACTCGCAGAGTGTGTCTGTGTCACTGTCCATGTTGGTGTTATAGTTGGCGTCACTGTATCAGTATTAGTTGAAGTAAATGTTGATGTCAAAGTCATTGTAAATGTTACTGTTTGTGTAATTGTTGGTGTTACTGTTTCAGTTATTGTATCTGTTGCTGTTGGTGTATCTGTTAGAGTATATGTTGCAGTTGCTGTCTGAGTTATTGTTGGAGTTACTGTTTGAGTCACTGTGGGGGTTACTGTTTGAGTCACCGTTTCTGTTACTGTTTTAGTTACTGTTTGAGTTACTGTAGGTGTTGCTGTTTGAGTTATCGTTGGGGTTATTGTAGGTGTCACTGTTACTGTAATTGTTGGTGTTACTGTTTCAGTTACTGTTGGCGTTATCGTTGAGGTTGCTGTTGGTGTTGCTGTTTCAGTTACTGTTGGCGTTACTGTTTCAGTTATTGTTGGCGTAACTGTAGGTGTTACTGTTTGAGTTATTGTTGGCGTTACTGTTGGTGTGCCTGTTGGTGTGTCTGTTGGTGTTACTGTTGGTGTGTTTGTTTGCGTAACTGTTGGCGTTACTGTTTCAGTTATTGTTGGTGTTGCTGTTTCAGTTGCTGTTTGAGTAATTGTTGGCGTTACTGTTCTTGTAAATGTTGGAGTAAAGGTCATAGTAGGTGTATAAGTTGGCGTAACAACAAGAATATTATTACTTGTTCCTGTAATAGAGGAATCAGAAGTATCTGTTCCTGTGATTGTCTGCATCCCTGTTGTTATCAATATAACGCCTGTAAATGTATGAACGCCTTTGTCTGTTGCCGGAATAAAAGTATAGTCAGAAGGCAAAACAACTTCTGCTGCTGTATCGGACGAAGTAAAATGAACTGTTCCATTATAATCTTCCACTGTATTTCCATACGCATCTTTTGCGCGAACAACTATCTGGAAATTATCTCCTGCAGATACCATGGAAGGGGCTGAAATTGCAAAAGAAATAACAGGGGTTGTAGTAATAACTCCGGAATATCCTGTATCATCCGGACTTGTTATTTTTACTGTTACAATATGATTTATATTTGAAACAATTGAAAGAGTTAATAAAGAAGTTGCAGTTCCAGATGCATTAGTATAAGAAACAGATGGATAAATTGAGCCGTTATTTGTTGAAAATTCAACCTTTACTCCTGACATATTAATTGAATTTCCATTCTGGTCAATTATCTGCGCTGTAATTGTTATATAAGAACCGGCAGGTGCTGTCATATTTGTAGATGGTAAAACACGGACAAAATATCCTGTTGTTATATTTAATGTTCCTGTGCCATTTGTTAATGGACCTGTTCTGTTTAAATCATAAGCAGTAAGAGTATATGTTCCTTCGTAATGGCATTTTACATAAACAACTGCTTCCCCACTTGAATTTAAAGTTGGTGTAACAGATACGTACCAGTTAGTCCCATCCAGTGAAAAACGAACATTTGTATTATTTGCATAAACATGAATATTTTCGTGTCCAGATGGAGCAGGTGCATTATAGCCATTTGCATCTTTTGCATTTACCCATAAAGTTCCTATTTTATCTGCTCCCAATGAATATGGATTTGGCAAAAACGCAAGATGGTCTGCCACTCCTGATGCAGAAATTGTGATTGTCTTACCAAGCAATCCAGGTGTGTTTATAACACAATAATTCATTGAACCAGTTGCATCAGTTGACACCCTAAACCAGAATGTCACCTGTCCACTTGCATTAGTAGTATTTGTTGAAGATGTTACAACTGCATTTTGTGTTTTCCCTGATTGAACAAGCGCTGTTGCTGTAACCCATGCAGGTGTTATTGGATTTCCATAGATATCAGTAACCTGCGCTGTAATTGTAACCCACTGTCCTGCTGAAACAGCATATTTGTTTGCCCATGCATCAAGTATTGCCGGCGCTGCCGGGGTAATTGTTGCATAACCTTTACCATCTGTTAATACAGAAGAAGTATCATGCGCTGTAATTGTAATATTACTTGCCATAATTGTATCTTTATAAAATAATGATAATTTACCATTGTTTAAATTTGCAGTTAATGATGAATACCATATATTTTTATCAAGAGAAAATTGCATTGTTGTTGAAGCAGAGGTTATCAACACCTGTGCATTTGAAGGAGCATTATTTCCATTTATATCCTTTGCCTGAACTGTGATTGCAACTGGCTGCCCGGCAACTGCTGTAGATGTAAGTGGCTGGATCTGAAGATATGACGCAGGTAAATTGTTCACATATATAATTGATTGACCTGATGTTAAAGACGGTGCAGCAGCAGTAACTGTTGCTGTATTTGCCACTGAATCTCTTACCAATATGGACCTTGCCGATGTTCCGGCAAACATCACCTGGTTATACCAAGTATTTCCATTGTCAGTTGAAAATTGCATTGTTCCTGAACTTGATGAAACAGTTATTCCACGCGCATCAGATACATAATTACCATACCGGTCTTCTATTCTTATAATTAAAGAGCCATTAACATTTGTTTGCGTTGTTAATTCCGGTGGAATTATATTTACTTTTGCCGCAGGCCCTGCTATAAAATTAACTGTTACTATTTGAGTAAAATGACCAAAATACAAAGTGACATTTGCAGGTCCTGCTTTTGTAGACCTTATTCTCGCATACGCATTTCCATTCCAGTCAGTAATTGCATAAGTGTTTAAACTGACTGTTACTGGCTCTATTATGTCTTCTTGCCTGTCTGATTTAAAATCAACCAATGCATAGGCAACTTTTGTATTTGAGCCAACTGGTGGGGTCCAGACATATGCTGTAATTGTGGCACATTGAACACCATCTGCTACGATATTTGTAGAAGGGTTGACCCATGCTTTCCATCCGTCTATAACCCATATATAATTATCAAGTGGATAAGTGGTTGTAGATTTCCAGCTTGTATTATATGTATTTTGATTATTAGGAATATTATTCATCACTATGTATGGTGCTGCGCCAACTTTCATCGTATATGTATTTGAAAAAACATCCCACACAATTTGGCCCGATGCATTTGTAAAAACAATATTGTCAAAAAAAGCATTAAATGTTCCTGGATTATTTGATGGCGCTCCGTTATATCCTATGTTGCCTGTATCCTGGGATAAAAAGCCATCGGAATAATAACTGTTCGCAGCAGTCAACCCGCTTAAATCAAATTTCCTGTGATACCATTTGTCTTTTGCATAAGCAGAAATATCCATTGATGGATGTATACGAATACCATTCTGGTCCCTTATATAATTCTGAGCTGTCTGTCCCCAATCACGCATTGTATCCGGGTCAACTGTATTGGGATAACTACCATTCTGGAATTCAGTTGAACAATAAAAATTAGCACTGATGGGTGGCACAAAAACATCATATTCAAGATAATAATTATTTGTAAATGTAAAATTCCTGTCATCCATTCTAATGTAACAGAATTCATAGTGATTCTGTTGGGTAAGGTAAGAAGTTAAAAGCAAAGGCCTGTTATAAGATGTTGCCGGGACTATGACATTTATTGTTGCAGAACCAGTTATTGTTGTTGCAACAGTATCATTTACTGTTATTGTCTGGTTCCCGCTATTTACAAGTGTTGCTGAAAAAATTCTTGAGCCGTTATCAGATAATTGATATGTGTAATTTGCCGGCAAAGTTGCAGCAGGGTCAGAAGATGTAAAATGCACTGTTCCTGTATAATTTTCAATTGTGTTATTAAACTGGTCTCTGGCGCGGACTGCAAAATTAAATGGCACATTTGAATTTGCAGTATTTGGAGCAACAACTTCAAAACTGTATAAAATACCAGGTATTACCTGAATAGCATTTGATGTTCCATTAACAGATGGGTTGCCAACTTCAAACCCTGATATTGTATGCACGCCAACGGTCCTTAATTGAACCTGTACAATTTTAATTCCGTTATCAGAAGGATTAAAATCAATATCCGTAGGTGGCAGAACTGCCTGCGGGTCAGTTGATGTTAAACTGACAAATTCATCATAATTAGTAACTATGTTATTATACGCATCTTTTACAGTTATTGTTATATAAAAGTTTTCACCAGCTCTTACTGTTGATGGTGCAGAAATTGTATAAGAAGTCGCATTACCGGTTATAACATTTATAATTGCACTCCCTGTAACAGATGGAATGACTGTATCAGTTGCTGTTATTGTCTGGGCTCCTGTTGTATTTAAAATTACCTGGAATATATGAACACCATTATCTTCTGCAATATATGTATAATTACCAGGTAATGTATACATAAGCGCAGTTGTTGTAAAATGCACAGTGCCGCGATAATTATCTGCAATCACATTTCCGTAAATACTACTGGTTATTGCAGAAACAGTTATATAAAAAGGAACTCCGGCAACAACACTTGCCGGTGCCTGTATTTCAAAATGATCAATATCTTTTGTAGGTGTTGCTGTGGGTGTTGCTGTATTTGTAAATGTAGGCGTATATGTAAAAGTCACTGTTATTGTTGGAGTGGCTGTGTAGGTGAATGTCCATGTTTGTGTAATTGTTCTTGTTGATGTATTAGTTGCTGTATCAGTATAAGTTGGAGTAAAAGTTAAAGTCCTTGTAAATGTTGGAGTGGTTGTCCGTGTAAATGTTATTGTTGGTGTGGCTGTATAAGTTGGTGTTGCTGTATATGTCGGTGTATTTGTTTGAGTTACAGTTAAAGTTATTGTGAAAGTCGGTGTTACTGTTGGTGTCACTGTAAGCGTTATTGTGCTTGTTGGCGTATCTGTTGGTGTTGCTGTTGGTGTTGATGTATATGTCGGTGTATCTGTTGGTGTTGATGTATAGGTTGGTGTTGCTGTTGGTGTTGATGTATAGGTTGGCGTGGCTGTCGGCGTTGCTGTGTCCGTTGGTGTATATGTCGGTGTGGCTGTTGGCGTTGCTGTGTCCGTCGGTGTGGCTGTGGGCGTTGCTGTATATGTCGGTGTTGCTGTTGGTGTGGATGTGTCCGTCGGTGTGGCTGTTGGTGTGGATGTATATGTCGGTGTGGCTGTTGGCGTTGCTGTGTCCGTCGGTGTGGCTGTCGGTGTTGCTGTGTCCGTCGGTGTTGCTGTTGGTGTTGCTGTATATGTCGGTGTGGCTGTGGGCGTTGCTGTGTCCGTCGGTGTGGCTGTTGGCGTTGCTGTGTCCGTCGGTGTTGCTGTCGGTGTGGCTGTGTCCGTCGGTGTGGCTGTCGGTGTGGCTGTGTCCGTCGGTGTGGCTGTCGGTGTTGCTGTGTCCGTCGGTGTTGCTGTTGGTGTTGCTGTATATGTCGGTGTTGCTGTTGGTGTGGATGTTGCAGTTACTGTCGGTGTCACTGTTGGTGTCACTGTTGGTGTCACTGTTGGCGTTACTGTCGGTGTCACTGTTGGTGTCACCGTTGGTGTCACTGTCTGTGTCACTGTTGGTGTTATAGTATAAGTTGGTGTGTCTGTCCATGTCTGCGTTATTGTTGGTGTTATTGTATAAGTACTTGAATTTGTCCAGGTTGGTGTTATTGTTGGTGTCCAGCCAGGATTTCTCTCAAATGTTATTGTTAAATCATCTATGTATGGGGATATAAAACTATCATACGTCATTAAATATGCTCGCCATTTTAATTGACTGCCATTGTCACCGCCTGTAAAACATACCGCACTTCCCAATGTCGCTGGTAGCCATGTTGCACCACCATTCGCACTCAAATAATACGTTATTACCTGATTGTTTAATACGTGATTTGCTGTCAGTGTTGCACATACATATCCAGATGCCCAGCTGTCCACTGCTATTGACTGGCCTATCCCTGTCTGCTTGTATGCTAACCCATATCTGTTTATCTTTGCTGCATCGCCACATATCATCCAGTAGTCGCCATTGTATTCTACTGTGCTTATTAGTCGGCCTCCCCAGTTCTCTAACTCACTGCTCTTGTCATAAAAATATTCTGTCCCACCGCTTGCATCTGATAAATTTATTTTCCCCTGACTCCCACCGTATATCCATATCTTTTTGCTGCTGTTATAATCCATTCCATATATGTTTGCACTTCCCCAGTTTACTAAATTACTGCTTATATTACTAAAATAATCTACATCTAAATCTCCTAATTCCCCATTGTTGCATCCTACCCTCACTATGTTATCCCCTCTCCATTTTATTGTATTTACATCATAACTCCCAAGCACACTCTTTAACCCATCTACACCTGTTGATAAATCTGTAAAAACGTCTGCGTCTTCATCATACTTTACTATTGACCCTGCTTCCCCTCCTATTATCCAATCATCATACCACGTCCCTCCTGCCCATTCTGCACTTAATACTGCATAACTGCTATCCCACATATCCGCCGGTATTGTCTTTGCCGTAAAATTTGTCCCATCTGTTGATATTGCCAGTCGCTTGTTGTCTCCTCCTATCAGCCACTGTCCACTTGCCCCTGCACTTCCTGACCACTTTATCACTGTTACTGAGTCACTCCCGAAGTTTAATGCACTACTCCTGTCTGTGAATGTGCTTCCATCATATCGAACAAGTTTCCCGTTCGTCCCTCCTATTAACCAGTAACTCCCATTCCAGTCCAGACACAGCACATCTTCTGTCCCCCAGTTTAATCCACTCCTTAAATCTGTATATGTGCTTCCATCATATTTGTTTAATGATCCATCCACTCCTCCTATCAACCAGTAACTCCCATTCCATCCTGCACATTTTATATTGTATTCCCCAAAATCCCTTATCTCGTTTTTTAAATCTGTATTTGTCCCGCTGTTTACTCCTCCTGTCATCTTCATTATACGCGAGTTCCTGCCTCCTATTAAATTTATCCCGCTGTCTCCTCCACCATCTGTCCCTATTGCCCATATCGGGTCACTGTTAAAATAACTCGGGTTGCTCTGTAAATAAAATGTGCTTCCATTGTATGTCGCAAGCCGCGTTGTTGAACCGTCATTCCCTCCTATTAACCAGTAACTCCCATTCCACTCTATGCTCCATATTGTTGTAAAACTAGCTACTGCACTTAAACTTCCTGTCAAATTTGTAAATGTGCTTCCATTATAACTTGCAAGCCGGCCACTTCCTCCGCCTATTAACCAGTAACTTCCATTCCATTTCACGCTGTTTACTGTATATGTCCCGCCCCAGCACGTATTTAATGCGCTGCTTAAGTCATTCCATGTACTTACTCCATCATACTTCGCTATCTTGCCATTTGTGCCTGCTATTATCCAGTAACTCCCATTCCATCCTATTGTGTTTACTGTATCACTGCTGCCAAATCCACCTGACCCTGTTAAATCGCTCTTTAAATTACTCCAGCTTGTTCCATCATATTTATTTAATGACGCGCTTGTGCCTCCTAGTAACCAGTATGGCGTTGCTCCTCCCCTGTATCCTATTGCTGTTAAATTTCCAAACTGTATTAAATTTGATGCTAAATTTGTCCAGGTTGAACTTCCATCCCATTTATATAAATTAGGTCCATCTCCGCCTATCAGCCAGTAACTCCCATTATTTTTTATTGCCCTTATTATGTTTGTGCCCCATGCACTTATTTTTGTTGTATGATTTATAAAATGAGTGCCATCCCACTCATTTAATTTTCCTGCGTAACCACCTATTAACCATTTCTGTGACGATGAATTGTAGTCAATTGCAACTATACCACCGCCCCAGTTTATCACTCCTGTTGTTTCTGCAAATTTATCTTCACGGGCAAGAACCAATCTATAATTTACAGAACTATCCCAATTTGCTGTTGTATTTGTTATGTCTTTATATGTATCGCTGTTAAATGATTCTGTAAATGTGGCAGGATATATGGATGAAATAAGAAAAAGAATTAAAAAACATATATAAATCTTTTTTAAAAAAAATCCTATTTTTTTTATCACATAATACCTCGTTCTTTTACTCACCTCTTTAAATATATCAATAATTTCTTTAAATTTCAAGTAAAAATATGTTTTTTTAATTATTTTGTTAAATTGCAGCAGTTAAAAAGTTAAAAATTTGAAAAGTTATTTGACTTTATAATATTTAATTATATAATTGTTTTCATTATGAAAAACAAATATTATTTACAAAGATTTATTCTTACAATAATTTTATTTACATTTGGTATGGTTTTATCAGGTGCCTTTGTAAATATTTATATATGGAAATTAAAATCAAATTTCAGTTTAATTGTCCAGTATCTTATTTCAACCTATGCTACTGTGCCTTTTATTTTTTATATATGCGGTTATATTGGAATGAGAATTGATAGAATTTCAATTTACAAAATTGGAATAATTTTTCATGCGCTATTTTATCTTTTTGTACTTTTATTAAGAGAAAATATAACTGACAATTTGATAATCACCGGTATTTTATATGGCATTGCAATGGGTTTTTACTGGTTTGGCTATCATATTTTAACCATTGACTATACTGAAATAGGAAAAAGAGAAAAGTTTTATGCAACAACAAGTATTATTGGCGCAGTATCATCTATGTTAGGTCCACTTATATCCGGTTTTATTATTCACATACTTCCTGATTTAAAAGGTTATTATGTAATATTTGCAATATCTTCATTTTTAATGCTTGTGTCTGTTGGCATTGTGTCACCATTGAAATCAACCCCGATAAAAAAGCCATATAAAATAGAAGATTTAATTTTTACAAAAAATAAAAAATGGTTTAAAACAATGATTGGCTATTTTTTTCTCTCGGGCAAAGATGCTGTATCTGGTTTTTTAATATCAATACTTGTTGTAAAAACAACAGGCAGCGAATTTACATTTGGTAAATTAGCATTCTTAATTTCTTTTATATCTGTTTTAACTTCTTATTTGCTCGGTAAATTTTCAAAGCTTGAAATGAGAAGCAATTATGTTTTAACAGGCGTTATAATTTATTTCTTATCTGTTTTCATATTGGTCTATAAAATAAATTTTCACACACTTATAATTTATAGCATACTGGCTTCTATTGCAGAAATTTTGATAAGAATTCCTTTTTCTGCTTATGCAATGGATTTAATATCCCTTGATGCAAATATAAATGAAAGAAAAATGGAATACATAGTTGCCCGTGATGTCCCAATAGCAATTGGACGAATCACAGCACTTATAATTTTTATTATATTTTTAAAATATTTCAATATCAATGCAATTAAAATGATTTTGGTTCTTATCTCAACTTTTCCTTTTGCAATTTACTGGGCAATGTACAGGTTCGGTAAGGATGTGCGATAAGGATGTGCTGAAAATATGTTTAGTAAAAATATTCGCTAAGAATGTTTTTAATAGATATTTAATAACAAGATTTACATTCTTTTAAAATATGTATAAATTACACAAATTATAAATCATAATTGTCATTGCAAGCAAAATGAATATAATTTTCAAACTTTTCTAGTTGCCTGATTAAATCTTCAATTTTTCGAATTTAAAATATTTTCTATACTAAGTCCAGCTACTATAATCTATTTTTCAATTGTCGATTTTATATTTTTTTTACAAGCTCCACAAAAAAGGGACTAAGGAGGATTTGTTTCAATTTCCAATTGTTTTTTATTGTTTGCTAGATGCCGGGCGGACACATAGGCCCGCTTTAAAAGAACGGGCGACCACACAGGGTCGCCCCTACTAATAATCTCATTTCTCGCTCTCTTGCTCAATTTTCGCTTGCGCGGGAATGACATTTCTTATTTGCAACACTGCTTTATTTTGTCATTCCTGCCCATGAATAAATCACAAGCAAGATCCAGCAGGAATCCAGTTTTTTATTTTTTCAATTGGCAATCGACAATCTGCAATCGACAAGGTATTTATCTCCCCCTCACCTTTATCCTCTCCCCGCAGGCTGTCCATTACACATATCTTCTTTTTAATAAGAAGCAGGTATATCCTGATTTTTGAGGGAAATTACGGGTGGTTCGCAGTGTTGTCTAGTTTACTTACTCCCAATTTTAACGCCCTTCTTAATCCTATCTAAGGGATGTTGCGTAAGCCTCGCCTACTTTTGACTACAAATTATTTGCCCGACTTTTCCTCAACCGTTTTTTACGAAAAAATCAGCGGTATACCTGCTTCTTAATACTTATGGGTAATGAACAGCCGCAGGGTAGAGGAAATTTTTTCCAATCCGCAATCAGTAATCGGCATTCGGCAAGGTAGTTATAAATTTCACATCTTTTTATTGCAATAAAAACATTATCCCTTTTCTTACCATCATAACAGCAAAAGCCGCAAGGAGAAGTGACATTATTTTTGATAATGCGTTTGTGCCTGTTTTACCAATTAATCTTATAATAAAACCAGAAAAATAAAAAACAAAACCTGTAATTATTATATTTAAAATTATAGAAATAATAGTGGGTATTATTCCATACTGGTCAATTAATATTAAAGATGTGGTTAAAACAGCAGGTCCTGTTATAAGTGGTGTTCCAAGCGGAACCACTCCAACATCATCTCCAAATTTGGCACTTTTTTCATTTTTTAATAAATCAATTATAGAAATACAAAATAAAATAATACCGCCTGCTATTAAAAAGTCATTGATAGTAATCCCTATTATTTTAAAAATACTTTTACCAATAAAAATAAAAAAAACAGCTATTAAAAATGCTGTTAATAATGATTGAAAAAGAATTTTTTTTCTTTTTTCTGGTGTTTGTGAGCCGGTAAAAGAAATATAAATTGGTAAAATACCAATAGCATCCATTGCAACAAATATTGGAATAAAAGATAATATTATTTTTTCTATCATAAATTACTTTTCATCAAATTTGTATTTTATTAATTCCTGAGGCACATACCATTTTGTAAAGTTATAACCAATACCTGCGGGCGCAGGAACTATACCATGAAATCTTTTATGCACTGCAGGTAATCCAAAAGGGGAATACAAAAACACATAAGGAGAATCATCAGCAATAATTTTATGTATTTTTTTATAGGCAGCAGCTCTTTTTTTTATATCAAAGGTTGTGCGTGCCTCTATTAAAAGTTTATCAACTTCTAAATTTTTATAAGATATAAAATTAAATTCACCTTCTTTTGTTTTTGATGAGTGCCATGTATCATAATTATCAGGGTCAAGTCCAGTTGACCAGCCCAGAACAATTGCATCAAATTTTTTCTTGTCAACAAATTCCGTAATCAATATATTCCATGCGAGTATCCGCACCTCTGCTTTTATTCCTATTTTTAACAATTGCTGCTGAATAATTGTTGCAATCTCTTCCCTTTCTTTATTGCCCTGGTTGGTTATTATTGTAAATTGAAATTTTTTATCCTGCTTATAAAGTAATCCATCTTTACCATACTGGAAACCGGCTTCTGCCAGTAATTTCTTTGCTAACTCAGGATTATAATCATATTTTTCAACTTCATCGCTGTTATTATAAGCCCAAGTCCCAGGGATATAAGGGCCGGTGGTCCTTACTGCGAGCCCTTTTTTTACCCCTTGTATTATTTCATCCTTATTAATAGCATAATTGATTGCTTTTCTGACTTTTTTATCTTTAAATAATTCATTATTCAGATTAAAACCAAAATAAATATAACTAAATCCGGTTATTTTATATTTATTAAAATTTTTATTAAACTTTTCTGTATTTGCACGTGTTGTATATAATTCTGAATTCAAGTCCATCATATCAACTCCACCTGAAATCATCTCCATAAACTGAACGCTCTGGTCAGGAATTACTCTATAAATATATTTTGAAATATATGGTTTACCATCAAAATAATTTTCATTTGCGACAAGTTCAATTCTATCTGCTGTCTGCCATTTTACAAATTTATAAGGTCCTGTTCCAACCGGATTTCTGTTAAAATCAGCTGTGTTTATGTCTTTGTCATGCAACAAATGATATGGAATTATTTCAAGTCCCCAGTATTGCAAAGCAGGTGCAAAAACTGTTTTATAAGTTACTTTTATTTTATAATCATTAATTATCTCTACACTTTTAATTGGTTCAAATAAACTTCTATATGCTGTCTTTGTCATTGGATTCATAAAAGAATCATAGGTGAATTTTACATCACGTGCAGTAAATTCAACTCCATCATGCCATTTTACCCCCTTTTTTAAATAAAAAACTATTATCTTTCCACCTTCCAAAATATCCCATTTTTCTGCCAGATCGCCTATCAAATTTAAGTCCTTATCAAATTTTACAAGCCCATTAAAAACAAGTCCAATTATATCATGGGAAGCAGAATCAGACGCTAAAACAGGATTCAAAGTTGATGGTTCACCTATTGATGCTGTTATAATTGCATCTCCATAAGATGGCTTATCTATATATTTATCTTTTAATTTATATGTCTCTTTTTGTTTACAGGAAATGAAAAAAAGAAAAAAAATTAAAAGTAATGACAATAACTTTCTCATTAAAACCCCTTTTTGTAATTTAAACTTATTTATCCACAGGTATTTCCTGAGCTGCCTTTTTATCTTTATTTACGTCATTATTACTGCTGCTGCCAGATTCTGGGACAGCTGGTTGTTCCTGCTGGGTTTTTACTTTTGTTAAAACACCCTGATAAGAGCCGGCAAATCTTGCCTGAAAAATCGCAAGAAATATGGATGTGCACATAAAAGCAACAGCAAGAATTATAGTGAATCTGGTAATAAAGGTCTTGCCGCCTGATGAGCCAAACATTGTTTGTGCTGCACCAGAACCAAAAGCAAAACCAACCTCAGAACCCTTTCCGGTTTGTAATAAAACAACAACTATTAATAAAACAACAATAATAAAATGCAGGACATACACTAAATTATATATAATCATAAATCCTCCATAAATTTATTTGTAAAATTTAACAATCTGCTCAAAAGAATCTGCTTTTAATGATGCGCCACCAACCAGAGCGCCATCTATATTTTCGCATGCCATTAATTCTTTTATATTTTCTGGCTTAACGCTGCCACCATACTGTATGCGGATTGCCTGTGATGTTTGTTCATCGTAAAGATCTGCAAGCAATTTTCTTATAAATTGATGAACTTCTTCTGCTTGCTGTGGGGTTGCTGTTTTTCCGGTTCCAATTGCCCAGACCGGCTCATACGCAATCACAACATGCGCAACTTTATCTTTTGAAATATCTTTCAAACCATTTACAACATGGTCTTTTACAACATCAAAGGTTAACCCTTTTTCTCTTTCTTCTAATTTTTCACCAACACACATTATAGGAGTTATACCATATTCAATTGCTATTTTTACTTTTGAATTTATAAACTCATTTGTTTCTTTGAAATACTGCCTTCTTTCTGAATGCCCGATTATTACATAATTACACCCGACAGAGCGAAGCATCAGAGGAGATATCTCACCTGTAAATGCACCTTCCTGCTTTGGATATAGATTTTGTGCACCAAGTTTGATATTTGACCCCTTTATAACAGATGCTGCTGCCTGTAAATTAACAAAAGTGGGACATATAACTATTTCTACCTCTGTATCAGGAACATCTTTTAATAAACTTTTCAAAGATGTCGCGAGTTCTATTGTTTCATCAACTGTTTTATACATCTTCCAATTTCCGGCAATTATTGGTAAACGCAATTTATACCTCCAGAATTTTATAAAAAATTTTTATTTGTTTGTTAAAGCCGCAACACCCGGTAGTTCTGTGCCTTCCATAAATTCAAGTGATGCACCACCACCTGTTGATACATGCGTCATTTTGTCTGTAAGTTTTAATTTTTTCAATGCAGAAGCAGAGTCCCCTCCGCCAACCACACTTATTGCTCCTGATTCAGCAATTGCTTTGCCTATTTCAAGTGTGCCTTTTGAAAATTTTTCAAATTCAAAAACACCCATTGGTCCATTCCAGAAAATTGTCTTTGCTTTTAAAATAACATTTTTAAACTTTTCAATGGTGTTTGGCCCTATGTCCATACCCTGCCAGCCCTCATCTATTGAATCCCTTAAAACCTCCATACTTTCTGCATCTTCTTTGAATTCCTTTGCAACAATATGGTCTATTGGTAAATATATCGGGATTCCTTTGTCAATTGCTTTTTTTAATGCCTCTTTTGCAAAAGGAATATCTTTTTCATCACATATTGAATTACCAATTTGTTTTCCCTGTGCCTTTAAAAAAGTATAAGCCATACCACCGCCAATAATCAGGCCATCAACTATATTTAAAAGATTATCAATGACTTTTATCTTATCACTTACTTTTGCTCCTCCTAAAATAGCAATAAAAGGTCTTTGTGGATTTGCAAGTAATTGTCCAAGATATTGCAATTCTTTATTCATTAAAAACCCTGCTGCACATTTTTTCATATACTTACATACACCTTCTGTTGAAGCATGCGCTCTGTGTGCAGTGCCAAATGCATCATTTATATATAATTCACCCAAAGATGCAAGTTTCTTTGCAAACTCAGGGTCATTTTTTTCTTCTTCCTTATAAAACCTGACATTTTCTAAAAGTAAAACATCGCCTTCTTTTAAATTTGCGACTTCCTTTTCAACTTCCGGTCCAATACAATCCCTTACGAATTTTACTTCTTTGCCAAGTAATTCACTTAATTTTTTTGCAACAACATCAAGTGAAAATTCAGGTGCAGGACCACCTTTTGGTCTGCCGAGGTGAGACATTAAAATAAGTTTACCGCGGTTTTCAATTACATATTTAATAGAAGGTAATGATGCCACAATTCTTTTATCAGATGTGATGTTTCTTTGCTCATCAAGAGGCACATTAAAATCAACTCTCATCAAAACACGTTTGCCTTTTAATTCATTTTTTAAATCTTCTATGGATAATTTTGCCATAAAACACCTCACAACATTTATATAAATTAAGAAACAGAGGTGCTAAAAAAAGCACCTCTGTTTTATTGTATTATAATTATAGACCTTTTTCAATCATATAATCAACAAGGTCAACAACTCTGCAGGAATAACCCCACTCATTGTCATACCAGGAAACAATCTTTGCCATATTATCAACAACATAGGTTGATTGCCCATCAACTATTGATGACCTTGGATCATTTAAGAAATCCCGTGAAACAAGAGGTAAATCAGTATAGCCGAGTATGCCTTTTAATTCGCCTTCTGCTGCTTCTTTTAAATAACCATTGATTTCTTCTTTTGTAGTTGGTTTTTTCAGTTCAAAAGTAACATCAACAACTGAAACATTGGGTGTTGGAACTCTCATTGCATAACCGTTTAATTTACCTTTTAGTTCAGGAATAACTAATCCTATTGCTTTTGCTGCACCGGTAGTTGTTGGTATCATAGACAGCGCAGCAGCGCGCGCTCTTCTTAAATCCTTATGAGGCAAATCAAGGATACGCTGGTCATTTGTATAAGAATGTATGGTTGTCATTAATCCTTTTACGATTCCAATTTTATCATTTATAACCTTTGTAAGCGGTGCAAGACAGTTTGTTGTGCAGGATGCATTGGATATGACATTATGTTTTTTGGGGTCGTATGATTTTTCATTTACTCCAAGAACTATTGTTACATCTTCGTTTTTTGCAGGTGCAGAAATTAATACTTTTTTTGCACCACCAGAAGTGATGTGAACAACTGCTTTTTCTTTATCTGTAAAAAGGCCTGTTGATTCAATGACAATTTCGATTCCGAGAGATGACCACTTAATTGCTGCAGGATCTTTTTCCTTAAAAATTTTTATTTTTTTGCCATTTACAACAATTGTATCTTCTCCCTCAACAGAAACATCGCCATTAAAAATTCCCTGAACAGAGTCATACTTAAAAAGATGTGCAAGTGTCTTTGCATCTGTGATATCATTTACTGCAACCACTTCAAATTTTGCCGACTTTTTTGCCAGCAATGCTCTTAAAGCATTTCTACCGATTCTTCCAAAACCATTAATACCAACTTTAACCATAATAAATACCTCCTTTAATATTTTAATTTAAAAAACGTTTTGTATTTTTACATATAGTATTTTATTTGTCAATATGTTTAATTGCGCTTTTTTTCACAAAAAAAATGGACGGGTAAATATGATACATTGCCAATTGCTTTTTGTCTGTTGATAATATCTTTTAAATTTTTTGGTGGGCACACAGGTCCGCTTTAAAAGAATGGCCGGGCACATAGGGTCCCCCCTACCAATAATCTCATTTCTCGCTCTCTTGCTCAATTCTCGCTCTCGCTCTTTTCATTTGCTGTTTGCTTGTTGCTGGTTGTTGATTGTTAATATTTTCTTGATCATTGATTTTCTGTTTTCTGGCGACCACATAAGGTCGCAACTACGTTTATAAATTCTCAATTAATGGATTCCCGCTTGCGCGGGAATGACATTTCTTGTTTGCAATCGCTAATTTATTTTGTCATTCCTGCCCCTGAATAAATCCTGACCATTACCCACATCTTTATATAATAAGAAGCAGGTATATCCTGATTTTTGAGGAAAATTACGGGCGATTTGTGGCGTTGTCTA
>Ga0101944_10004051_pt1 | contig 18964 bp, 14 predicted proteins | sample DewCreD2012metaG_FD_75245 | JGI IMG/M metagenome (GOLD analysis project Ga0101944, IMG submission 75245) | Hot spring sediment bacterial and archeal communities from British Columbia, Canada, to study Microbial Dark Matter (Phase II) - Dewar... ... | reverse complement strand
GGTGCTGGGATTGCTGCTGGCGCGCTACCGCGACCTGGACAACGACCCGCGGTTCGAGTACGCGCTGCTGTTCCGCAACCACGGTCGCTCGGCGGGTGCCTCGCTCTCGCACCCTCACTCCCAGCTCATCGCACTGCCCGTCGTCCCCAAGCGCGTGGCGGAGGAGGTCGGCTTTGCGTGGCAGGTGTGAAGCGCGGCGATCTAAGGGCCAGTGATGCAGCATCTTGAGGCGGGATTTGCCGGCGGCAACTCGTTTTCAAGTGGCGGCATGATACAATAGCTGTGTGTGATACGTACGCCGCGCATGGATTGATGGGTTGTGTGCCGTTATGGGCGAGCAATACAACAGAAACACCGGGCGCAGTCAGGACATTCGACCGATCCTCGAGGGTTGGCCCTACCGTCCCAACGAGATCTCCGTACGCAAGATCGTCGGCTTCGACGGCCGGGAGAAGATCCAGCTGCGCGTGGACCTCGGTCTGTTGCAGATGGAAACCTCCGGCCGGCCCGACGGCGAGAAGCCTCACGGTTTCCCGTCGCTGCTGCATTTCCACAAGAACCGGCTCGAGGAGTACCAGCGGCGCAGCGCCACCGACGTCGGCTTCCTGCTGACGCCGGAAGAGTGCGAAGCGCTGCGCGACGAGGCCCTGCTGTTCTACCAGCGCTACCTCAGCCTGTTCGTCCTGCAGGACTACAAGGCCGTCGAGCGCGACACCGCGCGGAACCTCGAGGTGGCCGACCTCTGCCGGCAGTACGCCTCCGAGATCGCCGACCGTCTCGCCCTCGAGCAGTACAAGCCGTATATCATCATGATGAACCGCCGGGCCGCGGCGCTGCGCTTGCTCCAGCAGGGCCGGCCGGGCAAGGCGCTCGAGGCCATCGACGAGGGAATCAAGCTGATCAGCGAGTTCTTCGAGCAGTACAACCACGCGGAGGCCTCCGAGGAGTCCCGCGAGATCGCCATCCTCCGCGCGCTGCGCCGCGATATCACCGAGAAACTGCCCACCCGCAAACTGGAAAATCTCCAGCAGCAGCTGCTCGAGGCGGTCCAGAACGAACGCTATGAAGAGGCCGCGAACCTCCGCGACCAGATCAACAAGATCATCGACCGCCGGCAGCGCCAGAAGTCGGAAAACCCGCAGTAGTCGCCGGCCGGCGTGCCCAGTCAGCGGTATTGTTCGATCGCGTGCAGGAAGTAGTCGCCCCAGACCACCGAGCGATCGATGCCCGTGTACGCCGTGCCTGGCTGATCACTGTTCTCGCCACGCACTCTTGCGGCCCAGGCGGGCGGCCGCCAGAAGCAGGTCCACGTTCCCCATCGTGTCCAGTTGCTGGTATGCCCGCGCCAGTGCCGTCTGCAACAACGCGTCCAGAGCAGGATCCGCTGTCGAGCCGACCTCGCCGGCGATAATCTACTCTACGCATGCATGCCCGGCAGTAAAACACTGAGCCCCCGCCCGTGCCATCAGCAGGCAGTCCCCAAGCGCAACACCAACACGAACGACACCGTGTGGATGCGTCCCCCGTAACATGGGCGCCGCCCTCCCTGTGTGGCTGCCGCACGAGCTGTGCCCACGCATTCTATTCCAGCAGCAGGACGGTCAGCCGTCTGCGTGGTTCAACAACACCCCGCAAAGCCGTGGGGCCGGGTAGGGCAGTCCACCTCCGGCTGCGCTGTCACTCTGCGCCTGTTGCGGATAACATCCAGCAACAGGATGAGCGTGAATTCATACAGCCTTCACCCAAGGAGCGGATGCCAATGCCTGCAGCCCCCTCTCGCCACGTTACCACCGCCGGCGGTTTGATCTGCACCTCCGACTATCGCGCCAGCCAGGCCGGTGCCGAGGCCCTCAAGGCCGGCGGCACCTGCATTGATGCCGGCCTCGCCGCCGCAGCGGTGCTCAACGTCGTCGAGCCGTTCAACTCGCACCTCGGCGGCGACGCCTTCATGCTTTATTGGTCCGCCGCCGAGCGCAAGGTCACCGCGATCAACGGCAGTGGCGCGGCCCCCTTCGGCCTGCGGTTCCAGGACTTCGCCGAACAAGGCATCCCTGTGCGCGGCATTCGCGCCGCCACCGTGCCGGGACAGGTCCACGCCTGGCTGACCGCCCACAGCCGGTGGGGCCGTCTGCCCGTCAGCCGGCTCTTCGAACCGGCCATCCGCCACGCCGAAGAGGGCTTCGAGGTCTCGCCCATGCTCGGCTCGGCCCTGGAGAACATGCGCGATTGCCGCGACCAGCCCGGCTTCCGCCAGCAGTTCCTTCCGGATGACACGCCGCCCAAGGCCGGCCAGACGCTTCGCCAGCCCAACATCGCCAAGGCCCTCCGCCTGATCGCCAGGGATGGTATCGGCGCCTCCTACCAAGGCCCGATCAGCCAGGCCCTGGTGAACCTCAGCCGGTCGCTCGGCGGCTGGTTCGAGCCCCAGGACTTCGCCAGCCACCGCACCTGGATCCAGGAACCGATCTCCTACGACTACCACGGCTGGACCGTCCTCGAGCAGCCGGCTCCCAGCCAGGGCATGATCGTCCTGCAATGCCTCGCCGTCGCCAAGCACCTGGGTCTGCGGGACATGCCATTCGACGACCCGCAGCGCGTCCACCTGATGATCGAAGTGCTCAAGAGCGCCTACGCCGACCGCTTCCGCTGGTGGGCCGACCCGGCATTCTGCCGTCTGCCGGTCGAACGGATGCTCTCGGACGATTACGCCGCTATGCGGGCCCGGCTGATCGACCGCCGGCAGGCCCGTTCGTATGAACCCGGCGACCTGGCGGTCGGTAAGGACACCACCTACTTCTGCGTGGCAGACGCCGACGGCAACGCCCTGAGCTTCATCCAGTCGGTCTTCCACAGCTTCGGCTGCGGCGTGGTCGAACCCACCTTCGGCATTCTCCTGAACAACCGCATGAACGGTTTCAGTACTGAAAAGGGCCATCCAAACGCCGTCTACCCCGGCAAACGGCCGGTCCATACCCTGAATACCTGGATGGTTCTGAAGGACGGGCAACCCGCCTTCGTCGGCGGCACCCCCGGCGGGCCGAGCCAGGTGCAATGGAACTTTCAGATGCTTTCAGCCCTCCTGGATTACCTGATGCCACTGACCCTGGCCATTGACTTGCCCCGCTGGTCTTGGGAGGACCGGCTGCGCGTCAGCATCGAAGCTGACTTTCCGGAACCGCTACTTACCGAACTAAAGGGCAGGGGACACGACCTGCAGATCGTCCCGCCAAAGTCGGCCGGGCGGGTGCAGCTGATTCGCATCGATTCCGCCTCGCACACGCGGGAAGGCTGCGGCGACGCGCGAATACCCAGCTGTGTCCTGCCGGCAGAACGCTAGTCGTTTGCCCTGCCCGAATTGGTATATTAGGCAATCAGTAAGACGTGGAATGGGTCGATAATAGCTACAGAAGCCGGCAGGTGTTACCAAGGGCGACAAAACCGAGCTATCGTGCGTCCCGATAACGGGTTGATTGTAGAACATACAGGGCGCAGGAATCTGGCATTCGGGGCCGAAAGTGCTTGCCTTTTGACAGTCAGGCAGTATGCTGCACCCGGTGCCGGATCAGGGCCTGCGGACAGAGGTATGTTGGCTGCGATACCCATACCTCCAGCTTCGGTCCGCTCGACCGGGGACTTCGACCTCAAGGCGGGCCCTGCTGTACTCCGATAACGCTAGTATCGGTGCAGTAGCTGCATAGGAATATTTGGGAGTGGTCCCGTTGGGGCTGCCCCGCCAGAGGCATCTAGCCGAGTCTCGCACCGCGCCTCGCATCTTGCCGGAGATCGGTCGGACGTTCCCTCGTACCGGGGACAGTGTGAGTCGTCTCCGTAGGACAGGCAGGAGGACACATGTCCATTACAGGCGGCACCAGCAATATGCGCGTGCGATTGGTGATCGGTTGCATCCTGGTTGGTTTTTTCTGTTGGCAGGTCAGCCGCAATTCCGATGAGCCTGGCACCATCGCAACCAGCCGCACCAGCATGATCCCGCCCGCCGTCGCCTACAGCGCCCCCGACATCCGCCCCGGCAGCCTCAGCAACGACGAACTCGCCAAGACCGATCCGTTGGGCCTGCTCAAGGTCGCCCTGCAGCGATACCAGAACAGCGTCAGTGATTACACCTGTGATTTCACCAAGCAGGAGCGGATCCGTGGCATACTCGGGCAGGAGCAGCAGATCGCCGTCCGCTTCCGCGAGATGCCCTTCAGCGTACTGATGGAGTGGACCAGGAACCCCGGCGATGCCAGACGTGTCCTCTTCGTCGAGGGTATGTGGCAGAACGATGAGGGTCAGCCCCTTGCCAAGATTGAGCCCCAAGGCGCCATCGCCCGCCTCCTGGTCAAGAGCGTCATGCTGCCGATCAACGGCCCCCAGGCCAGGGCCGTCTCGCGCCGAACCGTCGACAAGTTCGGCTTTGGCAATGCCCTCAAGCTGATCATCGACTACGCCGCCAGCGCAATCAAGACCGGCCAGGGCAGCCTAACCTACGAAGGCGAGACCACCATCAATGGCCGCAAGGCCTGGACATTCAAGCGGGTCCTGCCCTATACCGGCGACGGCGGTGCGTGGCCCGACCGCGTACTGGTGGTCCACATCGACCGCGAATGGCTGCTGCCGGTCGCCTGCTACACTTACGCCGACGACGCCCAGCAGGTCATGCTGGCCAGGTACGAGTTCGCCAACATCCGCCTGAACACGGGCCTGGACGAGAAGGCGTTCGACGCCGAGGCGAACGGCTTCTGACCTCTGTCACTCCTGGCAGCGCTGGATCTTCGCGCCCAACGCCGACAGCTTCTGCTCGATCTGCTCGTACCCGCGGTCGATGTGGTAGACCCGGCTGACGAGCGTCGTGCCCTCGGCCACCAGACCCGCCAGCACCAGTGCCGCCGAGGCCCGCAGGTCCGACGCCATCACCGGCGCGCCGACGAGCTTCTTGACGCCTTCGACGATGACGGTCGGCCCTTCGCGGTGAAGCCGGGCGCCCATGCGGTTGAGCTCGCCCACGTGCATGAAGCGGTCCGGGAAAATCCGCTCGGTCACCATGCTGTTGCCGTCCGCCAGGCACAGCAGCGCCATCATCTGGGCCTGCAGGTCCGTCGGGAACCCTGGATACGGCAGCGTGACGATCGGCGTCGGTTCCAGCCGGCGCGAACTGGACACCACGCACGTGTGGTCCTCGCCCTTCTCGATGTTCACGCCGGTCCGCCGCAGCCGATCGACCACCGCCAGCATGTCGTTCAGGCGGCAGTTCTGCAACTCGATCTCGCCGTTGGAGATCGCCGCGGCCAGCATGAACGTCCCGGCCTCGATGCGGTCCGGGATCACGCTGTACTCGCACCCGTGCAGTTCCTCGACGCCCTCGATGATGATCCGGTGCGTGCCGGCCCCGCTGATCTTGGCGCCGCAGGCGTTCAGGAAGTCGGCCAGGTCGACCACCTCCGGCTCGCAGGCCGCCGACTCGATGACCGTCGTCCCGGCCGCCAGCGTCGCGGCCATCATCACGTTGGCCGTGCCGAGGACCGTGCTGCCGAACGGGCCGGCCAGGAACAGCTCGCTGCCCCTCAGGCCCTGTTCGGCCTTGAGCAGCACGTCGCCGCTGACCAGTTCGACGCGGGCGCCCAGCCCGGCCATGCCCAGAATGTGCAGATCGATCGGCCGGTCGCCGATGGCGCAGCCGCCCGGCATGGACACCCGAGCCTGCTGCCGCTTGGCCAGCAGCGGCCCCATCACGCAGATGCTGCCGCGCATCTGGCGGACGAGTTCGTACTCGGCATGCGTGCACGCCTCGTCTTGCACCATCAGGTGCATGTCGCCGGTGCCTTCCTCGCGCCAGACCTTCAGCCCCAGCCGCTCGAGGAGCTTGGTCATCAGACGAATGTCCGCCAGGTCCGGCACGTCGCGCAGGACCACCTCCCCCTGGACCAGAATGCAGGCCGCCATGATCGGCAAGGCTGCATTCTTGGACCCGTTGATGCGAACCGAACCCCGTAACCGCGTGCCGCCTTCAATCCGAAAGTAATCCACGATAGGCACCTGCCAGCTAGACGACCAGGAAACTGCGGATCCGGCGCGCCTCCGATGCGCGCCGGCGAGTGAACGGACCGTTGCTGCACGAACGTGACGACATCTCCCGACATCCCTCGGATCGGCACGATTCGCCTCGAGCGATCAGCCAATCCGGTCCCTTGCCGGCGGGGCGAACTGCAAGGTCCGCTCGATGCCCGCCAAGTCCTTCCACCGCCCGGCGCTGCGCCAGCCGGCTTGGGTGAAGATCTCCACGACCTTGTCGCAGTCGCCCCAGCCGACCTCGCAGAACAGGCTGCCTTCCGGCTTGAGCAGCGGCAGCGCCTCCCGCGTCGTGCGCCGGTAGAAATCCAGCCCGTCCTCTCCGCCAAACAGCGCCACCGACGGCTCGTGCTTCAGCACCGCCTCGGCCACCATGTGCCTCTGGGTCGTGCCGATGTACGGCGGATTGCCCACGATGATATCGAATCCGCCGGCAGGAGCCAGCTCCGCCGGCAGCAGCATCCAGTCCACCCGCGCGACCTTCACGCGCCCGGCCAGGCCGTGCCGGGCAAAGTTGCGCCGGGCAACCTCGATCGCCTCGTCGGTCACGTCGCTGGCGACCAGCCGCACCGTCGGCACGGCCTTGGCGATCGCGGCCCCGATGCAGCCGCTGCCCGTCCCCGGCTCGAAGACCTGCCACGACGCCCGGTTCTTCTCCTTCATGTAGCTGACCGCGCGTTCGACGAGCAGCTCGGTCTCCGGGCGCGGAATCAGCACCGCCGGCGTCACCTCGAAGTCCATCGCGAAGAACTCCTTGTGGCCGACGATGTAGGCCGGCGGCTCGCCACCGGCTGCCCGGCGGATCGACTCCCGGAACTGCGCGCGCGGTTCGTCTCCGACCGGATCGCTCCAGCGGGTGTACAACTGCAAGCGGCTGCACTGCAGGGCGTGAGCCAGAAGGATTTCGGCGCTGAGCCGGGGCTCGTCGAGGTTCTTGCCCTTGAGGTAATCGGCCGCGCTGGTGACCAGCTTGCCGATCGTCCAGACTTCACTGGGATTGTTGGTGCTTCGCGTGCTTGTCATGGTAGGAGGATCATAACCGGCCGGGTTCGCGGGTAAAGCCTGCCGGAGGGTACGCCCGGTCCGGACAGGTCGGCAAACAAAAAGCGAGCCCGCGGTCTCCGCAGGCTCGCGAATGTCCGCCCGGGTCGCGGCTGGCCTTACTCGCTTGCCACGCCCAGCTCCAGCAGCAGCAACAGGTAGCCGTCCTGCCGGCCGATGGGGAACATCTGGGTCCACAGCGGGGTGTTGGCGAACGTGGACGTCAAAGTCTGCTGGAAGCCGCTGTAGCTCATGATGTCGCTGGCGTTCTGCTCAGTATGCACCAACCCCAGGATATGGCCGAGCTCGTGCCCGCCGATCGCCCCTACGATCTCGAAGGCCTGGGCAACGCTCTGCAGGGCGTTGGGGTCGGAGTACGCCAGGTACAGGGCGTTGGCATAGCCCAGCTCGCCGCCCCACACGACGGCAAAGTCGTTCTGGTCCGTGTTGTTGATATCGATGGCCGACGCCAGGCCGGCCAGCCCCACGGTGTTTGCATTCGATACGAAGTAAAGCGAACTCACCGGCACATCGGTGGGAATCGCGTCCTTGCCGGCGATCAGGAACTCGATGTTCAGGCCCTTGTAGAGGTCCCGGAGCTTCGCCCGAACCGCCTCGCTTACAACTGTCAAATCGTCGTAGCGGGCGTCCGGCGTTGCCGGGATCGTAGCGGGCAGAATCGTGTTCCAGATGTTCAGGCCGGCGTTCTGACCATTGCCCGGGCCCAAGTACAAAGCCAGCTGGTACAGCCAGTTGAAGCCATTGGCCTGGAACCACTGCACGTTGGTCGGTGTATAGGCGGCCGGGGTCATGGTGGCCACCTGAATGGCGGTCTGCAATTCGGCGTACAATATCGCAGGCATCTGGGCCGGCGTGGGCGGCTGCTGCCCGGCCGCCTGGCCCACGAAGTTGATGAAGTTCTGCCAGAACTGCGCATTGCCCTGCTGTCCGACAATTGTCACGTCGAACGTCATGAACGCCCGCCACCAGGCCGGATCCAGCACCCGGCCGTTCAAGCCTGAGAATTGCACCTGCGGAAGATCCTGGATTTGCCCGAACGCCGACAACGGCGGGTAGTCGACCACCGTGTCATCGAAATGCAGGGCCACGACCTGCCGGATCCCCGGCGGCACGGGACCGCCGCGACGGACGCTGACGTGAACCGTGTAGGGCCCGCCCGTGCGCCCGGTGTAGCCGCCCGGGCCGACGCCATCGGCCTCGGGCAGGCTGGCGATTGCCATGTACAGCGGGCTGGTCGTCTGGCGAACGGTAAAGTCGAACTTGGGCGTGAAGGCCGGGAACAGCGCATCCGCCACCGGCGTGCTGGCAATCTGCGTGTCTTCGGCGCTCAGGTAGAACAACCGTCCCACCGAGTCGAAGACGGCCACCGCGGCGTTCAACAGAATGCGGTCGGGGATATCGAGGTCAATGGACACGACATCGCCTGCGACCATCGGACCCAGGTTGTATACATCGACGTCGCCCAGCGTCAGGGCAGCGTCGAAAGTGGCGCTGTCGTTGACCAGGGCGACGACCGATGCTCTGCTGAAGTCGTTGTTGTTGCTGGCCGCGTCGGCAGGGTCTTCCTCGAAAGGATCGACGACATTGTAAGGAACCTTTTCGAGGGCGCATCCCACTGGAAGAACGCTGCTAGCGAGAAACGCTCCTGCGAGAATGCACAGCAAAGAGATCTTTCGAGACATAACCCTGCCCGCTCCTGTGGCCGTACAACAGCAGTCGCCAGACAGCTGGCGAAACACCCGCCGGGCCGCCAGACCTGCTGCTGGAGGGCTCAACTCCAGTATTGGCGCTCGGCCTGTTATCCGCGTAGTCGACAGTATTTGCGAAATCAGGGCCATTGTCAATGTCGTATGCCGCGGCATTCGGACTGACACCCAGGGACTCCGCTAGTAACAGGGCGCCGTCCTGCATGCCGATCGGGAAGACCTGGTCGTAAAGCGGGGCCAGGCGGAAGTCCTGGTCGTCGAGCAACGCCTGTGCCGGGGCCGTCGTGTCCATCAGGTCCGACCAGTCCTGAGTGTGCTCGAGGCCGAGCAGATGGCCGGATTCATGACTGGCTACGTTGGCAATCGCCAGGGCCATCTCCTCAAGGCTCGGATTCAGCGGCATGAACAGGCTGAATGTATCGGTGAAGATGATCGCCGTCTGCGTCAAATCGGTGTTGTACTCGTCAACGCTGTCCGCGATTCCAAGCAAACTGTCGCTGTAAAGACCAAAATGCAGAATGGTTGCATTTGGCGGGACGATCGACGTCTCCATGCTGGTGATGATCTGCACGTTGAAGCGAGCGTAGTCGATCCGGACGTGCCTGGCAATGGCGGCCGCCATCGCGGCAGTTTGGCCCGCGTAAGATGGATCGATATTCGCGGCATCGAATGCAGGGATATCCGCAACCGTGCCTTCGGGCAGCAGAATACTATGGCCACCATTGAAGTTGAGGTAGATCGCCTGCGCACGAGGTTCTGGCACGGAACTTGTTTCCCGGAGAACGCTTACGGTGTAGCCGCCGCCGGAGAACACGTCGGCCAGCGGACTTGCAGCCACGACCAGGTAGCAGTGTTGGCTTTCATGTCGCATTGTGACTGCGAGGCTCGGACGGAGGTCCGTCTGCCACCAACGGTCGTCATTGGTGCTGATCAGACGCTGCTGATCGTCGAAGACTGCAGCGGCCAGGTCGAGACTGCGACTGCAATCGACTGCGGCCGTGATGCGGTCGCCTACGGCGACCGGTCCCAGATCATAAATATCGATATCCAGGATACTTGAAACTGATCCTTCCAGGTCCAGCGCGCTGTCGGCCTGCATAACGGCGGAGTTGGCTCGTGCGAAGTCATCATTGGGCTCTGCCTCCCGGGCGGAATAGCCGGGCAGGTTGCCAGTGGTGCCGGGCAAGACGCCTGTGGGACCTAACAGGTCTTCGTAACCATTGCAGCCAATGGACACCAGGACGACGCACGTCGCGCAGACCGCCAGCGCAGAGCGCATGCAGTGACTCCTTACATTACACGCGGGCTGTTAGGAAAACAGTAGAGGCTCCAAGGCCGCAAACGTGGGATTGCAGGGGCCGCCAGCGCTCCATGGGCTGGACAGCGAGGGTTCTTTCGGCCAAAACCGCGGGCAGGTTTAGCTGGACCTGTTCGCCAGCAATAAAACCTGCTGCCACTACGGAGAACATATTATGTGAAGGCAAGTTAGGGGATTGCGACAGCCAGGTACACGGCTTAGACGCAGGCCGCCTGTTTCAGACAAAACATGGATTGTACGGCGTTGGCAGAAAAAAGAGGCCGGGCGTTCGGTAGGTGCCGATTTCTGCGAGCGTATGTCCCGAAATGGCATCGCTCAATTGTTTTTCGAGAGGGCTGATCGCCTGGATCGCCCTAATCTGGCTGCTACCGAAGCAACCCGGCTACCTATAGTCTGACACGGATCTGGCGAAAGGCAAATCAGGTCGGGAACATTTCATGTCGAGTGGGTCGGGCAGGCAAAACGAGGCGTTTGTACGTGACCAGCTGAACGTGGCACGGTTGGAGACCGACTTGCGCAGTGCTGTCGATGGCGAGGTGCGCTTCGACACCGCCAGCCGGGCCATCTACTCGACCGATGCCTCGAATTACCGGCAGGTGCCAATCGGCGTGGTGATTCCGCGATCGACGGAGGCTGTGGTCGTGGCCACGCAGATCTGCCGGCGGTACGGCGCGCCGATCGTGCCGCGCGGGGCGGGCACTGGCCTGTGCGGCCAGACGTGCAACGTGGCGGTGGTGTTCGATCATTCCAAGTATCTGAACCGCGTGCTGGAAATCGACCCCGTTCGCCGAATCGCCCGCGTGCAGGCGGGCACGAACCTGGATGATCTGCGCGGCCCGGCGGAGGCGAATTTCAACCTGACCTTCGGACCCGACCCGGCCACGCACACGCACTGCACGTTCGGCGGAATGATCGGCAACAACGCGTGTGGCGTCCATTCGATCATGTCGGGTCGCACAGCTGACAACGTGGAGGAACTGGAGATCCTCACCTACGACGGCCTGCGGATGCGCGTGGGCGCGACGAGTGAGCAGGAGTTGGCCCGGATCATCGCGGAAGGTGGGCGGCGCGGCGAGATCTACCGCCGGCTGCGCGACCTGCGCGACAGGCATGCCGATCGGATCCGCCAGCGCTATCCGAAGATCCCGCGGCGGGTGTCCGGTTACAACCTGGACGACCTGCTGCCGGAAAACGGCTTTCACGTCGCCCGCGCCCTGGTCGGCAGCGAAGGCACCTGCGTAACGGTGCTGGAGGCGACGGTCCGGCTCGTGGACAGCCCACCGGGCCGGGCGCTGATGGTGCTGGGTTACCCCGATGCCTACCAGGCGGGAGACCATGTGCCCAGGATCATGGAGTTCAAGCCGGTCGGCGTCGAGGGCTTCGACGGGCGGTTCGTCCGGGCGCTCAAGAAGAAGGACATGTTCCCGGAGTATATGCCGCTGCTGCCGCAGGGCGAGGGCTGGCTCCTGGTGGAGTTCGCCGGGCAGGATCGGCAGGAGGCGCGACAGCTGGCGCTGCAGGCGGCGGAGGTACTGCGGTCCGGACCCGGCGCGCCGGACATCCGGCTGTACGAGGACCCGCAGCACGAGCGAGGCATCTGGGCGATTCGCGAGGCGGCACTGGGGGCGTCGTCGCACGTGCCGGGCGAGCCGATGAAGTGGGAGGGCTGGGAGGACTCGGCGGTCGATCCCAGCCGGATCGGCGACTACTTGCGCGACCAGCAGAAACTGCTCGACAAGCACGGCCTGCAGACGACGCTGTACGGCCACTACGGGCACGGCTGCGTGCACATGCGGATCTCCTTCGACTTCATGACCGAGAGCGGCATTCGCACGTTCAACCGGTTCTGCGAGGACGCGGCCGACCTGGTGGTCAAGTACGGCGGGTCGATCTCGGGCGAACATGGGGACGGCCAATCGAAGGCGATCTACCTGCCGAAGACGTACGGACCGGAGTTGATGGAAGCTTTCCGCGAGTTCAAGTCGATCTGGGACCCGCAGTGGAAGATGAACCCCGGCAAGGTGATCGACCCGTACCTGCCGGACGAAAACCTGCGACTGGGGCTGGACTACAAGCCGTGGCAGCCGAAGACGTACTTTCAGTTCCCCGAGGACGACGGCCGGTTCAGTCAGGCAACGCTGCGTTGCGTAGGCGTGGGCAAGTGCCGGCGGACGCACGATGCGTTCATGTGCCCGAGCTACATCGCCACGCGCGAAGAGAAGCACACGACGCGCGGCCGGGCGCGCCTGCTGTTCGAGATGTTCCGCGGCGACCTGATCAAATCCGGCTGGCGGAGCAGAGAGGTGCTGGACTCGCTCGATCTGTGCCTGGCGTGCAAGGGCTGCAGGATCGAATGCCCCGTGCACGTGGACCTGGCGACGTACAAGTCCGAGTTCCTGGCGCATCACTACCAAGGACGCGTCCGGCCGCGGGAGCACTATTCGATGGGCTGGATCGGCACATGGGCGGCGATCGGCTCGCGCGTGCCCCGGCTGGCGAACTTCGCGTCGAACGCGCCGGTGCTGGGGCGTTTGACCCGAGCGGCGGCGGGCATTTCACAGACCCGGCACATGCCGCGCTTCGCGGAGCAGACCTTCACGGCGTGGTTTCGGAAGCGACAAGCGCGCAACAGCGGCAATCAACGCCTGTTGCTATATCCCGACGTGTTCAACGATGTATTCCTGCCGCAGACGTTGATGGCTGCGACGCTCGTACTGGAGCGGATGGGGTTCCATGTGATGCTGCCGGACGGGCGCGGGCCGGATGCGGTTGCCCTGATCCACTACGGTTTCCTGGGGGCGGCAAGGCGGTGCTTGCAGGAGGCAATCCGGCGGATGCGGCCCATCATCGCCGATGAGATGCCTGTGATCTTCCTCGAGCCGAGTACCGCGGCTGTGTTTCGCGAGGATATGCTGCAACTGCTGACGGAAGACCCGGAGGCGCGCCGGCTGGCCAGGCTGTCGCTGCTGCTGGGCGAGTTCATCGACCGCAACAACCTGGACGTGCCGCCGTTGCCGGGCCAGGCGATCTTTCACGGCCATTGTCACCAGAAGGCGGTGCTCAACGCGCAGGCGAGTCGAAATGTGCTGCGGAAGATGGGGCTCAAGATCGTCGAACCAGAGCCCGGCTGCTGCGGCATGGCAGGCTCCTTCGGTTTCGAGAGCCGGCACTATGACATCTCGATGCGAATCGCCGAGCAGAACTTGCTGCCGGCCGTGCGCGACGCTGCCGTCGGTACGTACGTCGTGGCCGAGGGCTTCAGTTGCCGCACGCAGATCCGTGACGGCACGGGCCGCGAGCCGATGCACCTGGCCGAGTTGCTGCTGGCGGGCTATCAGCGGTCCGGGTGATGCATTACAGCTCCACCCCCTTCTGCGCAGCGATGCCTTTCTCGTAGCCGTGCCGGACGCACTGCATTTGTGTGACCGTGTCGGCGACAGCCAGCAGGCCCTCGGTTGCGCCCCGGCCGGTCAAGGCCACCACGCCCCCGCCGGGTACGGCGCGCAATAATTCCAGCACCTGCTCTTCGCTGATTAGCCCGCAGGAGACGGCGGTGCAGACCTCGTCGAGCACGACCAGCCCGAACCGCTCGCAGGCGATTGCCTCGGCCGCCAGGCGCAGCGCTTCTTCCGCCGCCTGGCGATGCCCCGCCAAGGCCGGGCTGTCCCTGGCAGGCACAAAGCCCCGGCCGGCCCGCAGGATGGTCACGCCCAGCCGCTCGAGCGCAGCCAGTTCACCCGAGGGCGCCGCCTTGAGGAACTGCACGAGACACGCGGCCATGTTGTGCCCGACGGCACGCAGAAGCATGCCGAGGGCGGCGGTGGTCTTGCCTTTGCCATCCCCGGTGAACAGCAGTATGCGCGGCAGTTGGTTCATGTGCGATCCTCCGCATCGTGCGCTGCCGTCGGCGGCGCACACCGGCGGCGCGGACACGCATGTGCCTTTTCGGGTAACCTCACATGGCTGTCCGGTTGGGCGAAACGAAAACGCCCAACCTTCGGGGGTTGGGCTGCAAGATGCCTTGCGCAGCGCCGCGGAATCCGGCGCGGTGCGGATTGCTGCCTTCCCACGAAGGAACACGATCCTGTGACCGTGCTCTCTTTAGGTATCCTGACTCCTGGATCGTCCTACTGGCCGCGGCCTTCCCATTCCGACGTTTGCCGGAACAGTGACCATTGTTGCGGCGTTCGTCCCCAGTCACAGTGGCGGGGCCGTGCCGGATTTGCACCGGCTTCCCTTGCGACTCATACAACGTGAGCGAATCTAGTCGGTGCTCGGAAGATCGTCAAGAGTGGCTGGTTGTCTTTAGCCGTTGCGGGCCATGGGTGGCTGCCCGCATCGCAGTTCGGCAGGCAGGCCTTTCGCAGCCAGCCGGCGGGGCATTCTATCGGCCAGCCTTTTGATCCCAGAGCCGATTCAGGTAAGATGGAAGCGGTGTGACCCATGCTCCCGGTGTGACGTTGAGGCAGAAACGGCTGCGGGTCATATACGGTTGCCACCCTAGCTCAGCTGGTAGAGCAACGGTTTTGTAAACCGTAGGTCGCGGGTCCGAATCCCGCGGGTGGCTGTTCGGTGATTCCCGCCACAGTACCAATGTAGTCTCGCCTTGCCGGCCATCAGATGGCTTCGCCGCAGGACAGCGGGGCTCTCCGATCTTGCCAGGATGTTGTAGAATCGAGATCGGAATCCTTCCAGGGCTATGACCACTCCTGTCATAGCCGCCGCTTATGGTGTGGACAGCAAGATGCACCTGGCCGTTCGCATGCCCAGTACGATCCGCCGATATGGAACCGATCAGGCAGGAGGAAACCAAGATGAGAATCGCCCAGCCGACCGACTGGCAGACCACGGCCCTGCCGGCCGACAGGACCACGATCCGTCTGGACCGCCTGTTCTCGCCGGAGCAGATGAAGCGAATCCGCTTGGGGCTCGTGCCTGAGGAGATGGAAGACAAGTGGTTCATCTACTGGCAGGACGACACCCTGTTCTTCCATCGCAGCTGGACCGGGTTCTGTATCTACGTCGTTCACTTCCAGCGCCAGGGCGACACCTTCCGGATGATCCAGGCCGAGGCCAACCGGGGTCCGCAGCCGTACGGGGAAACCAGCGATGCGAAGGATGCGGCGATGATCTCCTACCTGATCGACGTGCTGCTGCTCCGCCAGGACGCGTCGTTTCCCAGCGAGGAGCCGTCCGATTCCAAGAAGGCCCTCATGGAATGGAGCTGGGTCGGCCGGGCGATGTTTGGGCAACACCCGCAAAGAAAGCGATCGAAGTGAACGCCCCTGGCGCTGGTCGCGCGTGATGGACCCTCTCGGCCGCACTTTTGCAGTCACCGCATTGCAGGCGGCCGCGATGATAGGAAGACAGGTCCTGACACTGTCGAGGAGAAGACCCATGGCGGAAGGTTTGCGGTTCGTCTGCGGCAGTTGTGGCAAGACCATCGAGGCATGGTCCGACGGCACCCCGTACTACATCGACGCACGCGGCAAGAAGCGGTATGCCTATCACCCGGACCACGAGCACCTGGCCCTCTGCATCGGCAATGATACTCCCCACCTGTGCCTGGCGTGCGGCAAGGAGTTCATGGTCGATTCCCGGTCCCCGATCAGCCGCTGTCCCACGTGCGGTTCGCCGGACATCGCCGACACGTTCCACCTTGACGGCAAGACGTGCCCGACGTGCCGCAAGGGCACATTCGGGATCGATCCCCAGGGACACATGATCTCGTAGGAGCCCGGCCCATGGATGTTCGGTCATTCCAGCAGTGGCGGCGGGAGTTCCGGAAGTCCGCGAGGGACGACAGGTACGCCGTTCTGCGGGATCACCTCCACAGGCTGTGCCTTCCCGATAGGCCGGAACGCCTGCTCGAGGGCACGATCCTCGTGGTGCAGGCCTGCCTGGCGTACGCGGGCCTGGATGGTCAGCCTGCAGGTTCGCTACTGGGCATGCAGGTGTACGACCCGGGCGATGCTGCTGACGCCAAGTACGCGATCACGTTCGACCTGCATGGCAAGGCCTTCGCACGCCTGCTTGCCGCGCCAGGCCTGACCACCCTGGACCTGGCCGATCTCTACGGCCACCCCTGGGACCGATACGGGTGTTGTGGCTACGGACGCTTCTGGATCTCGCGCACCGACGGCAGCCGCCTCACTCGCACGCAGCGCCTCCGCCTTGAGCAGGTGGTAACCGGCGATCTGCGGTTCGACTACTGCGATGACGAAATCGACATCTGGTTTGATGACCGTTCCGCGAAAGGTTCGTTGCTGGTCACGGTCCAGGACCGTTTTGAAGTGGACTGAACATGCCCCGGCGCAGACATCGCCGCGCATCCTTTCACCGGCTCCGCGACCGGCCTTCTTGCCCGGCATCTTGGTGTTGCACTCGCTGCAGGGCAGTCCAGGTGAGGTCGATGAGATGGTCGGTCTCGCCGGCATCGCCGGGCCAGATGGATCGCAGCAGCGCCCCGAGCGAATCCTCCGTAAGCCGCTGGCCGGCGGCGGGCAGCACCGGACCCGGCTTGGCTGTTTCGCGGTGCCTGAGCAGCGAGAGCACGGCCGCGGCGGCGCCCCTGGCCAGATGGACTGGCTCGATGCCGTAGCGCAGCGCCAGGCGCATCGTGCCGTAGAGGCGGTCGTCGTAGCCGAGCTTGCGGACGTGGTCGCGGATGACCCGGCTGACGAGGTCGTTGAGGTTGGGGCGGACCATGCGGTCGAGCAGATCGTCGGCGTAGGCCGCGTAGCCGGCCTCGGTGAACAGCGGGTCGTCGAGGTTGGCGTGCTTGCGGATCAGCGCGGCGCCGGATTCGTGGATGAAGGCGTCGCGGGCTGTCCGCATGATGTCGGGATGATCGGCTGCCTGGGCCATGGTTGCCAGGCCCTTGAGGTCGGCCAGGTAGCCGATCAGGGCGTGGATGGCGTTGTGGCCGTAAAGCTTGGCCTCCTCGAAGGGCAGCAGGTCGTCCTTCTCGACGAAGACCTCGATGCCGCGGCAGTAGTTCGGCAGGGTGATCCGGCTGATGAGGATGCGGTTGAACTCCTCGACGAGGATGGCCCGTGGCGTGTCGGGGGTGATCCGGGCCAGGCCCATCCGCCGCATGACGTCGGCCTCGGTGATGATGCCGCTCATCTTGCCGATGACGGTGTTGAGGATCTGCACGTTCGTCAGCGCGCCCGGGGCGTACTTGCCGATCTTCTCACAGAGGATCTCGGCGGCGTGGTTGTGATTCTCGGCGGCGTAGATGATGGCGGGCCTGCGCGCGTCGCGCCGGGACAGACCTTCGGCGAGCATCGCGGCGACACAGGTCTGGTCGCCCGAATCGAAGAAGTTGACACTGGGCAGCGCGGTGGCCAGTTCGTCCGCCTCGGCCACGGCGTCGAGGATGCTCGCGCGGTCCGACTCCTCGCGCGGGTTGTAGAGCTCGACGCCCTTGACCGTGACCTGATCGATGCGATCCTTGCGGGCGATGTTGATCGTGTAGGCGCCGCCGTTGTCCCGAACCGCTTTGACCAGAACAGGGTCGATCTCGGCCACAACGTAGCGCGAGAAGTTGCCCGACTGGTGCGCCTCGAACAGAAACAGCGCGCTTTGGATCGGGCCGAAGCCGAAGCCGACGAAGGTTTTCATGACTTCACCGCCACGCGGAGCAGTTCGTCCTCGGCGGCATCGATCTCTCCCAATTCCAGCATCTTGTAGACTTCTTCCATGTCTTCCCGTCGCTCGCGGACGCAAGCCGGATAGACCAGCTCGAACCCCTTTTGCCGGTCGATCGGCCGAATCCGAATTGCGGTGCGACCGGCGGGGCGGGTCGTACCCTTCGACAACCTGCGTTTGCCGGTTCTGCGGCGCGAGGCGGCGGGGTCGGGCTGTCGTCTTTCGGAGCCGCGCGGCGGGCGGGGAGATCGTTTCTGAGGTCGCTTTTTGGGCATGGAGGTGCGCCGTGGAGTCCGCCGACTCGGCTCGCGCGGCGATCGGCCGGCGTCGGTCGGCAACTTCAAGTATGGCGAGGGGGTGATCCTGAGGGCAAGCACGGGAAGCCCGACCGCTGGGCATTCCTTGATGGTCGCGAAGCGACTTCCGGGCGCTGGAGGGCATCACGACAAGAGCCTTAGGGTGAAGTCGAACCGGCCGAAGGTTTTGCGGAAATCGGCTCGGACGACAAGACGGCTTGTCTGCCGGTCGCTCCAACCGCGCGACCGGGTTCCCCTCATCCCCAAAGGAGCAACCCTGTCAAGGCCGAAGCGAAAACGACTTGTACCGGAGAAACTTTGCATCGCCAAAGCAGGATGAGGCACGCGGCGCACAGCAGCGTCGGCAGAGGTTGCGTGAAGACCTGCCGTGCCAAATCCAACCAGACGCCCAGGATCAAGCCGAGGACGGCCGCGCTCAAGGCCTCGAAAAGCCCTGCGGCCCAGGTTTGACGGCGTATCTTCCGCACCCAGGAATGCAGCAGGGACGCCAGGAGGACGCAGGGCGTGATAAGACCCGCCGTCGCCGCGACGGCTCCCAAGTGACCGCCGAGCAAATAGCCGATGAACGTGGCGACGGTGAGAATCGGCCCCGGCGTGCTTTGCCCGACCGCCAAGGCATCCAGCAATTGTTGATGCGTGAGAATCCCGGTCTTTACGAAATCATTGCTCAGGTAGGCGGCAATGACGTTGCCTCCGCCGTACAGGAATAGGCCGATCTTAGCAAACGCGAGAAACATACCGAAAAAGTCCAAGGACGGCGTTACCGCCGCCGGAGCGAGGCTAATTAACATTGGAGGAAGTATGATCGGCATGCCCGCGTGCCGTTCTCGGTCGGACGGTTC
>Ga0101944_10004050_pt1 | contig 18969 bp, 15 predicted proteins | sample DewCreD2012metaG_FD_75245 | JGI IMG/M metagenome (GOLD analysis project Ga0101944, IMG submission 75245) | Hot spring sediment bacterial and archeal communities from British Columbia, Canada, to study Microbial Dark Matter (Phase II) - Dewar... ... | reverse complement strand
GCGCGAGCTGGTTGTAGGGCACACGGTCATCCGCAACGTTCCGCTGGATTTGGAAGCCACGGTGGCGCTGGCCAAGGATCGAGTGACGGTCCGCCGGGCGGTGGCGTCGCGGAAGGATTTGAAGGTTGAGATGCAGGGTTCTGTCGCGCGCCTGGCGTCTCCGGAAGTGGATTTCAGCGGGAGGGCGGCGGCAAGCGTGGTTGAGGTACAGCGGTTCCATAGCCTTCCGCTCGAGCCCCGCGGACGCCTGGAGGGGGACTTCCGCTTCACATACCGGCGCGCAGACGGCTACCTGCTGGCGGGCGTGCTCAGCGGCGCGGGATTGGTCCCCAGGATAGGCGGCTTCGACGCCGGAGCCGTGCGGCTGAGAAGCAAAGTGCGGCTCGCCGGCAGAAGGGTGGAGTTTGAGGAGGCTGAAGTCACAGGAGACGCGGGGACGTTTCACGGGGGCGGGTCGGTGGATGATTGGCGGCTGCTCGCCATCAACGGACGTGTTGACAATGTGGCGGCAGACGACACGGCGCGGCGGGCTGGGAGGGTGCTGCTGGCGTATCCGATGCTTCTCAGCGGTCCGGTGGAGTTGAACGGCGAGATCGAACGCGGGACTTTGGGCAACATCCGGGTGAAGGCGGAGCTCGAGGCTTCGCCCAAGCCGGGCGCCGCTCCGGTGGACGGGCTGATTGCGTTCACCTATGATCAGCCGTCCGGACAGATCGTTCTTCAACCTTCACGCCTGTCGCTTTCCGCCACGGAGGCGCGCGCAGCCGGCTCGCTCGATGAGCGGTTGGCGGTCGAGGTCGAGACGAGGGATCTCAAGGAGGCGCTGAGCGCTGCGGCTGCATTCGGGGGTCCGCCGTCTCTGCCGGTCGAGATGCGGGGCGGGCGGGTGAGTTTTCGGGGCGAAATCCGCGGCGCCATGAGCGAGCCGCGGATCAGCGGGCGGCTCCTCGCCTCTCGCTTGACATGGCGAGGCATGGGCATTGACGAGGTGGACGCGGATCTGTCGCTATCGGGCCAAGCTCTCGAGGTGCGGCGGTTTTCGGCGCGGCAGAACGCGGCTTCACTTGCGGGCAGCGGAAAGGCGGCGCTCGAGAATTGGACCCTGACGGAGCAAGGGGCGATATCCGCGCGGTTCGAGCTGAAGGATGCCGCGGCGGGCCCGTGGTTGAAGTGGTCCGGGAGCAAGGCGGACTTCGACGCTGTAATTTCGGCGAGCGGCGCCGTCTCCGGAACATTCCAGGCGCCGCAGGCCGAGTTCCACTTCGACGCGCGGCAGGGACGCGCCGGCCAGGAGAGCTTTGACCGCTTCCAAGGAACGGCCAAACTCGGTCCCTCGGGATTGGAGCTGTTGACCGGGACGCTCGCGCTTGGGGCGTCGCGTGTGCGGTTGGAGGGCAGTTATGCGCCTTCCCGAAATTCGTGGGCGGGCGGCGTCGTGCGCGTGAAAGCCGCTTCCGACAGCCTTGCGCTCGAGCGCATAGCGCTGCTGGCCGGCATTGTGCCTGGAGTGCGGGGCGGCGCACGCGTGGAAGTGGATGCGGTGGCGAGGGTCGAGCCAAACGGCGTATGGCTCCGGCGGTTGGACGGCGCGCTCTCCGCCCAGAGCCTGTCGGTGAACGGCAAAAACCTCGGCTCGCTGCGCGTCGAAGCCCGTTCGCGGCGGGAGGCGATGAAGGTCCAGGCGGAGATGGCGCTGCGGGGATCGAAACTGTTCGCCTCCGTTGACGTGACGCTGGATGGGGATTATCCTGCGCAGGGAGAGGTCCGGCTCGATCCGGTGGAGATCGAAACACTGTTCGAACTCGCTGAGGGAAAGAAGAACACGCCGCCGGCGACGGGCAAGGCGCGCCTCCGGGCAAGTTTCTCAGGACCGCTGCGCGAACCGGCCAAGATCAAAGGCGTGGGAGAAATATCGAGCCTGGAACTCAAGCCGAGGGAGATATTGGAGCCGGGCGCCAAGACCGCGCCGCTCGATCTTACGGTTCACAACGAAGGTTCGATCGCGTTGGAGCTTGCGGACGGCGTGATTCGCATCCGCCGCAGCCGTCTCACCGCACAAAAGACGGACGTGTTCCTGGAGGGCTCGTATGCCCCGATGGAGAAGTCGCCCCTCGAGTTGCGTCTGCGCGGGGACTTGAACCTGGCGGCGTTGCGCGGGCTGAAGCCGGAATTGAGGATCGGCGGCACGTCGGTAGTGGACGTCGTGGTGCGGGGCACGCCCCAGTCGCCGGACGTAGCGGGCAAGTTGGAGCTCCGCAATGCCTCTCTGTTCCTGGCGGACGTCCCCAACGGTTTGGACAACGCCAACGGCGTGTTGACGTTCGACCGGAATCGCGTCACGGTGCAGCAGCTCACCGCGGAGTCCGGCGGAGGGCGCGTCACCATCGGCGGCTTCCTCGGGCTGGGAGGCGAAGATCTGACCTACCGGCTTCAGGCGGCAGCCGAGCGGGTGCGCGTTCGCTACCCCGAGGGTTTCAGCACGCTGTTGGACGCGAAGTTGAGCTTCACCGGCACGCGGCGCAAGAGCCTGCTGGCGGGCACGGCGACGGTTTTGCGCTCCAGTTTCTCCAGCCGGCAGGATTTGGCCAGCCTTTTCCAGCCGGCGGCGCAAGCAGTCACGGCGCCCGTGGCTCCGAACGAATTCTTGCGCGGGCTGCAATTCGACGTGCAACTCATCAGCGGGCAGGACTTCGAGATTCAAACGGCGTACACGCAGAATGTTCAGGCGGATGCGCGGCTCCAACTGAGGGGCACGGCGGCCAAGCCGTCGCTGTTAGGGCGCCTGAGCTGCGGCGACGGCGAGGTGGATTTCCTCGGAACGCGCTACCGCATCAACCGCGCCGAGATCAACTTCTACAACACCTCCAAGATCGAACCGGTTTTGGACGTGGCGCTCGAGACTCGCATCCGCGGCATTTCGGTCAACATCAGCCTTTCGGGCACGCTCAACCGCTTGAATGTCACCTATCGCTCGGACCCGCCATTGCCGAGCGCGGAGATTCTGGCGCTGCTGACGGTGGGGCGAGCTCCCGCCTCGGATCGCGGAATGGGACTGAGCACGGCGAATTCGCAAGATCCCACTCTGGTGGGGAGCGCCATCCTCGGACAGGCGCTGTCGGTTCCGGTGTCGAGCCGGTTGCAGCGCTTCTTCGGCGTGAGCCGAGTGAAGATCGATCCCCTTGCGCGGGGCTTGGAGGGCACGCAACAAGCGCGGTTGACGGTTGAGCAGCAGATTTCACGCGACGTGACGCTCACCTACGTCACCAGCATTCAAAAGGTGGAGCAGCAGATCGTCCGCGTGGAGATCAACCTCAACCGGCAGTTGTCGATCGTGGCGCTGCGGGATGAAAACGGCGCCTTCGGAGTGGATTTCTACTATCGAAAGCGCCTGAGATAGCCGGCGCTACTTCAACAGCTTCGCTGAAGCGGCAGCGAAATCGAGAACCGGCCCCGGATAGATGCCCAACAGGAGCGTGGCGGCGCCGCAAATCCACCAAGCCGTTCTCATGCCGCTTGCGGGGATTTCGTCGGTGGCGCCCGGCGCCGGCTCGTGGAAGTACATCACCACCAGTACGCGAAGGTAATAATACGCCGCCACGGCGCTGTTCAACAGGCCCAACACAGTCAGCCAGACCAGATTGGAATCCAGCGCCGCCTTAAACAGATAAAACTTTCCGAAGAAGCCGCCCGTGAGCGGGACTCCGATGAGCGAAAGCAAGAACACCGCGAACAGCGCCGCGGTCACCGGCTGCCGGGAGCTTAGCCCCGCCAGATCTTCGATTTCCACCATTTTTTCGCCCCGCCCCGCCAAATGCGCCACGATCGCGAACGCGCCCACATTCATGAAGGAGTACGCGAACAAATAGAACATCGCCGCCGCCGTTCCAATTTCGGAATGTGCCGCCAAAGCCACCAGGACGTAGCCTGCGTGTGCGATCGAGCTGTAAGCGAGGAGCCGCTTGATGTTGCTTTGAGTGAGAGCGGCGAAATTGCCTATCACCATCGTGGCTAGAGCCACCAGCCAGACCAGAGGCAGCCACCGCCCACTTACCGGGTCGAGCGCCGTTCCGAACACCCGCAGGAACACCGCAAAAGCAGCCGCCTTCGGACCTGCCGACAGGAACGCCGAAACTGGAGCCGGGGCGCCCTGGTACACGTCCGGAGTCCAGACTTGAAACGGCGCCGCGGAAACTTTGAAAGCCACTCCAGCGAAGATGAAAGCCGCGGCGGCGGCAGTCAACGCCGGCGCCGGCGCAAGGTCGCGGTTTCCCAGGACCTGCCGTATCTCGTCCAGATTCGTAGCGCCCGTCAAACCATACAGCCAGGCGATGCCATACAAAAAGAAGGCGGAGGCGAAGGAACCGAGAAGAAAGTACTTGAGAGCGGACTCGTTGGCGCGCCGGTCCTCACGCAAATAGCCGGCGAGCACGTAGCTGGCGATCGAGGAAATCTCGAGGCCGATGAAAATCATGATCAACTCACGCGAAGCGGCCATCAAGCACTGGCCGACCAGCGAGAACAAAATCAGAGCGTAATACTCGCCGCCCTCAGCCCGTTCGCGCTTGAGATAGGAGAACGAGGCGAGGAATGTCAAAATCCCGGCGGCAATCACCAGAACACGGAAGAAAGTGGTGAATCCGTCCACCATCAGCATGTTCTGGAAAGCAGGACCGGGGTCGGAAAAGGCGACGACGGCCGCCCATAGCGCCACCAGAAGTCCCGTCAACGCGACCACTGCAAGCCGGCGTTTCTGGGCCGGTGGCGTTAGCGGCTCCATCACCATCACCACGGTTCCGGTGAGAGTCAGGAGCATCTCAGGCAGCACCCGGAAAAGCTCGGAGCCCGTCGGGATGAAGTTAACGGCCACGGCGCACCTCCGCGAGGGCCTTCCAATCCGCCGGCGCCGCTTGAACTCGTATTTCCTTCTCGGCGTCAAGGCGGCGCAAGATCTCGGCGTTCGTTTTGCCGATCGAAGGCAGGAAACACTGCGAGGCCATGCCCATCCACACCATCATCACCACCAGCGGCAGAATGCCCGCCAACTCGCGCGGCGTCAGGTCGAACACGTGTTCGCGCACGGATTCAGGCGTCTCGCCGAAGAACGTGCGTTTGTACATCCATAGCATGTAGCACGCCGACAGGATGACGCCGATGGCGGCCCACACCGCCCAGGAAAACCGCTCGATCGCCGCGCCCTGAAGCACGAGGTATTCGCCCACGAAGTTGTTGAGCGTTGGCAAGCCGATGCTGGCCAGCATGGTAATCATGAAAGCCGCGGAGAGCCAAGGCGCCGGAGTCGCTACGCCGCCATAGTCGGCGATCTCGAGCGAGTGCCGCCGCTCGTAAAGGTAGCCCACGAGGATGAACAGAGCCCCGGTGGAGATGCCGTGATTCAGCATCTGATACACAGCGCCGTCAAAGCTCTGCTGGTTGAATGAGAACAATCCCAAAACGACGAAACCGAGGTGGCTGACCGAAGAGTAGGCGATCAGTTTCTTGATGTTCGGCTGCACCATGGCGACAAGCGCGCCATAGATGATTCCCACGATGGACAGGAATACGATCCAGCCGGCGTTGTCCCGCGCGGCGTTCGGGAAAAACGGCAGGCAGAAGCGCAGGATGCCGTAAGTGCCCATCTTCAACATGACGCTCGCCAGCATCACCGAGCCGGCGGTGGGCGCCTCGACGTGTGCGTCAGGCAACCAGGTGTGCAGCGGAAAGAGCGGAACCTTCACGGCGAAGGCGACGAAAAACGCCAGGAAGAGCCAGAACTGCTCGACTTCGCCGAGCCGCAGATTCCCCGACTGCATCAAAGTGAGGATTTCCACCGAGTCAAAAGATCCAGCGCGGGTGTACAGGTAAATGATGGCCGCCAGCATGAGCACCGAGCCGGCCATCGTAAAAAGGAAGAATTTCACCGCCGCGTAAATGCGCCGCTCATGCCCCCATACGCCGATCAGGAAGTACATGGGCACCAGGCTGACTTCCCAAAAGACATAAAAGAGGAAAAGGTCGAGCGCCACGAACACGCCCACCAGCCCAAATTCCAGCAACAGCAAGAAGGCGTGGAACTCCTTCACCCTGTGGCTGATGTGATTCCACGAGATGATGACCGCGAGCGGCGTCAGGAACGTGGTGAGAAGCACCAGCCACAAGCTGACGCCGTCAATGCCCACGTGGTAGCGGATCGCCGGGGTAAGGATCCAAGGCAAGTCCGTGACGAACCAGTAACCCGGGAGGCTGGTTCTGAGCGGAGCCAGCAAGCCTAAAGAAAGAGCGAAAACAACAAGCGAAGCGGCAAGCGTAAAGATGCGGATCAGGCGCTCGTTCTCCTTGGGCAAGAACAGCGCGGCAAGGAAAGCCAGAGCCGGAGCGGCGAGCACGACGTCGAGGAGATTCATCGCGCCCCTCCCGCGAAGCTGAACAGAAAGAGGATCGCCACTCCGCCGGCCAGCACCCACGCGGCGTAACTGCGGATATTGCCGGATTGCAGAAGCCGCAGAACGGCGCCCGTCCGGCGCGCCGCACCGCCGATCCCGTTCATAAAGCCATCGATCAGCCGCACATCGGCGCCGCGCCACAACCAGCCGTCTGAACCGTTCACCACGGGACGAACCACGGCGGCGTCGTACAACTCGTCCACGAAGTACTTATGGAAGAGAAGCCGATAAGGAGCGCGCAGCGCGCCGGCTAGCGTATCCGCCATCCCCGGGCGCGCGACGTACAGGAAGAAAGCGAGCGCAATGCCCGACAACCCGGCAATCACGGAAACCGCCACCAATCCCAGGCTGTGCTCTTCGTGTCCGGGCGGGAACATCGGCGCCAGGAAGCGGGGCACGTTCAGATAGCCTCCCGCAAGCGACAGCGCAGCCAGCACTGCCAGAGGCGCCCACATCACCGCAGGCGATTCGTGCGCGTGGCGCTCTCCGCGCGGCTCCCCAAAGAAGCAAAGAAACAAAGCGCGGAATACATAAAATGCGGTCATAGCGGCGGTCGCGACTCCCACCCAATACATCCACGGAGCGTGATGGTGCGCCGCGAGCAGGATGGCGTCTTTGCTATGAAAGCCGGAAAACGGAGGCACGCCGGCGATGGCTACGCCCGCGCACATCAGCGTGGCGAACGTTATGGGCGTCTTGCCGCGCAAGCCTCCCATCCTCTGCAAGTCCTGCTCCCCGTTGAGGGCGTGAATCACGCTGCCGGCGCCAAGGAACAACAGCGCCTTAAAGAAAGCGTGCGTCATCAGGTGATAAATTCCCGCCGAGAACGCCCCTACTCCCAAGCCGAGGAACATATATCCCAACTGAGAAACCGTCGAGTAGGCGAACACTCTCTTGATGTCGTTCTGGACCAGCCCGATCGTGGCGGCGAAAACCGCGGTGGCAAGTCCGATGTAAGCCACCACTTCCAAAGCGATGGGCGCCTTCAGGAAGAGAGCCGAGGAACGCGCCACCATGTACACGCCCGCCGTAACCATTGTGGCGGCGTGAATCAGAGCCGAAACCGGGGTCGGACCCTCCATGGCGTCGGGCAGCCAAACGTACAGCGGAATCTGCGCCGATTTGCCCGTGGCGCCCACCAGCAACAGCAGGCAGATCAGCGTCAGTATGCCGCCCGCCGTTTCCGCCGGGCGTTCCGCCGCCAAGGCGAACACCTTCTGGAAATCCAGCGTCCCGAAGACGATCACGATGAGGAACATCGCCAGCGAGAAGCCGAAATCGCCGATGCGGTTTACGATGAACGCCTTGTTGCCCGCCACCGCGGCGCTGTTGCGGCGGAAGTAAAATCCGATCAGCAGATAGCTGCACAGCCCCACGCCTTCCCACCCGATGAACAACAACAGGAAGTTGGCTGCCAGCACCAGGGTCAACATGAAGAACAAGAAAAGGTTGAGGAAAGCGAAGAACCGGTAATAGCCTCCCTCGTGCGCCATGTAACCGGTGGCGTAGACATGAATGATGAAGCCCACTCCGGTCACTACAAGCAGCATGACCGCCGTCAGCCGGTCCAAGGCGAAATCAAAGCCCACGTGCAGCCAGCCGCTCTGAATCCAGGTGTAGTAGCGCTCAAGGTAGGGTGCATCCAGATCGCCCAGAGCCAGCAGCGTCTTCAGGACCCACAGGAAGGAGAGGAGCGCCGAGCCGCATGCCACCAGGCTCACTGCCTTATTAGGCCAGCGGCGTCCAAAGATCCCATTCACGAGGAATCCGGCCAGCGGGAGTGCGGGGATGAGCCAGAGATGGTGCATAATTCCTCAGTTCTTCATGGAATCGACTTCATCGATCTCCAGCGTGCGCCGGTTCTTAAAGACAGTCAGGATGATCGCCAACCCCACGGCGGCTTCAGCCGCGGCGACGACCATCACAAAGAAGGTGAAAATGTGCCCGTCCACCTGTTTGAGCTTGTACGAAAAAGCCACAAAGCTCAGGTTCACGGCGTTGAGCATCAGCTCGATGGACATGAAGACGGTGATGATGTTCTTGCGGAACAAGAAGCCCGCCACGCCCAGCGAGAACAGTATGGCGCTGAGGATGAGATACCACGAGATCGGAACAGCGGACATCAGTCGATCTCCTTCCGCGCCAAAACCACCGCGCCCAGGATGGCTATCAGAATTAACACCGACGCAGCTTCGAAAGGCAGCAGGTATTCGGTGAACAGCTTCCTCCCAACGTCCGCCGGGCCTCCGCCGGTGAAGCCGCCGAACGCCACGCTGACCTTATCGGGATAGAAGCGGCGGACCAGAAAGCTCACCATCCCCAGGAAGAGAGCCAGCAGCGGCAAGCCCAACCACCGGGCCAGGCGTGACTTGTCCACGCCGCGCTCCACGCCGGCGTTCAGCAACATGATCACGAACAGGAAGAGCACCATGATGGCGCCGGCGTAAACGATCAATTGCGCCGCGGCGATGAATTCCGCTCCCAGCAACAGGTAGAGAACGGCGAGCGAACCCATTACGCCGATCAGCGACAGTGCGCTCGAAATCGGGTGGCGCTGAACCACCAGATTGACGCCGCAGCCTACCGCGATGGCGGCGAAGACCAAAAACAGAATCAGATCCATCGTCTATTTGGCCACCCAGGCGGCCAGGAACGCGGTCACCAGAAGGTTGACCACAGCCACCGGGAACAGGAAACCCCATGCAAAGCGCATGAGCTGGTCATAGCGGAACCGTGGCAGGGTTCCGCGAATCCAGATAAAGACGAACAGCAGCCCGCCCGCTTTGGCGGCAAACCAGAAAACCGGAATCAGCACGGACTGAAAAACGGGAATAAGGAACAGGACCGCCAAGCCGAGAAAGACCACCCCGAAAACAGGAAGCGAGTAACGGTCCCACCGCCGCCCGGAGGGATTCGCCGCATGGTAGAAGAGAATGCCCGCGGCGAGCAGGAAGAGCAAGCTCGGAATGTATTTCGATCCGTATTCCGCCGGAAACGGCGCATGCCAGCCGCCCAAAAACACCGTAGCCGCCACACAGCACATGGTGACCATGTTGGCGTACTCAGCCATGAAAAACGAGGCGAAAGTCAGGCTGCTGTATTCGGTGTGGTAGCCCGCGACTAACTCGTTTTCCGCCTCCGGAAGGTCGAACGGAATGCGGTTGCACTCGGCGAAACCGGCGATCAAAAAAAGAACGAAGCTGAAGATCTGCGGGAAGGGGGCTTGCAGGATCGCCCACCGCGGGAGGAAACCGAAGTAATAACCCGCCTGGCTTTCGGCCACCTCGCGCAAGCTTAAGGAGTTGAGCAGCAGCAGCGGCGCCGCCAGCGCCAGCGCCAGCGGAAGTTCGTAGCTGATCATTTGAGCCGCGCTCCGCAAACCGCCGAGCAGGGCGTACTTGTTATTTGACGCCCAACCCGCCAGCGCGATGCCGTAAACCCCCAGCGAGGAAGCCGCCAGTATGAACAGCAGCCCGATGTTCAAATCCGTCAGTTGCAAATACGTCTCGACTCCCAAAATGGAAACTTTGGGGCCGAATGGGATCACCGCGATAGCCACCAGCGAAGTACCCACCGCCAAAACCGGCGCAAGAAGATAGATCGGCTTCACCACGCCAGCCGGGATGAAGCCCTCCTTGGTGAGCAACTTGATGACGTCGGCAAGCGGCTGCAACAATCCGTGCGGCCCCACGCGATACGGGCCAGGCCGCAACTGGATGTGCGCCAGAACCTTCCTCTCCACCCACTGTAGATAGGCCAGCGTGGTCATGAAAACCGCCATCACCACAGCGAACTTGGCGAGAGTCAAGAGGTAAAAGTTCATCGCAGCCTAAGCCTTGAATAATTCTCCGGGATACTCCCTCAACGATGTCAACAGCGAAGACCTTGCGCCCAGCGAGCCGCTCGTAAACAAAGTGTCGCGGGAGGAGCGAACCAGCCCGTGCCGCCCGGCGGCCGGCGCGGCGTGTTGCGGCGGCCCTTGCCAAGGCCAGCCGAGAACGCTCTCCATTTCTTTCCGCACCGCCTCGGGCTTGGCGGGGCCAAGATCGAGCTTCATTGCGCGGGCCAGCAGCCCGAAAATCTCCAGATCGGTCTTGACGCCCATGACGCTGGCCGCCGGGGTCAATGGCTGCACCTCGCCCGTGACGTTGGTAAACGTTCCCCGTTTCTCGTAAGCCGAAGCCACGGGCAGGACCACATCGGCCTGCCTCGCCGTCTCGGTCAGAAACATATCTTGCACCACGACGAAGGCGGCTTGGCCGGCGGGATACGCCCGCTTCATGGGATTCGCCCCCACGATCCACAATACGTCGAGCGCCGCGTCGTCATACATTTCCGCCAAAGTCATGCCGGGCGATTCAAGGGGCTGATACCCCGGACCCATGTGCGGCAGGATGCCCATATCCGCCGCGCCGCGCGAGTTGGCGTAATCCACCAAACACACGTACTCCACCGGCAGGCCCAAAGAATCCCCGAACGCGACAAGCCGGCTTACGCCCTCGCCTTGAATGCAATCGCCGAACAAAATGATGAGCTCGCTTTCCGCCGACAACTCGCCGCGCAGGCTTTCGAGCGCCTGCCACTCCTCGCCGCGCGCCGCCGTCACCGAGCGAACGGCATACTGCCGCTCCCGCACCGGGCCTTCGGCGACGGTGTACAAGCGCAGTCCGTGGTGGCGCCAGTTGGCTCGCAGTTGAAAAGCGAGCAGGGGGTGCTGCTGCGCCAAATCCGTCCCGATGACCAGAGCCGCCTTCGCCGTGTACAAGCGCTCAATCGTCGCCAACACGTTCTTCCGCCCATGCAGCGCCCCCATCAAAGCCGCGACGTCCCCCGTGCGGTGATGATCGAGGTTGTTGCACCCCAGCCCTTGCCGGACGAACTTCTGCAAATAGTAGTTCTCTTCGTTCGTCGTGAAATTCGAGCCGATGACGGCGAAGCGCCCGTTGCTCTCCTTGACTTCAGCGAAGCGGCGGGCGACAGCCGTAAGCGCCACCGCCCAGGAAACCTCCTCCAGCTCAGCGCCCTTTCTCATTAGCGGCGAGCGCAGGCGCTCCGGATGCTTGTAGAAGTCGAACGCGTACCGTCCCTTGACGCACAGAAATTCGCCGTTGGGACCCGAGCGGTCGCGGTTATTGCCGCGGATGATCTCGCCGTTGCGCACGCCCAACGTGGTCTTGCAACCATTCGAGCAGAACGCGCAAGCCGTGCCGACATGCTTCATCTCCCACGGGCGCGTCTGGTAGCGGTAGGTTCCGCTCGTCAGCGCTCCCACAGGGCAGATGTCGATGCACATGCCGCACTCGTCGCATTCCAGGTGGTCTCCGCGGTTGGGAGCGATCTCGGAAACCACTCCCCGGTTGACGATACCCAACGCGCCGGCGCCCAAGCCCTCATTGCAAATGCGGACGCAGCGGTAGCAAAGGATGCAGCGCGGGGCGTCGAAGTATACCACCGGCGACCACTGCTTCTCGGGGACGTGGTTCTTCACTTCCAAAAAGCGGCTCTCGGAAATGCCGTAGCGAAACGTCAAGTCTTGCAGCTCGCACTCGCCGCCCTTGTCGCACACCGGGCAGTCCAGCGGGTGATTGGTGAGCAACAGCTCGAGCATCGACTTGCGAGCGTGCTTCACCACCTCCGTGTCGGTGCGCACCACCATGCCCTCGGCGACAGGGAGCGTGCAGGCGGTAAGAAGCTTCGGCGCCTTTTCGACTTCCACCAGGCACATGCGGCAGGCTGCCTGAAGCGACAGTCCGGGGTAATAGCAGAAAGCCGGAATCTCGATGCCCACCGTCCTGGCGGCATCGATCACCAGCGTTCCGGCGGCTGCGCGCACTTCTTTGCCGTCGATGGTCAGCGTCACCAAGTCACCCATGCGTCATGCCCCCAGAGTCACCAGTTCCGCCAGCGGCGAGGAGCGCCGCTTAATATAGTCCTCGAACTCCTCCCGGAACTTCGTGACAAAAGAAATCGCCGGCATCGCGGCGGCGTCGCCGAGCGGGCAGAAAGTCCGCCCCAGCATATTGCGCGCCACGTCTCCCACCAGGTCGATGTCGGCGCTCCGCCCGCCTCCCTGATGGATTCTATGCATCAGGTTTTTCAGCCACGTAGTCCCTTCGCGGCAAGGAATGCACCAGCCGCAGCTTTCGTGCTGATAAAACCGCATGATCCGCCACAGCGCGGTGACCATGCAGGTATCTTCGTCCATCACGATCACGCCGCCCGAGCCGAGCATGCTGCCGGCTTTCGCCACCGAGTCGAAATCCATCGCCAGGTCGCATTCGTCGGCTCGCAGCACCGGGCAGGAGGAACCGCCCGGAATGACCGCTTTGAGTTTCTTCCCGTTGGGAATGCCGCCGCCGACTTCGTGAATCATCCGCAGGAGATTGAATCCCATCGGCAGCTCATAAACGCCCGGCTTGTTGACGTGCCCGGACAGGCAGAACAGGCGCGTGCCCCCGTTGCGGGGCGTCCCCAACGCCGCGAACGCCGCGCCGCCGTCGCGCAAAATGGCGGGTATCGCGCAGAACGTCTCGACGTTGTTGAGCACCGTGGGGCACTGATAAAGCCCCGCCACCGCCGGAAAAGGCGGACGAATGCGCGGCACGCCGCGCTTGCCTTCGAGCGATTCAAGCAGCGCCGACTCCTCGCCGCACTCATAGGAACCCGCTCCGGTATGCGTATACAGATCGAAATCGAAGCCCGTGCCTTGGATGTTCTTGCCCAGCCATCCCCGTTCATACGCCTCGGCGATGGCGCCATCCATGATGCCGATGACATAACGGTATTCGCCGCGAATGTAAACGTAGCCAAGGCGGGCGCCGACGGCGAGCGCCGCAATCAGAATGCCCTCAATCAACTGGTGGGGATCGTGCTCCATGAGCAGGCGGTCTTTGCACGTTCCCGGTTCGCCTTCGTCGGCGTTCACCACGATATATTTCGGCTTTGGCGACTGCCGCGGCACGAAGCCCCACTTCATTCCCGTGGGAAAGCCTGCGCCTCCCCGCCCGCGAAGATTGGACGCCTTCACCTCCTCGATGATCTGTTCCGGCGTCATCTCGCGAGCCTTCAAGAATGCTTTGTAGCCATCGGTGGCGAGATAGGTGTCGATGGATGCCGAGTTCGGAAGCCCGAAGCGGCGCGTCAGGATCTTGACCTCAAGGGGGCTCGGTTCGTTGTAGAGCATGGCCCTACTGCACCCCCGTCTTGCGGAGATTTTCGATGAGTTCGTCGAATTTCTCGACCGTCAGTCCGTGGTAGTAGTCGTAGTTGACCTGAATCGCCGGCGCCCAGGAGCAAGCGCCGATGCACTCCACCTCTTCCAGCGAAAACAGTCCGTCGGGCGTTGTTTCTTTGTTTCCGATGCCGAGCTTTCTCGTCGCGTGCTCCCACAGCTTGTCGGCGCCGCGGAGCAGGCAACTGATGTTCGTGCAAATCTGCACATGGTGCTTGCCGGGCGGCTTGCGGCGCAGCATGGAATAGTAGCTCACCACTTCGTCCACCTGCAACGGCGTCACGCCGCAGCGCCTGGCGACTTCTTCCACCAATTCCCGCGTAACCGAGCCCAGCTCGTCCTGCGCGTAAAGCAGCATCGGAATCACCGCCGAGCGGGCGCGTCCGGGCGGGTAGCTCTTCAGCAGCTTCTCAAACCTGGCTTCCAACTCCGGTGAGAAAGTCATCTAGCGGTCCACGTCCCCCAGCACGAAATCCAGACTCCCCATGCACGCGATCGCGTCCGCGATCAGCCGCCCTTCGAACATCGGCGCCAAAGCTTGCAGCGTCCCAAAACTGGGAGTGCGCATGTACACCCGGCAAGGCTTCGCCGAGCCGTCGCTCACGACATAGTAGCCCAGCTCGCCGCGAGGCGACTCGATGACCTGATAGGCTTCCCCCGGCGGCGTCCGGTAACCCTCGTAGACGAGCTTGAAATGGTAGATCAAGGCTTCCATTTCAGTCTTCATTTTTTCCCGCTCCGGAAGCACGGCATGGGGCGCATCCGCTTGGTAGGGACCTTCCGGCATCCCATCCAGGGCTTGATTCACGATGCGCGCGCTCTGCCGCATTTCTTCCACGCGCACCTGATACCGCGCGTACACGTCGCCCTCTGGGCGGGTGGGGATGTCGAATTCGAACTTTTCGTATGACGAGTAAGGCTCCGCCTTACGGATATCCCACGCCAGACCGGCGGCGCGGAGCAACGGTCCGGTGACGCCATACTCCATCAATTCGTCAAGGCTTAGGTAGCCGACGCCTCGAGTCCGGTTCAGAAAGATCGGGTTCTTGGACAGCAGCGCCTCGTATTCGTCCACCTTCTCCGGGAAACCGCCAATGAAATCGCGCACCGCCTTGTCCCACCCGCGGGGCGGCTCCAACGCCAGCCCGCCAGGGCGGATATAGCTGGTCATCATCCGCTGCCCCGAAAACATCTCGAAAATCTTCAGCAGATTCTCGCGTTCGCGGAAGCAGTAAAAAAAGACCGTCATCGCGCCCAAGTCCATGGCGCTCGTGCCAAGCCAGACCAAGTGGCTGTTGATGCGCGTCAGTTCCGCCAAGAGCACCCGCATCCACTGCGCTTTCGGAGGAATCTCCAGTCGCAGCAGTTTCTCTACCGCCAGCGCGTAGCCGAGGTTGTTGCTCAGATTGGCCAGGTAATCCACGCGATCCGTGAGCGTCACTGCTTGATGCCAGGTGAGAGCCTCACACTGCTTTTCGATGCCCGTATGGAGGTAGCCGATATCGGGCGCCGCCTTCGTAATCGTTTCGCCCTCCAGTTCGATCAGCACCCTGAGCACTCCATGGGTCGAGGGGTGCTGCGGACCCATGTTGAGCACCATGCGGCGGGCGCCGCCCGCAGTCTCAGGCTGCGCTTCCGAGGATAGGTCGAACGGGCTGGCGGCGTCGCTCATGTCACTCGTCCTTGTAATCGTACTTGTGCCCGTGCACGGGGTAGTCTTTGCGCAGGGGATGCCCCTGCCAGTTCTCGGGCATCATGATCCGGCGCAGATCGGGATGACCTGGGAAGACGATTCCGAACAGGTCGAAGACCTCCCGTTCATACCAGTTCGCTGATTTCCACACGCCGGTCACGGAATCGATCTCGAACGGTTCGCCCAGGCGGCACTTCAGCCGCAGCCGCAGATTGGCGCTGACAGAATGCAGCAGGTAGACGACTTCGAAACGCTCTTTCGCCGGGAAACGGTCCACCGCAGTCAGCCCGCTCAGGCGGATGAAGCCTTGTTCCTTCAGAAACCGGCAGACGGGTACGATCTGCTCCTTCGCGATCCAAAGGGTCGTCTCTCCCAGAGCGTACGAAACCTCCTCGATTGCGCCGGGCAAGCGCTCTTCGATCGCGGCTACTGCCGGAGTGGCGTTCCGGGTGTCAGGCGGCATGGCGATGTTCTTCCGCTTCGGACGGCTCCGAACGGGGCGCAGCCCAATCCAGGGCTCCCTTTTTCCAGATGTAGAAAAAGCCCGCCAGGATCAAAACCAGGAACACGAACATCTCGACGAAGCCGAACATTTTCAGTTCCCGGTAAACGACCGCCCACGGGTAGAGAAACACCGCCTCTATGTCAAACAAAATGAAAATCATCGCCACCAGGTAAAACTTCACGCTGAACCTCTCTCGCGCGTTGCCGGTGGGAGTCATGCCGCTTTCGTACGGCAGGTCTTTCACCCGGTTTCTTACCCGCTTCCCCAACAGCCAGGAGCCCCCGACCATTGCAGCCGCCACAGCCACGGCGACGCATGCCTGCAAGAAAACCGGGAAATAGAGTTCCTTGTAATCGGTCGGCATGGATATAGGATGATTGTAAAGCAGCGCCCTCTTCTTTGACTATAATGACCATGGAAACAAAGTGTCAAACACGATGCCGATTGTGTTGAATGGAGAGCGCCGCGATGTCCCTCTGGGGTGCAGCGTGATCGAGTTGCTCGACTTCCTCCGGTTAGAGCCATCCCGGGTGGCGGTGGAGGTCGACGGCGAAATCGTGAAAGCCGCACGTTGGGCTGAGACCTTGCTCAAGCCGGACGCAAAAGTCGAGATTGTTCACTTCGTCGGGGGCGGTTAACTTCCTACTACTCATAGCCTTAGCTTCCTAGTATTTTTCCCGGTTGACACGCCGCGCCAATCGGTTACAATCCTGAGAAGCGGCTGAACACGCAAACGTAACAGGTGCCCCATGTTCAAAACAAAGCGCGCGCGTCCTGAAATTGCCCCCACCGTCCCGGCTTACTCTTCGAGCCAAGTGGCGCGCCTGTCCGGTGTGAGCCTCCGTCAGCTTCAATGGTGGGATGAACGTAAAGTGGTCTCCCCCCGGCATGAGGGGCACAAGCGGCTTTATACGCAGGACGAAGTTGTGGAAGTGTCCGTCATCGCCGAATTGCGCCGCAAGGGGTTCTCTCTCCAAAAGATTCGGCGGGTGCTGCGCTACCTGCAACGTGAGATGGGGCGCCGTTTGGCGGAAGTCGCCGGCTCGGGCAGCGAATTGCACCTGCTCACCGACGGCCGTAGTATCTACCTTGAGGATTCGAGCGAGCGCATTGTCGACCTGCTCAAGAACTCCCGGCAGCCGATGTTCTTGGTGTGCGTCACCGACCAGCTCCGCCGCGTAACCGGCGCCGCTCTGATGCCGCGCAAGCCCGTCCGTTCCGAAACCGGCGCGGCGCGCCGCGCAACGCGCGCTTTATAGGGATCGAGTCGGTGTATCCTGTTTGTGATGCACCGCTATATTTACTGCCTCCTCCTGGCGGGAGTGGTCGCCGCGCAATCTGTCCCGCGCCCCGAATACCCGCAGCCGCAATTCGAACGAGAGCAATGGCAGACGCTCAACGGGGCGTGGGAGTTTGAGTTCGACGACAAAGACGAAGGCTTAGCCGCCAATTGGTCCTCGGGAACGAAGAAGTTCTCCCGGAGCATAGTAGTGCCGTACGCTTTCGAAACCAAACTCAGCGGGATCGGCGATACGGCTTCCTTTCACCCGGTGGTCTGGTACAGGCGCAGTTTCACGATTCCCGACGCTTGGCGCAGCAAACGCGTGCTGCTGCATTTCGGCGCGGTGGATTACGAGGCGCGGGTGTGGGTCAACGGGCACTGGGCTGGGCAGCACGTTGGCGGACACACGCCGTTCCGCCTCGACGTTACGCCCTTTGTTCGCCCCGGAGCCAACACGGTCGTGGTGCGGGCTTGGGATCCTCCTGAAGATCGCTCGATTCCGCGCGGCAAGCAGTATTGGGAGCTGAAATCCCGGGGCATCTTTTACACACGCACCACCGGCATTTGGCAGCCGGTGTGGGTTGAGGCGGCAGGCGACAGCTATCTGGAAAAAGTCCGCGTGGACGCGGGCATGGATGGGACGGCGAAGTTCGACGCCCGCATCGCCCGCCCGAAAAGCGGTTCCGAACTTCATATTACGGTGAGCCTCCAGGGCAAGCCGGTGGCGTCCGCCATGGTGAAAGTCGGCGGCATCCGCGCCGTGGCGTCGCTGCACGTCCAGAATCCGCGCTTGTGGAGCGTCGGGCAGCCTAACCTTTACGACGTGACTTACGAGTTGCGCGACGGCGGCGTTTTGGACCGCGTCAAGTCCTACCTTGGTTTCCGCACCATCGGATTCGAAGAAGGGCGGGTGACGATCAACAACCGCCCGGTGTATCTGAAGTGGCTCCTCGACCAAGGCTATTGGCCAGAGAGCAACATCACGCCGCCCACCGATGAAGCCATCAAGTACGACATCGAAAAGTCCAAGGAGATGGGCTTCAACGGCTGCCGCAAACACCAAAAACTGGAAGACCCGCGTTTCTTATATTGGGCGGACAAGATGGGCTTCCTGGTTTCGAGCGAAATGGCCAATGCCTACCTGTTCGACGAGACCTATGTGGAGCGTTTCACGAGCGAATGGATCCAAACCGTGGAACGGGACTACAACCACCCCTCCATCATCATGTGGATCCCGATTAACGAGAGCTGGGGCGTGCCGAACCTGCGCGATCCGCGGCAGCAGCATCACCTGCGCTCCCTCTATACACTCACCAAGTCGCTAGATTCACAGCGGTTCGTGATCGACAACGACGGCTGGGAGCACACCGAGATGACGGATCTTTTCGGCATCCACGACTACGCGCGCACTGGAGACCTGCTGCTGAAGCGCTACGGCGATCCGGCCATCTTTAAGCCGGGTTCCGATTTCCCGCGCAACGCGCGCGCGGCGCTTGTGCCGGGCGTAAAGTATAACGGCAGTCCGGTGTTCCTTTCCGAATTCGGCGGCATCGCCTTCATTCCCGAAGGCCATACGGTTCCCAAGGAATCCTGGGGATACTCGGGCATTGAAAAGACCAGAGAGGACGCGCTGAAGCGCATGCGCAGCTTGTGGGAAGCGATCGCCAAGTTGAAGCCCATCATGGGCATTTGTTACACGCAAACCACCGACGTCGAACAGGAAATCAACGGTCTGCTGACCTATGACCGCAAAATGAAGTTCGACGCCAAGGCCATTCGCGAACTGAATGACCTATTGCAGTAGACTCAATCGTCAAA
>Ga0101944_10004047_pt1 | contig 18981 bp, 21 predicted proteins | sample DewCreD2012metaG_FD_75245 | JGI IMG/M metagenome (GOLD analysis project Ga0101944, IMG submission 75245) | Hot spring sediment bacterial and archeal communities from British Columbia, Canada, to study Microbial Dark Matter (Phase II) - Dewar... ... | reverse complement strand
GAGGTTGTTTTGTTTTTACAGAGACCCCCATGGCCCGAGCCGTCCATTTCAAAAAGCGAAACTGTTACAAAATTTCTTGATTACAAGAGTTCTTATGGGTACGATAGAAATATTGGGGTATGGAGTGAAGCGGCTGAACCTTTACCCGTCAGGGGTCAGGGGCATAAACCAAAAAGGAGGAAAGAAGAATGGCAGTGAAAAAGGCAGCCAAGAAGGCACCGGCGAAGAAGGCAGTGGCAAAGAGAGCAGGATGCAAGACCACATCCAAAGCGAAAGTCAAAGCAGGGGATCAGTACAAATGCTCTGTATGCGGGCTGGTCGTGTCCGTTGACGAGGCCTGCGGTTGTGTGGACACTTGCGACATCGTCTGCTGCGAAAAGCAGATGAAGAAGAAAAGATAATTCTCTTTCAGCGTTCAATCCCCTTGGCCCCTCCTCGGGAGCCAGGGGGATTTTTTCTCAGGGTCAAGCGGGTTCCAAAATCACCTGGGACTCGTTCATCACGTTCTTGAACTGGGTGGCGTCGCCGAGCACTTTCCCGATGATGTTCACGGCGCTTGCAGGAATGATCTTCCCCGGCTTGCTCATGGGCGTCTGGCCGAAAAAGATGCAGAACGCCTTGCCAGTGGGCCAATAACCCAGGTCTCCCACCTCGACCACCTCTTTCGCAGATTCGTCCAGCTTTGCCGCGACCGGAATGGCAAAGTAGATCTCATCCCCCCACGTGTCGAAGCCTCCTTTGAAGGGAAGGACCGCGGCGATTTTCTTGGCTGTGGGGGTGTCGTTGAGTTCTGCGTCCATGGAAAGGGTTCCGATTTTGATTTTGATCTTCATCTCTTTGTTCGCTCCAGTCTTTTGATTTGTCACTCGGTTCGGTCCAAACGGCAGGCCGCGTGTTGCCCGTTGCTTGTAGTTCTTTGGGGGTCAAGTGCCTTTCCCGCCTGCTACTTGAAGCTAGCCACCTGCAACGCGCAACCTGCCACCTGCCGCTTACTTCTTCTTGAATCTTAGTCTTATCGGCACCTCTTGCATCCCTAAATTTTCCCTGAACTGATTGAGCAGGTAGCGCTCATACGTAAAGTGGACGAGGTCCGGCCTGTTCACGAAGATGGCGAAGCTTGGCGGCATCACACCCGTTTGCGTGGCATAAAAAAACTTGAGGCGTCCGGGTCCCATTTTGGGCGGAGGGTTTTTCCCCACGATCTCGGTCAGCGCCTTGTTGACAACGCTCGTGTCCACTCTCCGGAACAGTTGCCCGTGCAGGAGATTGATCTTTTCAAAGAGAGCCTTCATTTTTTCGCCGGTTAGGGCTGAGACATGAAGACGAGGAGCAAAAGAGAGGAATGTCATTTGCCGGTCCAGGGTATCGGCGAGACGCTTTTTCTTTTCAGGATCTTGCTTGACCAGGTCCCATTTGTTCATAGCCAGGATCACCCCGCGGCCGCGCTCAAAGGCATAGCCGCAAATGTGGGCATCCTGGTCCGTGACCCCCTCCGAGGCGTCGATGAGAACCACCGCCACGTGGCAGCGGTCCAGGCTTTGGAGCGCCTTGATCACGGAGAATTTCTCTATCTTCTCTTTGACTTTCCCCTTCCTTCTAATGCCCGCCGTGTCGATGAGAACGTAGTTCCTGCCTCTGAGAGTGAAATAAATGTCTATGGAGTCGCGGGTGGTGCCGGGGAGTTCGCTCACCAGAAGCCGCTCGGAGCCCACGATTCGATTGATCAGGGAGGATTTGCCCACGTTCGGTCTTCCGACGATGACCACCTTCGTGAGATCGTCGGGGGCTTCCTCCTTTTGGGTCTCCTCGAGGTCCTCTGTCAGCGCATCCATGAGAGCGGCAAGGCCGTAACCGTGGGCGGCGGAGACAGGATAAACCCTGTCAAACCCGAGCCTGTAGAATTCGGCGGCGAGAGGTTGGAGTTCCGATCCGTCCACTTTGTTGACGGCCATGAAAACAGTTTTTCGGCTGCGCCGGAGCACGTCGGCGATCGTTTCATCTCCCGGCATCAGCCCGTTCCTGCCGTCCACCATGAAGAGTATCCTGTCCGCTTCCTCGATGGCTTTCACCACCTGGTTTCTCACCCCCTCAAGCAAAGGCTCTTGTTCCGAATCATCAAAGCCTCCGGTGTCAACGAGGGTGAAGCCTTTGCCTTCCCATTCCCCTGACGCGTAAAGGCGATCCCGTGTGACGCCGGGCTGGTCATCCACAAGAGCGGCCCTGGACCTTGTGAGGCGGTTGAACAGGGTGGATTTACCTACATTGGGGCGGCCGACGATGGCAATCAACGTGTTCATGGGGTTGCATTATTGGTTTTTTTTGGGGCACGGTCAATGATGGTTTCCATTGCAGGAGAAGAAAAGAATCTCAGCGGTTTTTGTTTATGAGCTTGACTGGAAAATCAAAAACCTATATATTGCGGTTTTATAGAATCAAATGCCTTGTATGTTGTATTCGGTTTTTTGATTCCTGCAGGAGGATTCTGTCAGGGAAATCTTATGCTGAAACAGATCCAGAGCGACTCTGCTGACGGCCGGCCGGCTTGAAAGCGGAAGTTTCTCTGGATCCTTTTTTGGGGAGCCTATCGGTTTATGCCTGCCAAATATATCATTGTTTCCGGCGGGGTTCTTTCCGGCCTTGGAAAGGGCATCGCCGCCGCCTCCATCGGTCACCTCCTCTCCTCCAGACTCAAAATCGTTCCCATCAAGTGTGACGGGTACCTGAACGTGGACCCCGGCACCATGAATCCCATCGAGCACGGCGAAGTGTTTGTGCTGGATGACGGCGGCGAAGTGGACATGGACTTCGGCCACTACGAGCGCTTCCTGGGGGTGAACTGCAAGACCAAGTGGAACCTCACGATGGGCAAGGTCTTTGACATGATCCGCAAGAAAGAGAGGAGGGGAGACTACCTCGGCAAGACGGTTCAGTACATTCCTCATGTGACGGACGTGATCAAGAACCACATTTTCGAAGTGGCCGAGGAAGAGTCGGCGGACCTGGTCATTGTGGAGATCGGCGGAACCGTGGGGGACATTGAAAACGAGCTTTTCCTGGAGTCCGTTCGTCAGATGAAGGAGGACGTGGGAAGAGGGAACATCGCCTATGTTCATCTCACCTATGTGCCGATTCCTTATGGGGTGAACGAGCAGAAGTCCAAGCCCACGCAGCAAAGCGTGAACCTGCTCAAACAGAGGGGCATTTTCCCCGACGTGATCATCGGCCGATGCTCGCAGTTCCTCACCAAAGAGATCAAGTTCAAGATCTCGAATTTCTGCGATGTGGATCCGGAAGCCGTCATCACAGGGCTGGACGTGGAGGACATCTATGAGATTCCCCTGATCTTCGAACAGGAGGGCCTGCCGGCCATTCTGCACAAGAAGCTCAACATCTACAGCCCTCCGGACATGACGCGGTGGAGGAAATGGATCGACAACTTGCGCCGTCCTCAGAGCGAAATCACCGTGGCCATGTGCGGCAAATACACCAAACTGGAAGACTCCTATGCCTCGATCATCGAATCCTTCAACCATTGCGCCGCGCACCTCGGGGTCCGCATCAACCTCCAGTGGGTGGAAACCACGGACCTCAAGGACATGTCTTTTCTGAAGGATGTGCACGGCGTGGTGGTGCCCGGGGGGTTCGGGTCGCGGGGCACGGAGGGAAAAATAGAAGTGATCCGGGCCGCACGAGAGAAGAATATCCCTTTCCTGGGGCTGTGCCTTGGGCTTCAACTGGCCGTCATCGAATTCGCGCGCAATGCCTGCGGGCTCCAAGGAGCGAACTCCACGGAATTCGATTCAAACACGCCCCACCCTGTCATTGACATTCTCCCGGAGCAGAGGACCGTGGTGAATAAGGGCGGGACCATGAGGCTGGGCGCCTATCCGGCTGTGCTCAAAGAAGGGAGCGTGGTCCATTCTCTGTATCAGTCCCTGGAAGTGACGGAGAGGCACAGGCACCGGTACGAGGTCAATCCCCAATACCACAAGGTGTTGACGGAAAATGGCATGGTTTTTTCAGGGCTCTCAGGAGACGGAAGACTGGTGGAGTTCATCGAACTCCCCTCCTTGAAATACTTTGTGGCCACACAGGCCCACCCGGAGTTGAAATCCCGGATGGAGGCCCCTGCGCCCTTGTTCTACGGCTTCGTCAAAGCCTGTATGGGGCGAAGTAATTTTCCCTGATGCGGGCCTTTGAACGGGGAGATGAAATGAACAGCCAGAAGAAAGTGATGACCGGGACCAAAACCTATCGCGTTGTGTTGCTGGGCAGGGTAGAGGAGAAGCGGGATTTTGAGCAGAAAATGGAAAAGCTGGGTTTCTCTCCAGAACAATTGAAGGAATTGATCGCATCCGCCCCCAGCGCGCTGAAGGAAGGACTGCCCCTCCGGGAAGCAAGAGACTATGCCGAAGCCGTCCAGGCGGCGGGCGGCAAGGTGAACATTCAGGAGGACGGAGTCGCTGAGGAGCTCAGCCGGGCGCGTCCGCCCATGGAGGTTCGCTCGCTCAAGGATTTTACCATGTGCCCCGAGTGCGGGCACCGGCAGCTCAAAGCCGACGCGTGTGTGAAGTGCGGCTTCCTCTTTTTCTTTGAAAAGAAGCGCAAGAGATCCTTTAGATGACAGAAGTGATTGAGCTCGAGAAAGCGAAACTGGACATGGCGGTGCGGAGGGGCTACCGCAACTGGAAGACCCAGTTTCAGGAGGAGTTCGGGCCGGAAACGCGTCTTTCGGATATCTCCAGGAAAACCCTTTGCCTGCTGGCCTACGGCAAAGACAAGAGCACCTTTTATCTTTTTGATCTGGTCATGAACCTCAGAAACCTGGGTTCCGGGTTTGAATTCAGTGAGCTCGATCCCAAGGAGAAGATGGGAGTAATGGACCAGTATCTCTTTCTTCTGGACCGGATCCGTTTTGAGTTCATGAAACGGCTGGGATGGCTGGAAGCCTATCCCGGAGAGGACTTCACCCTGGTGGAAATGGTGCTGCGATTTGAGCACATCGCTCCACGGCTTCAGGCCATGGTGCCCCTCCTCAGCAGAAGCCATTCAGAGTATGAAGACTACCGCAAGATGAGTGCCTTCGGAAAAGAGGAGATGGTCAGGAAACTGATTCCCAAGGCCTTAAAGGAAATTGAGAATCAATCGGAGACCTTGTAGACCTTGTCTCCCTCCCGAACCCTCTCTTTGACCTTGATCCCCACCAGATTTCCGACCTTGGCTTCTTCAATGGGCTTGTTGTCCATCTGGATGCTTGCCACGGTCTCTGTGAATTCGGTGGTGTGGCCTTTGTACTTGAGGGTGTCTCCGGCCTTGATGGTTCCGCTCGTCACTTCAATGGCCGCCACGCTGGGCTTGGAAAAGAATTTGACAACCACCCCGATTTGTTCTTCTGGCATGATGTTTCCTCCTTTCCCGCGGATTGAATAAACCCATACCCCTTTTTGGCACCCCCTGTCAACGGGCTGTCGCCCAAGTCACGAGAGTATCCTTTTAATTTGGACGATGGTGCGTTTTCTGGAATACCTGGCGCCCGCGCGCTCCCTCCTTCAAATCCTGTTGAAGCCTGCGTCGGAATGGCCTAAGATAACGTCCACGTGCCATATCCTCCTGCTTGCTGTAGGCTGACTTGCGAGTTTCGAGGTTCGATGATGGAAGAATATAAAATGAAACTGGCGTTGATCCTGGCGGAGACGGGGGCCCTCTTTTTCGACAAGAACCTTGTCCTCAAAGACGGCCGGCCTACGCCTTATTTCGTCAACCTGGGTATGTTCAGGACCGGCCGCCTGAGCATGGAGATGGGCTCTTTTTTTGCGGACATGATGGCCGGCAGGGGCCTGGTCGATCAAACAGACATCTTGCTTGGGCCTTCCTACAAGGGAAGCGCAATCGCTCTGTCGGCGGCCATCGCCCTATACACTCGGTACGGCCGGGACCTCCTTTTCGATTACGATCGCAAGGAAGCCAAAACCCATGGCGAAAGCAGTCAGTCCGGGAGCTTGTTCGTGAACAAAACGTTCTTTAACGGCTGCCGAGTGTTTGTCGTGGATGACGTGGCCACGTCCATGGGGACCAAGCTGGAGCTGCTGAAGACCGTGGAACAGGAAGCCAGGGCGAGAAGGCTTTCGGTGCGTCTTGTCGGGATCGGCATCGCGATTGATCGGGAGCAGACGACCGCGGTTTACGATGCACAGGGTCGGGTGATTCCGGGGAAGAAAGGAAAGAACGCCATTGAGGAGTTTGTGGCCTCCACCGGCGTTCCGGTTTATTCCGTAGGCGGAATAAGGGAGGTGGTCGAATTCCTCTACCGCGAAGGTGTGCCCGTGCGAATCGAAGGGTGGGCAAGACCGATCGATGACAAAACCAAGCAGGACTTTGATGAATACATGAAAACCTACGGGGTGGGTTAAGAACTCCTTTGGAGGGGGATGGAACCCGTGAATACTGTGAAAAGGATCAATCCAAAGACGGAGAACCCAGGGGGAAAGGACAACGCCAAACTCCCATTGCCGAGGCTTGACCCTTCCAAATGGACCCACGCGGTCATCAGGGAATCGGTCAGCATCGCAAAGAAGATTGGAGCAGATGCGCTGCTTTTTTACATGGACAGCACCAAAGATATCCTTCCCCTTGCGAAGATAAAAACCGACATCAAGCTGATCGCGCTCACCAAACGAAAGGAGTGTTTTGAAAAGGCCGCGGAATTGCCCATCCATGCGGTGCTGCTCCCGGACGTTCAGCTTACCCGAAGCGGCTATCTCAAGATCGGTTTTCTGTCCGCTCTGTCCAAAGGGCTTCTCAAAAGCGGGGATGTGATTGTTTGTGTCGGGGGTCTGCCTGAACAGGGGTACATGGACACGATCATGCTCATCGAAGTGAGCACAGAATCGCAGCTTTTCAGCGGGGACGTGACCGCGACCTTTCCTTCCGAGATCCGATCCGAAGTGTTCGAGACCCTCCTGGGCATTGTCCTGGAACTCGCCAATGAAGGCAGAGAGGGAAAGCCGGTGGGTTCCATCTTCGTTCTCGGAGATCATGAAAAGGTTCTTTCCCTGTCTTCCCAACTGGTTTTCAATCCCTTCCACGGCCACCCCGAAGAGTCGCTCAATATCAATGCCCCGCAGGTCAAGGAGAGCCTTAAGGAATTCTCCTCCATTGATGGGGCCTTTGTGATCAGGGAGGATGGGGTCGTTCTCGCGGCAGGGAGATACCTCAACGTGGGCTACCATGGCGAAGCCCTTCCACAAGGCCTGGGAACCCGTCATGCGGCTGCAGCCGCCATTACCCAGGTCACCAATGCTGTTGCTCTGACCATATCGGAATCTACAGGAAAGGTCACTCTATTCAAAGGCGGAAAGATTTTGACGGAGATTGAAAAGGCTCCTCCCACTCCGGCAAAAGCGATTCCTGGATAAGGACAGTGAATGGAAATCAGCAAAGAACTCCCATGGATCATCAGGGACCTCTTGAACAAAAGGACACCCAAGCCGATTGAAGGGCAGGGCTCTTTGCTGAGAAGGGCAGCGGTCCTGGTCCCCCTGTTCAAGGCTGACTCCGAATACAGGGTCCTGTTCACGAAGAGAACAGACACGGTGGAGGCTCACAAAGGGCAGATTTCTTTTCCTGGGGGCAGGATCGAGGAGGAGGACGGTTCTCCTCTGGAAACCGCTTTGAGGGAATCGGATGAAGAGATCGGCCTTTCGCGAAAGGATGTCACCGTGCTGGGGCAGATGGATGATGCCCGGACCGTGAGTTCCAACTATATCGTACACCCTTTTGTGGGCCTTATCCCTTACCCCTATGAGTTCAAAACGAGTGCCCAGGAAGTAAAGGAGCTCCTCGAAGTGCCGTTCCACGTGTTTCTTTCACGGGATTCTTGCGGTGAAAACAGCCCCGTGATCTACGAGGGGGCGACTTACCAAACCCCGGCCTACCGGTACAAGGGGGAGGTGATTTGGGGGGCCACGGCAAGGATCATGCGAAACTTGGCAAAGATGCTCCGGGAATCATCGAACAGTGATTATTGAGCATGGATCATCGAACAAAGGATGATGACTTCGTAAAAAGTCCCACGGAGTGAATCTGTCATTTCGACCGCAGGGAGAAATCTGACTCGCCTTGGCGAGTCATCCTGAGCAAAGCGAAGGATCTGTTATTTATGGACAGATCCCTCTCTTTGTTCGGGACAACGCTCCGCGTTGGATTTCTCGCTTCGCTCGAAATGACATGAAAACGGGACTTTTTACGAAGCCGTCAAGGATAGCATGGTGAGAGGCCGCCGCTGCTTTCAGGCCGGCGTAAGTTGATTTTCAGGGCCCCGAGGGGGCGATCTATGAAATCTGCCGTTGGCAGATTTCATCAAAGAAAATTAAACTTGCCTGTTGAAGAGCGATAAGCTATATAGTTGTTGAGTCGGGACGTGGCTCAGTCTGGTAGAGCACCGCGTTCGGGACGCGGGAGTCGCTGGTTCAAATCCAGTCGTCCCGACCAGTCTTCGTTTGGAGCAACGCGGAGAGCGAAGGCTGCCGCGGCGAAACTGAAAGCGAAGCCGGGAAAACCCAATCAAGGCAACACGCAGTAATTCTTGGTTTTCCACCTCTTGTGAAACCAAAACCAGTGGTCGGGATAGGCGAGAACATACTTTTCAATGACTCGGGTGAACATCGCCGTATTTTCTTCAAGGTCCCCGATTTTGTCGCCTGACCTCCTGACCTTGACCTCCTCCTCAATCATGATCCTATATCGCCCGTCTTCCTGTCGTACCGAAAACGCGGGGACCACGGGCGTGCCTGTTTTGAGAGCCATCAGGGCCAATCCCTTGTTGGTGCAAGCCAGCCGCCCTAAGAAGGGCACGAATTCACCCTGATACCAATCCACGTTTTGATCCAGGAGAATCCCGATGGCGTAATTCTGTTTCACTGCATGGAGGATACGTCTCATACCCCTGCTATAGGGGATGATTTTGGTGCCGAACCTTGTACGAAGGTCGGATATAAGCCGGTCCATGGGGGAGAAATCAAGCGGCCTTACCACCACGGCGGTATGGCCGACGCGGAGCGTGATCGCAGCGGACAGCAATTCCCAGTTTCCAAAGTGGCCGGTGAGCACGAAAGCCCCTCTGCCTTTCTCGAGAGCTTTAGCAAGATGCTCCTCGCCTTCAATTACAAAATACCGCTCAAGATTCGCCTCGCTCAAACGGAGAATGTGGGCCACCTCAAAAAGCACCTGGCCGAAGTGCATGTAGACTTTTCGCAAGAGCTGCCTTGGGGAGAGGTTGGGGTTCTGGCCGCAAGAGCTCTGCCGGATATTGTCCAGGGCCACGGTCCTTCTTCCAAAGGGGATCAAGTAGGCCAGGAAACCAAGGATTTTTCCGAGGCGCTGTCCCAGATGGAAGGGAATAAAGGACATCGTCCTGAGAACGGCGGTGGTCAAGAGATAAATGAAATGATCCATCATGTTCACAAGTGTGAAGGAAATCCCCCTCTGCAGACAGCAGAGAGTCGCATTTCACCCCCGCACGAAGCCCCATCCCCTTCGCATTGCGGAGTGATTCCCTGCGCTCTCCTTATGGCGATGCGTTTATATCTTGCCATTCTGAACCAGGCGAGCGAAGTGCTCGAAGGAGCGGTCATAGGTCGCTTCGCCTTTCGTGTCGAAGCAGCATCCTGGAAGCTCTCTCATCCTGAGGTGATAGGCAATGCATTCACAGCAGATGCCTTTTCTAGAACAGGGATCATAGGTGCACTTGCAACGGGTCAGGTTCTTTTCTTTGTTGCATTCCACAGGCCGTCTCCTCCTTATTGATTTCTTATCTCTTTTCCTGCATCCAGGGTGTTCAGGAATTCCCTGAACCAAGGCGGATTGTAAATCAATATATAGGCCAGAAAAAACGCGGTCAACGGGGCGAAAAAAACGACAAGGTCCAGGATGATAACACCCAGAGCCAACAAAACGCGATTGAACAGGCTCATGATTTCCTCCCTGAATTAACGCTGATGACTTCGTTAAAAGTCGTCAAAACCGACGGCACAGTAAAAAGCTCCAGATGCAAGGCGCGCGAATCCTGAGGAATGAGGCGTACAGAGAAGTAGGCCGCAATGACGAAGGATGAAGCGCAACGCCGCAGATGGACTTTTTACGAAGCCGTCAAAGTTTTGTCGAGAAATCCAAGGGCGAACCATCCTAAAGGAATTCTGGGACAAAAGCAAAAAGCTAATGATTGTTAACAAATCAGAATGGAGAATTTGTTAATTATCCAATAAGTTAATGGTTATCACTAAGGATAAGACATAATTATATTTAATTATCTAAAAAACGGAACTTTTTTCTTGACAATACGGTTCTTTAGCGTTCAAATATTGAACATTTATAGCGTTCAATTTTTGAACTTACTCTCTATAGTAATACAGCGAAGTTGCCGTGGACAAAGAAGACTTACAAACTCTGCGCTTGATGGATGAAATCGACCACAATGGCATCCACAGCCAGAGGGAGCTCTCTCAACGCCTGAACATCTCTCTGGGCCTGGTCAACACTTTTCTCAAGAGACTGGTGAACAAGGGATATTTCAAAGTCACGACCATGCCCCGAAACCGGGTGAAGTACTTCCTGACACCCGAAGGCCTGGCGCGGAAAGCAAAGCTCACCGCAGAATACCTCAGCTACTCCGTTCATTTCTACAGAAACATCAAAGATCTTCTCCTGGATAAGTACGCTGAAATGGAGAAAAAACAGGTCAAGTCCATCCTCTTTTTTGGAGCGGGCGAGGTGGCTGATCTAGCTTACCTGTACTTGCAGCTGACGTCTATCCGTCTTGCAGGGATTATCGATGAAAGCGAGAAGGGCAGGAACTTCTTCGGCTACGAAATCAAGGGGCTTGAAGGCACTCGTCAAGCGGACTGGGACATGATCCTGGTAACGAGGCCGGATCATATTGAAAAGGCGATCGAAATGCTCGCTGAAACAGGGGTGGATCGCAACAGGATAACGACTCTATGAATCAGGATGCAGCAAAGTGGTACGCGGTTCACACGCGAAGCCGTTTTGAAATGAAGGTGTTCGAAGGCTTCTCAGGCAAATCCATCGAAGCCTTTGTCCCTCGCATCCAGGTCATGAGCAGAAGGAAAGACCGGCGGAAGAAGATTCTCATTCCTCTGCTGCCCGGATATGTGTTTGTTCATTTTGACATGAACCCGGAGGTCTACTGGGACATCATCAAGACCACGGGCGTGGTTCGCATGGTGAGCTTCAGGGGAGAGCCGGTTCCGGCAAAGGACGAAGAGGTGGCTTCCCTGATGATCCTGGACGGCACCGACCGTACGGTCCAGAACCGGGCTTATGTCAAGACAGGGGACAAGGTTATGATCATGGACGGCCCCCTCAAAGGGCTTGTGGGTTTCTATCTCCGGCGCAAGGGGCAGTCGGACAAAGTCGTGGTCAGTGTAGAGCTCCTAAAGCGTTCCCTGGCCGTGGAAATTGAAGACTGGGCGCTCGAGAAAATAAAATCGTGACCACGCCAAATAGCCCTGGCGCGGTCACGATTTTATAAAGTGCGGCTTCGCCGCTTCTTAAAGCAGGAAGAAGGCAAAATTCACAATATGCCTAAGAGGTTATCGGCATCCGAGCGATGTAACCGAAAGGGCGGAGCTATGAAATCGCTACGCGATTTAATACACAGCGGCGTAGCCGCGTTATATGAAATTTTGATGGAGTCAAAATTTCATTGAAAATCACCGTCGATTATCGCGAGAGGGCTTCCGGCATTATCGATCTCTTGAGTGGTGCCGGTGTTCATATCGAAGTCGGAAAGGTCTTATACGGCGACTACATCATCAATGATGCAATCACCGTGGAGCGAAAGACGGCGAGAGATTTCCTGATTTCCCTGATTGACGGAAGGCTGTTTACTCAAGTATCGAACCTGAAGAGGCATTGTATCCATCCGGTGGTCCTGATCGAAGGGAATCCCTTCAAGACCGGTCTCGACTTCGATGAAGCGGCTATCAGGGGGGCTATCATATCTATTCAGGCTATCTGGTATGTTCCGATCATGTATTCTCGAAGCAAGGATGAGACGAAGGATATTTTGCTCATGATCGGGCGACAGGAAGAGACTTACATGGATGTTGTACCACTCAGAGGGGGATACCGGCCCAAGCGTCTCAAATCAAGACAGCTTTTCATTCTGCAGGGGCTTCCGAGGGTCGGGCCCACGGCGGCCAAGAGACTCCTGGAGCATTTCCGATCCGTATCAAATGCCCTGAACGCCCCTGTGGAAGAGCTGATTCAAGTGGACGGCATTGGCAGGGCTTCCGCAGAAAAAATCCGGGAAGTTCTCGACATAAAATCCTGACTGCGTCAGGATTTTATAAAGCGCGACTACGTCGCTTGTTCAATTGATGGTTGTCTACAATTCAAATAGCGGCGTCAGCCGCGTTGTATAAAATCGCGCCAGCGATTTTATTAAGCGAGCGAGGTAAACGATGCGAGCGTTGATTACCGGTGGTGCAGGTTTTATCGGGTCTCATCTGGCGGAGAAGCTGCTGGAAAGAGGGGATGAGGTCTTTGCCATCGACAACCTCTGGACGGGCAAGCTGGCGAACCTCTCCAGGATTCAGAATAAACAAAATTTCCACCTGGTGGTGGACACCATCCTCAACGAATCCGTGATGAATGAACTCGTATTCAAGGCAGACCACATCTATCACTTGGCCGCTGCCGTCGGCGTGAGAACCATCATGGACCATCCTGTGGAGACGCTGGATATCAATGTGAAGGGGACGGAAGTGGTCCTGCGGCTGGCCAACCGCTTCAAGAAAAAGGTTTTTGTCACTTCGACTTCCGAGATCTACGGGAATCACATGGAGCACACCCTGGCCGAGGATGACAATCGTGTCATGGGCTCGGTCAAGAAAAGGCGATGGGCGTACGCTTGCTCAAAGACGCTGGATGAGTTCCTGGCCCTCGCCTATTTTGACGAGAAGAAACTTCCCGTGGTGATCGGCCGGTTGTTCAACACCGTGGGGCCCCGTCAGACAGGTCAGTATGGCATGGTGCTCCCCAATTTCGTGCAGAGCGCTCTTCTCGGCAAGCCGATCACCGTCTATGGCGATGGAGAGCAAACCCGAAGCTTCACCCATGTCTGGGATGTGGTCGAAGCGATCACCGGATTGATGAGTGAGCCTAAAGCGGAAGGGGACGTTTTCAACGTTGGGAACGACAAGGAAGTGACCATCAACGAGCTGGCAGAAAAGGTGAAGAGGATGACGGGCACCCCTTCGCCGATCGAGCACGTCCCCTATGAAAAAGCTTATGGACCGGGCTTCGAGGACATGCGCCGTCGCTGCCCGAATATCCAGAAGATCCGCAACCTCATCGGGTTCGAACCTAAGCACGATCTCGAAGCCATGATCCAAGGCGTGATCGATTACTTCAAGGAATAATGGCTGAAGGGAACTTGAGAACGAATTTTTCAAAGAGCAAGTAAGAAGTACGGAACGGCGAATGAGACGCTGGAGAGGGACTGAATTGAATCACGGGAGAGGGGAAGGAGGGGAGAATTGAACATTGAGGGCAAGAGAATTCTGGTGATAGGTGGAGCTGGATTGATTGGGTCCCATGTGGCCGAGGAGCTTCTTAAAGAGGATGTTAAAGAAGTGATCGTCTATGACAATTTCTGTAGAGGAACTCAAGAAAACCTGGAGGAGGCTCTAAAAGATCCGCGGTGCAGGATATTCGAAATTGGGGGGGACATTCTACAAACGGATATCCTGGACCAGGCGGTGAAGGGCGTGGACGGTGTGATTCACTTGGCGGCCCTGTGGCTCCTCCAGTGCTACGAGTACCCCAGAGCGGCCTTTGATGTGAATATTCGTGGAACCTTCAATGTGTTGGAAGCATGTGTCGCGAACAAGGTCAAACGGTTGGTCTACTCTTCTTCGGCCTCTGTCTACGGCGATGCGGTGGAAGAACCGATGACGGAGAATCACCCTTACAACAACTGGACGTTCTATGGAGCAACCAAGATAGCCGGAGAACACATGTTCAAAGCGTACCACAAGCGATATGGATTGGAAGGCGTGGGGCTGCGATACATGAACGTGTACGGTCCCCGGCAGGATTATAAGGGCACCTATATTGCCGTGATGATGAAAATCCTAGACAACCTGGATAAAGGTCTTTCGCCGGTCGTATACGGGGATGGCAGTCAAGCCTACGATTTCATCTATGTCGCTGACACGGCACGAGCGAATGTCTGCGCTTTGAAGAGCAGCGTCCCGTTTGGTTTCTATAATGTGGGGCGCGGCATTAAAACATCTATAAGAGAATTGACCGATCTGATCCTTAAGATCACGGAATCGAATCTGCCGATACAGTACGAACCTGCAGGACAGACCTTCGTCACCAATCGTGTGGGAGACCCTGAAGCGGCAAAGAGAGATCTTGGATTTCAGTGGGCTGTGGGTTTAGAGGATGGTTTGAGGCGGTTGATTGAATGGCGAAGGACCCACATGGCAGAGGTGCAGCAAAGACGAATGAAAGGCTGAGTCTTGCTGCGGGTCTTACGGCCTTCGCTTCGATAGCGGAGTGCGTCTAATCCCTTTGGGGTCGGTTCCCCGAAGATTGCTTCGATTAAGATTCGGTATCCATTGGCTCTTGTTCCAACATTCATGGCCAACGAGGAAAAAAGAGAAGAATGCGAAATATCCCCCTGATCAAACCCTACATCACACAGGAAACCAAGGATCGTGTGTGCGAAGTGCTCGAAAGCGGTTACTTAACGGAGGGGCCGGTAACCAAGGCCCTGGAAGACTCGATCAGGGCCTATGTGGGCTGCAAGCACGCTATCGCCGTCAGCAACTGCACGGTGGGACTTGAGGTGGCTTTACGTGCGCTGAAAGTCGGACCCGGCGATGAGGTCATTGTTCCGGACTACACATATCCAGCAACCGCCGCGGTGGTCGAAATCGTCGGTGCGAAAACCGTTATCGTGGATGTGGATCCAGAGACGATGCTGATTGACTATGGCGCGGTGGAGGCTGCGCTGACCCCACAGACCAAAGCGCTTATTCCGGTCTCCATTTTCGGGAATCCGATTGATTACGAGCGCATTGGGCCGCTCAAAAAGAGGCATCAGCTCGCGATCATTGAGGATGCAGCCTGCTCCCTCGGGGCAAAATACAATGATGTTCAAGTAGGGAATCTTGCAGACGTTTCCGTATTCAGCCTTCATCCAAGGAAGTTCATCACGACCGGGGAGGGGGGCATGGTCACCACCAACCATTCGGATTGGGCGGAGTGGATTGAATCGTACAAGCACTTTGGAATGGCGCAAAGTACCTCCAGAGGCTCCACACAATTCGTACGGATAGGCACAAACTACAAGCTGAGCAACATCCAGGCCGCGGTCGGACTGGTCCAGATGCAGCACATTGAGATGCTTCTGGATCGGCGTCGGCACCTTGCAGAAAGATACCATGAAAAACTGTCGAAACACGATGCTGTTCGCTTGCCTTCCATCACAGGCGGCGGCGTCCATTCCTGGCAGTCTTGCTGTGTTTTCGTCGACCATAGAGACGAGGTCATATCCCGGCTGAAAGAAAAAAATATCGAGACACAAATTGGCACATATGCTCTTCATATGCACAAGGCCTACCGTGACAATCCCAACTGCCGAATTGAGGGGGACATGGCCGGCAGCCGTTATGCGTTTCATCACTGCCTCACCCTGCCCCTGTACCATGACATGACAGAGGAGGAGCAAGATTTTGTTGTTGATCAGCTCTTGCGCTCCCTTGCCTGAGAAGAGTCGCTCAAGGAAAAAAATTAGCGACTAAAAGAGCCTCGATCGATGTGCGGAATTTGCGGCATATTCAATTTGAACGGCGAGCCGGTATCCCCTGTGGACCTGCGACGGATGACTGACGCCATCGCCCATCGGGGACCCGACGGGGAGGGATTCTTTATCGACAGCTTTATCGGCCTCGGCCATCGGCGCCTGGCCATCATCGATCTTTCGCCTCTCGGGCATCAACCGATGATTTCTGCAAAGGGCGACTGCGCCATTTCCTATAACGGAGAGATCTACAATTTCCAGGAATTGCGGCTGGAACTCGAAGCCAAGGGTTACCCTTTCCGGTCCCGGTCGGACACAGAGGTCATTCTTAATGCCTATAGGGAGTGGGGTCCGGAGAGCGTGACGAGATTCAATGGGATGTTCGCCTTTGCCATATGGGACAAGAAGAAGCAGGAGCTTTTTCTCGCTCGAGATCGGTTCGGGATCAAGCCGCTCTACTATTATATCAAGGGCAATTGTTTCTTGTTCGCATCGGAGCAGAAGGCTTTGATCACCCATCCCGCATTCCGTCGCGAGCTCGATCTGGAAGCGCTGGTGGAGTATTTCACATTCCAAAACATCTTCACGGACAAGACCTTCTTGAAAGCCGTAAGACTTTTTCCACCAGGGTGCTGGGCAAGGGTCCCCCTCGGGAAAACCCCGGCACAGGATTGCTTGAGTTTTGAAAGATACTGGGATTTTGATTTTCGTGAGCCGGACTCAGGCGGAGACGAGCAGGAGTACATTGAAGAGCTGGACCGATTGTTCCGGCAGGCTGTGGGCCGCCAGCTCGTCAGCGACGTCGAAATTGGGGCCTATCTGAGCGGGGGCATGGATTCAGGGTCCATTACGGCCATTGCGGCAAAACAGCTTCCCTACATCAAGACCTTCACATGCGGTTTTGATCTTCACTCCGCCTCCGGCCTGGAACTCGGATTCGACGAACGCGAGCAGGCAGAGTACATGTCCTATCTTTTCAAGACTGAGCACTATGAGATGGTTCTCAAGGCCGGTGACATGGAGCGCATTTTGCCCCAAGTCGCCTGGCACATCGAAGAGCCGAGAGTGGGACAGAGCTATCCGAACTACTATGCTGCTCAGCTAGCGAGCAAATTTGTCAAGGTGGTCCTGGCTGGAGCTGGGGGAGATGAGCTTTTCGGGGGATATCCCTGGCGCTACTATCGAGCGGTTGTAAGCGATAATTTCGAAGATTACGTCGATAAATACTACCTGTATTGGCAGAGACTTTTGCCAAACCGGCTTCTTCAAAAAGTATTTCAACCGGTCTGGAGCGCTATCGAGCATGTGTGGACCAGGGACATTTTCCGCGATGTTTTTTCGCGAAAAGTGGAGTCCTTGAATACACCCGAAGAATACGTAAACCATTCGCTGTATTTTGAAGCTAAAACGTTTCTTCATGGCCTGCTGGTTGTGGAGGATAAACTATCGATGGCAAATAGTTTGGAGACCCGTGTGCCTTTTCTCGACAACGATTTGGTCGATTTCGCACAGAAAGTTCCGATCCACCTCAAACTGGGAGATCTGCAGTCGGTGATTCGAATAAACGAGAATGAACCTGGCAGCAAGAAACAGAAATTCTTTGCCAAAAGCAAGGATGGAAAATTGTTGCTGCGCAGAGCCATGAGGAAGTATATCCCTGAGACCATCATCGACGGGGTGAAGCAGGGATTTTCGGCCCCGGATGCGAGTTGGTTCAAAGGCGAAAGCATTGATTATGTGCGCAAGAAGCTCTATCGCAGGGATGCTCTTTTGTACGAGTACCTCGATCGAACGACTGTGCAGGAACTGATCGACGAGCATTTGGATGGCCGCAAGAACAGACGACTGCTCATCTGGTCATTGCTCAGCTTTGAGGAATGGTTGAAACATTTTCTGGGAAGCGGCTGAAGCGAAGGTATTGAAGCTGAAATCCGGCAGAGGTAACTTCATGAGGGAAGACAACTCGTTCAACGAAGTTGAAAGGTGGAAATCTGTGTTCCGGGAGGCTTATGAGAAGCGGGAAAAAGAGCTGATGGAACTCTATCAGCGGAGTTTGCCTTTCCAGGATGCCATGTTCGATAGAGAGGAGAGGGCGAGAAAGCTTGGTTTTGGGAAAGGGGCTACGATCTATAACAGTGCGCTTGTTTATGGCGATGTCACGGTCGGGGAGAGAACCTGGATCGGGCCTTATGTCTTGCTTGATGGTTCGGGAGGCGGAATATGGATCGGCTCGACCTGTTCTATTTCGGCCGGGGTTCACATTTACACCCATGATACGGTTGGCTGGGCCCTGTCCGGCGGCCGCCAGCCTTATCGGCGAAAGCCTGTCAGGATAGGCAATTGCTGCCATATCGGAAGCCAGTCGGTGATTCTGGCAGGCGTTGAGATTGCGGATCGATGCGTCGTTGCAGCCAACAGCATGGTCAATGAGAGTGTTCCGCCGCAAACGATTTTAGGGGGTACCCCAGCCCGCAGGATCGGACACGTTGAATACCATGGGGATGAACCGGTCCTCGTTCTTGAGGGAAGGGGTGGGGGATGACCTCTTAGGAATTCAAAAAATCCCTTTTTCCGTCCCTGCTGTTTAGGCAGTTTTAATTTAAGTTTTTGGAGTCGACAGGGCATGAGCATGCCGTCTTGGACAGAAGAGTTGATAGGAACCAAAATCCCAGCCAATGGCGGCCGGTTCACAGCCAACGGGGTTTCACTTGTTCGGGAAGGAAACATCCTGCGGGCCCAAAACATATTATCCTCCTCCCAGTCTCAGACCAGCCAAACCTTCGCTTACAAATGGAAAAGACGCGATACCTTCGAAGGAGCGGTGTCTGAGAACATGCGCCGGTGGCTGATAGAGAAGTACGGCGACGTTTGGGAGGCCCCTTGGCTGAAGGACTACGGAGATCATCCCATCCTGCTTGATGCCGGATGCGGGGGCGGCATGTCCGGCCTTGAGCTTTGGGGACCTGTCATGCCACGTCTTCGATACGTGGGCGTGGATATTTCATCGGCTATCGATGTGGCTCGAGACCGGTTCCGTGAGAGAGGCTTGTCGGGTCTGTTCATTCAGTCGGATCTTCAACAGATCCCCCTGCCCGAAAACTCTGTGGACATCATTTTCTCCGAGGGTGCGCTACATCATACCGACA
>Ga0101944_10004046_pt1 | contig 18983 bp, 16 predicted proteins | sample DewCreD2012metaG_FD_75245 | JGI IMG/M metagenome (GOLD analysis project Ga0101944, IMG submission 75245) | Hot spring sediment bacterial and archeal communities from British Columbia, Canada, to study Microbial Dark Matter (Phase II) - Dewar... ... | reverse complement strand
CGGGGGGTAGCATACGAATGGGTAACGACATCACAACCATAAGCGAGGAAAAATCGACGCAATTTGGCATTATAAGTCATCGTCGGATGTCCCACATAACCTGGATCGCTTAAGATCGGTCGCGCCTCCGATTCATCCGGTCCCCAAGTGGGATTGGAATAATCATGTCCACCCAGGTAAAACTGCCAGGCAGTTCGATCCAATACGCGGTCCCGAGGAACCCGTGCCAGGAACACATGGTTGCCGTTCTCCCAATTTTCATCATTCGAGATGGCATATACATAATCACCCAGAAAATCCGGTACGCCGGTATAGCCAGGACCGAAACCGACAAATGCCAGTGCCGCAAACTTAGGTCCCAAAAAATAAGGGGTATCCTCGCCAGGCACATTATTCCAAGTCAGACCATAGTCATCCGAATACATCATGGCAGCAACACCGCCATGACGAGAGATCGCATCCAAAAAGAAACCCTCAGCCGGCTGACGTACCCGCGGCATTTGACCATCGAGGTAATAAATTTCATTGCCCGGTTCTGAATAGTCATAATCATAAGCAGCAACGTACAGCCGAGAACCCACTGCCAACGCGCCATCCACATAACGCATCTTTTTAGGTGAATAACGCTTCAATTCTGGGAATAAACTAATTTCTTCTAATTTGAAATCTGGATAATTCCCTGTGGCACGAAGTAAATGGGCGAAGTTCCAGGGATTACCAAAATTTGCGCCATCGTCATCAACAAAATATAAGGCATCATCATCGCCCCAAGTCCACCAATGCATATCTGTCCCGCTCCCTGGATACCGCTGGGCTTCCCCTATCCACTCCAAACCCCGAAATATCAAACTATCCGGATAAGCAATTTGTCGGGTTAATATCGGTCTTTGATTTGTCATTTTACTCTCCTAAAAATATGATAAATTTAAGCTGGTAATAGATTCTGTCGAGCCCGTCTAACTACGTCTTCAGCAGCAAGAATTTTTTCTTTAGGAATATCCGGCTGTTGATAGCTCATCAAAGCAGCCCGCCAGCGTGCTTCTGCTTTCCGTAAAATAATCAATTCTTTTTCCCGTTCTGTTTTCTCATTATCCCAATTTGTCCGATCCATCAGAGATGAATACCACATAGATTTTCTAAAATTTGTCATGGTGTGATCTTCGTCAAGGAAACTTTTCCCTTTAATTGGACCCATTGACTCAAGCAGTTCTAAAGCCATTGTTTCATCATTTACAACCATTCCTTTAGACAGGTGTTTCAATTCATCATTTAGATCACAATCAATGATCATTTGCGTTGGCGAAAACACCTTGCCAGCTTCTAATGTCCCTCGTTGGAAGTTCAACTGACCGGTCAACCATGCATATACCAAACTATTAAACATCTTATCGTGCATCGCTTGAATGCCGGGGACTTTCGCATCGGTATAGTCCGCTAGCATTCCTGCTTGCATGCCTAATACGCGGTCAAATACTTGAAATATACCTACATTGATCATGACAGCTTCGGGGCAACTAAACAATACTCTCCCGGTTTTCATGTCCATCACACCTGCACAAGGCATTGCTGTCAAAGTAACCTCTTCATTCAGTGCCCAACCGGCAAACCACGCTCCCAACGTTTCTGCCACACCCACTACAACAGAACCGGCTAATGTAACCGGTGCCGTAGCCCCTGCCACCGGACAGGAATAAACCTCCCAATTTGCCAACCCATTTCGCTGCCAGGTTGCGACCAAACATCCCATTGCCCGCGAATCAACGGTGAAATTATTGATCGCACATCCATCATAGTTGTAACGAACTTGCACGCCTTGCGTAATCGTGTCCAACTCTTCAAGGTAAGGCAATTGTTCAGGTAACACTAACTCAACCCTCAATACCGGTCTATCGGTGATACGGATTCCCAGAGCAAAACTTACAATCGGTTCGATGATCGGAGGAACATCCTGAGCAGTAAGGGTCGGACCGAACTCAGATACTTCTTTCAGCATGTGGCATGTCTTCAACATATTCTCAACATCCACCAAAGTAGCCGCCCGCTGTTTGCCTTCTGTCCAATCGTAGTAAATTGTCCCATTATACGTAATGACATTACCGGGGATGTTACGGCGTCTGAGTAGAGATGTCCGTTTTGGTGATGGAGCGCTGCGTCGTACGCAATCCTCTAGTTTTTGGATCATCGTATCTGTCGGATAAAAAACTTCATGGGTAAAGTCTACCTTCGCGCCATGTTTTTGTAATCTCTCTAGTATCATGGGATGCTGGATACGAAAGCCGGTCTTTTTTAGTACCTGGACCGCTCCCCGGTAAATCCGATCAATTTCATCGTCATCTAAAATTTGGATATAATTCAAAAAAGAGGAATCGGGAATAAGCGGCATAATCTATTATCCTTTCACACCGGTGATCACCGTTCCCTGGATAAATTGCCTTTGTGCAGCAAAAAATACCAAGATACAGGGCAGCATGGATAATGTTGCGGCTGCCATGAGAAGGTGATTTTCTGGTCGGCTGCGAACACTGCCTTGCAAATATCGCAAGGCTACCGCAATGGTGTATTTTGCGCTATCACTCAAATAAATCAAAGGACCAAAAAAGTCATTCCAAGTGGCAACAAAAGTGAACAAAGCCACCGTGATAAGAGCAGGTTTGGATAACGGCAAAATAATCTGCGAATAGATTCGAAAATAACCCGCGCCATCGATCCTCGCAGCATCTTCTAGTTCTCTTGGAATCCCCATGAAAAATTGACGCATCAGGAATAAATAAAAGGCATTCCCAAAAAACGCCGGAACGATCAGCGGATAATACGTGTTCGTCCATTTTAAAGACTGGAAAATGACAAATTGAGGAATAATCAAAACAACCGATGGCAGCATCAAGGTTGACAACAGAATAATAAAGATGACATCTTTACCTGGCATCCGCAGACGAGCAAACCCATAGGCAGCCAACGAATTTGAAAAAACTGTCCCCAAGATCACCGATATACTGATAATCAACGAGTTTCGGGAATACAAATGATAAGGAAATCGTTCGATCAGCTCGAGATAATTCTGCCACTGAAAACTTGCCGGTATCCAGACCGGGGGATAGAGGATTGTTTCCTCCGGCGTTTTCAAAGATGTAGAAATTTGCCAAAATAGGGGGATCAAAAAAATGATACTGCCTGTAATTAAGACAATGTAAGAGAATACCTTGACAATATTGCGGGTAACTCTTTGATTTAATCGTTTGGTCTTCTTCAATGAAAGCGGGGAATCGCTGATTGCAATTCGATTATTCATCCATTCCTCCGTTCTGACTCATAATATACCCACATCGGACTTGATTTAAAAACCATTAATGTAAGTATTAAGACAACAACAAACAAAATCCACCCCATCGCGGTAGCCAAGCCCATTTTCATATAGGAAAATGCATTATTGTAGAGATACATCATGTATGATGTGGTCGAAAATTGGGGACCTCCGCCCGTAAGAATGAAAGGTTCTGTAAATAACTGGGTTGCCCAGATGATATTCATGACCAAGTTATATAAAATGATCGGGCTAAGCATAGGCAAGGTGATCCTAAAAAATTTGGTCAATCCATCTGCACCGTCAATCTCAGCAGCTTCGTACAATTCCGTAGGGATATTTTGTAAACCACCCAACCAAATAGGCAAATACCACCCTATCGCATATTGGCTCATCAATATTATGGAATAAAAAGCCCATGGCTTCTGTCCTAACCAATTGGGACCTGCTATACCCAATTCACCCAACAATATATTCATGAGACCAAATCGATAATTGAGTATCCACCGCCATAAAACTGCTACAGCAACACCGGCTAAAACAGCCGGCAAATAGTAAATGGTGCGGAAAACATGAACACCTTTCAGGTTTTGGTTCATCAATAAAGCAAGTAGTAAAGAGTTAACCAGCCATAACGGTACAACGATAATGGCATATACAATGGTGACACGGACAGAATTCCACCAAAATTTATCTTGAAATAGAAAGATGTAGTTATCGAAGCCAACGAATACCGGTTGACCGGCTAGCGAGTAATTTGTGAAACTTACCACACCGGATACCAATAGCGGGATCAACGTAAATGCCAGGAATCCAACCACGACCGGAGCGATGAAGAGCGCACATGCAATCGCCTCACGTCTTCTTTCAGTAAGATGAAATTTGTTCTTTATACTTAATATCATCATAACTCCAGCTTTTTTGCGAGGGGGTGAGCTTACATCTCACCCCCCTGTGAACTATTTCCGAATACTCTGCAGTTCTTTATTAAGCTGCTCAAAATATGGAGTACCTTCTTGGTCCAAAGTCTCCACCGCGGCATCCACGGTCAATGTGCCTGTTGTAACACCTTCTACTGCTGGGTATAGGTATTTATCGTTGAATTCCCAAAGATTTAGGCTTAATTGATAAGGTGTGTACATCGGACCTTCCAATTCTGCCGATTTAACCCGCACCTCATACCCGGCAACAGCCCAATCTGGCTTCATCACGGCTTCGGAATGTGCCACTTCCTTAAGAACCGGAGTTTCATACGCTCCTTCACCGATATAAGCTTGTCCCTCTTTACTCGTGGATATAAACAGTGCCAATTTCCACGCTTCATTGGGATTTTTCGTCGCAGCGGTTATCGCATTCGTTGCTACCATCGTATTTAATAGCGGACGATAGTCTGAACGTAATTTTGGAGTAAAAGTCATATCCCAATTGAATGGAAGTTCTTGGAAGCCCCAACCGGCATCCCAATCACCGCCGTTATACATAGCTGCTTTACCGGCGCCAAAGGCAGCTCCATATTGTTCAAATGACCCCTCCTCCGAGAAAGGTAACATACTTTTATCGACAACACCAAAGTTGTAAAATACCGAGAGGACTTCCCGCCCAGTTTCAGAGTTGAAAGCTGTTTTTTCAGGGAAGACTTGTGGGACAGCCCAGAAATTATCCGGTTTCGTCTCCCACCATAACCAACCAATCGTGTCCAAGGTTGTGCCAAATTGGAAACCATATTGGTTGATATCAGGGTTGGTCAGCTTCTTGGCTACCACCCGCACTTTATCCCATGTCCATGATTCATCCGGGTAAGGTTCCCCAGCGGCATCGAAGATATCTTTATTGTAATAAAGGATTGGCACCCAGGTTCCGACAATTAAATTGAATATCTTTTCCGTGCCAAACTTTGCCTGAACCGAATCCTGCATATCAACCGTAAATAGCTCCCTTTCGTCAGGATAGGATCGGCATTGAAATATTCTGTAAGATCGAGCAGCTCACCAACCAACGCGTGGCGGAGCAAGCTGAAATCTCCATAAATGACATCGGGGGGAGTTCCGGCAGCCATCAATGCGGCAAGTTTGTCCCAGTTTTCACCATAAGGCAGAACGGTATTTTTTACGGCAATATTGGGGTTCATCTCGGTAAAAGCAGCGAACATATCCTCGCGGGATTTATTCGCTTGTCCAAGATCATAAGTAAAATACTCTACGGTAACCTGACCTTTTTCTTGGGGAACTGTTGTCGGTTGATCTTCGGATTTAGCCGACTGCGTTGGTTTTTCCTGAGGTGTAGTACAAGCCGCCAATGCAAGACCAGCAGCTGTCAATGCAGTCATCTTAAGAAACGATCTACGGGAAAATTTTTCGCTTTTCATTACTTCCTCCTATGAACTTTACTATTTAAGATACAAACATTGGCATTAACCTATCATAGAGCTCTATATATCTTTCGTAACACCTCCTATACACTTTTGCATAATCCAACCGAGGTTCAACCCGTCGACGTATACGTACCATACCGGCTACACTTTCTTGCAAATTAGCGTATGTACCGATAGCTACCGCAGCAATCATAGCCGCGCCAAGGCAAGCTGCTTCTTCATTTTCTACAGTGAGAATAGGTTTTTGAAGAACGTCCGCTTTGATTTGCAGCCATTCATCGTTTCGTGCTGCACCGCCGGTGCTCCTTATTTCGCTTATACCCACGCTCATTTGTTCAACCAATTCGAGGTTTCGCAACAACATGAATGCAACCGATTCCATAATAGCGCGAACAAAGTGCGCTCGGGTATGACGTAAAGTCAATCCAAAGAACACTCCTTTCGCATTGGGATTCAATTCCGGGCATGAGGCGCCTTCAAGATGCGGTAAGACAATCAACCCATCACATCCCGGCGGGATCTCGGACACCGGACGTGTCATCACATCATAAGGGTCCTGATGAGCTTTTCGAGCTAGTTCTGACTCGAGATGATAAAACTGATCGCGAAACCATCGCAGTGCCATACCCGCTGTTTGACACCAGGGCATGAGAGTATAGTAGGATGATCGGCTGTGGTAGAAACAAGGAACGCGCCTTAAGGGATCAAACAGAGGTTGACTGAGGGATACGATGATAGCCAAAGCGCTGCCGGTACACTCGCTAACGATCCCTTCATGAATATTTCCTGCGCCTACTGCACTTATCGTCTGATCTAGTCCTCCGCTAACCACAATCGTTTTATGCGAAAGCGATAACGCCTCCGCTGCTTGTAAGGAGAGGGTACCGACGATCACCCCCGGTTCAGTTAGCTGTCCAAAAATATCCTGGCTGATTCCGATATAATCAAACATCGGCTGCCACCACGACCTCGATTTGATATCCACAAACAACGTAGATGAATGAACAGCAATATTACTGACATACTGACCGGTCATTCGGAACAGAAGATAATCCTCAACCAATAAGATTTTTGCAGTTCTCTCAAAACGTTCCGGTTCATTTCTTTTCATCCATAAAATCTTGCAAGCCGGCCAGATAGGAGATATTTCCGTCTGTCCGGATACTTGTTGGATTACCTCTACCCCAAAACGCTCGGAGATCATTAAGGCCTCATCCACAGCGCGATTATCTAACCATACAATAGCATTTCCTATTGGCTCACCTTTTCTGTTCAACGGAATGATCGTTTCCCCTTGGCTGGAAATACTTACAGCCCAGATATCGCTGGGGCTGACACAGCTTTGAGCAATCACATTCCTGACAGCTTGGCAACAATTGGTCCAATATATTTCGGCATCCAATTCCACCCTGCTCTCCGATGGAATTAATAACGTATATTCCTGGCGGTCAATCGCCAGTAAGTCACCATCAGAATTTATGATCGCTGCTTTAATCGCTGTTGTACCGGCATCAATCGCCAAAAAAAATGCCATCGACTTCCTCCCTTATAACTCCTTCATCGCAGAAGCCACAGAAGCATTCTCATGCACAAGCCGGCATAAAGCACGAACCATTTTACTTGGTTGTGGATAGGTCCATACGTTTCTTCCAACCGATACACCAGAAGCTCCGCAATCGAGCGCGTCTTTGATAAATTGTAAGAAAACTTCCGGGTCGCCCGCTGCCGGACCGGAGAGAACCAGATATGGCGCAGGGCAGTAATCCAGCACCTCACGGAAACTTTCCTTATCTCCGGTATAAAAACCTTTGACCACATCCGCTCCCAATTCCACCGCCACCCTCGATCCATATTTGACCAATTCTGCTTGGGAAGGCCATTGGCGGTTTTGTTTTGCCTCAAACATATAGGCAAGTTTATCCGTCGGCACCATCTCCGCTACTAAGGGGAGCCCCAGCCGATCACACTCAACCGACAGCATGGCAATCTTATGGGATAACTCTGCCTCACGCGGAACCCCGATCACACCCAAAGTGGCAATACCATCTGCACCCAACCTAAGCGCTCCTTCTGCCGTACAGATCAATGCGTCATTGGTTAGATCGGGACCGATCGATGTGGCAGTGCCATCGACACGAATCATCAAAGATGTTCGACTGCCGATCAACTTTGGATAGACTCTCTTGGCAATTCCAGGTGTAATCAAAATAGCATCCGCCCCACCTTCGACGATACGCTCCACCATTACTTCCGGTTTACTAATCTCCTTCATTGGACTCACACATATACCGTGATCCATCGTGATCAAGACCATACGCTTACTTTGAGGATGAAATAAATGATTCAATCTAAGTTCTTTTCCAATGTTCATCTATACGCTCCATTTATCAATTTGAATTTACCCATGCTTATCGGATGATTTCGAAATCTAATTTCATCATTTTTGCCAATATCTCCAATTCTTTCCCCCAATGACCATAGGCTAACGCAGAATGATGACCTGCTCCCGCTAAACACCACTGATCATAAAAATCTTCCAATGAGGACGATGACGGTCTGAAGAGCATCTGTGGCGCTACGGTAGGTCGAGGTATAACCGGCAGTGCTTCTCCCTCGCCGGCAATTAATTTCCATCGTCCACCTTCTACTACAACCAGAGCTAAAAAGGTAACCGGACCTGGTTTATAAGCAAATTCTAGAGCTGCTCCCCAGCCATATATTCCCTCATAGTAGATACTAGGACGCAAAGCTATTTGGTGAGACGAAGCTGCCAGGTTAGGATTCCCCATACTATCATGAGCAATATTTGCGGCGCCGGCATCAAAATCCATTCCGTAATTTTCCACAAACGTAGAATCCCCGGCTAAACCTTGTAGTATTAACATGGCTGAGGCGACATTGACATCCGCTTCTGCTGTTACGGGGATGCCTTTGGCAAGCAACCTTGAGTTTCCCCACGAAGGCACCAAACCACAACGTTTATCAAACAGGATCGCTTGATCAAAAATTGCCAACGCATCTATCGACAATGTATCAACAAGATTTTCGAGACCTAAGGCTATCCGTGCTGAACGAGTAAAAATATCCTCTGACAATTCGTCCGTCCGCCAATGAAGACGTGTCTCATCAATCAATTTCTGAACATTAACTTGGGGGACCTCATCCACAGATTTGGCTAGAGCCTCAGGTTCTATATGATATATCGTTGGTCCGATGACTTCTCGCAAAGAGAACGGATCCACCATTAAATCCGCCATGTATTGATAAGGATGACCAATGATCCCCATCTTTACCTTTTTCAAACGCTGTGCGATTGCCGCCAATCGAATATTCATCTCGAGTTTTCTTAATCGGCTCTCATCTTGCATGTGTCCGGTAACAATGGTAAAGAAACGACCAGCTCTTTTGAGCGCATGTGTCGTTTCTGGCAAGCCAGCCAAACCGGAATTCAGCATGACAATATCCCAATTAGCATCCTGAGGCCAGGCACGGAGCTGTTGAGTATTCCAGACCACAATTGGAACATCAATCCTCTCTAAAACCTTCTTAGCGATGATGCTCTGCGTATAAGCCAATTCAGCAAAGACGACCACATCTACATTTCCCTTACGGAAAAGGAGATCGGCTTGAATACCCTGCTCCTCATTCTCCACTAAACCTGGACAAACGACCTCCGCGATTGGCAATAGTGCATTAACATAATTCTGAACAGCTGCTTGTGCAGCCGGACGAATATATCCGGTCTGATTCCAATCGTCTTCCAATAAGGCAGTAATCAATAATCCAACTTTTGGTTTTTCTTGTAAACCTAACATCTATCTTTCCTTTTCATTGAGAAATGATACATTTACAGCCTGGAGGTATCACTCACCGCCGAAAGAGAACTAAAAGAAACAGACGGGTCGGTTTCGGCAACGATAACCTCAACCCCTTTTTCTCTTAAGGCAGAAACAAACTCTGCGGAAACATGATCATCGGTAACAAAAGTGTGAATTTGAGATATGGATAGGATTGCCTGAAGCTGATTAACCCCTACTTTTCCAGAATCCGTTACCACAACAATCCGATCAGCACATCGCGTCATAGCGGGATATAAAGGCGCCTCCATGACATTATCTGTTGTTATTCCCCTCGCAATAGAAATGCCATCGATACCAATAAAAAGCGTATTTACATGTAAATTCTGCAGCGCTTGCTCAACTTGGGGACCCACAAAGGTATCAAAATCGTGAACATACATCCCCCCTAGCAAAATCAAGCGGGTCCGCCGGTGAGGTCGAAAGACGGATGCGATAGAGAGCGAACGAGTTACCACCGTCAATTTTCCATCGTCCAATATCGATTGCGGTATAGCTTTCGCTGTCTCCAAAACAGTCGTCCCCGCATCCAAGCAAACGGCATCCCCCGGTTTAATCATCGCGGCTGCTGCGATACCAATTGCCCGTTTGAATTTCATATTTTGATAAAGACGAGCTTCAAAAGGCGGGGTTTGACCAACGCGAAATACCGCCTGAGCTGCGCCGTGCGTTCGCTGAATTAACCCCATTTCCTCCAAAATAGTAAGGTCTCTTCGAATGGTAACTTCTGATACGTTTAACAACCGACTTAATTCAGCAACGCTTGCGTAGTTGTTATTTTGAATTTCTTGGAGGATTGTCCAACGCCTATCTGCTGACTGCTTCTCATCTGCTTTCATCTCAATTTCGACCCTCTTTCCTAAAACGTAACAATAGTATGATTATATTGATTTAAAATAATCACATTAATCATTATTTTAATTATAATTCAATTTCGTTTTAAGTCAATAAGAAATATTATTATTTACTAACGTAATTTTTTATGATTGAATTTGTGTCATTTACTTTCTATTTCATCTTTGTAAATTCGGTTTAGTGAAAACCGAACACAAACTATTCATTCGCGATTAAAATCAATTCTGTCGCAACTTTTTGCATTCAAAATAAACCAAATGGAGCATTCATGAAATACCGCAGACTGGGTAAAACCGAACTAACCGTTTCCGTCATCGGAATCGGCACCTGGCAGTTTGGCGGGGAATGGGGCAAAGAATTCCAACAAGCCGAAGTCCATACCATCCTCAACCGTGCCTTCGAATTGGGTATCAATCTGATCGATACCGCCGAATGTTATGGCGACCACACCTCCGAAAGGTTAATCGGGCAAGCCATACGACAGAATCGCCAGGACTGGATCATCGCCACCAAATTCGGTCACCGTTATTTGGGTAATTTCCAACGCGAGCAGCTTTGGTCAGCTCAGGATGTGCAAAAGCAATTAGAAGAATCCCTGTGGGCATTGCAAACTGACTATCTTGACCTCTACCAGTTTCACTCCGGTGAAGATGACGCCTTTTTGAACGAAGATTTATGGACGATGCTTCACAAGCAGGTAGAACTGGGCAAAATCCGCCACCTTGGGATATCGATCTCATCCCGCGGCGACCGTACCTTGCAAGTGGCAAAGGCAAGTCAGGTTGGCGCAGGTGCCATCCAGCTTGTCTATAATCGCCTTAACCGCCAAGCCGAAGAAACCATCTTCCCCCTTTGTATCCAGCAAGACCTGGGGGTCATGGCACGAGTGCCTTTGGCAAGCGGACTTCTCAGCGGAAAATATAAACCGGGCGACCAATTTACCGTTTTAACAGATGTTCGTTCAATCATGGACGCCCAAAAACTTGAGCAGGATCTGCGGGCAGTAAAAGAAATCCAAGAAAAAGAAGTACCGCCGGGAATTCCAATGGCAAGCTGGGCATTGGCTTGGTGTCTGAACCAGCCGGCGGTTACCTGTGTCATTCCCGGCTGTAAATCCGTCCAGCAATTAGAGGTAAATGCATCGGCAGCGGAAATTTCGCTAACGCGCGAAAACCCTACTCTTTGACAAAATGAGCCCAGGAGATTTAATGATGCCCCATCGACCCAATATCGTCTTGATCAATCCCGATCAGTGGCGCGCCCATGTCATGGGTCATCTGGGCAATTCTGCTGCTCATACCCCCAACCTAGACCAAATGGTCGCCACCGAAGCTGTATCCTTCAGAAATGCCTTCTGTCAGAATCCGGTCTGCACACCCAGCCGCTGTTCGTTCATGACCGGCTGGTATCCGCACGTGCGCGGCCACCGCACCATGTTCCACATGCTGCAACCGGATGAACCCGTCCTGCTGAAAAGGTTGAAAAATTCAGGCTATTTCGTTTGGTGGGGGGGAAAGAATGATCTCGTCCCTGCCCAATATGGATATGAACCTTTCTGCAACATCAAATATAACCCCAGCCCTCCTCCCGCTCCATACTTTCACAGCGATCGGATGGATCAATGGCGCGGCTCTCCCCAAGAGGATCGCTACTACTCCTTCTATGCCGGCAAACTGGATGCCTCTGAGGACATGGATATTTACTATGACCCAGATTGGGCTTGGATTCTCGGCGCCATTGATTTCATCTATCAGGCACCTCATGACCAACCTTTCTGCATCTACCTTCCGATTCTCTATCCCCATCCGCCGTATGGTGTCGAAGAACCCTGGTACAGCCTGATCGACCGTCATTCTTTGCCCCCTCCTCTCCCCGTCCCAGATTGGACAAAGAAACCTTCCATCCTCAAAGGGATTTTTGAGAACCAGCGATTACAGAATTTAGATGAAACCTTTTGGAACGAGTTGAGAGCCGTCTATTATGGAATGTGCGCCCGCGTCGATCACCAGATCGGTTTACTCATTGAAGCCTTGAAAAAAACGGGCAACTATGATAACACGGCAATTTTTGTTTTTTCCGACCACGGCGATTTCACCGGCGATTACGGTCTTGTAGAAAAAAACCAAAACACCTTTGAAGACTGTCTAACGCGTGTACCCTTCATCATCAAACCCCCGGCGTCCATCCCCTGCCAGCCCGGCGTACGCGATGCCCTCGTAGAGCTGATCGACCTGACTGCCACCGTTGAAGACCTGGCTGGATTGCGAAAGGAATACGATCACTTTGGTCATTCCCTCCTGCCAATCCTGGAGGGGAAAACGGATCACCATCGTGATGCTGTCTTTTGCGAGGGCGGTCGCCGGCACGAAGAGTGGCAATGTAATGAATCCGACAGCCTTCCCGACCTCAATAAAGAGAATTTATATTATCCACGCTTGGTTTTACAGCGCAGTGATGGTCCAGAACATACCCGCGCTGTCATGGTACGGACCCACCGATATAAGTATGTCATGCGGCTATACGAATTGGACGAGTTATATGATCTCAAACAGGACCCAGGCGAATTATATAACCGCATCGATGACCCCCAGATGGCGGATATCCTCGCCATGCTCAAAGACCGTCTGCTGCGGTTCTTCCTGGAAACCAGCGATGTCGTTTCTTACACCATTGACCGGCGCCAATAGTACCCCCTATCTACATGCAGCCGGATTATTCTTCTGATAAGTGAGATGATTATGCAGCCAAAATTACCCCTATCCACCATTCTTCAATTGAAACGCTGGAACACCCCTACCATCTATAACGGTTGGGAGCAAATCACCAAACATGATCCCGGACATGATGGTTTTAACCTGGAAGAATGCCGTGATTTTATGCCGCAAATGGGCCCGATGGTCGGCTATGCGGTAACCGTCGTCATCGAACCCGGCAACCCCGAACACCGAAAGGTGAACCCCAATGCCTGGAGCGAATACCGGCGTTATGTTGCCGGCGTGGAAGGACCGAAAATTGTCATCGTTCAAGACCTGGATAAACCGTCTGTGTTGGGTTCGTTTTGGGGCGAGGTGAATGCCAATACCCACCGCGCCCTGGGATGCGTGGGGACGATTACCGATGGGGCAGTCCGCGATGTGGATGAGATGACCAATGCCGGCTTCAAAGCCATTGCCCGCCGGATGTGTGTTGGTCATGCCTATAATTACCCGATCCGCTGGAATTGTGAAGTGGAAGTATTCGGCAGAAAGATCCAACCGGGTCAGCTCATCCACGCCGATAAGCACGGTTTCTTAGCCATTCCGCCCGAAGACGTTCCCCAACTCTTAGAGGCAGCCAAATTCATGGATACCAACGAATGTAACACGCTGATCGCTGCTGCCAGGAACGCTGCCGGAAAGCCGATGGAGCAAATTCTGCAGGAGATGGATGAAGCTGCAAAAGTTTTCCGTGATGCTGCCAATGCCCATTTTCACGCTGACGGCGAATGGTGATATGATTATGATTATCACTTCATAACAACGGCAGGGAGTATCGCCTCTCAATGAACTGCCAACCAGAGAATGATCATCTCTACCGACAATAAAAAACCGCATCAATAAGAATTGGAGGAAACCTATGCCACTCACGTTTGATTTTCCCCTCGAAACCCTAAAAACGTATCAGGGTATCAATCCCCGCCCGGCGGATTTTGACCAATTTTGGGATCAAAGCCTGGCGGAAATGAGATCGATTGACCCGCAAGTTGAGTTGATCCCGGCAGAATTCCAGGTTCCATTTGCCGAATGTTACGATATGTACTTCACCGGCGTCGGCGGCGCCCGCGTTTATGCCAAACTGATCAAACCGAAGAACGCCCCCAAGCCGCATCCAGCCATCCTGTTTTTCCACGGCTATTCGGGCAACTCTGGCGACTGGATGGATAAGCTGGGGTATGCCGCCCAAGGTTACACCGTGGCTGCATTGGATTGCCGCGGGCAAGGCGGGAAATCCGAAGATGCCGGACAGGTAAGCGGGAATACTTTGAAAGGACACATCATTCGCGGTTTGGATGACGCTCTCAACGGCAGCCCCCAAAAGCTGCTCTTCCGCCAGATCTTCCTCGATACCGCCCAATTAGCCAAAATTGTGATGGAGATGCCGGATGTGGATGAGAATCGCGTCGGAGCAACCGGCGGGAGCCAAGGCGGCGCGTTGACGGTTGCCTGTATTGCTTTAGAGCCGCGTATTAAACGGGCAGCGCCGGTCTTCCCCTTCCTCAGCGATTACAAACGGGTATGGGAGATCGATCTGGCAAAAGATGCCTATGCCGAATTGAAGGATTACTTCCGCTTCTTCGATCCAACCCATTCTAAAGAAGAGGCAATCTTCACTGCGTTAGGCTACATCGATATCCAACATCTGGCGCCGCGCATTCGCAGCGAAGTGCTTTGGTTTATCAGCTTAATGGATACCATCTGCCCACCCTCCAGCCAGTTCGCCGCCTATAACAAGATTACCTCCCGCAAGTCAATAGTGTTCTACCCCGATTACGGGCACGAAGGCATCCCCGGCATTAATGACCGAATTTTCCAATTTATGCAGGGATTATAACTTTCTCAAGATCAATCTACCGATAGAAGATCGATCATCTTTTACGGAAACAGAGGACAATCCCCTTGATTCGAATGATAGAATGAAGGGGATTGTTCAAACATGATGCAGGGTCGAAAAAACTAAGAATAAATATGGTATGATCCGAAAATAAAACGCAGGATCAACCGATGACAATCGAATCAAACGAACCCCAACCAACGATCATCCGCAGTTCCCGCCCCAATCCAAAACCGGCGAAGAAGAAAGGATTGGTGATCCTCAACACCGGCAACGGCAAAGGGAAGACAACTGCAGCATTGGGTATCCTCATGCGCGCTTGGGGCAGGAATATGCGCGTGGGGGTTATTCAGTTCATCAAGAACGAAAATGCCCGTTTTGGCGAGATCCGCGCAGCCGAGAGAATGGGGATCGATTGGCAGGTAACCGGTTCCGGCTGGGTATTTCCTGGTGAGGATCAGACCGAACGGAATCGAGCCGAGCAGGTAGCCCAGGAGCAGCGCCGCGATGGTGGTGGCGGTCATACGTATTCGTAAACGGTGCGGCCGGACACGATGGTGCGCAGCACGCGGCCTTGCATCCGGGCTTCATCGAACGGCGTGTTGCGGCACTTGGATTTCAGCTCGTTGCGATCGAGAATCCAGGGCACGTCTGTATCAATCACGATCACGTCCGCCGGCGCTCCGGGCCGCAATGTGCCGCCGGGCAGGCCCAGCAATTCGGCCGGCCGGGTGGACATGGCCTTGAGCAGGGCAGGGAGCTTGAGGTCGCCGCTGTGCACCAGCCGCAGGCCCGCCGCCAGCATGGTCTCGATGCCGACGGCGCCGAATGCGGCCTCGGCAAACGGCAACCGCTTCACTTCCACATCCTGAGGGTTGTGGTCGGACATCACCACGTCGATCAGGCCTTCGGCAAGCGCGGCCACCAGCGCCTTGCGGTCCTCCTCGGCACGCAGCGGCGGCGCAAGCTTGAAGAACGTGCGGTAGTGGCCGATGTCGATTTCGTTCAGCGTCAGGTGATTGATCGAGGCCGATGCGGTGACCGGCAGCCCAGCGTCCTTGGCGCGGCGGAGAACCTCAAGCGACTCCGCACAGGTGAGCGATGCGGCGTGGTAGCGGCCGCCCGTCAAGGCCACAAGGCGCAGGTCGCGCTCCAACATGATGGTTTCCGCCGCCTTCGGCACGCCCATGAGACCGAGGCGGGCGGCAAACTCGCCCTCGTTCATAACGCCTTCGCCCACCAGATTGGGATCCTCGGTGTGGTGCACGATCAGCGCCTCGAAGTCGCGGGCATAGGTGAGGACGCGCCGCATCACCTGGGCGTTTACGATGCTCCTGGCCCCGTCGGTGAAGGCCACGGCCCCGGCGGCTTTCAGAAGGCCGATCTCGGACATCTCCTCGCCCTTGAGGCCCTTGGTCAGCGCGGCCATGGGATGCACATGCACGATGGCGGTATCGCGCGCGCGGCGCTGCACGAAATCGACCACGGCGGGATCATCCACCGCCGGCGAGGTGTCGGGCTGGCTGATGATCGTGGTCACGCCGCCGGCCGCCGCGGCGTAGCTTGCGGAGGACAGGGTCTCGCGGTGCTCGGCGCCCGGCTCACCGACAAAGGCGCGCATGTCAATCAGGCCGGGCGCCACGACATGACCCCGGCAGTCGATGATCTCGGTGCCCTCGGGCACGCCGGCCGCGCTGATGCCGCGTTTGGCGTCGCGGATCACCCCGTCGGCAATCAAGAGATCGCCGGGAAAGTCCAAATCGCGCGACGGATCGATGATCCGGGCATTGGCGAGCAGGATCGGGCGGCGGTCGAACAGCATGTGTTACGTGTTGGGAAAATTCCGCGACAGGGCTTCCAGCACGGCCATGCGCACGGCAACACCCATCTCCACCTGCTCGCGGATCAGCGACTGGGCGCCGTCGGCGACGATGGAGTCGATTTCGACGCCGCGGTTCATGGGGCCTGGATGCATCACCAGCGCGTCCGGTTTGGCGTAGCTGAGCTTCTTCTGATCGAGGCCGTAGTAGTAGAAATACTCCTGCGTGGAAGGAACGAACGAGCCGTTCATGCGCTCGCGTTGCAGCCGCAGCATCATGATGATGTCGGCGCCGGCAAGCCCCTCGCGCATGTCGCGGGTGACCTCGACGCCGAAGCGTTCGATCCCCGGCGGCAACAGGGTGGACGGCGCCACCACACGCACGCGCGCACCGAGCGTATTGAGCAAAATAATGTTGGAACGCGCCACGCGGGAATGCAGGATGTCGCCGCAAATGGCGACCACGAGGCGCTCGATGTTGCCCTTGCGGCGACGGATGGTGAGCGCATCGAGCAGCGCCTGGGTCGGGTGCTCGTGGCTGCCGTCGCCGGCATTGATCACCGAGCAGTCCACTTTCTGAGCCAGAAGCTCCACCGCACCGGAGGCGTAGTGCCGTACCACGATGATGTCCGGGTGCATGGCGTTGAGCGTCACCGCTGTGTCAATCAGCGTCTCGCCCTTGCGGATCGACGAGGAGCCGACCGCCATGTTCATCACATCGGCGCCGAGACGTTTGCCCGCCAGCTCGAAGGACGCTTGTGTCCGGGTGGAGGCCTCGAAGAACAGGTTGATCAGGGTGCGGCCGCGCAGGCTCGTGCTCTTCTTCTCGATCTGGCGGTTCAATTCGACAAATTCTTCAGCCAGATCGAGCAATCCGATAATGTCGGAACGCGAAAGCCCTTCGATCCCCAAAAGGTGGCGATGGCCGAGGACGAATGAAGATTTCGGGACAATATTCATTAAAGCGGCACCTATAGGCGCAGTTCGGCCCGGGAGCAAGGCATAATTCAGGCGTCCACAAGACACGGTGAACGCACAGTGGTGCAGTCTGATATGGGTCTTTGATGTGTCGGAGCGGCGATCATGGCCATTCCCGAGAATGACACAAACCAGCCGCCACCCTATGCGGATGTGGATCTCTATGGCAGCGACCGGGCTCTCATGGACGCGGTGATGGCAAACGGCGCCGGGCATGAGGCGGAGGCACTGGCCACGTTCGGCAGGCGGTGGGGCAGGGCGGACCTGTTTGAACAGGCGCGGCTCGCCAATGCCGCGCCGCCACGGCTCGACGCCGTAACGGTGAATTTTCACCCCGCTTATCACCGCTTCATGGCCGAAAGCATCGGTGCTGGCCTGCACGCCTCGACCTGGCGCGATGACGGCACACCGGCCGGCGCGCCGAGCGAGGTGGTGCGGGCCGCGCGCTTCTACATGGTGGCGCAGGTGGAGAACGGCCATCAGTGCCCGATCACCATGACGCGCGCCTCGGTCGCGGCGCTGGCGGCGGAGCCGACGCTGGCAAAGCTGCTCGTCCGCAAAATTTTGGGGCGCAACTATGACCCGAGCTTCCGTCCCTGGTGGGAGAAATCCACGATCACACTCGGTATGGGCATGACCGAAAAACAGGGCGGCACCGACGTGCGCGCGAATACGACCTGGGCGCGTCCGGAGGGGGAGGGGTATCTGATCACGGGACACAAGTGGTTCATGTCGGCGCCGATGTGCGACGGTTTTCTGGTGCTGGCGCAAACAAAGCCCGGGCTCACCTGCTTCTTCATGCCGCGCTTTCGGCCCGACGGCGGCGTCAACGCGCTGCATTTCCAGCGCCTCAAGGACAAGCTCGGCAATCGTTCAAATGCGTCCGCGGAGGTGGAGTTTAAGGACGCTTTTGCCTACCGGGTCGGCGAGGAAGGCAAGGGGATCGGCACCATCCTGCAAATGGTGCAGCTCACGCGGGTGGACTGCGCCATCGCCTCGGCCGGGGACTGTGCCTTGCCCGCGCCCGTGCCCCCGGAATCCGTCGGGAAGTTGAACCCCGACCCCGATCCCCCGCTGTCACCCAAATACGCGAGAAAAGCGCCGAACCCGATGGCGAACCATTTGCCCATGGAGAACGGGCGCAGCAGCACGTGCTGCGTCCAGTGCGCGGCCGGCACCATGGCGGCGAACAGGTTGACGGCGGTGAAAATC
>Ga0101944_10004045_pt1 | contig 18984 bp, 18 predicted proteins | sample DewCreD2012metaG_FD_75245 | JGI IMG/M metagenome (GOLD analysis project Ga0101944, IMG submission 75245) | Hot spring sediment bacterial and archeal communities from British Columbia, Canada, to study Microbial Dark Matter (Phase II) - Dewar... ... | reverse complement strand
GGACGCGGCACAGCGCGCTGGAATTGCTGGCGTTCTGGCTGGCCGCCCGCCGCCAACTGCCGCGCGCGCTGGGAACGTTCGCGCCGGACGCCATCCTGGCCCACTTCACGCTGCCCGCCGGCGCGGTGGCGCAGCGGCTGGCCGCCCGCCGCGGCGTCCCCTACTCGGTCGTCCTGCACGGCTCCGACGTGCCCGGTTACCAGCCCGGCCGCTTCGGCGCGCTCTACCCGCTGGTGCGCCCCTGGGTGCGCCGCGTCTGGACCGGCGCCGCCCACGTCGTGGCCGTCAGCGAGCCGCTGGCCGACCTCGCCGCCGCCGTCTGGCCCGCCGGCCGCATCCGCGTGATCCATAACGGCGTGGACACCGAGCGCTTCCGTCCCGCCTCGCCGCCGCGCACGGGATCCGAGACAACCTGCCGGCTGGTGGCCGTGGCGCAATTGATCCCCCGCAAAGGGCTGGCTGTCTTGATCGAAGCCTTGGCCCGTCTGCCGCCCGCGCCGCGGCGCCGGGTGCAGGCCGAGATTTACGGCGCCGGCCCCGAGCGCGAGCGGCTGGAACGCCTGGCGCGCGACCGCGGCCTGGCGCCGGTCGTCCGGTTCCAGGGCTTGGCTACCCACGAGCGCCTCCCCGACATCCTGGCCGCGGCGGACGTTTTCGTCCTGCCCTCGCTGCAGGAAGGCCTGCCGCTCTCGCTGCTGGAAGCGCTGGCTTGCGGCCTGCCGGCGGTGGCCGCCGACGTCGGCGGCGTGGCGACCGTGCTGCGTCACGAGGCCAACGGCCTGCTCGTGCCGCCCGCCGACCCCGAGGCCCTGCGCGCGGCCCTGGAGCGGCTGCTCGCCGACCCGCCGCTGCGGCGGCGCCTGGCAGAAGAGGCGCGCCGCACCGCGGAACGCTTCGCCTGGCCCGCCGTCTGGGAGCGCTACCGCCAACTCATGGCGCCGCCGCCAGCAGCCGCCGGCGCGCCTCCAACAGAAACGCGTCGTAGCGGCCGGATCGAAAATCGGGATACGTCCAGGCGCAGCACCGGCAGCCCTGCCGGCCGAAGTTGAGCGTGACCTCGGCGTAAATGCCGTCGCGCAGATAAATGCGGTGCGCGAAGTCCTTGGTCGTGGCCAGCACCAGCTTCGCCGGCGTCAGGTAGCCGGGGTCGATGTTCACGCGCCGCCGCCGCCGGCCCCCCGGCGCCGCCACCGACCATTCGGCTTCGATGGCGTTCGTCCGCGTCTTGATGTCGGCCAGCGCGCCGGGATCGATCGGTTCGGCGAACACGAGCCATTGCCGCCGCAAGCCCGGCCCCATTTCGGGCTCGTAGTAGTCCGTGTCCTCGAACGGCCAGACTTCGCTGCGCGCTTCGAGCGGCCCGAACTCCAGCGCCAGCCGCTCCGCGGCCGCCTCCAGCAGAGCGTCCTCGCCGGCAATCGAGCCGCACAGCAATTTCACCCGCGCCGCCGCCGAAGCCGTGCCCATGGCCCCTCCCCCGGCCCCCGCTCACGAAGGCCGGCGCCGTCCGACCGGACGGCGCAGACTTTATCAGCCGGCCCGGCCGCGGGCAACATGCGCATTGATTCCCGCCGCTGGCCGTTGTAACGTCTGCGCGCATGAATGTTGCGCTCACCGGCGCGGCCGGGCTTCTGGGACGGGAAGTCTGGCGCGTGCTGCTCGAAGCGGGCCACAGCGTCCGTCCCACCGACCGCGTCACCCGCGCGGGCTTGCCCGGCCGCGTGGAAATCGCCGATTTGCTGCTGCGCCACGAGGTGTACCGGGTGCTCGACGGCGTCGAGGCGGTCGTGCACCTGGGCAACCATCCCTACGGTAGACCCGGCGACATCGAGCACCCCTTCGTGGAAAACGTCACCGTCAACATGAACGTCTTCACCGCAGCCTGCGACGTGGGGGTGCGGCTCGTCGTGTTCGCCAGCTCGATTCAAGTCGTCAGCGGCGCGCGCGCCGGCGCGGAGGAGCGGCAGCCCAGTTGCCTGGCTTATCTGCCGTTGGATCAGGACACGCCTCCCTGCCCCGGCAATCCCTATGCGCTCGGCAAGCGGGTCAGCGAAATCATGCTCGAATTCCACTGCCGACAGCGCGGCCTGCGAGGCGTGGCGCTGCGTTTTCCGCACTTGATAGACGACCGGCAACTCGTCCGCCGCGCCCAACCTGTTTCCGGCCCCCTCTCGCCCCACGCCAACCTGGACGAAGCGTTCGCGCGCCTCGGCCGCGCCGACGCCGGCCGCCTGATCGCCGCCATTCTCGCAGCGGACCTGCCGGGCTACCGCTGCTACTTGCCGGCCGTGCCGGAGAATCAACTCGGCCTTCCGCTTCCGGAGATCGTTCGCCGCTTCTATCCCAACGTGCCGCTGCGCCGGCCGTTGCAGGACCTGACCAGCCTGGTGGACATCTCCCGCATCACGGCCGAAACGGGCTGGACGCCGCGGCCCGCAGTGCCCGCGCCGCCGCCGTAACGTCGTCCGCCGCCAGGACCGCCGAAATCACCGCCACGCCCGAAGCCCCGGCGGCGGTCGCGGCCGCGGCCCGCTCCACGGTGAGGCCGCCGATGGCCAGCACGGGCAGCGGGACCGCGGCGCAAATGTCCCGCAAGCCTTGCAGTCCGATCGGCGCCGCGGCGTCGGGCTTCGTGGCCCGCGCGTCGAACACCGGCCCGGCGCCGAGATAGTCGGCGCCGTCGGCCTGCGCCTGCCGCGCTTGCGCCACGTTGACCGCGGACACGCCCAGCAGCCGCCCCGGCCCCAGCAGCCGCCGCGCCGCGGCGGCCGGCAAATCCTCCTGCCCCACGTGCAACCCGTCCGCGTCCGCAGCCAGCGCAATGTCCAGGCGGTCATTGACGATGAACGCCGCGCCCGCCGTCCGGCAGAGCGCCGCCAGCCGCGCCGCCTGCTCCAGCAGGTCCCGCGCGCCGGAGCGTTTGTCGCGCAGTTGGATCGCATCCGCCCCGCCGGCGATGGCGGCGCGCGCCAGTTCCTCCAGCGGGCGACCGCGCGCCAAGGCCGCGTCCACAATCACGCACAAACGCCACTCCGCCGGGCTCTTCATTACCCCCTCCGCCGCTCCTTCACGCCGCCCCGCCGCCCGCGGCGCGGGCAAACGCCGCCCAGAACGGATCCACCCGCGGATGCTCCAGCGGATATTCCCGCCCCCCTTCGCGCACCCGGAAGGCCTCGGGATCGGCCACGACCTCGCCGACGCGGCTGACCGGAATGCCGCGCTCCGCCAGCCGCCGCTGCACCTCCGCGGCCTTGTGCGGCCGGCAGGTGATGATCAAGGTGCCCTCGCTGATCGAGGTGTAGGGGTCGATCTCGAACAGCTCGCACACGCGCCGCACGGGTTCCTGGACGATAATGGCTTCCTTCTCGATCAGCATCCCCACGCCCGAAGCGCGCGCCACTTCGTACAGGCCGCCCATGACGCCGCACTCCGTGGCATCGTGCATGGACGTCACCCCCTCCTCCCGCACGCCCGCCTGCACCGCCGTCAAGGCGTCGTCCACCACGGACATCTGCCAGAAAATCTTCTGCGCCTCCTCGGCGAAGGCCTGCCCGTAACGGGCAGCCACGCGCTGCGGAAAGGTCACGGCGAACAGTCCCGCCGCTTCCACCGCGGCGCCTTTCGTCACCAGCACCGCGTCCCCGGGCCGCGCCATGGTCGGCGTCACGTAGCGGTCGGCCGGCCCGATGCAGATCACGGTGGCGCCGCCCACCATCGGATACTCGCAACCGTGGTAGCGGCCGGTGTGCCCGGAGATGACGGCCATGCCGATCCGGTCGCATTCGCGGTGCACGACGCGCCAGAAGGTCTCGAACGCCTCGCGGTTCATGGACAGCGGCAGATTCAGATCGATCGTCAGATGCGTCGGCGCCAGGCCCGAGGTCGCGGCGTCCGAAGCCAGAATATGCACCGCGAACCACGCCGCGCGCTCCCAGCCGTAGGCCGGCACGACGAACACCGGATCCGTGGTGGTCACCATCACCTGGCCGTGCCCCAGGTCGGTGACCCCCACATCCACGCCGTTTTGCGGCCCCACCAGCACATCCGCGCGCTTCCGGCCCAGATGCGTGAGAATCACTTCGTTGAAGATATCCGGCGAGACCTTTCCGACTTCCGGCAGTTCCTGCTTCACTTCCCCACCTCCGCGCGGGCCGCGATTCCAACAAAAAAAGCCGCCCCACTCGGGACGGCTCCACGGAACACTACACGTTTCGTTGCGCCGTTCCCTGCGCGGGAATTACCCCGGTCAGGTTCAAGGGGTATGCTCTCAGCCCGCCGAAGCGAGCACCCCCCGGTCAACGCAGAATTTACCATCCGCCCCCCGTCGGTGAAAAGCTCTTTCACGTTCTTTAACCGCTGACGTCCTTTTTTGGCCGAACCTGAGGACAAACTCTGCGGCTGGCTGCTGGACGCCGCGCGGGGCTTGTGCCAAACTTTCCCCCGGCATGCACATCACCTTTCTCGGCACCGGCACCTCGGCGGGCATTCCGGTCATCGGCTGCGACTGCCCGGTCTGCACCTCGCCCGATCCGCGCAACCGCCGCCGCCGCACCAGCCTCTATCTGCGGGCCGCCGGCACCCACCTGGTCGTCGATACGCCTCCCGACTTCCGCGAACAGGCGCTCCTGTTCCGCATCCCGCGCATTGATGCCGTGCTCTTCACCCACACCCACGCCGATCACCTCTTCGGCCTGGACGACATCCGCCGCTACAACACCCTGCAAAACGGCCCGATTCCGGCCTACGCGTCCGCAAACTCGCTCGCCGACCTGCGCCGTGTCTTCGACTACGTCCTCGCCCCGAATCACCCGCCCGGCACGTACCGCCCCGAACTGATCTTCAGGGAAATCGCCGGCCCGTTTGCCGTCGGCGCCGTGCACATCACTCCCCTCGCCGTCGAACACGGCCCCGAAACGACCCTCGCCTTCCGCTTCGCCGCCGTGGGCCGCTCCCTGGGCTACGCCCCGGACTGCCACGCCATGTCCGAGCCCGCCGTGGCCGCCATGCGCGGCGTGGACGTCATGGTCCTCGACGCCCTGCGCTACCGCCCGCATGCGACGCATTTGACCGTGGACGAAAGCGTCTCGCTGCTGCGCCGGATCGGCGCGGGCCGTTCGTATCTGATCCACATGTGCCATGACGTGGAACACAGCGCCGCGGAACAACAGCTACCGGCCGGCATGTGCCTGGCCTACGACGGCTTGACGCTCGACTGGTAAGGCCCATGCTGTTCGATACGCATGTTCACTTCGAGGCTCTGGACGGTCCCGGCGGCCCCGCGCCCATTCTGGAGCGCGCCCTGGCCGCGGGCGTCACGCGGCTGCTGGCCGTCGGCGGCAATCCGACGCTCAACGCCACGGCCCTCGCCGCCGCCGCGCGCTATCCCGAGCACATCGCCTGCGCCGTCGGGTTCGACCGCGACCAGGCGCCGGCCGACCCGGCCGGCCTGTGCCGCGAACTGCGCGCGCGGTGCCGCGCCGCGCGGGCGGTGGGTGAACTGGGCCTGGATTTCCATTACCGCCCCGAAACCCGCGCGGCCCAGATGGAACTGCTGCGCGCGCAACTGGCCCTGGCCCGCGAACTGCGCCTGCCGGTGATCCTGCACAGCCGCGCCGCCGAAGCCGAGACCCTGGCGGCCCTTGCCGAGCACGCCGCCGCCTGGCGCGGCACTCCGGACCGCCTGGGCGTGCTCCATTGCTTCACCGGAGAGCGTGCCTTTGCCTGGCGGCTGCTGGACTTAGGCCTGCACCTCAGTTTCAGCGGTATCGTCACCTTCCGTAACGCCGAGGAGCTGCGGACGGTGGCGCGGGAGATTCCGGCCGAACGGCTGTTGATCGAAACCGACAGCCCCTATCTGGCGCCGGTTCCCTGGCGCGGCCGGCGCAACGAACCCGCCTTTCTGCCCCGGATTGCCGAGGTCCTGGCCGCGACGCGCGGGCTTTTGCCGGAGGCCATTGCCGAGCTGACCCGCGCCAACGCCGAACGGCTGTTCGACGCCGGCTACCCGTCGCACGAGACAGGCTGAGACGCCAAGGTCGAGACAGAGCGGCGCGACGGAGAACGCCAAAGCCGCATGCTTCCGGGCCAATCGCCGGCCGCCCGTGGCAGGACGGTCAGCGGACTGTCAAGGCTCTGCAAACGCGGGTGGCGAGGCAGTCCGTGGCACGGCCCCTGCTAATTAACAGGCGACCTGAGGTTGGTTGGGCAAAATGAGGTTGGCCCTAGCGGCCGTAACATTCGCCTCAGCCCTACTGGCCGAAAGGCAAGATGCTCCTCCGGGACGTCTGGGGAAACCGCGGACCCTGCTCCGCGGTTTCTCCTTTTTAGGGGCCTTCTCGACGGGGACTTATGGCGCCGGCACTGCCGGGGCCGGCGCCGGTGCCGCGGGTTCGGCCGCCGCTGGCGCCGGCTCGGACGCGGTCGGCTCCGCTGGCGCGGGCGCGGCCGCGGGTTCCGGCACGGCCGGGAATTCGGCCGCCGGCGGGGGCAGCCCGCCGCCCGCCGGCGGGACCGCGGCCGGCGGAATCATCGGCGGCGCGGCCGGCGGAGGCGCGTCGCGGATGCCGTCCGCAATCGACCGCCGCCCGCGCCCGGGTAGCAGCACCGCCAGAATCGAGGTGTTGACCAGAAAGACGATCGCCAGCACCACCGTCGTTCGCGTCAGGACGTTGCCCACTTGCGAGCCGAAGAGGCTCTCGCCCATTCCGGCCCCGAAGGTCAGCCCCGCCCCCTGGGACTTCGTGCGCTGCAGCAGGATCACGCCGATCAGCAGGATGCTGCACAGCACCTCCACCATCAGCAGCAGATAGGTCAGAATCGTCAGTAACACGCGCTGTTTCCTTTCCCTTGCTTTCTCGCCAGCAGCTGCCCCGCGCTTTTCCGCCGCCGTCAGGCGCCGGCCCGCACGATTTCCACGAAGGCGTGCGCTTCCAGCGAAGCGCCGCCGATCAACCCGCCGTCCACGTCCGGCTGGCTGAAAAGCTCGCGGGCATTCGCGGGCTTGACGCTGCCGCCATACTGGATGCGCGCCACGCTCGCGGCCTCCGCGCCGCCCAGAGCCGCCAGAATCTGCCGAATGTGCGCATGCACCTCCTGCGCCTGCTCGGCCGTCGCATTGCGGCCCGTGCCGATCGCCCAGACCGGCTCGTAGGCCACGATGATGCGGGCCACCTGCTCCCCGAGCCCGGCCAGACTCTGCTCCACCTGCCGCCGCACCACCTCCAGCGTCTGGCCCGCGTCCCGCTCCGCCAGCGTCTCGCCCACGCACACGATGGGCGTCAGGTTGGCGGCCAGCGCCGCGTGCACCTTGCGGTTCACCATGGCGTCGGTTTCGTGGAACATGGCGCGCCGCTCGCTGTGGCCCAGAATGACATAGTGGCAATAGATATCGCGCAACATCGCCGGAGAAATTTCCCCCGTGAAGGCGCCGCTGTGCTCCCAATGCATGTTCTGGGCGCCAAGCTTGATCAGCGTATCGCCGATCACTTCGCCCACCGCCTTAAGGGCCGTAAAGGGCGGACAGAGCACCACGTCCACCTCGCGATACTCGGCCAAATCCACCTTGATCGCCGCGGCCAGACTTTCCGCGTCCCGCAGCGTCTTGTTCATCTTCCAGTTGCCGGCGACGATCTTTTTCCTGAACTTCTTCATGGTCTCCCGTGGCGCCGTTTCCGCGCCGCCCTCTCGGCCGGGACGGTTCCGTCCCTATTTGTCGCTCAACGCGGCGACGCCCGGCAAGGTCTTGCCTTCCAGAAACTCCAGGCTCGCGCCTCCGCCCGTGCTGATGTGCGTCATGCGCTCCGCCAGGCCGCTGCGGTTCACGGCGCTGACACTGTCGCCGCCGCCCACGATGCTCAAGCAACGGGCATCGGCGATGGCGCGAGCCACGGCCAACGTGCCGGCGGCGAAGGGCGCCATTTCGAAGCAGCCCATCGGTCCGTTCCACACCACCGTCCGGGCCTTGGCGATTTCCGCGGCAAAGCGCCGGGCCGACTCGGGCCCGATGTCCAGCGCCCGCCACCCGTCGCGGATGCCCCGCTCGCCCACCGTCTCCGTGCGGGCGTCGGGGGCAAACCGGTCGGCGATCACATGGTCCACCGGCAGCAGCAAGGGCACGCCCGCCGTCTGCGCCTTGGCCAGAATCTCGCGGGCGAGGTCCAGCTTATCCTCTTCGACCAGCGACTGGCCCACCGGCAGTCCCTTGGCCCGGTAGAACGTGTAAGCCATGGCGCCGCCGATGATCAACGCGTCCACCTTGGTGAGCAGATTCAGGATCACGTTGACCTTGTCGCTGACCTTGGCGCCGCCCAGGATGGCCACGAACGGACGCTCCGGACTGGACAGCGCGCGCCCCAGGTAGTCGATTTCCTTTTCCATCAGGAAGCCGACCACATTGTCCTTGAAGAACTTGCAGACCACGGCCGTGGAGGCATGCGCCCGGTGGGCGGAGCCGAAGGCGTCGTTGCAGTACACATCGCCCAGAGCCGCAAGTTGGCGCGCCATCTCTTCCTGCCGGCGCTTCATCTCCGCCTTGGCCGTCTTCCTCTGCTCCTCGGTCGCGTCGTCGGGCGTCTTGGCTTTGCCTTCTTCTGCCTTATGGAACCGGGTGTTTTCCAGCAACAGCACCTGCCCCGGTTTCAACCCCCGCGCCAGCGCCTCCGTTTCGGGCCCGATGCAATCCGGCGCGAACCCCACGGGCCGGCCCAGCAGCTCCTCCAGTTTGCGCGCCACGGGCCGCAGGCTGAATTCCGGCTCCGGCTTGCCGCCTTTGGGACGCCCGAGGTGGCTCATCAGCACCAGCGCGCCGCCCTGGTCCAGGACGTAGCGTATGCTCGGCAGCGCCGCCGTAATCCGCGTGGCGTCCTGCACCACGCCATCCTTGATCGGCACGTTGAAATCGACGCGCATCAGCACGCGCCGGCCCTGCAACGGAATATCCCGCAGCGTCTTCTTGTTCATACCCTGCCGTCCGCCTCCCGAACGGAGCCGCCGGAGCGCCGGCGCTCCGGCGGCTGCTCCGCTTCCAGCCTCAGCCCCGCTTCCACGCCGCCATGTGCACGATCATATCCAGCAGCTTGTTCGAATAGCCCCACTCGTTGTCGTACCAGGAGACCACCTTGACGAAGGTGGGGTTCAGCATGATGCCCGCGTTGGCGTCGAAAATGGAGGTCCGACTGTCGTGGTTGAAGTCGGAGGACACCACATCGTCCTCGGTGTACCCCAGAATGCCTTTCAACTCGCCTTCCGACGCTTCCTTCATCTTGGCCTTGATGGCCGCGTAGGCGCTCTCCGCGTCCGGTCCCGGCGCCCGTTCCAACCGGCAGGTCAAATCCACCACCGAAACGTTCAGCGTCGGCACCCGGAACGCCATGCCGGTCAGCCGCCCTTTGAGCGCGGGAATCACCTTGGTCACGGCCTTGGCCGCGCCGGTGGAAGAAGGAATGATATTGCCCGCCGCCGCGCGGCCGCCGCGGAAGTCCTTCTTGCCGCCCGGTCCGTCCACGGTCTTCTGAGTGGCCGTCGTGGCGTGCACGGTGGTCATCAGCCCCTCGGCGATGCCCCAGTTGTCGTGCAGCACCTTGGCCACCGGCGCCAGGCAATTGGTGGTGCAGGAGGCAAAGGAAACGAACTGCTGGCCCTGGTAGGTCTTGTGATTCACGCCCATCACGAACATCGGCGTGTCGTCCTTCGAAGGCGCGGACATCACCACGTACTTGGCGCCGGCCTGAATGTGCCCCTGGGCCTTGGCCTGCTCCAGGAAAAAGCCCGTGGATTCGCAAATGTATTCCGCGCCCACCTCGCCCCACTTCAGATTGGCCGGGTCTTTCTCCGCCGTCAGCCGAATCTTCTTGCCGTTGACGATCAGCGCGCCCTCGGCGGCCTGGACCGTGCCGCGGAACGGCCCGTGAATCGTGTCGTATTTCAACAGGTACGCCAGTTGTTTGGCGTCGAACAGGTCGTTGATCCCGACGACCTCCACTTTGGGGTTCTCGATCGCCGCCCGAAACACCAGCCGCCCGATCCGTCCGAAGCCATTGATCCCGATCTTGATTGCCACCCCGCACCTCCTCTGTTGTTGATGTATCCTGCCCGTTCGGCCCGCGGCTCGCACCCGCGGCCCAGTGAAACGCTGACCTATAGCAAAACCCCCCGCCGCCTGTCAACACGGCCGCGAAAGCAACAGAGAACCGCCGTCAGCCGGCCATGGCCTGCACCACGGCTTCGCCGAATTCGCTGCACTTGACCTCGCGCGCGCCGGTCATCAACCGCGCAAAGTCGTACGTCACCGTCCGGCGCGCGATCGCGCCCTCCATGCCCCGCACAATCAGGTCGGCGGCCTCGCTCCAGCCCAGGTGGCGGAACATCATTTCCCCCGACAAAATCAAGGAACCGGGATTGACCTTGTCCAATCCCGCGTATTTCGGCGCTGTGCCGTGCGTGGCTTCGAACACCGCCACCCCGGTCTCGTAGTTGATGTTCCCGCCCGGCGCAATCCCTATGCCTCCCACGCAGGCGGCCAACGCGTCCGAAATGTAGTCCCCGTTCAAGTTCAACGTCGCAATCACCGCGTAGTCCTCCGGCCGCGTCAAAATCTGCTGCAAGAACGCGTCGGCGATCACATCCTTGACCAGCACCTTTCCGGGGGGCGCCTGCCAGCCGCAATCCTCCGCCGCCACGGCGATGTCGCGCAGTTCCCCGCGCACCAGCTCGTAGCCCCAGGCCTTGAAGGCGCCCTCCGTGTACTTCATGATGTTGCCCTTGTGCACCAGCGTCACGCTCGGCAACCCCCGCTCGGCCGCATAACGCACCGCCGCCCGAATCAGGCGCGTCGAACCCTCCCGCGACACGGGCTTGATCCCCAGCGCCGAGGTCTCCGGAAAACGAATCTGCGTCACCCCCAGTTCCTCGCGCAGAAAGCGCAGCAGCTGGCGCGCTTCCGGCGTGCCGGCCGCCCACTCCACCCCGGCGTAGATGTCCTCCGTGTTCTCCCGAAACACCACCATGTTCGTGCGCTCGGGGTGCCGCACCGGCGACGGCACGCCCTCGAACCAGCGCACGGGCCGCAAACAGACGTACAGGTCCAGTTGCTGCCGCAACGCCACGTTCAACGACCGGATGCCCCCGCCCACCGGCGTGGTCAGCGGCCCCTTGATCCCCACCCGGAATTCCCGGAACGCCTCCACCGTCTCCGGCGCCAGCCACAGCTCCCGGCCATACACGCGGTTGGCCTTCTCGCCGGCGTACACTTCCATCCATGCCACCCGCCGCCGGCCGCCATAAGCCCGCTCCACCGCCGCATCCCACACCCGCATCGCCGCCCGCGTAATGTCCGGCCCCGTCCCGTCGCCCTCGATATAGGGAATGATCGGCCGCGCCGGCACCTCCAACCGCCCGTCCGCGCGCACGCCGATCCGCTCCCCGCCCGCCGGCACTTTGATCTTGTCGTAGTTCATAGGCCGCAAAATCTGCTACAGTCGCCGCCGCGAATCAAGCCCCGAAACCGCGCCGGAAAATCCCCAATGAATTGCTGGACAGAGCCGCGCCGCGTCGTGTAAGAAGCCCGGTTCAGGGAGCCGTGTGCCGGCAAACGCCCGCGCGAGGAGGAGCGATGAAGACGTGGCGGAGTCTGGCTTTGGTGTTGACCCTTGCCGGGGCGGCCGCGGCCGCCGCGGCGCCGCGCGAAGACCTCGATCTGCGCGCCTTCCTGCTCGCCGATATGCTGTCCAGCTACGCCAAGACCGGCGAAGTTTGCTACGTCGCCTTCGCCCGCACCGCCGACCCGAAAACCGGCCAAGTCCAATACCTCGATCCGCCGCCGGAGTTTTTCGCCCGCTTTAAAAGCCGCTTCGCCATCAAGAAGGCCTCCGAACATCCCGCGCGGGAAAAGGCCGATCCCCCTATCAACCCCGCCACCGGTCTGCCGGACGGCATCTACGTCGTGGAAATTGTCCAGTGGCTCAGCGGCACCACCGCCCGCGTGCGCACCAGCCTGTTCCGCTCCCCGACCTGGGCCCGCGGCCGCGAACTGATCGTCGAAAGAGAAACCGGCGCGTGGGAAATCCGCGAATGCACGTCCCGCTGGACCCGTTGACCGCCGCCCGCGACGCCAGCCGCGCCCCTCAGTCCTCCGCCCCCTCCTCGGCCTCCCCGCCGCGCGGACTGCGCGCCACCCAGAAGTCCTGGCCCGGCCCGCGCACCTCCGCCAGCACGGCGCGCACGTTCGCCACCGGCAAGCTGGCCACCACCTTCGTCACCAACATCCGCTCGCCCTGCGCAATCCACACGAACATCCGGCCCTTGCGCACGAAGAGGCCCTGAAACTCCGCCTCCGGCTCCAATTTCAGGCACGCCACCTTGCCAAACCCCGGCAGTTCGACCGACTCCTCCTCCAGCGCCTTCACCGTCAGATCGTAGAGCTTGTCGTCGTCCATCACCCGGAAACGGCGGCTCGTGCCGGCCGTAAAGCGTTGCGCGCGCATGAAGTACATGAAGGTCACCAGATCCCGCGTGTCTTCGTATATCGCATACTCCTTGGTCTTCTTCTTGGTGCGCGACTCCCAATGCGCCGTCAAGCGTTCGTAGTCGAAGACCGTGCGCTCGTCGGTCCGGTGCCGGCCCTCCTTCAAGTTCTTTGCGAACCGCACCGGCCGAAACGCCACCGGATCGATGACGGCCTCCACCCGATCGTCCACCGGATACAGCCGGCTCAGGACCCGGTTGCTGCGGGCGCGATAGCGCACGGCCAACAGCACGCGGCCGTCCTCCTCGATCCACTCCGTCGTGCTCCGCGCCGTGCCCACCGGCACCAAGCCCCAATAGACGCGATAGACCAATTCTTCGCCGACCGGGAACCACAAGGGCGGACCCGCGGGCGGCGTCTGAGCCGGCGCGCCGGCGATTCGCGCCGGCAGCGCCGCCAACAGACAACCGCCCACCACCCGCCCAAGCCGGCGCCCCCTCCGCGCTCTCCGCAAGCTCGCCTCCCCCCGCCCTCAATCCTTCAACGGCACGGGATTGCAGAGGTTCTTTTCGGCGTCCGCCACGCGGCCGCAGTTGAAACAGATGAACTTCGGCGCCTTGACCAGCTTGCGAATCTGATCGAACTTCTTCTCGCTCACCAACACGCAGAGATGTCCCCGGTGCTCCCCTTTGCAGGTCGTTGCCATGCCGTCCCTCCTCTTGTGGTTTGTGTTTTGTCTCCCGCCTCTTCAGTTTCCCGCCCAGCGCACGCCGTACCGTTCCGCCAGAGCCGTTGCCGCCGCGGGACCCGCGCTGCCGAACGGATACGGCTGCGGCTCGCGCCGCCGGCGGTCGAAGTCGTGCAGGGCCGGCGTAAAAATATCCCACGCCGCCTCCAGCTCGTCGCCGCGAATGAACAACGTTTTGTCCCCGCGAATCACGTCCAACAGCAGACTCTCGTAGGCCTCCGGAATTTCCTGCCGGAAGGCCGAACGATACAGCAGGTCCAAATCGCCTGCCGCCAGTTTCAACCCCAGACCCGGCGTCTTGCTCACAATCCGAAAGTTGATCGCCTCGTCCGGCTGCACGCGGATGATCAGCTCGTTGTCGGCCGGACAGCCGCCGAGATGCCGGAAAATGTCGCCCGGCACCGGTCGGAATTGCACCCGGATTTCCGTCATCCGCCCGTCCAGCGCCTTGCCGGCCCGAATCAGAAACGGCACCCCGTCCCAACGCCGATTGCGCACCTGCAAGGCCAGAGCCGCGAAGGTCGGCGTCACCGAATCCGGCGCCACGCCCGGCTCTTCCCGATATCCCCGCCGCCGTTCTCCGCCGCCGCTCGCGGCGGCCGTGTACTGCCCGAGCACCACCTCGTCCGCCGCCACCGGCGGCACGGCACGCAACACCTTGACCTTCTCGTCGCGAATGCGCCCGGCTTCGTACCGCTCCGGGCTTTCCATGGCCGTCAGCGCCAGAATCTGCAGCAGATGGTTCTGCACAACATCCCGCAGAATGCCCGTGCCGTCGAAATACCCGCCCCGTTCCTCCACGCCGATGTCTTCCTTCCACGCAATCTGGACGCAGCGCACATAGTTGCGATTCCAGATCGGCTCGAACACCAGGTTGGCGAAGCGCAGCACCAACAGGTTCTGCACCATCTCCTTGCCCAGGTAGTGATCGATTCGATAGGTTTGTTCTTCCGTGAAGACCTGGGCCAGTTCCCGGGCCAGCAGGTCCGAGGATTCCCGGTCGCGCCCGAAGGGCTTCTCGATCACCACCCGCGACCAGGGCCGCCGCGGATCGCAGCTTACCAGCCCGGCCCCGCCGATGGCGTGCGCGACATCCAGAAACACCGCCGGGGGGATGGCCAGATAAAAGATGCGGTTGGCCTCCCGTTCCCCTTCCGCCGCCCGCATCGCCGCGTACAAATCCAAAAACGACTCGCGCGCCCCATACGCGCCGGTCACATAGCGGCAACGCGCCAGAAATTCCCGCATGCGCTCCGCGCAAGCCGTTCCCGGCGTATAGCGGCAGGTCAGGCGCTCCGCCACCCGCGCGCGAAACCCTTCGTCGCTGAACGGCGTGCGCGCCAGACCGAAGACGTGGAACGTCTTCGGCAACAGTCCCTGGCAATACAAGGCGAACAGCGCCGGGTAAATCTTCTTGCGCGCCAGGTCCCCCGACCCGCCCACGGTCACGAACGTCAGACTGTCCGCCTCGCCGTTCATCCTTCCCCGCCCTCCCGCGGCCGCAGCACCACGTAGGTCGGCAACCCCGGGACCTCAAAATAGTCCAGCAATTCCTTGACCCCCGGCGCGGCCATGTCCTCGGCGCGCACCTTGACCCGCACATAGCCGTCCAGCCGCGCCCGCACGGCGGCATCCCGGAAGGTGGTGCGATCCATCTGCGCGCAGTTCTTGCACCAACTGGCCCAGAAATCGACGAACACCGGCTTGCGCTCCGCGGCGCCGATCCGCAGCCCCTCGGCCAGCGACGTCAGCCAGCCCTCCTCGCCCGCCGCCTTGCGGTCCGCGGCCGCCGCGGCAGCCGCGCCGCGCTGCGGCCGGTCCCGCCACAAGCGGTAGCCCAGATGGCCGTACCAGACGGCCAGGGCCAGAATGATCGCGCCGAAACCGTATTTCACCGCGTTCATCCAGCGCCCCGGTTTCGGCAGCAGCGCCAGGCCCGCGCCGGCCAGAGGCCAGGGCAGGGCCATGCCCACCCCCAGCAGGAACGGCAGCAGCAACCCGGCGCCGATTCCCCGGCTGTGCCAGTCCGCCGCCAGCAACAACACCGAAACCACGACCGGCGCCACGCAGGCGCCAGCCAGCAACGCCGCCAAACCTCCCAGGGCAAACGCGGCCGCCAGCGTGCCCCCGGCCCCGAGGCGGCCGCCGGCCGGCTGCCAGCGCGAAAAATCGATGTTCCAGACCCCGAACATGCCCAACGCCAGCGCCGCAAAAACCGCCGCAATGCCCAGGTTGAACCAGGGCGCGGAATTCAACGCGCCAAACCGCGCGCCGGTCAGCACCGCCGCCAGCCCCAGGACGCCGTACACTGCCGCGATGCCCAGGCCATACACCGCCCCCAACACAAAGCCCCGCCGCCGCGACGCCGCGCGCGTTCCGGCGCCGATGATCGCCAGGTTCACCGGAATCATCGGCAACACGCACGGGGTGAAGTTCAGCAGAAAACCGCCGGCCAGAATCGAGAGCAACGCCACCCACCGGCCCCGCGTCCGGAACGCTTCGGCCAGGGCGTTGCCGGGCGCCTCGCCGCGCTTCGTCGCGTCCAGAAACCGCAGAAACTCGCGCGCGTTCAGGTAACCTGCGGCTTTCCCGGCCACGCGAAACGAGGCCAGGCGCTCCCGCCACCCGCCCGCCCCGGCGTCCGGCGCCGGCCGGCCCGCCCGGTCCTCCGCCGGGCGGCTTCCTTGCTCGTCCGCCAGCAACGGCACCCGCCGCGGCGGAAAGCACAGGGTGTCGTTGCAGCCCTGATACGCCGCTTCAACACGCACAGGCAGGGGCGCGCCGGCCGGCAGCCGGTAGCGCAACGTGGCGTCATGCTCGTACACCGCCATGCGTTCGCCGCTGACCGGATCGGCTTTCCAAACCGGCGGCGGCGCCTCCACCAGCGCCAGCGCCGCGCCGCCCGACTCGACGGCGAGGCTTTGCGCATACAGCAGATGCCCCGGCGGCACGCGGAAGGTCACGTCCAGCCCGGCCCGCGCCGTTCCCGCGTCGCGAACCCGCGCCGCCACCCCGAACGGGTCCCCCCCCTCCCCGGCGACGGCCGCTGCCAGCCCCAGCAGCGCCGCCGCCAGGAGCGCTCCGCTACGCCGCGCCGCGCTCACAGCCCCTGCATGTCCGGCGGTGGAGTGAACGCCCGCGCCCCCAACTTCTGATCCAACATCAACAGCGCGCCCTGATTCTCGCCTACCATCTTCAGGTGCTGAATGATTTCGACGGCGTTCTTTTCCTCTTCCACCTGTTCGGTAATGAACCATTGCAGCATGGCCGCGGTGGCGTGGTCCTTCTCCCGCACCGCCAGATCCGCCAACTCGTTGATCCGGCTGGTGACCAGCTTCTCGTGCTTCAGCGTCTCCTCGAACATGTGCAGCGCCGACTTGAACGAGGTGGGCGGAGCCGCGACGGCCTGCATGAGGCCCTGCTCGCCCTGATCGTTCAGATAGCGGTAGAACCGCAGCGCGTGCGTCAGTTCCTCCTTGGCCTGAATGTACATCCAGTTCGCCGCCCCGGGCAGTCCGTTGGCCGCGGCATGCGACGACATGGAAAAGTACAGGTAGGCCGAATAGATTTCCGCGTTGATCTGCTCGTTGATCGCCTTCGCCATCTTTTTACTGATCATAACCCCTCCTCGCGTTGAGCTTGTCTCGAACCCGCGTTCACCAGTTTTCGCCAAGCAGTTCGAAGTAGGCCTGCGGATGCGCGCAGGCCGGGCAGACCTCGGGCGCCGCCGGACCTTCGTGCAGATAGCCGCACTTGCGGCAACGCCAGACCACCCGCCCCTCGCGCTGAAACACCCGGCCCTGCTCCACGTTCGCCGCCAGCGCCAGATAACGCTTCTCGTGCTGCCGCTCCGCCACCGCGATCGCCTCGAACACCTTGGCGATGGTCTCGAAACCTTCCTGCCGCGCCGTCCGCGCGAACCCGGGATACATCTCCGTCCACTCGTAGCGCTCGCCCGCCGCGCCGGCCTTCAGGTTCTCCGCGGTCTTGCCGATCACTCCCGCCGGAAAGGCCGCCGCAATCCCGACCTCCCCGCCCTCCAGGAATTTGAAGAGCCGTTTGGCGTGCGCCGCTTCCTGATCCGCCGTCTCGGCAAAGATCGCGCTGATCTGCTCGAACCCCTCCTTCTTCGCCGCCGTGGCGAAGAACGAGTAGCGATTGCGCGCCTGCGATTCCCCCGCAAACGCCGTCAACAGGTTCTTCTCCGTCTGACTCCCCTTCAACTTCATACTCCTCCCGCTCCTTTCTTTTCCGGTGTTGTTGTTTCCGTCGCCTTCGCTCCAAAATCGGGCCAGGCCGCCACCGTCGCCCGCACGGTGGCAATGCGCCGCGGACTGACGCTGACGGCGCGGATGCCCGCCTCGGCCAACCGTGCCGCATAGCGCGGATCGCCGGCCATCTCCCCGCAGACCGCCAGTTCCTTGCCGGCCGCCGCCGCGGCGTCCACCAGGCTGCGCAACAGCCGCCAAAAAGCCGGCGCCTCGAACGTGAAATCGGCCGCCACGCTTTCGTTGTTGCGGTCCACCGCCAACAGGTACTGCGTCAGATCGTTGGTCCCGATGCTCGCAAAGGCCGCCTCGCTCAGCAATTCCTGCGCTTCCAGGCAGGCGGCGGGCACTTCCAGCATCAGGCCGTGCTGCACCTCGCCGCCCGCCAGATCGGCTGCGGCCTCGGCAAACGCCGCTTTCAAGCGCCGGAACTGCTCCAGCCCCGTCACCATCGGGTACATCACCCGCACCGGCCCTTCCCGACTCAGCCGCGCCAGGGCGCGCGCCTGGCGCCGAAAAAGCTCCGGCCGGCCCAGCAGCAACCGGCTGCCCCGCCAGCCCAACTGCGGATTATCCTCCGCCGGCAGGTCGAGGAACGCGGCGGTCTTGTCGCTGCCCAGATCGAACAGCCGGAACACCACCGGCCGCCCCTCCAGCGCCGCCTGCGTCTGGCGATAGCGCTCGTACAGCTCGTCCTCGGTCAAGAGGCGGTTGGCCGCGAGCAATTCCATCTCCGTCCGGTACAGTCCGATCCCGTCCGCCTTCATCCGCAGGGCCTCGGCCACGTCCGCCGCGCCGCTCACGTTCGCCAACACCCGGAACTGCGGCAAAGGCTCGTGCGGCGTCGGTTCCCGCGCCGCCGCCGGGTGCGCGGCGGCCGCGGCCGCCACCGTCGCCTCCGAAGGCCAGATCACCACCTCCCCCGTTCCGCCGTTGACCAGGATTTCCACGCCGCACATCAGCGCCGAACGAATGCCCGGCAACCCCGACACGGCCGGAATGCCCGCCGCGCGCGCCAGGATGGCGCCGTGGGACTGGTAGCCGCCGCGCTCGGTAATCAGCCCCAGCAGGTGGTCCATGTCCAAATCCACGGTCAACGCCGGCGTCAGCTCCTCGGCCACCACGATCCGATTCCGCCCCCGCTGGCAATGGGCCTCGGCCGCGCACTGCACCCCAGCGCAAAGATTGCCGAACACATCCAGCAACCGCCGCTTCAGTTCGCCGATGTCGGAAGCCCGTTCCCGGATCAGCTCGCTGTCCACTGCCCGCAATTTGGCCTCATAGTCCTCCAAAGCCCGCGCGGCCGCCTGCTCCGCGTTCAGCGCTTCGTCCCGGATCGTCGCCGCCACCCGCTCCCGTAGCGCCGGATCCTCGAGAATCATTTTTTGCGCCGCAAAAATGCCGGCCTCGGCCAGCCCCACCCGTTGCGCCACCTCCCGCCGAATCTGCTCCAGCCGCTCGCCGGCCTGCCGTGCGGCGTCGTCAAAACGGGCCAGCTCGGCCGCCGC